>OBLS010000259.1_pt1 | contig 17803 bp, 16 predicted proteins | sample 1519901 | NCBI WGS metagenome assembly OBLS01 (sample SAMEA3113585, study PRJEB22503) | soil metagenome | reverse complement strand
TTGATATTTTTCCCAAAATTCCAGCGTTATCAATTAACCAATAATCTTTAGATTCTCCTTTTTCAAATGACCATTTGAATACTTTTGAATAAAATCATGTTATCAGATGGTATTTCAAAATATTCAACAGGGGCTCCTTAACCCATAATGATATTCGTTAGCTCTATAAAATACTAAATAGTTGTAATTCTAATTTTTATTTAACTGTATTAGCTGCTGCTCTTTCTATTCCGTGTTTTAGTATAGATTAAGCACGGTTTCTGATAAACATATTAGCAATTTATTCGGTTGTAGGTAATTCATAATTAATAGTATGTTTTACATGTGTTTTATTTGGACCTGAACCATTTTCAAATTCTTGAATACTTTTCTACGCTTTGAATGGTCCCTTCTTTCTGTTTGTCTTGTCACTAGTCTTTTATTTTGTTATTTTTCCGTTATTTCTGTTATCCTGTTTATTCTTATTTGCAATAGCTTCTCCTTTTACTTTCATTTCTAAACCTTCTTCATTTTGAACCTGTAGTATGTTTTGACTCTTTTACAATATCTTTGGCCAAGATTCTTTGATATTATTTGATCGTATAATATGAAAATACTTTCTCAAGTATGATTCTATATCTACGTCATGTTGAATTATTTTAATAAAGTTGAAATGCTATAGATAAAAGCTATAAAGCTTATACCAATAAAGTTAGGCATAAATAATAGCAACAAATTATTAATTTATTTATTTATGAATTTTTTACTCCTTACTTCATTATCATAGAATTTACTAATGAGAAAACTCATAAAACAGTTTTAGATGTTATGTAAACGTTTCTTTAATTTATCTACTTATTATTATAATGCATATCAAGTTTTAAATTTCTTTAATTTAATCAAAAAAATTGATATATATTTGATATGATTTTGATCCTTAATATTTCATTTTATCATAACCCATTTTATCATATCCATGTTTATATTCATCTTTGTATTTGTCTCCATGATCTTTACCCATTTTGTCATGCTCATATTCTGAATATGTTAACTCTTTTTGCATTAAAATACTACCATTTCCTGGATCTACTATGACTTTATATTTTTTCAGGTTCTCATCCACGACCTTCATTTTGTAAACCAAATATCCATGTGCATGCGTTAACTCTGCTTCCTTGACAAAAGAGTTTGGTCCTACACTATTTTGTGCAGCTGTTATTGCATCAATTATATTGACAGTAACTTTAGATTTAAATGCATCTGCAATAGTTCTTTCTACTTCTATGGTCCCAGTTAAATTTCCTTTATCGCCCATTTGTGATGTAGCATTAGTAGTAGCCGTATCTACTTCTTGGGCTGAAATATTAGAGATTCCTGTAATTCCAATTGCTGATATAATTCCAACGAATATTCCAACTAGAATATGTCTAGTAGTTATGTTTTTTATTTCATTTTGGTTGTTAATGTCATTTTTCGACATAGTCCTAAATGATGATGGATGTATTTTAAATTTGGCTAAACATTGAAAGTTAACAATGTTAATTTATGTATATTGTGATACTAAAACTTCTATGAAAGAACAAATCATGCCGAATCAAGTTTTTTATCTATCTCTTCCTGTTGTCTTTTGAATTTATTATATCTTTTTCCCCAATTTGATAAAATAATATATTGTCGTATTCCTAAAACTATCCATATTATTGAAAGAATGAATGTGATTAATCGAATTTCTTTTTTGTACAAATTAGTTTTTGGTTCATTACTTATTAATTCTAATTCATTTTGTGATAATTCGTCAATCCTGTTGATTGTTTGTTTATACTCTTCAGAATTCAATAATGATTGTAATTCTTGTTCTTGTCTATCTGGTTGCAAATTCTCAAATGTAGTCATTTGATTTTTCAATTTCTGTGATAATGTATTAAATTCTTGTATGTTTGCTTGAAGTTCATCACGATCAACCCTTGGTTCGTCAAAAGTATACATAAAAATAATTATAGCAGTAACTGGAAGAATCATCATACTAAAGAACATAAAAACAAAAATCTTTCTTGTCCTGTTTAACTCATTCATTATTCCATCCATTATCTGGAAAATACTATTATGATCATTATTAGATGGACCATTGCTCTTTCTTCCATTATCCTCATTTGACATAGATAGATCAGCTCAACAAAATTATCTTAAATTCTTTAATTAACATTGTTATTCATCTTTTTATTCTTTTTTATTCCTTGGAAACATCTCTTCATATGGGTCAAGGACCATTTGACAAAACATCCTTCCTTTTTCTGTAATTTTATAATTTACAACAGTTTTGCTTCCCCATAAACTCTCATTTTTTTCAATTAGTCCTTTATTTGACAATTCATCGATAATTTTCTTATGTTTTGCTAAATTTAGTCCGCAATAACTAAGAAGTTTAGTTTGATTTAGTTCACCATATTCTGCCAAGAGAACTAGAATATCCTTTCGAATGTATGTTCTATCTCTATATTCGTGAACCAGATCAGTTTTTGCCCCCTTTATTAGGATATAGATTTATCTAAATTATTCCTACTATTATATAAAATAAAACAGAGAATAATCATTGTACTCCTATATCTTACGATTGATATAAAGAAGATATTATATTCTTTTAAAACTTTTCGAGATAAATTTTTTTGATATAAAAAATATATATTATATTTGATGATGAATAAAAATTACTTGCTTCTTTATCCATCATTGCAACAGAAACCGCATTCGCAAATTCGGTCTCCAAAGAATTCACAAGCAACTATTTTTGTATTTTTATTTGTCATTGCTCTAATTGATTAGTTTGGTTATATAAGGAGGATTAAAGGAATATCATTAAGATCATAAAAAATTAAAAAAAATCTGATATTTGTTGAAATTTCAAGATCATTGTGAACTGTTTTTATTATAAAAATACCAAGATTATTATAAGAAATTATACTTTCTTTAGTTTACCAGCATCAAATGTTTTGGCATTATTCCATATTTCTATAAAATAGTCAAGACACCATTCATGAAATAATCCACCATCCATGGAGACATTATTACAAAATATAAAATTCATGTCGACGAGGCCTTTTGATAATGGAAACATCACTAATGCCTGGTGTTCAGTCAAAACTATTCCTAAATTTGTCTTTGTAACCATTCTTCTTTCTATTATTCCTTTATGTAATAAATTACTATATCCTTCATTCTCTAAAAACTCCTCGCTTTTTTTTGGAATAAGCGCATCGATAGGTAAAATATGTTTAAATTTTAAACCTCTCTCCTTTACAATAGGAATTGCAGTATGTATAAGATCAAGAGGAACCTGAGGGAGAATACTATAAATATATTTTTCACAATTTTGATACATTCTTTTAATATATTCTATCACAGCCACAAATCCAGAGAGAAAGTCACTTTTTTCTAGAGCACCAATTCTTTGAATAAATTTTATGGGAATATTGTGAAAATTATGTTCTGAAAAGAATTTTTTATGTTTTGAGAGAAAATTAATGGCAGATATATTCTTTATGATCATATCTCCAAATACGGTTAATGAAAAGTATCCTTTGAAATCTTTTTCAATTATATTAGAGTTCATTAATTTATTTAAATTCCTATGGGTTTCTTGGGTAGTAATTTTTAATTCCTTTGCAATTGATGATAGTGTTTTTTTATTTTCTGATATGATGTATAATATAGCTAATCTTTGAGAATTAGCTAATGATGAAAATATTTCTTCAGTTTCATCAAATATTGAATAATTAAAGATAATTCCTTCTTCTTTTTCTTCTACCAATTTAATTTATATTAATAATGCATCAGATATCTGTATTACTAGTAGTAGTAATAATGAGTATATCTATTATAGTAATAACTTTGCTTTCAACAAATAATATGAAATTTCACCTAAATTTTATCTTTTTAAGAAATTTGTAAAGAAGAATTAATTAGATTAATTTTTAAAATTACTAATAATGACAGCTGGAAAATATTTTAATAGAAATGTATTAGCATTAGATTATCCTCATATAGGCTACGTTGCTCAAGAAACCTATGATCAAATAGTTGTTTTTGGGGAGGGAAACAAAAGATATGATATTCCTCTTTCTGAAATTAAATTTGTTAGCAAAAATGTTCTTGTTGGATTAGATTTATCACAAATAGAACAAAAATATAAAAAAAATAGAAACTCACCTTTGCCTAATGGAAAAGAAATTCATTCAATAAAAACTAGCTCAAATGTTCCTTTAGCATCGTATGAAGGTAAATATGATAAATCATTATTTAATAAAGGTGTAAGATTAGAAAACGAAGATCATGTTGGACATATAATGAAAGAAACAAATGATACAATTATAATATTTGGCCACGGAAACGATATATATAATGTTCCAAAATCAAAAATAATAGCAGTTGGTCGTAATGTTATACTGAGTGTGGATTGGTCCCTTCTGTATGCATTCAAAGTTGATACAAACAAAATGCTCATTACTAATATTTATCAATAAAGTGGATTAACTTGTAAAAATAATATAGAAATACTATTTCAAATATGTTTTTGATAAGGGAAAATCATAAGGTAAAAAAGAGATGTATTGTTGTTATCTCGTAGATTATCTAAAAAACTAGCTAGGCTTTCTAGCCTTTATCAACACAAGAACAGCAACAGCACCCATCATTCCTCCTAAAATTAAAAGTACTTGTATTGGAAATCCACCGGTTGCAGTAGCAGTTCCTGTCGGTCCTTGTGGACTAACAAAAGCAATTTCGGCATTATTGATGTTTCTTACTTGTGCAAAGCCAGATATTTGTATCTGTCCACTTGGTGGAGGGTTAGAAGACCTGATGGTAACTTCTGAGCCATCTATGTTTGCAGTTGCTGACGCTTCTTTAGCTGAATGTGTTCCTTCTCTAAAACTACTTTCTCCAAGTGAGAAAACTGATACTACTTTAGATCCAGCTTCCTCTGAATATCCTGAACCTGCTGCAGAAGCTTGGCTACCCGTGGGATCAAAGAGGAAGTGCCATCTGTCCATAGATAAACCTATTTCTTCATAATCTAATAGAGGCGTATTTAATATTTGTCTAGTTTCTTCTGCAGATTCAAGTTTTTGAGCTGCATCTGGAAATAGCGCTTGGATGGGTCCAATTGGATAATTAATATTAAATTGTCCATATTCTGGTACGTTAGCAGTTAATGGGTCTTGTACAACTACACTTCTCCAATCCAGATCGACTGCTTGCGTTGTCCCATTAGTTGGAAGTACAAAATTTGAAATATGTGGTGCAAATTTTATCTTATACGAAATTTGAGCCCTATTTTCATCTCCTCTAATCTGAGCCGCATAATCTAATTTTGAATTCGAAAGTTGTATAGGACTATTTTTCTCTCTTAGAAAAGCTTCATTAATAGCTCTTTGTATTTCGTTCATGCCCTGGCTGGTAGAATTTAATGTAAACTCCAACCGTTCATTTGTACCATTTAAAATTTTTGAGAGCTCGCTTCCAGGTTCATACCTAAGATTGATAAACCTAATGCTTGTAAAAATGGGATCGGCCTGATCCCTTTCAGGAACAAGAAAAACTTCCATTTGTGAAGCAAATGATTGAGAAATAGCAGTAGGAATCAATATTAACCCCATTATCCAACAGGATAAAAAGACCCTTCCGATCACAATAAACCTCTCATTTTTGTCGAATATAATCCTTATTGTTATATTTATTGTACTTTAAAAATAGAAATTGTAAAATTAATTTTATATTATATGATAACAACCGAAAATTTTAGATTATCAATCTCTATTAAAATTATTATTTGATTACGGTTTTAGCTGGAGGGACTGGCTCGGTAAAAATTATTCGGGGACTATCTAGTTGTACCTCTAACTTATCAATTATATCCAATATTGGTGATAATTTTTGGTTTAATGGTTTGTATGTTTGTCCAGACATTGATACATGTATTTATGGATTAGCAGGAATACTAGATAAAAGTCGTGGATGGGGAATAAAGAATGATACTTTTTACTATCTTAAAGTTCTAAAGGTATTAGGAGAAGACTCGTGGTTTCAAATTGGCGATAAAGATCTTGTTACTCATCTAATAAGAACAAAAATGCTTTCAAAAGGCTTCTCATTGTCACAAATAGTGAGATGGATTGCATTTTACCAATACAACATTCAAAACAACATAATCCCAGCTTCAAATGCGCATATCGAAACGAGAATTCTTACAAGTAACGGAGATATGAACATCCAAGAATTTTGGGTAAAAAATAAAGCAAAACCCAGAATATTGGATATTTATTATAAAAATAATGAACAAGCAAAATGCAATAAAGAAGTATTAAGAATCCTACGATCATCTAATATTATCATTCTTGCTCCCGCAAATCCAGTTTCTAGTATAGGACCAATTCTTTCACTAACTCAAATTAAAAACGAATTGATAAAGCAAAGAGATAAGGTTATTGCAATCTCTCCAATTATAGGAAAAAAAGTAATAAGTGGGCCAGCAGGTAAATACCTTAAAGCTAAGGGCATAGAGTCTTCATGTCGTGGTATTGCAAAATTTTATTCTGAGGTGGCTTCGAAAATGGTTATAGATCATAAAGATGCAAATTTTTCTAATGAAATAACTAGAATGGGCATCACTACTTTTAAAACTAATATTTTGATGAATAACGTAAAAGAAGAAAAAAGATTGGCAAAATTCATTTTAAAGGTAATGAATTGATGATGATGAAGAAAATAGCTGCTGTTATTCCTATGAAAAATCTTCACTTTGCGAAATCGCGATTATCAACTATTTTAACATTGCAACAACGAAAAAACTTTGCATTCTTTCTTTTAAATACTACAATCAAAACATTAAAAGAATCTCAATTGATTTATGAAATTATTATAGTATCAAGTGATAAAACTATTGAAAAATTTTCTTTAGAAAATAGTTTAAAATTTATTAAAGATTCTGATAATGGTGTTAATAATGCTGTAATACTAGCTGATCATTATTGTATTGATAATGATATAGATGCTAATATTGTAATTCCACATGATCTTCCTTTTATTTCGGCCAAAGAAATAGATCAAATTTGTACTATTTCTGAGAAATATCCTAAATGTATTATTATATGCCCATCAAAACGATTTGATGGTACAAATATCTTGTTTAGGAAACCTCCAAATGTTATCAAGACTTTTTATGATGATAATAGTTATATGAATCATTTAAAAGAGGCACAAAAATTCAATATCCCCATAGAGTCATTAGATTTAGACAGTCTTATGTTTGACATTGATACTAAAGAAGACCTAATAGAATTTCTATATTGTAAAACTGGAAATCTTTATTAAAAGACCTTAATTTAAGAACCATCAAAAGATAGTAATAATATTCACTTTAAAATAACTTTTTTCTATTATGCCAGAATTAACACTATATATTAATAGAAAAACTAGAGATATAAGTTAAATTAAAAACCATTTCAAGTTAACTATATTAAGTCTATATTGCAATTCCAACATATGAAAGCCGCAGTTTTTAGAGAATATAGTAAAGATCCATTGCAAGTAATCAAGATCGAAGATATTGATACTCCAAAATTAAAGCCTACTGAGGTTCTGATAAAAGTAGAGGCAGCAGCCTATAATTATAATGATTTGTGGGCAATTTGGGGAGAACCAATCCAGACTCCTCTTCCTCATATTTCTGGAAGTGATGTTGCGGGAACTGTTGTTGAAGTAGGAGAAGATGTAACAGCATTTAGGACCGGTGACAGAGTTGTTTCACATTCTAATCTTAGTTGCAGAGTCTGTGAATTGTGTACTGCAGGAAGAGAATATGATTGTAATCAAAGACTAGTATGGGGATTTCAAACAGGACCATTATGGGGCGGATTTGCCCAATATACACATTTGCCAGAAGTTAATGTTGCCAAGTTGCCTGATTCTGTTTCCTTTGAAGATGCTGCTGCTATATCTATGGTTGGAATGACAGCCTGGCACATGTTAGTTGGACGTGCAAAAATCAAACCTGGTCAAAAAGTTCTCATAATGGGTGGAACTAGTGGTGTAGGTATGGCAGGGATTCAAATTGCAAAATTGTATAATTGTGATGTTATTGCCACTGCCGGAAATCAAGAGAAAATGGATGCTTGTTTAAAACTAGGTGCTGATCAAGTGGTAAATCATAGAGAACCTGATTGGCACAAAAAAGTTAGAAATTTAACAAATAAACAAGGGGTAGATGTTGTTTTTGAACATATAGGAAAATCAGTTTTTCCCCAAGAGGTATCCTTATTAAAGATGGGGGGAACATTGGTTGCAACAGGTGCAACAACAGGGTATGACACCACATTTGATCTTAGGTATTTGTTCTTTAAAGGTACAAATCTATTAGGTTCTACTCAAGGCACAAAATCAGAATTAGAAAGTATAATTTATTGGACAGGAAAAGGAAAAATTAAGCCTCTTATTGCTACCAAATTGCCATTCTCTGAAATGGCCAAAGGACATACTATGATGGCAAATGCTGATCAAATCGGTAAAATATTAACTAATCCCCAAGAACTATAATCTTTTTCTTTTCTTTTATTATTTTGTTAATTTCTGGTAATTCATGATGTATAGGACACTATTGTTCATACCTGGAAATAATAAGAAATTTCTCGATAAATCAAAATCAATTTATCCTGATATTTTGTGTTTTGATATTGAAGATTCAGTACCTCTTTCGGAAAAATCAATAGGTAGAGAAATGATTAGCCAGACTTTAAAATCCTATACTCATAATTTGACTATCAAGGACACGAATAATAATACTAATAATAAATTTAATGAAGATAATAATACCGATGACAACCATTCACCTCAAATTTTTGTTAGGATTAATTCATTTGAATCTGGACTATATGAACAAGATTTAGAATCGATAATTTGTGATCAATTAGATGGTATTGTAATTCCAAAAGTAAATTCTGAGACCGAACTCGAAAAAATTATTGTAATGATTGAAAATCTAGAAAAACAAAGGAATATCCATAAAACAATTAGCTTAATTCCATCAATAGAATCATCTCAAGGAGTAGTAAATTCTTATGATATTGCAAAATTTGATTCCAGAATATGTTCAATAATTTTTGGAGTTTTTGATTATTTATATGATATGAAATTAGATTATGTAGATGAAGGAATAGAATATAGTTATGCTAGGGCAAAAATACCCGTGGATGCACGAGCAGCGGGAATTCCAGCGCTGGATTCAATATGGCAGAAAGTGGATGATATAGAGGGTCTTCAAAGAGATGCTAAAACTGCTAAAAGGCTTGGTTATGCTGGTAAAAGTATTATTCATCCTAAACATATTGAACCTGTTCATAAAGTGTTTATTCCGTCACAAAATGAAATTGAATGGGCAAAAAAAGTTATAGCAACATTGAAACAAATTCAAGGACAAGGTGACAAACGTGGTGCTTTTAAAGTTGATGGGAAAATGATAGATGCAGTGCATTTTAAACAAGCAAAACTTATTCTAGACCATAGTTCAAAAGATATATAGCTATACGCTTTAGATTATTTTTTAGTCAAAGATAGAAAAGATTATTTTCAATGCCTAAATTCAATATCTTATAATGGTTATTCTGCCAATAGATTCTGGAAGGTATGGTAGTAAAGAAATTAAAAATATTTTCGATGAGCAAAAACGATTAGACTTTATCCTTGAATTTGAAGCAGCAGCAGCCTTAGCTCAATCAAGTATTGGAATAATTCCTCAATCTGCTTCTCAAGAGATCAATATTCAAGCCAAATCTGGAAAAATCACTCTGGCAAGAGTGAAAGAATTAGAATTTACAACAGATCATGATATGGCTGCTGTAGTAAATGCTCTAAGTGAACAATGTTCTAATGATACAAAACCCTGGGTACATTTCGGTTTAACAAGTAATGATATTATAGACACAACTACTTCGATGCAGATAAGAGAGGCTCTTTTAATTATTGAACCAAAAATTAAAGAATTAGCTAGAATTTTATCAGAAAGTTCTCTAAAATACAAAAATCAGCCTGCGGTAGGAAGAACTCATGGACAACACGCAAGTATTATTCCTTTTGGATTGAAGTTTGCTGTATGGGCAATTGAAATGATAAAACATTTAGAGAGGATAAAAGAAGGAAAAAAGCGTTTTTTAATATGTAAAACCATGGGAGTTGTAGGAACAGGATCGTTAATGGGGAACAAAGCACTAGAAGTTCAACAAATAGTTGCTTCTTTGTTAAATCTTTATCCTATAGATGCAGCTACACAAGTAATTCCAAGAGAAAGATTGGCAGAAGTGCAATTTCTTATTGCATTAATAGGTACATCATTGGATAAAATTGCAATTGAAATTAGAAATTTACAGCGAACAGAGATAGATGAAGTTGCAGAATCTTTTAAAAGCGGGCAAATGGGAAGTAGTGCAGTTCCTGTAAAAAGAAATCCGATAAAGAGCGAACGAGTTTCATCTTTAGCAAAACTTTTACGATCTCTTTTGAATGTATCTATGGAAAATATTAGTCTATGGCATGAACGCGATTTAACAAATTCAGCAAATGAACGATTTACTATACCTATGGGAACAATTCTTTTGGATGAAATGTTATCTACTATGATAAAAGTTGTAAAAGATTTATCTATTAATATCGAAAAAATATCTTCAAATCTAAATGTCACAAAGGGTCAAATTTATGCTGAATTTGTCTTAGAATCTCTTGTAAAGAAAGGTATTCCAAGAATTGAGGCATATAGAGATATACAGAGAGTTGCATTTGAGGCTAAGAATAATAGTAAAGAATTCATTCAAGCGATACAAGATGATCCTATTCTTTCCAAAAATTTCTCTGAAAAAGAATTAGCAGATCTTTTTACTCCAGAACAACATTTTGCTTCGGGAATACAAATTATAGAAAATGTAGCTTCTATTGTTCAGAAGGAAGTATCTTTTTAAAGTAATAAGAAAATTAATCTAAGGATTATCTATATTTATTATATTTCACCAATGTATTAAGAGTTAATAATAAAATAAGTTGCTAACTTCATTTTTATTGTTTATTATTGTGACTTATTAAATAAAACAAAAAGAAATATACCGTATTAAAATTTTAATGATTTATTTTTGTTCTTAATTTTAGTTTTATACTTTTATCAGTATTAATAATATTTATCAAGTTCTTGTGGATCAAAGTTCCATATTGAAGTGCTTTTTTTGGTTTCATTGCAGATTCTATTGGCACCTTTAAAGAAACTGCTATTTCTCTAAGAATATGTTTTCTAAGAAGATCATTGGCACTCAATATTTTCTTCTCTATGGGTATTTTCTTTGCAAAATCTATAAAGCTTGGAATTAAAAAAGGTTGTTTGATTTTAACATTGAATTCCTTTGAGAAGTTATCTATTTCATCTACAAGATTTAATTCATTTGTAATTTTTTGTTCCATAAAATTTTCTAGCCCTTCTTGGCCCTGTGGTAATATTTGTCTATATTTGTCATAACCACAAAACAATTCGTCAAAGCCATTGGCAGTTAAAATGAGATTACATCCATGTAAATAAGAAAGAATAGATATAAAATAAAATGCAATACAATTTTCAATATGGGAAATGTTATTACATTTTAGATTATCAATAACCTTGTTTGCTATCAGATTGAATTCCTCGTTATGTATTTCATGTGTAAAGTGCATCATATTTAATTCATTAGCGATTTTCTTAGAGAATTCAAGGTCATGGGAAAAAGGAAAACCTATTGATAATAAAATAACTTTTTCTTTATAGATATTTTGTGAAATCTTCGCAAGCAATGAACTATCAATTCCTCCTGAGAATGCAATACCAAAGTAATCTTCTGATTCAATACAGCTATTAATCGAATCAATGATTTTTTTTAAAAGTTCCAACGACAATATTTATAATTTTAGAGAGATTATAATTATTTTCTTAATTTTATCTTTCTCTCTTTAGTTCGTAACTTTTTAAAGGAAAATATTGTCTCATTGTTTACCATTTTTTAATATTTTCTTAATCTCATATATGGGCTTAGATTTTTATATATAGAAATCAAATATTTCTCATATTGTCAATAAAACGCAATCTTATTGAAAATGATATTAAATATCTTAATAATAAAGGTGAATATCTATCAAATAGAACTCAATTATCTTTATCAAATTTATTGAATTTTCTTGAAAAAAAGTATGAATTGAATTCTCAAATTAACCTTCCTGGTGGTGAAAGTATCACTGTAGATTTTAAAACAGATGATGAAAAATACATAGAAGTTATAGATTCACATAGTGATTTAGTAAAATTTAATAAAATAAAAGATATTCATCCAGAATTGAAAATAGTTGCAATAGGTTCTTCAAAATATGCAGGCAAGTTGAGCGAATTTGAATCAATATTTTTCTTTGATACAAAATATGAAAAAATTGGATCTATCTTTATTGAAGATCCTTCTCTTTCATTTGATTACGCTCATATTTTACCTTTAGTTAAAAAATGTTCCATTCTTCATGGACATACATCTACTGTAATGGTAGAAATTATAGGTAAAATGGAAAATGGTTTAGTAATTGATTTCAGTGAAGCTAAAAGGTTAATAAAAGAAGCAATAAATGAGTTAGATCACAAATTTTTTATAAATAGTAAATATTTATTCAAAGAAGATGATCTTTACTATTATGTACGGTTCAATGGACCTCAAGGATATTTTGATTTACAAATGCCAAAATCTACTGTTTATATTTTACCAGATGAGGCAACAGTAGAAAATCTATCTAAAGAAATTATAAGAATTTTAGCTCCAAAAATGCCAAAAAATATCGAGGCTTTAGGTGTTTATATTTATGAAGGTGTAAATAAAGGAGCTCATATTTTAGCTAATGTGTAATAATTATAATATATACATCCATTGCAATTATAATATTTATTATCCATAGTATAATTATTATTTTAATACTTCAGATATGACTTATTTTATGATGGAAGAATCTTAACGTTAATAACCATATAAATTATTAAAAATAAAATAGAGAATGGAGCCAATAATTCCTACAAAATCCTGGAATCGTGAAATTGAATCACAAATTTTAAAATCATGGGATTTAGAAGATCTTTATTCTTTTACCTTAAAAAAGAATGGTGATAATGATAATAGTGTATTTGTCATTGATACGCCTCCACCGTATCCATCAGGAAAACCATGGCATATTGGAGCTGCGGCTCATTATGCTCAAATAGACATGATTGCTAGAACTGCACGAATGAATGGTTACAATGTAATGTTTCCTATCGGGATTGACAGGAATGGCCTTCCAGTGGAAATTTACACAGAAAAAAAATACAACATTAGAATGAGACAAGTACCTAGAGAAAAATTTTTAGAATTATGCAAGACCGCGCTTGATGACCTTGAAAAGGAAATGATTACAATAATGAAAAATCTTGGTTTAAGCGGAAATTTTAAAAATTATTACAGAACAGATTCAATAACATTTAGAACTTTAACTCAAAAAACCTTTATTGATTTATGGAATAAAGGATTGATCTATATTTCAAACAGGCCAAATAATTACTGTATTGATTGTGGTACGACCATAGCAGATGCAGAAATAATCTATGACGATCTTCCTACAAATCTAGTATACATGTATTTTAGCGTCGCTGATGATGAAAATAAAGAAAAATTAGTAATAGCATCAACGCGCCCTGAATTGCTTTTTGCTTGTCAAGCAGTCATAATAAATCCAAAAGATCTAAAACATTCTCATTTAATTGGAAAAGAAGTCATAATACCTCTGTTTAATAGAAAGGTTCCGATTCTAACTCATCATTCTGCAAAGCTCGATTTTGGTTCTGGAGTTGTTATGGTTTGTAGCTATGGTGATCACAATGATGTTCAGATTTTTAGAGACTTAAATCTCAAAGAAATTGTATCCCTTGATGAAAATGGATATACTACTACTTCTGCAGAAAAGTATAAAAATTTAAAATTAAAACATGCAAAAGAAAAAATAATCGATGACTTGAGAAGTGAAGGTTTTATTGAAAAAGAAGAAAAAATTATGCATAGAACACCTATCTGCGAAAGAAGTAAAACTCCGGTCGAAATTATACCTTTACAAGATTATTATCTTAAACAAATAGAATACGTTCCAATTCTTGAAGAATTTACTGAACAAATTAACTTTTTTCCTAATATTCACAAACAAATTCTAAAAAATTGGTTAAATGCAGTTTCGATTGATTGGCCTATATCCAGAAGAAGATTCTATGGCACGGAAATACCCCTCTGGTTTTGTAAAAATTGTAGATCAGCAACAGTACCCGAAGCTGGTTCCTATTACCAGCCATGGAAAGAAAAACCCCCTTTTGATAAATGTACAAATTGTGGATTCCATGAATTTATTGGAGAAGAAAAGACATTCGATACGTGGATGGATTCGAGTATTACACCTTTATATATTTCTAAATTTTCTAATGATGATGAATATTTTAAGAGAATATATCCAGCAACAATTAGACCTCAAGCAAAGGATATCATAAGAACTTGGCTCTATTATACAATGCTTAGATGTTATCAATTAACAGATAAATTAGCTTGGCCTAATGTTTGGATAATGGGTTATGGTGTAGATGAAAAAGGTAAAAAGATGAGTAAAAGTAAAGGGAATGTTATTGATCCTTTTCCAATAATACAAAAGTATGGTGCAGATACATTTAGGTTTTGGTCAGCAAGCGAAACTAATTTAGGCCAAGATTTTCGCTGCTCAGAACAAAGTATTTCTAATTCACAAAGATTTCTCTCGAAGCTATGGAATCTTGGTAGGTTTCTTTCATCATTTAAAGTCCCCAAAGAATTTTTGAGTAATTCTTTAAAGATTGATCTTTTATATACAGATAAATGGATTTTATCTGAATTAGATAAATTAGTAAATACATGCATAAAAGGATATGATACTTATAACTTTTTTATTCCTGCAACCAGCATAAGAGATTTCACCTGGAATCTTTTTGCTTCTCATTATGTTGAAATGATTAAAGGAAGAGTATACGATAATGAGAATAAGAATTTTCAACTATCGTCACTATATACACTTCATAAGTGTTTCTCAATAATATTGTTATTACTTGCGCCAATTTGTCCCTTCATTACTGAAAAGTTATGGAAAACACTTTATTCTACAGACAGTATTCATATTCAGTTATTTCCCGAGTCAGATGATTTCTTTAATGATTTTGAAAAATATACCAAAAAAATAATAGAGTTTAATTCTCATGTGTGGAACAAGAAAAAGGAGTCAATTAATCCAAATACAGGTAGACCATTGTCGCTAAAAGATGCTATTTCAATTGATGTACCATCAGAATTAAATGAATTTAAACAAGATTTAAAATCTATGCATAATCTTATACAATAGAGTTTTTTATTTGTCCGTATATTAGAATTAAAAATAAAAAGATAAAATAACCTATCTCAAAGTAACATTACTTAATGATTAAACATCAATTTTTCCATTTACCATATCTAAAGAATCTTCAGCTATGTCTATTGCCGTATGGGAATCAATATTTGGTTCCATAGTAATTAGTACTACCTTATTATCTAAATATAATGTAATTATAGAAATTTTCTCTCTTTCAATATAAGAGAATCTTGCTTTTCCCATAGTGGGATCAAATCTCTCTCTCATGGATCTTCGAATAGCTGTTTGAGCCAGATACAACTCTTCTCCTGCTACATCTACTATTGAATCAATACCTTTTTTCATTCCTCCGGCAAGAAGAGTGCCAGTTTCATCTACCACTCCTGCATATCTTATGTCATCATGCAAAGCAAATATAGATTTACATAATTTGTTGTAATCCATCGTTATACTAACTAATAATTCTATTATTGAATGTTATTTAATGTTATGATTATACCTCCCAGAATTATAACCATCCTAACTTGAGCTTGAATTTTACATATAAGAAAAAAATATATCGAAAGATAAGAAAAATGCGATTCTTTGTAAATTTTCTTAATCTACCTAAACGATATTTTAGAAATGACAATAGTAATACAAAATATATACATATTAACCTTCTCTTAAAGGTTACCAAAAGGTAATTTAATTGAATCCTGATATTTTTATCTGAAAATATAATATAAAAATTAAATTTGAAGATATGAGTATGTATTTAGAGATAAAATATTATATGAGATTAAAATAGAATATGTAAAGATTATACATAAAAGAAAAATCAAAAATATATAATATAAAGAATGATTTTTTAATTGGTTGTCTTCAATAGATATTACATATATTAATTTTCGATATATAGTGACCAAGAAATGGCCTTTTAAATAATATCTTAACATTTTGTTTCACTAGTGATAATCTAGTATAAAAATTAAAAAAATATTTATTATAAAATTAAAAAACTAGTGTATGAGCAAAAAAATTATAATTCTTGGAGGTGGTTTTGGTGGACTTTGTATTTCAAATATTTTAAGACAAAACTTGGATAGTTCTCATGAAATTATAGTTATAGATAAAAAAGATTACTTCATGATGGGATTGACAAATTTATGGATACTGGACGGACGACGAACTTTAGAAGATTCTCGAATTCCTCTGGGTAATTTAGAATCGAAAGGTATTAGATATATTCATGATATAGTAACCATGATTGATGTAAAATCAAAAAAAATAAAAACAATTAATCATAGTATTCCTATTGATTATGATTTTCTTGTTATTGCTTTAGGAGCTGAATTGACTACAGATGTAATCCCTGGTTTCAATGAATACAATGGTTTTAATTTATACGATGAAGATAATATACCTTGTCTAAGGAAAAAAATTCTATCTTTAGAAAAAGGAAGAATTGCTATTGCAATAATGGGATTTCCATATAAATGTCCGCCTGCACCTTACGAATCTGCGTTTATAATTGATAAACTGTTACGTAATAATGTTAAGAGAAGAGAAAAAATCGAAATAGATATTTACTTTCCTTCGAGAGTACCACTTCCTGTAGCCGGACAACAACCCAATTCTGATTTAATTTCTCTTTTGAAGAAACAAGATATAAATATGTTCCCAAATTTTTCATTGGAAAAAGTGGATAGTCATTACTTACAATTTAATAATAAGCAAAAAAAAGAGTACACTATACTCATTGGAATACCATTTCATTTTTTACCTTCAGTACTATCGACTTCGGGATTAATAGAGAAAGAAGGTAATTGGATATCAGTAGACAAATTTACTTTAAAAACAAAATTTAGTGATGTATTTGCTATAGGGGATGTTACTGAAATTAAAATAAACAATGCTGTATCTGTGCCTAAAGCAGGTATATTTGCAGAAGGTCAAGCAAGGTCTGTAGCTTCTCAAATAATAAATAAAATAAATACCATTACAGAAGAACCGAACAACATAATAAAGTTTGATGGTACAGGATTTTGTTTTATGGATACGGGAGATGGAAAAGCAGGATTTATTGATACGAATTTTTACAACAGCGATGGACCTATAACAATTTTAAAAGAACCCTCTATACAATATTATGAGCAAAAAATTAGTTTTGAAAGTCAAAGAATAAAAGAATGGTTATAAATGTCTAAATTTACTTTATTTCTCTTATTAAAAATAGAACTAGAATTAGAATTACTTGATTTAAATTTGTAATCATATTCTTGATTTTATCTATTGCATCATTATCTTAACCTATTGGCTGAACAAAAATAATTTTTACATCAATTATCTTTTCAATACTTTTCTAAAA
>OBLS010000258.1_pt1 | contig 17821 bp, 20 predicted proteins | sample 1519901 | NCBI WGS metagenome assembly OBLS01 (sample SAMEA3113585, study PRJEB22503) | soil metagenome | reverse complement strand
TCCCAACTATAACGGACTTGCTGTTAGCGAGTAATCCCGAAGACAGGAATGGCATACCGCCATTAACCGTGACTGGCTCAGTCTCGACCTTTAGAATGTCTGCGATAGTCGCCAATTCTTCTTCTGATGCCTTGGGATGTACAGCTGCGCCCGTATCAGTAGCAACAATCATTGAACCGATCTGATAATATCCGGCGACAGTACTGGAAATAACTGGTACTCCAAGAACATCCTGGATCTGCTTGTCAACTTCACCTTTAAAAATTGGAGAAACAAGCGCTCCCTTGTCATTGGCCAAAACAAGGTTCCCTACTGCGGTAAATCTGCTAGAAAGCCTCTCGACGTTAAGTCCAGTCAATCGCCTCATAACATCTATCTCCTCGTCGGACGAAAAAGACGACAATAAGATGCCTTTGTTGTTCATGACGGACATCGCCCCAATAAGCCTGGTTCCCCCAATCGAGGTAAAGATTACATCTTCAACTTCCAAATAGCTCTTTAATTTATTCATTTTAGTTTCGGCGAAACCAAAAGGTAGGATTAGAGTACTATTATTCGCCCGGCCGAACAACCCCAGATTCGGACTCTTATAAATGTCGTACTTATAAATTCCCAACTAATAGGAATTCGATCAGCAATTTCTTCATATGAACCTATTGGGAAACTGTTTTATCCATAAAGTAGCTCTTAGAAAGCTACTTTCAGTACATGCAGAGACTTAGGAGAGAATAGTGTTCAAAATAATAAATATGCAGTATCATAATATCTGACTAAGATTTACGACATTGGCTAGAAATCATTATTATGATAGGGATGTTATTTCAATAAGGGATTTTACTAGAGAAGAATTGGAATTTCTCTTCCGTTTCACAGACAGGATATCTAATCTATCAAGGACCGAAAGAAGCGGATTGGGGAAGGGAATGACACTTGGTTCGATCTACTATGAACCAAGCACCAGAACGAGAATGAGCTTTGAAGCAGCAATGTCTTCTATTGGAGGTAACTCGATTGGAATAGCAGATCCTAAATCTTCATCTATCGAAAAAGGTGAAAGTTTGTCGGACACGATACGTATTATGGATCTGTACTCTGATGTACTCGTGTTGAGACATCCTTTAGATGGTTCTGGTAGGTTTGCTAGTGAATTGTCAAAAAATCCCGTTATCAACGCAGGGAGCGGAAGCGAGGAACATCCGACTCAAGCTATGCTCGATTTATATACAATTTATAAGGAGAAGGGAAGAATTGACGGCCTTCGAATAGGAATCATTGGCGACCTAAAATATGGAAGAACGATTTATTCTTTGGTATATGGACTGGCTAATTACGACGTAGATATCCGACTGATATCACCGCCTACCCTCAGTATCCGAAAGGAGTCAATATACGGCGTGGAGAAGAAGTTAAAGATGCACGAGTATAGTGACATCCCTGAGGAGATTTTGTCTACGCTGGATGTCATCTATGTAACGAGGATCCAGAAAGAACGATTCCCCGACATACAAGAGTACGAAAAGGTAAAGGGTACTTATACTATCGATCAAACCACTCTCGATAAATCAAAAACTGATGTTTCAATTATGCATCCCTTGCCGAGGCTAGATGAGATCTCGCATTCGATAGATAATACCATCAATGCCACATATTTCAGGCAAGCAGCAAATGGCAAAGAAATTAGGGCAGCGCTTCTAGCACTGATCACAAATGAGGACCCAGCATAACTCATTCGTATTCATACGAAACTTTCCTATCCATTGAACATTATTTGACGTCCGAAGTGAAGTTAACGTGACCCTGCAGCACGAAATTAGAGAAAATAGCAATCATGTGCTTTGCCATTAGTTTAATACGATTTAAAAATCAGTAGTGGAAATAGCGTGATAGATTAAATAGATGCAGGTGCTAGATTTGTCGTTAGAAATAAGTGCAAATTTGCAAGTGTTTCCAGGCTCTCCTAAGCCTCTATTTATAAAGTGGACAAAATATGATGTGCATTCCTATGATTCGGAAATCATGATGATGAGTACTCATACTGGAACCCATTTGGATGCTCCTTCACATTTCGTAGTACATACTGCGAGTATTGACATGATCGGCGTAGAGCGACTTGTAAGCCCTGCCGTACTGTTGCACGTCCCTAAAGGCGCAGACGAATTTATAACCCTTGATGATGTGTGCGCTATCAACGAAATAGATCACGGTATGTCGATCGTGTTCAGAACTGGCTGGCAAAACATGATAGCTGACGAGAAATACATGAGGAGCAATCCTGGTTTATCAGTGGCTGCAGCTGAATTCCTGGCAGAGAAGAAAGTCAACGCTGTAGGAATAGATGGTCCTAGCATCGATGTTGGTTCGGATGATCATTTCTCCGCTCACAAGAGCCTGTTAGGTAAGGGGATTTTGATTGTAGAGAATCTATGTAATCTTGAGAGTCTAAAACACAGAGACACATTCACCTTACTAATCAATCCACTTAAGTTAAAGGGAGCTTCCGGTTCTCCTGTCAGAGCACTGGCAATAATAGCCAATCAGAGTCCTTCGAGCCCCTAATAAATCCAATTACGGTATATTCTCAGTTGAATCCGGTTTAAAAAGACATTTATAAATAGTCACTCTCTAGTTGACATAAAATGCCAATTAGTCCTAATAAAGCAATTTTAGCTGCGTCATCTATTTATCTTGTGTTTTTCTTTGCGCTAGGATCAGGCTTATTTAATTCAATCCTTGAAGGATCTGGGACGTTATCAGGCTCCTTTATAATCCCGTCAAGATCTATTCAGACTGTTGCTGAAACAGTGGTTATGGTCATTATTTTTCTACTTGGGACCAGCGGAGTGTACCTGCTATACAAGGGTGGAATCTCTCAAGCACCAATTAAGAATCAAGGTGCGTTAATTGCAGCTGGATTTGTAATAATTGGAATCGCAATGGTCCTAGGATTTAGAATCGTTGATATCAAACTTTGATTGAACGATGTTGAAAATATGCAGGACTAATTATCATGCCAAGTAGGTAGCTAAAATTTTCTATTGTTGGGAAAGCTCCAACGTCAGATCTTTCTACCGGTGCTATGGCTGAGACTTTGAGTTATCTCCTTGTCCTTCAATCACTATCATTGTAAGAGTAGATCTGACTTTATCAATTCTTCTCACATGCCAAGTTATTGTTTCTCTCAGCTTATCCATAGAATCGGCTCTTATCTTTACTATGATATCATAAACACCGTATACTCCGCTTAATTCGACAACCTCATTTAACCTCCTCAGCTCCCTCAGAATTTCCTCTTCTGAGCCAAGGTCGCAATTGATAAGCACATAAGCCGTTGGCATCAGTAGTTTAAGTCATAACCGGTTTATTAATCCTTTTAGGTTCCGCAACTCTGACGTCCCTTCTATTTCGGAGACCTTCGCTAACAGGAGGTGAACAATGAATCCTGCCCGACAACTCCTCTAGGTATCCATCAAAGTATCTCGTATCAAAAAGGTGATTACAAAAATGATATTCTCAACTACCCTTAAACTTGAGGTTTAAAAACCTCTGAATCCAGTTTGCACTTTCGAGCTATTACAAGAAGGAGTATACCAAATAGTAAAAGAACTACTGCAATACCCTGTGCGTTTCCGTGCGGAACGAGAATGAAGTAAGAAATTGAAAAGGCAAAGCTAGTTAAAGATTGAAGACCATACTTTAAGAAATCGGATAAAGCAAGCTTCTTTCCCACGTAACCCACCAAGAAGAAAGCCACAGTAGGGTAGAATGCAAGAAGCAGGAACTGATCGATGTCAACACCGTTATGCGTCATTCTCGACTGAAGTAAGTAGCGTCCATGAAGAATATTTGCGTTACTCAAGACTAAATGTTTAGGTAGGAATCGCAATTACGGAGTAAGGATTTGGATTTCCTCAACAAAACCATTCTGAGCCAGAGCTCTGGCATTCTCTGACGGGAGTAGTGCAATGTCTTCTTCTACGTAAGGCCCGTATGTCACCATATCTATTCCCATGAATCGGTCAATCGCTTTGATGAACCTGACGGGAATGCGCTTACCACTAAGCATATTTGATATTTTTTCCAAAACTACAGGTCTCCCTGATAGAACGGCCGACAAGACCATCTCGATTCTCTTCTTTGTTTCCAAGCTCCCATCCATCACGAACTTCTCCTCTTTAGTCATATTGGAATATTGCATTATCTCTGACTCTGACTCGTTATTCTGCGTGTCACGAAAGTCTGCCTTTAGGCTTGCTTCGATCTTGGCATATCTGGCTTCAAAGAGCAACCTTATTGCACTGAATAGCAATTCGATCTGCGCCTTTGCAATTAGTTCCTCTGCCGCATATTCCTTTGAAGATCCTCTTAGCGTTTCAATATGTGTAGTAACATCATGATAGATATTTACAGGGAGATCTTGTAGCGAATCGGTGTTAATTTCCTTTATTAACAACGTGCAGAGATACTTAAGAGAGATCGGTGAGTCATCTTTATGTACCGGGCGTCCAGTTGGTTCCATACTTACCTATATCTTTGCAGGAGACTCCTTTACTTATTGTTTATCTGAATATGGGACTGATTGCATGGTTAGGGAAAAGGATAATCTATGAGGGCAATGCTTTTAAAACCACAAAGGCAGTATTCAAGTTATCATGTCAGGTCACCAGGATGAGAAATCATCGACAGGTTATGGAAATCTCGTCCCAGTAGCATGGTCCATTCTGGTGATGGGCATATCATTGGCAGTAGTTATTGTGCTGTATGTTTGGTTCGGATACATAGGGCCTTCATTTTCAGAAGACGTTCTTATGGAACAGCAGACTGATATGAGGGAACAGTATAATCTTCCCTCTCAAGAAACTATAACTGACCCAGGCGTTCTACTAACGCCTCCTTCATTACGTGCTGTGAACGGGCAGGATAATAGCTCGGTCTAAGGCCTAGCTTTAACAAGGGATTGAGACACTTTACGAATTTCATGCAATGGTGAAACGAAATCAGTGACCAAACATTCTATGCCCCCAAAATGCTTACCGTCAATACAATTATTTATGAATTTTATTTGAATAGTTCCTAAGTCTTTCTAACAGATCTAAGTACATTCCAATGAGTTCGATTCGTTGCTTCTCATTATTTAGGTCAACTGGTCCGCTTCTGAGAATTTTGAAATGTTCGGCCATCCTATCTTGAATCTCCTCTCCAAAGATATGAGACAAAAATGACGTATGATCGTGGAATTGTTCTACCGCATTGGTTACTTTGTGGTCGGATCCAGGCTTTGCAGTGGCTTCGTCGGCAGTCTGTTGTTTTCCGCAATTTATACAGATAATCGCGCCTCTGTATTGAATTTGAACGCCGTTACAATCTGCACAAGGTGCACTCAGTAAAGAGCCACCTTTTAGTAGATACGAAGCAGCATCTTTTATTTCGGATTTTGATTCATTATCTACATCACTTGTTCTACTAGAATCCATAGATTATTACCATATGTTATTTCTATCCCTTGAGGACTTGTAAGAACCCCATTGGGAACGAGTGCAACTAATAAGATGAACGGATATATAAATAACACAGGATAGATCAAAACTTCCAAAGAATCCAATATTCAAATCTGCGATAAGAAATCAGTCAATCAGGTTGAAATAACCAATATAAGCGTTAGTCGTGGTCTCGTAGCGGAATTATGACTGATGAGGAATTAGAAAGAGTCATTTCATTTATTGTGAATGAAAACGTGATACGGCGCATCCTCATGACATCCTACCGGTGTGATAAACTGAACGAACCTCATCGAACTAAAACTAAAGACTGTACACAAAATGTCAACCAGATAAGATTTTTCAATTAAGCTTAATGAATATAGTCCTAAAATCAAAATGAATTGATGTCACCAATCCAATTAGCAATCATGAAAGGTTGCAGTTCAGAATAGAACGTTTTTTAATCTTAAGAAGCCTATCTAAACATAACTAGCAATGGAAATAAACCAAGTTAGGGAACCTGAGGTGAATAGACCCATCATGATAGCAGCCATGCAGGATATGGGGAATGTAGGAAGTATCGTGATAGATTTTTTAAAGAAGAGCTTGAAGGCGATTCCATTTCGCTTCATATGTTCGAATTATCCGAACTACGTCATGGATAGAGGAGGTTACATTGAATTTAACCCCGAAAGATGGGATTACTGCTATGGAGAAAATATGATCCTCTTTGGCGGGGGATACGGACAACCGCAGAGTACCGAAGAATTGGTTTATCTATGCAATGATGTGATGGAAGTTGCCAAGAAATATTCTGCTCAGATAATCTATACGTGTGGGGCATTTCACTCTGAGTCCAATTTTGGAAAAAATCCAAGAACCTATGCGACTACAAACTCACAAGCCCTAACAGAGCAGATTACACGTCTGGGAATTTCTAAGACGGAAAGGCCGTCCTATATCACAGGATTTAATGGATCAATCCTTGGATTTTCGAAAATAAATGGAATCAAGGCAATTGGGCTCTACGCAGAGATCCAAGAGCCCCAAATTCCTCAGTATAGATCGGTCAAGAGTATAATCCAGGTTCTGGAAAAGCTGACATACCACAAAATAGATGGAATTAATGAATTAGATGTAATGGGAGAAGCCGTCGACAAGGAGATGGAAAGAATAAGAAGACAACAAACCGAAGATAGCAGTCCAAAGAAGTGAGAATATTCGTTTTAAATTTTCAGTGACTGCTAACCAACCAAATTTTCAGATGTCCTATTATCGTTCCCTTTTCCCTTCCACGAATTCTAAAAACTTCTCTTTAGCATCTAGATAATGCATCTGAACTGGTGGATGTTTAAAACAATATGCTGATACACTCTCTAATGGACCGGCAACATTCCTCTCCATTGCTAGCTTGACTCCCCTGATCGCATCCACCATGACTCCTGCACTGTTATAAGCGTCCACAACCTTTAGCTTCAAATCGAGTTCAATTGGGATTTTGCCAAAGTATTTGCCTCGAATCGACAAGTAACAGATCTTGTCATTGTTAAGAAATCCAACATAATCGGAAGGACCTATTCGCGTTGGAATAGGATAAGGCGACATTGCCTGCACAGCAGAAGTCTTGCTAATTCTCTTATCTTCTAGCCTATCTTCGTCGAGCATGTTATAAAAATCCATGTCTCCTCCCACGTTCAGTTGGTAAGTATCGTCAATTTTGACTCCTCTATCTACAAACAGCTTGACTAGGCTTTTGTGCACGACAGTTGCACCAAGTTGGCTCATTACATCGTCCCCAGCGCAAACCAGCCCTCTGCCCTCAAATGATTGCTGCCATTTGGCTGAAGAGGCGATAAAAACAGGAATAGCATTTATGAACGAAACCTTTCCCGTCTCTAAACATTGCTCAGCGTAGAATTGTGTAGCCAGTCTGCTTCCAACAGGAAGATAGTTCAAGAGTATTTCAGCTCCACTGTCCTTTAGAATGCCTGCCACATCAGAATCAGGAGCATCCGAGACTCTTACTTTTTCCAAGTAATGTTTACCAAGACCGTCCAGGACAGAACCTTTCTCGACTCTAACATCCAGCTTGTCTAGCCCATCAACGATTTTCGGGGTATTGTTGGGTTCTGCATATATCGCCTCCGAAAGATCCTTGCCAACCTTCCCCTCTGTAACGTCAAATGCTGCAACAAATTCGATATCACCGGGGTCAATTCCACCTAGTGAATATGAGGTCAGGCCAATAGACTCAAACCTATTTGCTGCATAGTAGTGAATTCCTTGAATAAGAGCGGAAGCACAGTTCCCGATCCCGGCAATAGCAACACGGACTTTTCTTGACATAGAATGTACCGGATCTGAAAGTATGGCTCACATATATAATATATGAAGCGGTAATGATAGATTAGTGAAAAATTCAAAAAGACGGTCGATTTCGAAGATCTGTTCTGCCAAATCGTGGTAGCGAAGATCAAATATATTCTCCGAAATGATCCAGGTACCCAAATTGAAAAACACTCCAAAATGTGTGTCCTTTCATCTTTCGGTACAGACGCATATTCATCGAACCGAATCTTCCGATAAGTTGGAAGCAGCGATTAAAACCATATTTCGGCTATCTACAACAACTGTAGAAAAGCAAAGTGTTATCGTGGGAACGTCAAATAACTTAGACTCTCTCTCAATTATATACGAACAAGTTAGGTCGAGGGGATCTGTTTCGGTACTAAGAAGAATGCTGATTAACAATCTAGATGGGAATACTACATACTTTCTTTTGAACAAGCAAGCGGCAGCCGCTGGAGCGGTCGCCTTGATTGACAGAGAGAGCGAGTCACCTCTGGGTGGGCTCAGAGTACGGGTTCAATGCCAACCGATACAACAGGTGATCGACTGGCTGACCTACCCATCAAATCCGGACCGACACCAAAAAGATCATGAATCGGACGAGCTCTGAATTGGATCAAGGCGATGCAGAAGGGAGGTGTACTACTGCGGTTTGTAGGCTACCCAGGCAAGAGTCATATCTACACGGCACTACTCTGCGGATAGATCCCAGTAGTTAGCGTCCTTGAACTCTGCCTTTGGTTTGCCTAATGCCTTCCATTCCTTAAATGACTTCGCATACAATCTCACATTTTTTAGGCCAGCAAGTTTAAGTCCATAGTATACTAAACCCGACAAAGTGCCAACGCTGCCACAGTAAGTGACTAGTTCTGAATTTTCATGTATTCCTCTATTTTGCAAGAATCGTCTAATATCCTCACCTTTGCTCAAAACTTTCCCGTCTGCCCTAAGCATTGTATAAGGAAGATTCACTGCATCTGGAATATGTTCAGAAAGAAAGTTAAGTCTCTCTCGAGAATCAATTAGTACCTTGTTTGAGGCCGCTTTTTCAACGTAGTCGAGGTCAGCATATATCGATTGATTGATTCTCAGGGGATGAGATTGCCATTTGTAACTGTTTAATTTTTTCTCAGTGCGAAATCCCATGTTCTTCCACTGAGCGAACGTGACTTCCAATATTGACGAATATTGATGACCAACATATTGAAATGTCCATGCAACTCGTGCAGCCAAAGCACCAAACGTATCGTCATAGGTAACCACGGGTAGGTCCTCATTTACTCCAATGTCTTGCAACAATTCGATGTATTGTGCTGGGCTTTCCTTCTCCAAGATTTTAGCTAATGGCAGCGAAACTGCCCCTGGTATGTGTTCCCTGGCATATTCCTCTTCCTTCCGTACATCTACGACTCTTACATTCTTCTTTCTTATCATAATGGATAAAGTATTTACATCACAGACAGCATCGGGAATTGAATAGTATTCGTATTCTATACCCTTGCCTTTGCCCGAGAGTGTCTTGTTCTGTTTTCGACTATCCAGGGACAAAGCCTTTTTCGACGTCATACCAAACTATGCGGCACATTCACCTTTAGCCGTTCTTGCGGTAAACCGTGCATCACTCCCGTAATCCTGGTACGCTTCAGGGTGCTGATCTACGGGTGGAAGCTGCACAACGTCAGCTAAGGCTCCCTTTATATCTTCGACGTCGTGAACAGAGCCGATCGCTTTACCTCCCAATACTTTGTCTACCCAGTGGCGAAGTGTTTCACCTTCACCATGCTCCCTCCTATAGATTTCTATTATTTTGAGAATTGTATCGATAACCCGCTTTGCGGGAACACGCATTATGACGCGCCCTAATTCTCCTCTCTCTCCTGCTGAACCTCCAAACAGCATAGTGTATGTCGGGGCCATTGCGCTGCCTATCCTAGAAGCACCACCAAAGAAGCCGATAGTTGCTATTTCATGTTGTCCGCATGAGTTTGGGCATCCACTAACTTTTATCGTACTATCAAGGAGCATATCGTCTGTATCTAGACCCAATTCAAGGAATTTGTACTGAATCTCTTTGGCCAGGCGATGCGAGTTAGTTATGGCCAAATTACAAGAAGTAGTCCCAGAACAGCCAACAGCTGATGTAATAGTCAAAGCTCCCGGGTTTGATAATCCCACTGATGCCAATCGATTGTAGAATTCACGTAAATCAGTGCCGTTTACGTATCTGATAGCGAAATTCTGTTGCGGAGTATTTCTAGCCGAACCTTCCATCGATAGTTCGCGGATAGTCCTGGCCAAACCTCGCAACTGGCTGGCGGTTACGTCGCCAGCACCGAGTGTGACAAATACGGTGTAATATCCTGACTGTTTTTGAGGGATTACATTGGAGTGAACCCATCTCTCATATGCACTAGTGTTAGACGAATCTAGCTCGCTATACATTCGCAGTCTAGTCCCGTTACGATTTTCCTTGGGCAAGTATTGCTCGTCTTCCTCGGCGGTCAAATTGAACATACTTTCCGTGCTGTGAGCAGTTGTCATCATGACAATAGACCTTTCTTTGAGCGCCATCTTTTGGAATTTTTCCCATCCCATTTCATTCACCAGGTACCGCATTCTATTTCTAGCCATATTTTCCCTGTTCCCATTCCTATCAAAGAGTCTAATGACTGCCATACACGTGGCCAAGAGCTTTTCTTCCGACGTGAACTCTTCTAGCAAATGACCTATAAAGGAAGCAGCACCTAAACCTCCTCCAAGATAAATCCTGAAGCCTCGTGAGCCATCTTTTGTCATTGGGACAAGACCGATATCTGCAATTCTAACCAGCCCATGCTTCTCACAGCATGCGAAGTTGATCTTAAATTTCCGAGGAAGGTTTTGGCACATTGGATTACGCAGGAAGAAGCGCGCTATTGCCTTAGAATAAGGCGTAGAATCAAATTCCTCATCCGGACAGACCCCCGCAAGGTGGCTACACATCACGTTTCTAACGCTATTACCACAGGCCTCTCGAGTCGTCAGGCCAACTTCGACCAATCCTCTCATCACCTCACTAACATCTTCAAGCTGAACCCAATGTAGCTGAATATTTTGTCTGGTAGATACATGTGCTGATCCGATCGAAAATGCTTCTGATAAGGACGCTAGCTTTTCTAGTTGTATTGGAAGTATTTCACCGCCGGGAATCTTAATTCTAACCATACTGTAATCCATTTGTAGACGTGAGCCATATGCGCCATGTTGCAATCGAAATCTGCGAAAATCATCTTCAGACAGCTTACCAGTCCGGAATAACTTTACTTTCTCAGCAAAAATGTTAGTTTCCTCCTCTTTTCCCCATCTAGGGGTAGGACGGGGTTTAGGTATATTTTTTTGATGAGAATGACTGGAATTTTTTCTCGTTTTCAATTCAACTTAACTCCACGCAAAAACCATATATTGTTTGTGGAAGGGAAGTGAGAATGGAAGGAACTGCCTGTTCTGCGGCAAGAAATGATATCTTACTGAGCGTGCATACGATCCATCATCCTGAAGATCTGTCTTGAAATTTGGCTTACATGATTTAATCAAATTGAACAAAAGCTATCTGGCTTACATGATTTAATCAAATTGAACAAAAGCTAAACAGCTTACTAGTTTTCTATTAATCACTCTTACACTTATATTTCAAACATATTCTGATATGATGAAGAGGTTATGGGTAAGCGAAATCTCCCTAAGGAATTAAGGTATATCATAATTGCCGTCGTTATAGTGGCTCTTGTATGGGTAGCAATTAGAGTATCCTTTGGCGTGATAAACCCTTTTTATGTTGTAGCTAGTGAAAGCATGGTGCCGAGGCTAAATGTGGGAGACTTCGTGGTTGTCAGTCATAACATCCTTTTTGACGAATTAAATAGTGGTGACATTATAGTCTTTAAGGAACCGGTACCCGATGGGGAGGAAGCGGATGCTATCGTACATCGAGTTGACGAGATCTTGACGGATCCGGCTATCGTACATCGAGTTGACGAGATGTTGACGGATCCGAATGGCAACCCCGTAATTCTTACGAAGGGCGACGCTAATTCAGGTTCTATCCCTGGTATAGATTTCCCCATTTATGAATCAAATTACGTGGGGAAAGTAGTTATAGACATTCCAAAATTGGGCTTGGTAACCAAAGCAATAAGCCCACCAGTTAACTATATCATAATAGGCATAATACTTGTGATCCTATTCTTTCTATTTAAAAAGGGCAAAAATAAGGGGGCTGATTTCGGCAGTAAGTGAAAAATATGTTAGAGAATACTTCTATGACTAACCTGATGTTGACTATTGAGTTTAGTAACCTCAGTGCGATCGGTCTTTGCCTTAAAAATAATTATAATGGCAATTCCACGATCTTCGTGAACCTGCAACACCATAGAATAGACTTTATTGAAATATTAAATGAAAAATAGAAACATGCTTGATTGCGAATTGAATAGCATTAGATGCGGCTGTAGATGTATAAAATGTAAAGAAGCAAGATTGAAAAGTTTCCGTTTTAAAGCTTCTGACGGCTACGACGATATCCATCACACTTGTTTAGCTTGTGGAACTCACTTCAACCATCTCGACGGTGAGACGTACATTAATTGCAAACTTTGCATACCACATTGAGTGTCTACTTCGATCTAAACCCGTCTGTTAGCTTTTTGTGGTAGACTGAATTGCAAATTCTGTCGGTTGCCTCAGGCGAAATCTCTCTAACTTTTTTGATTCTTTTTTTGTCATAGATGGTCGCAAGAAACCTGAAACAAATTTGACAAACCTCCTCCAACAATCAAACACCTATTGAAGTCCTTTTAGAAATCGGTACCGTGATCGACGCCCGACCTTGACGATGCGAAGCATTAACGAATGGCATAGGAAATTCAGGAAGATTTGATTCAACAAATCTCTCGTTTCTGAACTCGTAAGTTTTTCCTTCGTATGTGCACTTAATCATGGATATGTCTTCGATATTTCCTACTTTTTCAATGGTCTTGTAATATTCCACAAGTCTACGAGGCTCATACACAGTTTGCCCTTTCCTAACATAACGCTTTTTCTTCATAAACTTGAACGCAAATATTGTATATCTTCGCTTGTAATAGCCAAACATGTTCTGGATCAAAATGCATCTTCGAATCTGATCTTGGGGTATATAGAGAGCATCTCCTGTTCCTGACTTGGCTTCTATAGACAACAAAACCGACTTTTTGTTATTAACTGCGACAATGTCAGGAAGCCCGGCGCTTGATCCACCAAGCCTTCTAGCACACCAGTCTCCAATATTGAGACGTTGTACTAAGGAATGCTCGTAACTGTATCCTCTACTTCTACGAAAGCTGCTCAATCTCAATCAATAACCTGCCCTTATGTAAATCAGATTCAAGCATAATCTTGTCGGTATCAAATCGGAAGAAACCAGGCTGTCTGTAATATACTTTACCATTATCATATGCTAGAATTCTCTCCAGTTTATATCGATATGTCAGTACTTGAAAGTTATAAAGTCAGAAGTTGTAGGCCATATTTTGAGTATCTAAAATATTGTTTTCCCTCCAGTCTTCACGCTCTAGATCTCATTCGCAATATTGAATCTGCCTGGCTTGGCACTCGTTTTTCCTTAAACTCAATAAGGTAACTAGCCATCCTATTTCTTCAAAAAAAGACCAAAAGAATACTTCCAGGTTATGAAACACTTATCGGAATTCTAGTTCCCGTGAGCTGGATAATTCCGCAAGGTAAGGGGATTATCAGTCGTAGATAGATCCCGGTCAAGTACAATAGGACTCTAGATTAGGCCAGGATCTTGGTATACCTTTAACACTTATAAGTAATCCCGTACTACTTCGACGACCATTACAGAGTTGGAGTTTAAGGCCATCACTTCTGACGATATGTACAAGATTGAGGAGAACGCTGAAACGAATTTTGGTGTACGTAGAATGTATATGATGGAGAATGCCGGGCATGGACTTGCCGACTTTATTGAATTCAAGATGAATGAAATGAATACTAAAATCGCCAATAAGAGAATTGTTGCTATATGCGGTGGAGGTAATAATGGCGGCGATGCCATGGTCTGTATGAGGCATCTTTCCTATAACCCTGAAGCGAAATACACAGTCTTGTTATTAACTGACCCCCATAATCTTCGAACTGAGGAAGCCAGAGCAAATTGGACTATTCTCCGGAAATTAAAATCTGTAGATTCGTTTTGGAGTAATCAGATTGACCGGATTAAAGATAGGATTCTTGACTCTGACATAATAATAGATGGCATTCTAGGAACAGGAGTAAGCGGTAGCATAAGGGAACCTTATTGTTCTGCGATAGATTATATCAATAAATCGAATGCATTCATTTTCTCTGTAGATATACCCTCAGGCCTTGATCCAAATACCGGCATCGTTCGCGATAAGGCTGTAAGAGCAAATGCAACTGTCACATTTCACAGAATTAAGAAGGGGCTATTGAATAGTGAAAAATATTCTGGTCAGGTTCACCTCGAACATATTGGAATTCCAAGAGAGGCAGAAGAGGGAATATTGGTGAATGAAGCATGACTGAGGGAATATATCAACTTAAAGTCGGGAATATGGCAAACTTCACCTATATCATCTCCGACATTCAGACTCATCTTGCTGCCATTGTAGATCCTTCATGGGATCTCCAAGTCGTATTCGAATTACTCACCAAGAAAAAACTGAAGGCAAAGCACATCATAAACACTCATTCACATTTTGATCATGTACTTGGAAATGAAGAAGCCGCGAAAGTGACTGGGGCAACTATCATTCAGCACTCCTACTCTCAGCTTCACAAAGATGTTTCTGTGGCAGAGAACGACGTGATATCGATTGGAGCTCTTAATCTTCGAGTTCTACATACCCCAGGTCATTCCGAAGATAGTATTTGTCTCATCATCGATAAAGAAGCCGTATTCACTGGAGATACTCTCTTCGTTGGTGGTGTAGGGAGAATTGATTTGCCAGGAGGGAACGTAAAGGAGATGTATCTAAGTTTGTATAGAAAAGTTTCGGCTTTGGAAGATCAGCTTACGGTTTATCCTGGGCATGATTATGGGCCCTTTCCATTTTCGACGATCGGAAAGGAAAAACAATCAAATTTTGCATTACAGGCAAAATCGGAAGGGGAATTTCTAGCTTTAATGGGCGCTGGTTGAGGCCAATTTGAAATATGATGGGATAGAATATGCAGACCTCAGTTCCGTCGGCCAAGATCCGCCTTTTAAAATCTCTTTGTCGGCTGACAATCCCTTATTTGTATTAGTGATATCATACACTTATACAAGTCTAATACCTGGAATTACGGCAGCTGGCCAGAATAAAGATCTTATAAAATATACTTCTCCCGCTGACGCAGAATTCTTGAATTACGGCCACTGTAAATGTTTGGATTCAGTTCCTGTTACTCCAGATGGAATGCCCACTCCAGCGATTATCACAAAGACCGCATTAGATCTATCTAATATTCCCTTCCTTATTGTCAACGCTGGGTCGATAATTAAACCGCAAGTCCCCTATATTTCATTTGAAATGAACCCAGGAAACGATATACGAACGGGGAATGCGGTAGATGAAATTCATGTTAAAAAGGCTTTAAAGTATGGGGAAGCTTTTGGTCGCGAACTGGCTAAACTTAGTAAGATGATTATTATCGGTGAAAGTATCCCAGGAGGAACTACTACTGCCCTTGGTGTACTTGTTGCGCTTGGAATCGATGCCTGGTCGAAGGTGAGCAGTAGTCTCACGAAGAATCCTCACTCTTTAAAGAATAAAGTAGTAAAGGAAGGGATGGCTAAAGCAGGCATTCCATTTGGTTGTTTTAAAAATGATCCTGTGAGGGCAATAGCTGCCATTGGGGATCCGATGATCCCAGTTGTGAGTGGGCTTGCATGTGGTATCAGTGAATCAGGAAGCAATGTTATGCTAGCTGGAGGGACACAGATGACAGCTGTTATTGCAACAATAAATGCGATGAACAGATCGCTGGGAAATATTTGCATTGGAACTACTTGCTATGTTACGAATGATCCTTATTCAGACATTCGGGGTATCGCTAATGAAATTTGCCCTAATTTCCCAATTTGTGCTGTTGATCTTCACTTTGAAGAATCAGGGAAACCAGGCCTAAATGCATTTGCCAACGGATTCGTAAAAGATGGAGCAGGAGCTGGAGGTGCATCCATTCTTGCAATGCTAAAGAGTAGAGCATCGCTCACAGGTACTTCGATACTAAGATCCATAGAAACCGAATATGATAAGCTCCTCCGAAGACAACAGAAGATGTGATCTTGTAGTAGTATACCAATCTCAATTCTAACAATATCAGGATAGGCATTATATATAGAAACTCTGAAGGCTAAAATAGAACATGTCTAGAAAAACCAAGAGACGTGGCGGCCAGCCTACTCGCGTGACAGGAAAGGAATTATCAGAGGTAGAGGAGGTTACTGTAATGTTGGATGTTCTCATTGAAGAACTACAGCGAAAGGGCATAGTTAACAAAAAAGAACATAACAGATTGGTTGCAATGCGTCTGCACGAATTTTCCAAAGCTAATGCCTTTGAAGAATTAGAGGAGGAATTATGAATAGATGTCTCGTACCATTATCACAAAGTAATGATAGTGTAATCAAGAAATAGCGCCGGGAGAGGGATTCGAACCCTCGTGACCCCAAGAGATCACAAGCTGGCTGGATATTTCGCAATTTCCAGGCTTGCGCCCTACCAGGCTAGGCGACCCCGGCCTGATGTAATAACCATAGTCACCATTCGGCTACGAATTACAACCTTCCACCAACTTATGTATTTATCCGCGCGAATAAGTGGTCGAGTGTGATAACACCATAAGGCAAATATTTCTTGTTCAGCCTAACTAGGCTTAGGATTGAGATTTTTGTTATAAAAGGCAGTATAACCCAATTCTACTCTAGCTACCTTTCTTTTGCTGATCCAAATTTGTTGTTTTCCACGATTTAGGGTATGATCCTGGTTTCATAATTATTCTTTTGATATTAACGGCGATGCCTTTTACATTGGATTCAATCTCTTCCCTTGTCATTGCAACTTCACCAAATCCTACGATCTCTCCTTTCATAGAAAAAATACCCACAAAGCTTCCCACCTTAAGGGCATTGGATACAGACACTATACCTGGGATTGCCAGCTGAGCGCCGTGACATAAGGCATCAATTGCAGTATCTCTGACCACAACAGTCTCCACATTGCCCACGCAATATTCAATTGGCTTAATCAATTTCCTTAACTTTGTATCGTCTTCATCGCTCCTGTACAATTCCATAGCATCAGCTAAATCATGCATCCTAACCAGGCCGTCCTTCCTTTCTGACAGATTGCTTACCTGCGTCCGTCGGAGCTCCACCATAGTAGCTCCTGCCCCAATAATTTCTCCTATATCATATACAATCTTTCTTATGTAGGTACCTGACTGAGATAAAATACGCATCAATATAAGACGGTCGTATCTTTCCAGCTTTTCGATTTCATAGACCGTCCTAATTCGAGTCGCCCTTTTGACCGACGATCTTTGTGGTGGTCTTTGATATATATCTCCGACAAATTGGCTTATCACGGTATCTAACTTACCATCATTAATGTGTTCATGGAGCCTTGCCAATGCGTAATATTCTTTGGGACCAAAGAGCAGTATAGGAAGGGCCTTTGTGCCTTCACCTAGTCCAATGGGAAGAAGTCCAGTAGCGCCAGGATCCAATGTCCCACTATGCCCTGCCTTACTGATTCCTATGATTCTTTTCACCCATGCGACGACCTCATGGGAAGTGGGACCTGGAGGTTTATCAAGCAAAATTAGGCCATAATCTAGCAAAGAGCTAATAGGTCTGCTATATGGATAATATCCATATTTTTCGTTAGTAACATCATCATCCAGTTTGACCAAGTTGCTAAAAGGAGAAGATGTCAATAGTTGCTCAA
>OBLS010000257.1_pt1 | contig 17822 bp, 16 predicted proteins | sample 1519901 | NCBI WGS metagenome assembly OBLS01 (sample SAMEA3113585, study PRJEB22503) | soil metagenome | reverse complement strand
GGGGGTCGTCCCCCCGAGCAGCAGGTCGAACGGCTCGCTGGACCGCCGGTAGCCCTGGACGACCTGGAGCAGCCCACGCAGGTCGTCGGGGTCGAGCGGGATCAGCTCGCCCTGCTGGTCGAGCTTGAGCGGGCAGCTCCCGTCGAAGCGGGCGGCCCGCCGCAGCGGCCCGCGTCGCGGCCAGGCCCCGGCCACCCAGATGGGGATGCGGGGCCGCTGCACCGGGGTGGGCTGGAAGGCGACCTGGTCGACCTGGTAGTGGCGGCCCTGGAAGGACACGGTCTCGCCCGACCACAGCCGGGTCAGGACCTCCAGGCCCTCGTCCAGCTTGGCCGCCCGGACATGCGGGTCGGTCGGCTCGCCGAAGCTGCCGTACTCGTCCTCGGGTGGCTCGCCCAGGCCGACGCCGAGGGTCAGCCGCCCGCCCGACAGCCGGTCCAGGGTGACCGTCTCCCTGGCCACCTTCCAGGGCCGCCGCCGGGCCAGCGGCGTCACCATCGGCCCCAGGCGCAGCCGCTCGGTGGCCAGGGCCACCCCGGTCAGCAGGATCCAGGGGTCGGCGATCCGCAGCTGCAAGGCCTTGACGAAGGCCAGGTGGTCCCAGACGAAGAAGCCGTCCCAGCCGGCGGCCTCGGCGTCGGCGGCCAGCGCGGCCACCGCGCGGACGTCGCTGTAGTCCTCGAAGTTGGGCACGTTGACGGCGTAGCGCATGCGTCCTCCCCGGTCGGCGGGCGGGCGGCCAGTCTGGCACCGGGGCGTGACGGTGCCGGCGGCCGAGCGGCTACGATGACCGGGACATGGACCTGTTCTCGGAGCGGGCCGAACGGCTGGCCGACCAGGACGCGCCGCTGGCGGCGCGGATGCGGCCACGGACCCTGGAGGAGTTCGTCGGGCAGGGGCACGTGCTCGGGCCGGGCAGCGCCCTGCGGGCGCTGATCGAGGCCGACGAGCTCCGGTCGGTGATCCTGTGGGGGCCGGCCGGGACCGGGAAGACCTCGCTGGCCCACATCATCGCCCAGGCCACCCGGTCCCACTTCGAGGAGCTGTCGGCGACCAGCGCCGGGGTCAAGGACGTGCGGGCGGTGCTGGCCGCGGCCCGCGAGCGTCTCGGCGCCCTGGGGCGGCGCAGCATCCTGTTCATCGACGAGATCCACCGCTTCAACAAGGGCCAGCAGGACGCCCTGCTGCCCGGGGTCGAGGACCGCACCGTGGTCCTGGTCGGGGCGACCACCGAGAACCCGTTCTTCACCGTCAACGCCCCCCTGATGAGCCGGTCGCTGCTGTTCCGGCTGGAGCCGCTGGGCGGCGACGACCTCGAGCTGATCGTCACCCGGGCCCTGGCCGACCCCGAGCGGGGCCTGGGCGGCCGCGGCCTGGCCCTGGACGACGACGCCCTGGCCCACCTGGTCGAGCGGGCCGACGGCGACGCCCGCCACGCCCTCAACGCCCTGGAGGCGGCCGCGCTGGTGGTCACCGCCAAGGGGGCTGCCCGGATCACCCTGGCCGACATCGAGGACGCCCTCCAGCGCCCCCGGGTCACCTACGACCGGGCCGGCGACCAGCACTACGACGTGGCCAGCGCCTTCATCAAGTCGATCCGCGGCTCCGACCCCGACGCCGCCCTCCACTACCTGGCCCGGATGCTGGCCGCCGGCGAGGACCCCCGGTTCGTGGCCCGCCGCCTGGTCATCTCGGCCTCCGAGGACGTCGGCCTGGCCGACCCCCAGGCCCTGCCCATCGCGGTCGCGGCCTTCCAGGCGCTGGAGTTCGTCGGGCTGCCCGAGGCCCGCCTCAACCTGGCCGAGGCGGTCGTCTACCTGGCCCTGGCGCCCAAGTCCAACAGCGCCTACGCCGCCCTGGGGGCGGCCGCCCGGGAGCTGGAGGAGGCCCGCCCCGGCCGGGTCCCCAGCCACCTCCAGTCGGCCTCCTACGCCGGCGAGCGGAAGCTCGGCATCGGGGTCGGCTACGTCTACCCCCACGACCAGCCCGGCCACTGGGTCGCCCAGCGGTACCTGCCCGAGGGCCTCGAGGGCGGCTACTACCAGCCCACCGACCAGGGCCACGAGGCGGCCATGGCCGAGGCCTGGCGCCGCCGCCGCGGCCAGCCCCCCGACGGCGAGCCGCCCCCGGAGCGGGGGAGCGGGTGAGCGCCGGGGCGGCCGCGGGCGGCGGGTCGGGCACGGCCCGGGCGATGTGGCGGGCCCTTGAGACCCTGCACATGACCGTCTACTGGGCCCCCGAGGCCCACGCCGCCTACCGCGCGGCCGGGCTGCGCGGCGGCTGGATGGGCTACTTCGCCTCCCGCTCGGCCGCCATGGGCCCGGTCCCGGCCGAGGTGGTGATGGCCACCTTCTACAACTTCCACCCCCGCATGGTCCGCCGGGCCATCCCCGACGCCTGGGGGTTCGCACCCCCCGCCGAGGTCCTGGCGGCCCGGTTCGCGGGCGTCGACGCGGCGTTGCGCCGCCTCCTCGGCGAGTGGGTCGAGAGCGAGGAGGCCGCCGAGGCCGCGGGGTTGGCGAGGCAGGCCATGGACGGCCAGGACCCCTCCGGCCGCCCCCTGTTCGCCGCCCACGCCGCCCTCGGATGGCCGGAGCCGCCCCACCTGTCCCTGTGGCACGCCGCCACCCTCTACCGCGAGTTCCGCGGCGACGCCCACGTCGCCTGCCTGACGGTCGACGGGATCGACGGCTGCGAAGCCCACGTCCTCGCCGCCGGGGCCGGCCAGCTCCCGGGCGCGGTCCTCCGCGAGTACCGCGGCTGGTCCGAGGAGGAGTGGTCGGCCGCCACCCGGCGACTGCGGGATCGAGAGTGGGTCACGGAGAATGGCTCCCTCACCGAGGCCGGCCGGGCCGCCCGCGACGCCCGCGAGCAGCGCACCGACGACCTCTCGATGGGTCCCTGGCGGCAGCTGGGCCCCGACGGCTGCGCCCGCCTGCTGAAGCTGCTCGACCAGCCCGTCCGCCGGGTCGTCGAGGGCGGCGGCATCCCCTTCCCCAACCCGGTCGGCCTCCCGGCGCCCTCGGCCTGACGGAATGCGGCGGCGGCCGCGGCTGTTGGCCCGGTTGACGTCCTTTCCCAGCTCACCTCCCTGGAGCGCCGCCCATGGCTGACGAATGCACCCACCTGGATCAGATCCGGATCTCGAGCGTGAACCAGCCGGGGTGCCAGGAGTGCCTGGCACACGGGGGGACGTGGGTGGAGCTGCGGCTGTGTGTGGGGTGCGGGCGGGTGGGGTGCTGCGACAACTCGCCGGGGCGGCATGCCACCAGGCACCACCAGGAGAGCGGGCATCCGATCATCCGGAGCTACGAGCCGGGTGAGGACTGGTGGTGGTGCTATGTGGACGAGCTGGCCTTCGAGCTCGAGGGCGTCGAGCCGGCTCGAGCCGGCGGGTGACGGAGCGCCAACGCTGGACCCTGCTGGTGGTGTGCCTGGCCACCGGGGTGCTGCTGCTGAACGTGTCCGCGCCGAGCGTGACCCTGCCCGCGGTGGGGCGGGACCTGGGGGCGGACCTGAGCGTGCTCCAGTGGGTGGTCAGCGGCTACTCGCTGGCCCTGGCGGCCACCCTGCTGACCGCGGGCACCCTGGCCGACCTGGTGGGGCGGCGGCGGATGTTCGTGGGCGGCCTGGCCGGGTTCGCGGCCGCGTCGGTGCTGTGCGCGGTGGCGCCGTCGGCGCTGGTCCTGATCGCCGGGCGGGCCACCCAGGGGCTGGCCGGGGCGGTGCTGCTGTCCTCCTCCCTGGCCCTGCTGGCCCAGGACTTCACCGGGACGGCGCGGGCCGGCGCGATCGGCATCTGGGGGGCGACGGTGGCCGCCGCCTTCGCGGTCGGCCCCCTGGAGGGCGGGCTGCTCACCGAGTCGTTCGGCTGGCGGGCCATCTACGCCCTCGACGCCGCCGTCGCCCTGGCCTGCCTCCCGGTGGCCGTCCGGCGCCTGCGCGAGTCCCGCGACCCCGACGCCGAGGGGGTCGACTGGTGGGGCACCGTCACCCTGAGCTCGGGCCTGTTCCTGGGGGTGTTCGCCCTGACCCGCGGCGACGTGGCCGGCTGGGGGAGCGGGCTGATCCTGGCCAGCGCGGCCGGGGCGGCGCTGCTGCTGGCCGCCTTCGTGGTGGTCGAGCGGCGCGAGCGCGAGCCCATGCTCGACCTCGGCCTGTTCGCCATCCCCACCTTCACCGGGGCGTCGGTGGTGGTGCTGGTGATGGCCGCCTCGACCTTCGGCCCGTTCCTGTACCTGACCCTGTTCCTGCTGGACGGGGCCGGCACCTCCCCGACGGCGGTCGGGCTCCAGCTGCTGCCGCTCTCGGGGGCGGCGCTGGTGGTGTCGGTGCTGGGCGGCCGCTACGCCAGCGTCCTGCCGGTGCGGGTCGCCCTGCCGGCCGGGCAGCTGCTGTGCGCGACCGGCCTGCTGGCCATCCGGGGGCTGGAGGCGAGCTCGTCCTGGACGGTCATGCTGCCCGGGCTGCTGCTCCTCGGGGTCGGGATCGGCCTGGCCAACCCGGCCGTGACCTACGCCGCCCTCGGCGTGGTCCCGGCCACCCGCAGCGGCATGGCCTCGGGGGTCAACAACACCTTCCGCCAGGTGGGGATCGCCATCGGCATCGCCGTCCTCGGCACCCTGCTCCCGGCCCGGATCGATGGCGACCCGGCGGCCTTCGCCGACGCCCTCGACCAGATCCTCCTGGTCAGCGCCGGGGTCGCCATCGCCGGGGCCGCCCTTGCGGCGACCCTGGTCCGCCAGCGCGACTTCGTCACCGACCCGGTCCCGGCCGGCTCCTAGCGCCGCGGCCACGTCAGATATTGCTCGCTCCGCGGTCGCGGTAGACTCCCGGCGGCTCCAGCTTGCTGCCCCCCCGATATCCGCGGGCCGGACCCGGGTCGGACCGGCTAAGCTGGAACTTTCCGGACCCGACGGACAACGAGGAGCAGAACCCGTGAGCCTGCTGGCCATCGCCTGGACGATCGTCGCCTTCCTGGTCGGCGCGCTGGTCGTCGTGCTCTGCGTCGTGATGGCCAACCTGTTCCGGGTGCTGACCTCGACCAAGGACCTGATCGACGGCGTGACCTCCCAGACGGTGCCGCTGCTGGGCGAGGTCAACACCACCGTGGCCATGGTCAACCAGGAGCTGGTGCGGGTCGACGGCATCCTGGCCACCGCCGAGGGGGTCAGCGCCTCGGTGGGCGGCATGGTCAACACCGTCTCGGCCACCATCTCCAGCCCCCTGGTCAAGCTGAGCGCGTTCGCCTACGGGCTGCGCAAGGCGGCCGGGGCGGCCTCCTCCGACGACCAGCCGGCGCCGCGCGGTCGCCGAGGCCGGAGGCGGCGATGAGGGTATGAGACGCGTCTTCTGGGGCCTGGTGGGGCTCGGCATGGGGGCGGCCATCGGCGTGGGTGTGATGCGGTGGGCGTCGCGCACGGCGGACCGGCTGGCCCCGCAGTCGGTGGCCGAGGAGCTGCTCCAGACGGCCGCCGACTGGCGCGAGCGCCTGTCCGGGGCGCTCGAGCAGGGCCAGGCGGCCATGGCCGAGCGGGAGGCGGAGCTGCGAGCTCAGCTCGCCGAGCCGGGGAGCGGGGCCGGTTAGCGCCCTGGCCCGGTTCGGTGGGAGGTACAACGCAAGCTCCCGATCCACGAACGCGAGGTCCACACGATGAACTCCACACAGATTCGGCGCCGGTTCACCGACTTCTTCGTCGAGCGGAACCACCGGCTGGTCCCCTCCAGCCCGCTGATCCCCAACGACCCGACCCTGCTGCTGGCCAACGCGGGCATGAACCAGTTCAAGCCCTACTTCCTGGGCGAGGTCGAGCCCGACTTCCGCCGGGCGACCAGCGTGCAGAAGTGCACCCGCACCTCCGACATCGAGAACGTCGGCGACCGCAGCCACGCCACCTTCTTCGAGATGCTGGGCAACTTCTCCTTCGGCGACTACTTCAAGGAAGGCGCCATCGGCTACGCCTGGGAGCTGGTGACCGAGCGGTTCGGGTTCGACCCCGACCGCCTCTGGATCACCGTCTACCTGGACGACGACGAGGCGATCGGCCTGTGGCGCCAGATCGGCGTCCCCTCCGAGCGCATCCAGCGCCTGGGCAAGGAGGACAACTTCTGGTCGATGGGGGTGGCCGGCCCCTGCGGCCCCTGCTCGGAGATCCACTACGACCGGGGCCCCTCCTTCGGCGGCGACGGCGGCCCGGCCAGCGAGTCCGACCGCTATCTGGAGATCTGGAACCTGGTGTTCATGCAGAACATCCGGGACGAGGACTACAACATCATCGGCGAGCTGCCGGAGAAGAACATCGACACCGGCATGGGCCTGGAGCGGGTGGCGATGGTGCTCCAGGACGCCGACTCGATGTACGAGACCGACCTGCTGGCCCCGGTGATCGAGGAGGCCCAGGCGGTCTCCGGCGCCGTCTACGGCCGCGACGAGCGGGTCGACCGGTCGCTGCGGATCGTCACCGAGCACGGCCGCACGGCCAGCTTCCTGATCGCCGACGGGGTCCTGCCCTCCAACGAGGGCCGCGGCTACATCCTGCGCCGGCTGCTGCGCCGCTCGGTCCGGCACCTGCGCCTGCTCGGGGTCGAGGACCCGGCCCTGGCCAGGGTCTGCAACCGGGTGGTGGCCAACCTGGGCGAGGCCTGGCCGGAGCTGGTCGCCCAGCGCTCGCTGATCGAGCAGGTCGTGGCCAGCGAGGAGGACTCGTTCTCGCGCACCCTGCGCCAGGGCTCGACCCTGCTCGAGGGCGCCATCCGCCGGACCCGGGACCAGGGCCAGGCCATGCTCCCCGGCGACACCGCCTTTCAACTGCATGACACCTACGGGTTCCCCTACGAGCTGACCCTCGAGGCGGCCGCCGAGGCCGGCCTGGACGTCGACGCCGACCGCTTCCAGCAGCTGATGGACGACCAGCGCCGCCGGGCCAAGGAGGCCCGCCGCGAGCTGGACGCCGACCTGCGCCGGCTCGAGTCCTACCGGGACCTGTCCGGCCGCCACGGCCGCACCGCCTTCGTCGGCTACGAGACCACCACCGCCGAGGGCCGCATCCTGGGGCTGCTGGCCGACGGCGAGGAGCTGCCCGCGGCCGCCGAGGGCGACCAGGTCGAGCTGATCCTCGACCGGACGCCGTTCTACGCCGAGGGCGGCGGCCAGGTCGGCGACACCGGCCTGGTCCGCACCGGCGACGGGGCCGTGCTCCAGGTCACCGACACCCGCCCCGGGCTGGAGGGCTTCCACGTCCACAGCGCCCGGGTGGTGTCGGGCCAGCCCAAGGCCGGCGACCTGGTCCACGCCGAGGTCGACGCCGACCGCCGGGAGGCGGTGGCCCGCAGCCACACCGCCACCCACACCCTCCACTGGGCGCTCCGCGACATGCTGGGCGAGCACGCCCGCCAGCAGGGCTCGCTGGTCGACGCCGGCCGGCTGCGCTTCGACTTCGCCCACTTCCAGCAGGTCCCGGCCGAGCGCCTGGCCGAGATCGAGGCGGCCGTCAACCGCCAGCTGCTGGCCGACCCGGACGTCACGGTGTGGCACGGCAGCCTGGCCGACGCCGAGGCGGCCGGGGCGATCTCGCTGTTCGGCGAGAGGTACGGGTCGGTGGTGCGGGTGGTCGAGGTCGGCGACTTCTCCCGCGAGCTGTGCGGCGGCACCCACGTCGGCCACGGCAGCCAGGTCGGGCCGGTGCACGTGCTCGGGGAGGCCTCGATCGGGGCCAACCTGCGCCGGATCGAGGCCCTGACCGGCCTGGAGGCGCTGCACTACGTCGACCGCGAGCGCCAGCTCCTGGCCGAGGTGGCGGCCCTGCTCAAGACCCGGCCCGAGGACGCCCCCGAGCAGCTGCGGCGCCGGCTGGAGGCGCTGGCCAGCGCCCAGCGGGAGCTGGAGCGCCTGCGCGTGGCCGGGCTGGAGCGCCTGGCCGGGGAGCTGGCCGGCCGCGTCGGCCGGGAGGCCGGCGGCTGGCTGGTGGTCGAGCGGGTGCCCGAGGCCGGGGGCGACGACCTGCGCCGGATCGCCAGCGCGGTCCGGGACCGGGTCGGGGCCGGCCCCGGGGTGGTCGTGCTCGGCTCCGAGGCCCAGGGCAAGGCGGCCATGGTCGCCCTGCTCACCACCGACCTGGCCGGCGACGGGGCCGCGGCCAGGGACGTGCTGGCCAGGGCGGCCAAGGCGGTCGGGGGCGGCGCCGGCGGCAAGGGCGACCTGGCCAGCGCCGGCGGCCGCGACCCGGGCCGGCTGGACGAGGCCCTCCGGATCGCCCGGGCCGACGCGGTCGAGCTGCTCCAGGGGGGGTCCGGGGGGCTCAAGCCTAGCCCCCCGGGCGGTCAGGGAGCTGCCGCGGGATGACCGGTCGCGTCCTCGCCCTCGACGTCGGGACCCGGCGCCTGGGCGTCGCCGTGTCCGACCCGACCGGGACGGTGGCCAGCCCGCTGGCCACGATCCCGCGCCGGGACCCGGCGCAGGACGCCGCCGCCCTGGCCGCCCTGGCCGCCGAGCAGGGCGCGACCACCGTGGTCGCCGGCCTCCCGGTGACCCTGGCCGGGGCCGAGGGCCCGGCCGCCAAGGCCGTCCGGGCCTACCTGGAGGAGCTGCGCCCGCTGCTCGGTGGGCTGGCCTTCGAGCTGGCCGACGAGCGCCTCTCCACCGTGGCCGCCGAGCGGGCCCTGGTCGGCGGGGGGGTCCGCCGCCGGGACCGCCGCCAGGTGGTCGACCAGGTCGCGGCCAGCCTGTTCCTCCAGACCTGGCTGGACCGGAAGCGATGAGCCGGGTCGAGCGGCGGCTGCGCCGGCGCCGGCGGCGCCGGGGCGTGCTGGTCATGGGGGCGCTGCTGGCCGTGGTCGGGGCGGTGGTGTTCCAGGCCCTCCAGTGGAGCGCGGCCCGGGAGCAGGAGAGCGCCGTCCCGCCCGGCCGGGAGGTGACCATCAACGTGGCCAACGGCCAGAGCAGCGTCGAGATCGGCCGGAACCTCCGCAACGCCGGGGTGGTCGACAGCGTCAACCGCTTCCGCGACGTGGCCGAGGAGCGCGGCCTGGACGGCCTGCTCAAGCCGGGCGAGTACAAGCTGGTCACCGGCATGAGCATCGACGCCGTGCTCGACATCCTGGCCAGGGGCCCCAGCACCGGGGTCCCCCTGACCATCCCCGAGGGCTTCACGGTGGCCCAGATCGCCGCCAAGCTGGCCGCCACCGAGCAGTTCACCAAGGAAGAGGTCGACAAGGCCCTCAAGAGCAAGGACCTGATCGTCCCCCTCCGGCCCAAGGGCGTGACCTCGCTGGAGGGCCTGCTGTTCCCCGACACCTACGGGATCGAGGAGGACGACAGCGCCGTCGACGTGCTCCAGGACATGCTCAACCAGCTCGAGACGGTCCTGGCCAACTACGAGCTGTCCACCGCCCCCCAGGATCTCGACCCCTACCAGCTGCTGATCGTGGCCAGCATGATCGAGCGGGAGGCCAAGGTCGACGGCGACCGGCCCAAGATCGCCGCCGTCATCTACAACCGGCTGGAGATCGGCAAGCGGCTGGAGATCGACGCCACCGTGGAGTACGCCGTCGGCCACGCCAAGCTGTCCGCCAAGGACCTCCAGTCGCCCTCGCCCTACAACACCTACACCAGCGGCGGCCTGCCCCCGACCCCGATCGCCGCCCCCGGCGAGGCCGCGATCAAGGCCGCCCTCCAGCCGGCCGACGGCGACTGGATCTACTACGTGCTCGCCACCGAGGAGGGCGAGCACGCCTTCACCGACAGCTACGAGGAGTTCGTGGACCTCAAGGCCCAGGCCAGGGCCAAGGGCCTCCTCTAGCCGTGCCGGTCGCCGCCGTCCTTGGCTGGCCGCTCGCCCACACCCTGTCCCCGGCCCTGCACCAGGCCGCCTACCGGGCCGCCGGGCTGGACGGCTGGGTCTACGAGGCCCGCCCGACCCGCCCGGCGGAGCTGCCCGCGGCGCTGGACGCGGTCAGGTCGGGCGCGCTCGCCGGGGTCAACCTGACCACCCCGCACAAGCAGCCGGCGGCCGGCCTGGTCGACGACCTGGAGCGGCCGGCCGACCAGCTCGGGGCGGTCAACACCGTGTTCGTGCGCGAGGGCCGGCTGGTCGGCGGCAACACCGACGTCGCCGGGGCCGTCTGGGCCCTGGGCAGCCAGCTCGCCCTCCGGGACGACCGCTGGGCCGGGACCGGCCCGGCCCTGCTGCTCGGCACCGGCGGGGTCGCCCTGGCGGTGGCCTTCGCCTGGAGCCGCCTGGCCCAGGCCCGCCGCCACCAGGGCCTGCCGGTCGCCCCGCTCCAGGTCGCCGGCCGCGACCCCGCCCGGGCGGCCGCCGTGGCCGGGCTGGCCGGCCCGGGCGCCCAGGCGGTGGACTGGGCCGCCGTGGCCGAGCTGGTCGCCGCCGCCGACGTGATCCTCCAGGCCACCACCCTGACCGCCAGGGGCGAGCCCATCCCCGGCCAGGACCGCCTCCGCCCCGGCGTCCGCGTGCTCGACTGCAACTACGGCCCGGCCAGCCAGGGCCTGGTCGTCGCGGCCCGCGCGGCCGGCGCGGCCGCCGCCGCCGACGGCCTCGGCATGCTCTGCGCCCAGGCCGCCGGCGCCGTGGTCAAGATCGCCCGGGTCCGCCCCGACCTGGACGCCATGGCCGCCGCCGTCGGCCTCCCCTGGCCAGCCCCGGGCGTGATCTGAAAGAAGCGTTGCAGGTTTGGCAACAGTGTGGTTCCCTGGAACCTGCAACAACTCTTTCAGGTTGGGAGGCGACCGATGGCCAGGGCCGAGCGGCGGATGGAGGTCACCGACGGGGCGGTGCTGGCCGCGCTGGCCCACCCGCTCCGGGTGGCCCTGCTGTACCAGCTCAACGCGCTCGGGTCGCGGACGGCCAGCCAGTGCGCCCAGGCCCTGGGGGAGACGCCGGCCAACTGCAGCTACCACCTGCGCCAGCTGGCCAAGGCGGGGCTGGTGGCCAGGGACGAGGCCGGCAACGGGCGCGAGCGGCCCTGGCGGTCGGTCTACACCGGGCTCAGCCTGCGCCCGCCCGTCGATGACGCCGACCCCGAGGTGGTGACCGCGGCCAGGGCGACCCGGGCCTCGGTGGCCAACATCGAGATCGAGGAGCACGCCCGCCTGGCCCGCCAGTACCTGCGCCTGGAGCCGAGGGCGGCCAAGGCCTGGCGCGACGTCGCCGGGGTCAACAGCTACTCGCTGCGCCTCACCGCCGGCGAGCTGGAGGAGCTCGTCCAGGCCCTGGACGCGGCCATCCGGCCCTACATCGGCCTGACCCGGGCCGACCCGCCCGAGGACGCCCAGCCGGTCCACCTGGACTTCAAGGCGTTCCTGCGCCCGGAGGCGCTGGCGTGAGGGCCGGCTGGGCGCTGCTGCGACGGCGCGACTTCGGGCTGCTGTGGACGGGCGGGCTCATCTCCGAGACCGGTGACTGGTTCCTGCTCGTCGGGCTGCCCGTCTGGGTCTTCCAGCTGACCGGGTCCAGCCTGGTCACCGCGACCGTGTTCCTGGTCGGGCTGCTGCCCAGCCTGGTCGTGGGGCCGCTGGCCGGGGTCCTGGTCGACCGCTGGGACCGCCGCCGGACCCTGGTCGCGGTCAGCCTGGCCCAGGCCGCCTTCCTGCTCCCGCTGCTGGCCGTCGACGGCCGCGACCGGCTGTGGGTCGTCTACCTGGTCATGGCCGTCGAGGCCGTCCTCGCCCAGCTCAACGACCCGGCCCGCAACGCCCTGGTCCCCTCCCTGGTCCCGCGCGACGACCTGGTCGGGGCCAACGCCCTGATCGGCCTCAACGGCAACCTGGCCCGCCTGGTCGGCAGCCCCCTCGGCGGCATCCTGGTCGAGGTGGCCGGCCTGCCCGGCCTGGTCGTCGGCGACGCCGTCTCGTTCCTGCTCGGCGCCACCCTGATCGCCCTGGTCCGCCCGGGCGCCCCGGCCTCCGGGCCCGTCCCCACGGCGGCGCTCGGCGGGATGGTGGGGGAGTGGGTGGATGGGCTGCGGGTGATCGCCCGTGACCATGGGCTGCGCTGGGGGCTGGTGGTGAACGGGATGGCCGCGGTCGCCCAGGGGATCTTCACCGTGCTGTTCGTGCTGTTCGTGGCCGAGGAGCTGGGCGGGGACGGGGCCGAGGTGGGGCTGCTCCGGGGGGTGCAGGCGATCGGCGGGCTGCTCGGCGGGGTGCTGGTGGTGGGGCTGGCCAGGCGGCTGGAGCCGGGGCGGCTGCTGGGGACCTGCCTGCTGGTGTTCGCCCTGGTCGACCTGGCCATCTGGAACGGCCCGCTGGTGACCACGGCCACCTGGCTGTACCTGGGGCTGTTCGTGGCCGCCGGGATCCCGGGGATCGGGGTGCTGACCGGGCTGACCGCGCTGGTCCAGGAGCGGACCGGCGAGGCCTACCTGGGCCGGGTGTTCGCCACCTTCTTCGGCAGCTTCAACGGCCTGATGGCCCTGGGCATGCTGGCCGCGGGGCTGCTCGGCGACGCCGTGGGGGTGGTGGCCGTGCTCAACGGCCAGGCGCTGCTGTACCTGCTGGCCGGGCTGGTCGCCCTGGCCACCCTGGGGCGGCGGGCCCGCCCCGACCTTCCCCAGGGGGCCGCGGCGCGGTCGCCCACGCCCTAGCCGCCCAGGCCAGGAGGGCGACCAGCCAGGCCGCGTGCAGCGCCCAGGTCCGCCAGCTCATGGCCAGGTAGTCGGGCAGGACCAGCCGCCAGGCCCGGTACAGCGGGTTGGTGGTGGCGGCGAAGTCGACCGCCCAGGTGACCCGCCCGGCGGCGCCCTCGGCGACCAGCCACCCCAAGGCCAGCACCCCGCCCAGCGCGGCCACGGCCAGGAGCAGGCGCCGGCGCCGGTCCGGGCCCGTCCACCAGGCGACGGCCAGGGCGGCCAGGGGCAGGACCACCACCACCTGACGGCCCGCGAACCACCAGCCGTGCATGGTCAGGGCGACGAAGCTGGCGACCAGCCAGCCGGCGGCCAGCGGCAGGGCCAGGGCGGCCCAGCCGGCCGGGCGGCGCCTGGCCAGGGCGGCCACGGCCGGAACGGCCAGCAGCCAGGCCGGTTGCCAGGCGGCCAGCCCGAAGCCCCGGTCGACCAGCAGGCCGAGCAGGCGTCGGCCCCGGCCCAGGTAGTCCGGCTCGGTGCCGACCACCGACAGCTCCCCGGCGACGAAGTGGTCGCCGCTGGCGTACGGGGTCCAGCCCCCGTACCACCACCGGTGCAGGACCAGGAACACCACCCCGGCCAGGGCCAGGGACCCGGCCAGAGCCAGGGCCCGCCGGGCCCGCCCTTCCCGGGCCAGCCGCCAGCAGGCGACCAGGGCGATGGCCGCCGCCACCGGGGCGTACTTCACCCCCAGCCAGGGCAGGCCGACCACGGCCACGCCCACCACCAGGGTCGCCCGGACGCTCGGGGCCGCCGCCGAGGTCAGGGCGGCCGCGGCGGCCAGCACGGCCAGGGCCGCCGGGAGCTCGGGGTAGACCTGGCTGCCGTAGACGGCCATGGGCGGTGAGCAGGCAAAGACCCCGACGGCCAGGGGCGGGGAGCAGGCCAGCACCGCCCCGGCCAGGGCGGCGGTGCCCCGCGGCACGCCCAGCCGGCGCACGGCCGTCCACACCAGCAGGGCGGCCAGCAGCCCGGCCATGGCCGCCATGGCCAGCTTGCCCCCGACCCAGCCGCCGACCGCCACCGGCCCGGCCAGCAGCAGCGGCAGCAGCGGGTCGTGGGGGCTGAGCCGCCGCCCGTCGGCCAGCGCCTCGGTCTGCTCCGGCAGCGGCTGCTCGTGGAACGGCCGCCAGCGCCGCTCGGCCAGCTCGTCGGCGATGTCCAGGTCGCCGTCCTCGGCCAGGCTGATCGCGGTGAGGAGATATTGCGGCTCATCCGCGGTCGTCCGGGTCCCATGGGTCGCCGGCACGGCGATCCCCGCCGCCGCGGCCAGAAAGGCCAGCACCCCGACCACCAGCATCGCCCACCCGACCCGGACGTCCTCAGCACCCCCGGACGTGGGGCGCGCGGCGTCGTCCACAGCCCGGTGGCCCGGGGGATCAGGTCGGGGCATTGCCGTGGCGGACGACCAGGAACCAGGTGAGGATCCCGGAGAGGGCGAGCAGGATCAGGGCGGCCAGGCTGGCGTCGGCCAGGAAGGCGTCCTCGGTGGCGTTCCAGATCCGGGTGGCCAGGGTCTCGAACCCGGGTGGGGCCAGGAGGAGGGTCGCGGGCAGCTCCTTCATGGTGGAGAGCAGGACCAGGCCGGCCCCGGCGAGCAGGCCCGGGGTGGCCAGGGGGAGCTCGACGGTGCGCAGGCGCCGGAGGCGGCCGGCGCCCAGGGTGCGGGCGGCGTCGTCGAGGCGGGAGGGGACGGCGGCCACGGCGACCTGGGCGGCCCGCAGGGCCTGGGAGCCGAAGTGGACGACGTAGGCGAACACCAGCAGGGCCTGGGTCTGGTAGAGGGCGGCCAGCGGCCAGGGCGCCTGGAGGGTCCAGAAGGCGAGGGCCAGGGCGACCACCAGGCCGGGGAGGGCGAACCCGCCGACGATCACGGCGTTGGCCGCGCCGGCCAGGCGGCTGGCGTGGCGCACGGTCAGGTAGGCCACCGGGAGCACGGCGGCCACCGCGAGGATTGCCGATAGCACGGCCATGGTGGCGGTGTGGACCGCCGGCAGGGCCAGCCCGCCGGCGTCGCTGACCAGCGCCCCGGCCCGGGTCGAGCCGGCCACCAGGCCCCGGCCGGCCCAGAAGGCCAGCACCCCCACCGGCGCCACCAGGGCCAGGCCGACGACCCCGGCGACCAGGGCCACGGCCGGTCCCCGCCAGCGGCCGAGCGGGACCCGCAGCGAGCGGGCCCCGGCGGCCAGCCGGCCCGGTTGGGCGCCCCGGGTGGCCGACCGCTCGGCCGCCACCACCGCCACCGCCAGGACTCCCAGGAGCAGGCTCTGGGCCAGCGCCCCGGCCCGGTCGAACACCCGCGAGGCGTAGATGGAGCTGGTCAGGGTCTCGTAGCGCAGCAGCTGGACGGCCCCGAAGTCGCTGATCGTGTAGAGGAAGACCAGCAGCGTCCCGGCCCACACGGCCCCGGCCGCCTGGGGCGCGACCACCGTCCGGAAGACCGCCGCCGGGCCGCGCCCGAGCAGCCGGGCGCTCTCCTCCAGCGACGCCGGGAGCTGGCCCAGCCGGGCGACCACGGGCAGGTACACGTACGGGTAGGTGAACAGGGTGAGCACGTACAGCGCCCCCCAGAACCCCTCGAAGGCGGGCAGCCGGTCCACCCCCAGGGGCTCGAGCAGCCCCTCCAGCAGCCCCCCGGGCGCGAACGCGGCCAGCAGCGCGAAGGCGGCGATGAAGGACGGCATGACCAGCGGGAGGGGCAGCAGCAGGCGGGCCGCCCGGCGCCCGGGCAGGTCGGTCCGGGCCACCAGCCAGGCCAGGGCGGTCCCGAGCACGGCCGAGGCGGCGGCCACCGAGACCCCGAGGAGCAGGGTACGGGCCAGCGGTCCCAGGGTGGCCGCCGAGGTCCAGGCGGCCAGGGTGCCGCCCTCGGTCAGCCCCCGGACGGCCAGGTAGGCCAGGGGGGTGGCGAACAGGCAGGCGACCAGGGCCGAGACCGCGGCCAGGGGCGCCGGGGCCGGCCGGCGGCCAGGGCGGGGCCTGGCGGGCCCGCGGCGGCGCTCAGACGCCGTTGAAGCCACTGGTCCGGATCAGCTCCACCGTGCGCTCCAGGCCGCCGCCGAGGGCGTCGACGTCGTAGTCGGGGGAGCGCAGGCTGGCCAGTGGGGGCAGCCCGGAGGCGGCCGGGACCCCGGCGACCAGCGGGTACTCGAAGGTCTGGTCGCTGAAGTAGCGCTGGGACTCCTCGGTGAGCAGGAAGCTCAGGAAGCGGGTGGCCTCATCGGTCTTGTCGGTGCCGGCCAGCACGCTGGCCGTCGAGGGGATCACCAGGGCCCCGACGTCGTCGCCGGCGAAGCTGTGGTTGCGGCTCGGGGTGCCAGGGCTCTCCTGCTGGAAGCGGTAGTTGTAGTAGTGGTTGACCAGGCCCATCTCGACCTCGCCGCGGCTGACCGCCTCGACGATGGCGTTGTTGTTGGCGTAGGTCCGGGGCTTGTTGGCCACCATCTCCTTGAGCCAGGCCTCGGTCGCCTCCTCACCCTCGAGCTGGCGCATGGCGGTCACGAAGTCCTGGAAGGAGCCGTTGGAGGGGGCGATGGCGACCTTGCCGGCGAAGCGGTCGTCGGTCAGCTCCAGCACCGAGTTGGGCAGCTCGGCCTGGCTGACCTCCTCGGAGTTGTAGACCAGGACCCGCTGGCGGCCCGAGATGCCGACCCAGCGGCCGTTGGCGTTGCGGAAGCGGGCGTCGACCCTGTCGAGCACGGCGGCGTCGAGCTGGCCGAGGCGCCCCTTGCCGGCCAGGAAGCCGGTCGCCCCCGGGCTCTGGGACAGGAAGATGTCGGCCGGGGTCCGCTCGCCCTCCTCGTCCAGCAGCAGGGCCAGCTCGGCCGAGTCGCCGTACTTGACGTCGATGGCGATGCCCGTGTCCTTGTTGAACTTCTCCAGCAGGGGCCCGATCAGGTTCTGGGTGCGCCCGGAGTAGATGGTCAGGGCGTCGCGGTCGCCGCCGCAGCCGGCCGACGCCAGGGCCAGCAGCAGGGCGAGGGCGACGACGGTGGTCTTGCGGGACATCCGGCCTCCATGTTTAGGTTCGCCTAAATCCTAGTCGTCCGCCCGCCGCCGGCCAAGTCCAGGAAGTGAGCCGCCCGACATGGCCATCCGCCTGCCAGCACCGCCCCCGCCGCCCGGCCACGGCCCCGTGGCCGGGCCGGGGCCGGTGGTGGTGTTCCTGCCCGCCCACGACGAGGAGGCCACGGTCGCCGAGGTGGTCGCCCGGGTGCCCGAGCTGGTGCTCGGCCGCCGGGTCGAGTGCCTGGTGGTCGACGACGGCTCCGGCGACCGCACCGCCGAGCTGGCCGCCGCGGCCGGCGCGACCGTGCTCTCGGCGGCGGCCAACCGCGGGCTGGGGGCGGCCGTCCGGACCGGCCTGGCCGCCGCCGTGGAGCGGGGGGCGGCCGCGGTCGCCTTCTGCGACGCCGACCGCGAGTACGACCCGGCCGAGCTGGAGCGGCTGGTCGGTCCCATCCTGGAGGGGCGGGCCGACTACGTGGTCGGCTCCCGGTTCGCGGGCGAGATCCGGCGCATGCTGCCCCAGCGCCGCCTCGGCAACCTGGCCCTCACCGGCCTGCTCCGGTTCGTGGCCAGGGCCCCGATCGGCGACGGCCAGAGCGGCTTCCGGGCCCTGTCGGGGCCGGCCGCGGTCGACGCCGAGATCGTCCACGACTACAACTACGCCCAGGTCCTCACCCTCGACCTGCTGGCCAAGGGCTACCGCTACCTGGAAGTCCCGATCGGCTACCAGTTCCGCACCACCGGCCGCTCGTTCGTCCGGCCCCTGCGCTACCTGCGCCGGGTCGTCCCGGCGGTCTGGCGCGAGCTCGACCGGCATCATCGGTCCCGCGGGAACCAACCGGGCCCCTCGGACGTGGAGCTGGCATCGCGTCCGCTGGCCGTTGGCCTGCCGGAGGGAGCCGAGTGCCGAGCGAGCAGCAGTTCGAGGAGTTCTACGGCGCCGTCCACGGCCGCCTGGTCGGCCAGCTCTACCTGGTCACCGACAACCGTTGCGCCGAGGACGTCGTCGAACGGGGGCCGCGCGCTCCCAAGACCCCCTGATCCCGACGGTGGTCGGCTCCCAGTTCTGGAGCGCGCGGCCCCCGTTCGGAGGCGCTGACCCGGGCCGCGGCCCGCTGGTCGCGACTGCGCGAGTACGAGGTCCCCGAGGCCTGGGTGCGGCGGGTGGCGGT
>OBLS010000256.1_pt1 | contig 17914 bp, 18 predicted proteins | sample 1519901 | NCBI WGS metagenome assembly OBLS01 (sample SAMEA3113585, study PRJEB22503) | soil metagenome | reverse complement strand
GAGGTCGCGCCCGCCGTCGGGGCCGGCGATGCGGACGTAGGCGAACGCCGGGCCCACGGCGGCGGCCACGTTGGAGACGAGCGTCCACGGGGTGGTGGTCCACACCAGCAGGTCGGCCTCCGCCGCGCCGCCGCCGGTGAGCGGGAAGCGCACGTAGATCGACGGGTCGACCACGTCCTCGTAGCCCTGCGCCACCTCGTGCGAGCTCAGCGCCGTGCCGCAGCGGCCGCAGTAAGGGGTGACCCGGTGGCCCTCGTAGAGCAGCCCCTTGTCCCACAGCTGGCGCATGATCCACCACACCGACTCGATGTAGTCGTTGGTGAGGGTCCAGTAGGCGTCGGCAGTGTCGATCCACACCGCCGAGCGCGTGGTGAGCGACGACCAGTCCTCGACGTAGCGCATCACCGACTCGCGGCAGCGCTGGTTGAACGCCTCGATGCCGTAGGCCTCGATGTCGGCCTTGGTGGCGAGGCCGAGCTCCCGCTCGATCTCGAGCTCGACCGGCAGGCCGTGGCAGTCCCAGCCGCCCTTGCGGGGGACGTCGCGGCCGCGCATCGTCTGGAAGCGCGGGAACAGGTCCTTGAAGGCCCGGGCCCAGACGTGGTGCAGGCCGGGGCGGCCGTTCGCGGTGGGCGGCCCCTCGTAGAAGATCCACGGATCGGCCCCCTCGCGCAGGCGCCCTGCCTCCTCGACGACCTTGCGCTCGCGCCAGCGCTCGAGCACGCGCCCTTCCAGGGCGGGAAGGTCGAGGCTCGGGTCGACGGGACCGAAGGGCATGCGGTCAAGGGTACGGCGCGGTGGGAACTCGACCCGCAACGCGTATCCTGCACCCCTTCCTTGAACCCCCTACGGGTGGCGGCGTACCATCCGGCACCCTTTCCCCGAGGACGGCGAGATCCCCATGCCCAGAGCCACGAAAGCCGCTCCCGCCAAGAAGTCCACCTCCCGGTCCACGGGAGGGCGCAAACCGGGGAAGGCCGCAGTGCTCGACAAGTTCCTCGAAGGCCAGCTCCAGGCCCTCACCGACGAGCGGGCCACCTACCTACGCCAGGCCGAGACGCTGCAGGCCGAGGCCGACTCGCTCACCGAAGACCGCGAGCCGGGCGACGTGCAGTTCGACGAGGAGTCGGGCGAGGGCGACACACTGGCCGTGGAGCGCGAGCGCGACCTCGCGCTGTCCGCGCAGGCGCGGGCGGCGATCGAGCAGATCGACGAGGCCGTCTCCAAGATCCACGACGGCACCTACGGCCGCTGCGAGTCGTGCGGCAACGTCATCCCCAAGGAGCGGCTCAGGGCGCTGCCCTACGCCGCGCTGTGCGTGAAATGCAAGAGCGGGGGTCTGGGCCTGGGCCGTTGAGCCCGGAGAGCGGCCCGCCGGCCGAGGCGGCCACCGCCGCTGCGCCTCCTGCCCGCTGGTCGCTGCTCTTCGGGGTCGCGGCCGCCGTGCTCGCCATCGACCAACTCACCAAGTGGTGGGCGGTCGAAACGCTGGCGACCCGCACGATCGACGTCGTGTGGACGCTCCGGCTGCACCTCACCGTCAATCACGGCTCGGCGTTCAGCCTCGCCGAGGGGCGGGGCGCGGTCATCTCGCTGCTCGCCCTGGTCGTGGTGGCCGTGCTGCTGCGGTCGGGCCGTTACGCCACCCATCCCGGTACGGCCGTCGCCATCGGCCTCGTGGCCGGGGGCGCAGTGGGCAACCTCATGGACCGGGCGTTCCGCGCCGGCGAGGGGTTCCTGGGCGGCGGGGTGATCGACTTCGTCGACCTGCAGTGGTGGCCGGTGTTCAACGTGGCCGACGCCGCGATCGTCGTGGGCGCCGTGACGCTGCTCGGGTCCCAGTGGCGCGAGGGCGCCGAGGGCCGGTCCGAGGGCCACCAGGGGCACGAGGGACACACGCCGTGAACGAGGTCGTGCCGCGGGCGCTCGATGGCCAGCGGCTCGACCGGGTGGTCGCCATGGTCGCGGGGTGCAGCCGGTCGGAGGCGGCGGCGCTCGTCGACGCCGGGGCGGTCGCGGTCGGGGGCCGGGCCGTGACCAACCGCTCGCACCGGGTGGCCGAGGGCGACGTGCTCGAGTTCGACGCTCCCGACCGGCGCGACGCCGACCCGCTGCCCCCCGACCCGTCGGTGGTGGTGCCGGTCGTGTTCGAGGATGCCGACCTGCTGGTGGTCGACAAGCCTGCCGGCATGGTGGTCCACCCGGGCGCTGGCCAACGCGGCGGCACGCTCGTCCACGGGCTGCTGGCCCGCTACCCCGAGATCCGCTCGGTGGGAGAGCCCGACCGCCCGGGCATCGTCCACCGGCTCGACAAGGGGACCTCGGGCCTGATGCTGGTCGCCCGCTCGCAGCCGGCCTACGAGGCGCTGGTGGCCATGCTGGGGGGGCGCGAGGTCGACCGGCGCTACCGGGCGCTGGTGTGGGGCGAGGTCGACTCGCCGACCGGCATCGTCGACGCCCCGATCGGTCGCAGCGCCCGCGACCGCACCCGCATGGCCGTCACCATGACCGGCAAGGACGCCCGCACCCGCTACGAGGTCGTGCGGACGCTGCACCAGCCGGTCACGGTGAGCGAGCTGCGCTGCACGCTCGAGACCGGCCGCACGCACCAGATCCGGGTGCACCTGGCGTCGATCGGTCACCCGGTCGTGGGCGACGCCCGCTACGGAGGCGATCGCCAGTCGTTGGCGGCGCCGCGCCCGTGGCTACACGCGGAGCACGTCGGCTTCGACCACCCGATCACGGGCGATCGGATGGCGTTCGACACGCCTTTGCCCGCCGACCTGGCCGCCGTGCTCGCGAGCCTGCGTTGACGCGGTGACCGCTCGCCGGCGGTCAATCCACCGGTTCGACGGCGGGCCACTCCCGCTCGCCGCGGGCCATGCGAGCGATGTCGGCGAGGCTGAGCTCGTCGAGGTGGCGGCGCATGTGCTCACTGACCACCCCCCAGATCGCCAGGAGCACGCACTGGCCCTCGTGGTCGCAGGCGCCGTCCTGGTGGGGCTCGCCGAAGTCGCCGACGGCGATCGGGCCGTCGACGGCGCTGACGATGTCGCCCAGCGTGATCGTCGACGGCTCGCGGGCGAGGATGTACCCGCCGCCCACCCCGCGCTTCGAGCGCACGAGACCGGCCCCCTTGAGTGCGAGCAGGATCTGCTCGAGGTAGGGCTGCGGCAGGCCGGTGCGCTCCGCGATGTCGCGGACCGACGTGGGGCCCGCTTCGGCCGCGTGCAGCGACAGCGAGAGCAGGGCCCGGCTGGCGTAGTCGCCGCGGGTCGACACCTTCACGGCGGACAACTGTACGGGGTCGACGGCCGGTACGGTGGGGCCTAGGAAAGGCACAGGCGTGGTCGACGAATCCCCTCTACTCCCTGACTACGGCGGGGCCTGCGTTTCGAATGTTGTGCCCGCGCTGCTCGGGCCACCCGACGAGGCACCCGCGTGGCTGCCGCAGGTGGCCACCCCAGCGCGCCAGGTGGTGCTGTTCGTGCTCGACGGCATGGGCTGGGAGCAGCTGGAGTCCCGGCGGGCGCTCGCCCCCACGCTGTCGGCCATGGCGGGCGGCGCCATCACCACCGTCGCGCCGTCGACCACGTCGACCGCCCTCACGTCGATCACCACGGGGCTTCCTCCGGGCGAACACGGCATCGTCGGCTACCGCCTCGCCGTCCACGGCGAGGTGCTCAACGTGCTGCGGTGGACCACCGCTGCGGGTGACGCCCACCACAGCATCCCGCCGTCGAAGCTGCAGCCCGTGGCGCCGTTCCTGGGCGAACGGCCGCCGGTCGTGACGCGGGCCGAGTACCGCCGTTCCGGGTTCACCGGCGCGCACCTCGACCCCGCTCGCTTCTGGGGCTACCGCACCATGGCCACGATGGTCACCGAGGTCGAGCGGCTGCTGCGCAGTTCGGAGCCGTTCGTCTACGCCTACTACGACGGGCTCGACAAGGTCGCCCACGAGTACGGCCTGGGCGAGCACTACGACGCCGAGCTGGCCTGGATCGACCAGGTGGTCGACCGGCTCGTCTCGCGGTTGCCTGCCGGTGCCGCGCTGGTCGTCACCGCCGACCACGGCCAGGTGCAGACCGGCGACCACGTCGTGGAACTGGGCCCCGGACTGCTGTCGCTGTGCTCGATGCAGTCGGGCGAGGGGCGGTTCCGCTGGCTCCACGCCCGCCCCGGGCGCGCCAACGCCCTGTGCGATGCGGCGCGCGACGCGCACGGCGACGATGCCTGGGTCGTCACCCGTGACGAGGTCGTGTCCGGCGGATGGCTCGGTCCCATCGTGTCCGAGGCGGCGCGGTCGCGCCTTGGCGACGTGGCCCTCGTCGCCCGCACCGACGTCGCCTTCCACGACCCCCAGGACACCGGGCCGTTCGAGCTGGTCGGTCGACACGGCTCGCTCACGCCGGCCGAGATGCTGGTGCCGCTGCTGGCCGCCACCCGCTGACCCTCGTGGCGGCCGCGTGGCGACCGCGTGGCGTGGCTCGCCGCCCGTGGCAGGATGGCCCCCATGTCGTTGACCGACGATCCGAACGCCGACCCGCAGCCATCCAGCGACGGCGGGCCGAGCGCCAGCCCCCAGATCGAGCACCCCGAGGTGGTGCCGCCCGGCGACGACCGTGATCAGCCGTCCGAGGCCGTCGAGCAGCCCGCCAAGGTGATGCGCATCGGGTCGATGATCAAGCTCCTCCTCGAAGAGGTGCGCCAGTCGGAGCTCGACGAGCAGAGCCGCGACCGGCTGCGCGAGATCTACGAGACCTCCATCACCGAGCTGTCGGGCGCGCTGTCGCCCGACCTCCGCGAGGAGCTCGGCCGCCTCGCGCATCCCTTCGGCGGGCCGGCCACACCGAGCGAGGCCGAGCTGCGGGTGGCGAAGGCCCAGCTCGTGGGCTGGCTCGAGGGGCTGTTCCACGGCATCCAGGCCACGCTGTTCGCCCAGCAGATGGCCGCCCGCCAGCAGCTCGACGAGATGCGTCGTCGGCTCCCACCGGGGTCACCGCAGCCCGGCGAGCAGGCCGAAGCGCGCCCGGGCACCTACCTGTAGCTCGCTGGAAGCCTCGCCGCGGCCCCGTTACCGAGCGTGCGGGCCGTCCGGCCCTGAGTAGTAGACAGCTCGTCCAGGTCGGGCGCACCCTAGTCTTGTGCCGATGGGCACGGCGTCGACCGGTCGACTCGGGGGGATGCGCGCGTACAGCGCACGGGCCCTCGTGATCGTGGCGGCGACCCTGCTGGTCGCGGTCGTGGCCGCCGGGCTCGCGTTGGCGGGCGTCGACCGGGTCGAGGTCGGTGCCACCGTGCTGTTCGTCCCCGTGTTCGCGGCGGCGCTGGTCGCCGGCCGCACGCCCGGCCTGGTGGCCGCCGGCGTGGCGACGCTGGTCTACGCCGCCGCCCGTCGTCCCGACCTCGACGCCACCGGCATCCCCGGCTTCGCGATCCTGGCCATGGTCCGCGGTGCGGCCTACGCGGTCGCAGCCGAGGTCGGGGTCCGGGCCGAGGCCGTTGTCGAGAGCCTCGCCGCCGGCAACGAATGGGACGACTCGCCGCTGGTGGCGCGGGGCAAAGCCCAATCCCGCCGCGACCAGCCGATCCTCGCCACTTACGTCGACGAGCCCGCGTGGCCCGAGCCCGAACCCGACCCCCAACCCGAGCCGGCCCTTGCGCCCGTCGGAGCCGACTCGGCCTGGGATCCCCCGCCTGAGCCGACCGGGTACGCCTGGGCCCCGCCCACGAGCCCGCCGGCCTTCGAGCCGGAGCCGGTCCACGACCAACCGTACGAGCAGCCCGGCCAGCAGGCGTACGAGCAGCAGCCCTACCAGGAGCAGGCGTACGAGCCGGAGCCCTACAGGGAGGGGTCGTACGAGCAGGGGTACGAGCCGGTCTACGAGCGTGCCATGCCGTCGCCGGCGCCACCCATCCCTCGCTCCGCCCTCCCGGCCGTCGATCCCGAGACCCACCTCTGGACCGCTCGGTACCTCTGCGACCGCATCGCCGCCGACAAGGCCGAGTGCGACCGGACGGGTCGCGGCTTCTCGCTCGTGCTGGTCCAGGTGCCCGACGAGCCGCTCGCCCTGCTGCCGTACCGCCGCCAGGTCACGCTGCTGCGCGAGCTGGGCCACCAGTTCGTGGCCGGCGGCGTGGCCGACCACCTGGTCCACGTGCCCGACCAGGCGCAGCACTGGTTCGCCGTCGTGGTCGCCGACGCCAGTCCCAACACCGCACACGTGCTCGAGCGGCGCCTGCGGGCGGGTATCGGGGGCTACCTGCGCAGCCGTGGGGTCCCCCTCGACGACCTGCAGAGCGCGTCGCTGACGTCTCCCGCCGACGACCCGGCAATGGGTGCGATCTGGCAGGCGCTGGTCGAGCGCGGTGACCCCGCGCTCGCGCGCTAGCCTCGGGAATCACACCGGTGTCATTTGTCCACAGGCCCCTGTGGATGACTGCGCCGGGCAGGTTCGCACGACGGAGAGGGAGTCGGCCGGGGTGCAAGGTCGAGGCAGCTTCACCCACCTCCACGTCCACACCGAGTATTCGATGCTCGACGGCGCCGCTCGCATCGGCCAGACCGTCGGCGCCGCGGTGGCCGACGGCCAGCCGGCGCTCGGCATCACCGACCACGGCAACATGTACGGCATCCTCGACTTCTACAAGGAGTGCCGGAAGCAGGGGGTCAAGCCCGTCCTCGGCACCGAGGCCTACATGGCCCACGACTCCCGGTTCGAGCGCCCGGCCCGGCGTGGACGTGTCGACGACACCGGCGGCGACGCCGAAGGCGGCAGGAAGCTCTACTACCACCTGACCCTGCTGGCCGAGACCAACGAGGGCTACAAGAACCTCATCCAGCTCGCCAGCCGGGCGTTCCTGGAGGGGTACTACTACAAGCCCCGCGTCGACTGGGAGACGCTGGCCGAGCACGCCGCGGGGCTCATCGCCACCACCGGATGCCTCGGCGGCCACGTTCTCCAATCGCTGATGCAGGGCGATATGGAGGGCGCGGTCGCCAAGGCAGGGCGCCTACAGGACATCTTCGGCAAGGACAACCTCTTCGTCGAGATGCAGGACCAGGGCCTCCCCGAGCAGCACAAGACCAACCCCCAGCTGCTCGACATCGCCCGCCGCATCGGGGCACCCCTCCTGGCCACCAACGACAGTCACTACGTGCACCGCGAGGACGCCATCGCCCACGACGCGCTGCTGTGTGTGCAGACGGCGTCGCTGATGAGCGATCCCAACCGCTTCCGGTTCCACGGCGACGAGCACTACCTCAAGTCGGCGGTCGAGATGCGCTCGCTGTTCGCCGAGGTGTCCGAGGCGTGCGACAACACGCTGTGGGTGGCCGAGCGGGCCAACGTCGAGATCGAGTTCGGCAAGCCGCAGCTCCCCGAGTTCCCGCTGCCGGACGGGTTCGAGAGCGACGGCGACTACCTGCGTCACCTCACGTTCCTGGGCGCCGCGGAGCGATGGGGCGACCAGCCGCCCGACGCCGCGGTCGAGCGGTTGGCCTACGAGCTCAAGGTCATCGACGACATGGGCTTCAGCTCGTACTTCCTCATCGTGTGGGACCTCATCGCCCACGCCCGCCGCAATGGCATCCGCGTCGGCCCCGGCCGGGGGAGCGCGGCCGGTTGCGCGGTCGCCTACTGCCTGCGCATCACCGATCTCGACCCGATCCGCTACGACCTGCTGTTCGAGCGCTTCCTCAACCCGTCGCGCATCTCCATGCCCGACATCGACATGGACTTCGACTCGCGTTACCGCGACGAGATGATCCGCTACGCGGCCGAGCGCTACGGGCGCGACCACGTCGCCCAGATCGTCACGTTCTCCACCATCAAGGCCCGCGCCGCGGTGCGTGACGCCGCGCGGGTGCTGGGCCACCCCTATGCCGTGGGCGACCGGGTGGCCAAGGCGATGCCACCGCTGGTCATGGGGCGTGACACGCCGCTCTACGCCTGCCTCGAACCCCACCAGAAGTTCGAGGACGGCTACAAGATGGCCGCCGAGCTGCGCGAGATGTACGAGGCCGACCCCGACACCCGTCAGGTCATCGACGTGGCCAAGGGGCTCGAGGGGCTGCGCCGGCAGGACGGCATCCACGCCGCCGCCGTCGTCATCACCAAGGAGCCGCTCACCGAGTACCTGCCGATCCAGCGCAAGCCCGAGAACGGCCAGCCGCTCGAGGAGGCGCCGGTCGTCACCCAGTACGAGATGCACGGTGTCGAAGAGCTGGGCCTGCTCAAGATGGACTTCCTCGGCTTGCGCAACCTCGACGTCATCACCGACACGGTCGAGATCATCCGCCGCACGCGCGGCATCGAGCTCGACATCGACGCCGTGCCGCTCGACGACGAGCCCACCTACGAGATGCTGCGCCGGGGGGAATCGATCGGCGTGTTCCAGCTCGAGGGTGGGCCGATGCGGGCGTTGATGCGTTCGCTGGCGCCCACGGGTTTCGAGGACATTGCGGCCCTCAACGCCCTGTACCGCCCCGGGCCCATGGCCGCCAACATGCACAACGACTACGCCGACCGCAAGAACGGCCGCAAACCCGTCGACTACCTGCATCCCGACGCCGAAGAGGTACTGGGCGACACCTGGGGCTTGATGGTCTACCAGGAAAGCATGATGCGGATCGCGCAGCGGTTTGCGGGCTACTCACTGGCCGACGCCGACAACCTCCGTAAGGCCTGCAGTAAGAAGGACCGCAGGCTGATTGCCAAGGAACGGGCCAAGTTCATAGAGGGTTGCAAGCGGTCAGGATTTGGTCAAGAGCTGGGCAGCAAGTGGTTCAATATCATCGAGCCGTTCGCCGACTATGCGTTCAACAAGTCTCATGCCTATGGCTACGGTTACGTCGCCTACCAGACCGCATATCTCAAAGCGAACTATCCCGCCGAGTACTTCTCGGCGCTGCTCACCAGCGTCAAGGCCAGCCTGGAGAGGGCCGCGATCTACCTGGCCGAGTGCCGGGCCATGGGCATCACCGTCCACGTGCCCGACATCAACAGGTCAGCGTCCGACTTCACTCCGGTCGTCGATCTGCGCGACGACGCCGATGCGGCGCTCGGCATCACGTTCGGCCTCTCCGCCGTGCGCAACGTCGGCGAGGGACTGGTCGCCCACATCGTCGCCGAGCGTGAGGCCCACGGCCCGTACGCCGACTTCTACGACTTCTGCCAGCGTGTCGACACGTCGGTCCTCAACAAGCGCAGCGTCGAGTCGCTGATCAAGGCGGGCGCGTTCGACGACCTCGGCCACAAGCGCAGGGGGCTGCTCACCGTCTTCGAGCAGATCGTCGACCACACGCTCGCGCGACGCCGCGAACGCGACATGGGCATCATGACGCTGTTCGGCGACGCCGACGACGCCGCCGGCGGCGACTTCGAGCGCACCGGCATCCCGGACCTGGAGTTCGACAAGCGCGACCGGCTGGCGTTCGAGAAGGAGATGCTCGGGCTCTACGTGAGCGACCATCCCCTGCTGGGGGCCGAGGCCTCCTTGGGTCGCCGCACCGATTGCACGCTCGACGAGCTGGCCGATCTCGACGATGGCGCGCTGAAGGCGGTCGGCGGGGTCGTCACCGGGCTGCAGAAGAAGTGGACGCGCAAGGGCGACCTCATGGCCGTGTTCACGCTCGAGGACCTGCGCTCGTCGATCGAGGTCATGGTCTTCCCCCGCACGATGACCGACCACGGCCACAAGCTGGCCGACGACGCGGTTGTGATCGTGCGCGGCCGCGTCGACACGCGCGACGACACGCCCAAGCTCATCGCCCAGACCATCGACGTGATCGAGCTGTCCGAGTCCAACGCCGACCCGCTGCACGTGCGGGTGCCGACGAAGCTGCTGTCGCCCAAGATCGTCGACGACCTGAAGCAGGTGCTCGCCGACCATCCGGGCGATGCGCCGGTCGTGCTCCACCTCGGTGACCGGCAGGTCGTTCGCCTCCCCGAACGCTGGAACGTCGACGCCACCAACGGTCTCGTGGGGCGGCTGAGGGTCGTGCTCGGGGCCGGCGCGATCGTCAGCTGATGCGCCCGGACGCCGCGCCGCCGAGCACGCCGCCGCGGTGTTCGGGCACCGGAGTTGCACGCCCCGCGTCGTTTGACTGGACTAGTAGCTCGTTGCCGCACGCAAACGGGGGCACCACCGGAGATGTCGATCGCTGTAGACACCAAGGACTGCACGGCCCTCAGCGACGCTGAGCTGGTCGACATGGCCGATCTCTGTGCCGAGGCGCTGCACAACCACGAGATCGGCACGCTGTCGAAACAGGCCGAGGCGTGGGTCCTCATCACCCAGGCGCGTGACGACGGCAAGCTCAAGGGCTTCGCCTTCTGCACGCTCGAGCGCATCGGGGGCACGCCCTGCGTCCTGGTCGGGTTGGCCTCGGTGCGGCGCACCGCCAAGCGCGACACCGTGCTGCGGGCGATGATCCAAGACCAGCTCCGGCGCGCGGTGCTGGCCTTCCCCGACGAGGACGTGCTCATCTCGGCGCGCTTCGGTCACCCGGGCGCGTTCGACGCCTTCCGCAACCTCAACGACATCGTCCCCCGGCCGGGGCACAGGGCAACGGGCGAGGAGCGAGCCTGGGGCGGGCGGCTGGCCAAGCGCTACGGCATCGAGACCAGCGCCTACGACCAGCGATCGTTCGTCGCGCGGGGCGACGGCAGCGGGCCGGCGGCGGTGTTCGACCACGAGACGCTCCACCCCGAGCAGATCGACCCGGAGGTCGCCGCCCGCTTCGATGGACTGCATGCGCCCAAGGGCGACAGCCTCATCGCCTTCGGTTGGGCGATGGAGGAAGACCTCCGCAAGTACGCCTAGGCATCGGCGCTGGTGGAGCTGAGCGACGCCGTCCGGCGGCGTCGTATGGTGCGGGCGTTCGAGTCTCGATCGGTCCCGCCCGAGCTCGTCGACCGCCTGCTCGACCTCGCGCGCCGGGCGCCGTCGGCCGGCAACACGCAGCCGTGGGCCTTCGTCGTGCTCGAGGGCGATGCGGCCCGGGAGCTGTGGAACGTGACCCTCGACGCCGAGCGGCGGGCGTCGTTCCGGTGGCAGCGCCTACTCGACGCACCGGTCGTCGTGCTCGCGCTCGTCTCGCCCGACGCCTACGTCGAGCGCTACGGCGAGCCCGACAAGCGGGCGACCGCCCTCGGCGCCGGGCAATCGGCTTGGCCGGTGCCCTACTGGTGGGTCGACGGGGGGATGGCGGTGCAGACCCTGCTGCTCGCCGCCACCGACGCCGGGCTGGGCGCGCTGTTCTACGGCCTGTTCGACCACGAGCGGCCCGTGCTCGACCGCGTCGGCGTGCCGCCGCGCTGGCGGGCGCTCGGGGCCGTGGCGCTGGGGTGGCCGGCACAGGACGAACCGGGTCGGTCGGCGGCTCGTCCCCGACGCCCGCTCGGCGACGTGGTGCACCGCGGCGGTTGGTGACAACCCAACGCCCGCCGGCCAGTTAGCGTCGAGCTGTGGAGCTGGAGACAGCCATCGACCTCGGCGCCACGACCAACCGCCGCGTGGTCCTGCGCCGCCGTCCGGAGGGGTTGCTGACGAAGGACGACGTCGAACTGCAGGAAACCGTCCCGCTCAGCGGCCTCGACGATGGGGAGGCGCTGCTGGAGGTCGACTGGATCGGCATCGACGCCACGGTCCGCACCTGGCTGTCCAAGGCCGAGGGCTACCTGCCAGCGGTCGAGATCGGCGAGGCGGTGCGCGCCAGCGGCATCGGGCGGGTGGTGGCGACGCGGTGCGAGAGGTTCCCGCTCGGCCACGCGGTCTACGGCCTGCCCGGCTGGCAGCGCTACGGCGTCGTGCACGACGACCCGCTGGCCACGCCCGTGGGCGAGGAGGTCGACGCCCCGGCGCTGCTGGCCGTCTACGGCGCCACCGGCCTCACCGCGTACGTGGGGATGGTCGACATCGGTCGGGTGGAGCAGGGGCAGACGGTGGTCGTGTCGGCGGCTGCGGGGGCGACCGGTTCGCTCGCCGCCCAGATCGCCAAGATCCAAGGCTGCCGCGTGGTCGGGATCTGTGGGACCGACGACAAGGCGCGGTGGCTCCTCGACGACCTGGGGCTCGACGGCGCCATCAACCACCGCACCGACGACCTGCACGCGCGACTGAAGGAGCTGTGCCCGGACCGGGTCGACGTCTACTTCGACAACGTGGGCGGGCCCATCCTCGATGCGGTGCTCGACCGCCTGGCGATGCACGCCCGGGTGGTGCTGTGCGGCGCGATCGCGATCTACAACGAGCACGGGCGTCCGCCCGGACCGTCCAACTACTTCCAGCTCATCAACCGCCGGGCGTCGATGCAGGGGTTCCTGTCGCTCGACTACTGGGATCGGTTCCCGGAGGTGGCCGGCAAGCTGGGGGAGTGGATGGCGGAGGGCAAGCTCCAGTACCGGACGCAGGTCTACGAGGGGCTGGAGTCGGCCGTCGACGCCCTCAACGCCCTCTTCACCGGCGACAACACCGGCAAGACGGTGATCAGGCTGTAGCCAGCTGCGCGACCAGCGTGTCCTCGTCGTCGGCCGGAAGCTGGCAGGCGTAGTTGCGGCAGACGTAGGCGTGGCCGTCGGCGCGTCCCTCCCACAGCGGCGAGGGGAAGCGCTCACCCCACGCCAGCACGGCGCCGGGCAGGAAGCGGCGATGTACCGCCGCCACGAGGTCCGGGCGGTCACCGGCCACGACGACCTCGTCGATGCCGTGGGCCATGAGGTCGACGGCAGCCAGGAGATGGCCGAAGGCCGTGGGGTGCTCGGTCGCGAGACCGTAGGTGAGCCGCAGGATCCCATCGGCGCGGTCGCGGTAGCCGTCCTCGCCGGTGAGCGCCGCCAGGCGTAGGAGGGCGACCGCCGCCAGGCTGTTGGCGCTGGGCGTGGCGTTGTCCATCAGGTCCTTGTTGCGGGCGACGAGCCGCTCCGCATCGGCGCCGGTGGTGAAGACGCCGCCGCGCTCGTCGTCCCAGAACCTCTCGACGAGGGCGTCGGCGGTGGTGCGGGCGGCATCGATCCACCGGGCCTCGCCCGTGGCCTCGGCGAGGCGGACGAACGCGTCGACCAGGGCGGCGTGGTCGGCGGCGAACGCCAGGTGCCGCGCCCCGCCGTCGGCCTGCCACGACCGCAGCCAGCGGCCGTCGGCACGACGCAGCGACCGCAGAAGGAACTCGCCGTTGGCCACGGCGGCCTCGAGCCAGTCGGACCGGCCGGTCGCGGCGGCGGCCTCGGCCAGCGCGGCGAGCATGAGCGCGTTCCACTCGGTGAGGACCTTGTCGTCGAGCCCGGGCCGGACGCGCTGCTCGCGGGCCGCGAAGAGTCGGTCGCGGGCGGCGTCGATGCGCGGCGGCCGGGCCCAGTCGCCGCGGTGCGCGATGCGGTTGAGGATCGTCTTGCCCTCGAAGTTGCCCGCAGGCGTCACGCCGTAGAACGCCATGACCTCGTCGGCCAGGCCGGCATCGCCGTCGAGCGCAGTCGTGATCTCGTCGGGGGTCCAGACGTAGAACAGCCCCTCCTCTCCCTCGCTGTCGGCGTCCTCGGCGGAATGGAAGCCGCCGTCGGCGTGACGCAGGTCGCGCAGCACGTAGGCGATCGTCTCGTCGAGGACCTGCCGGTAGCGCTCGTGGCCGGTGACCTGCCAGGCGTGGAGGTAGACGCGGGCGAGCAGGGCCTGGTCGTACAGCATCTTCTCGAAGTGCGGCACGAGCCACACGCCGTCGACCGAGTAGCGGGCGAACCCGCCCCCCAGGTGGTCGTAGATCCCCCCCGAGGCCATCGCGTCGAGCGACGTCTCGACCACGCCCTCGATGTCGGCCGACGGCGAGCGTGCGAGCGACCGCACGAGCAGATCGAGGCTCATGGCCTGCGGGAACTTGGGCGCGCGCCCGAACCCGCCGGCCGCGTCGTCGTGCTGCTGACGGAGCGTCTTGACGGCGGCGTCCAGGGCGGCGGCGTCGGGTCGACCGCCGCCGGGTTCGACCTTGGCCGACCGTCCCAGCGCGGCGGTGAGCTGGCCGGCCTGGGCCACGACGTCGTCTCGCCGCGTACGCCACAGCTCGTCGATCCGCCGGCACAGTTCGGGGAAGGCAACCATGCCGCCGCGGGGCGACTTGGGGAAGTACGTCCCGCCGAAGAACGGCTCACCGTCGGGGGTGAGGAACACGGTCATGGGCCAGCCGCCCTGCCCGGTGAGCGCCTGGACGGCCTCCATGTAGATCTCGTCGACGTCCGGCCGCTCCTCCCGATCGACCTTGACGTTCACGAAGAGGTCGTTCATCAATCCGGCGACGCCCGGGTCCTCGAACGATTCGTGCGCCATCACGTGGCACCAGTGGCACGCGGAGTAGCCCACCGACAGGAGGATCGGCTTGTCGTGGTGGCGAGCGGCGGCGAACGCCTCGTCGCCCCACGCGTACCAGTCGACGGGGTTGTCGGCGTGCTGGCGCAGGTAGGGGCTGGTCTCGTCGGCCAGGCGGTTCATGCCGTCCACGGTAGGGGCGTGACGTTCGAAGGCGGCAGGGCGACGTGGGCCACGGTATGCGCTCACTCGAGCGGAACGAGGTACGACTCGACCCGACTGATCTTGTCGCCGGCAAACGTGAAGACGTCGCAGAAGGCGAACCGGCGGAGTTGACCACTCTTGTGGGTGGCCTCGCCCCCGCCGATCGCCACCACGGTGTCGGCTTCCTCGATCAGGCGATCGACGGTCAACGTGGGGCTGCCCGTGAACTCGTCGTTCTCGATCTCCTGATCGAAGGCGGCCTTGCCCGTCAGGTGCGTGTGCCCGGGGAGATCCCAGGCGACGTCGTCAGTGAGGCAGCCGAGGATCTGCTCGTGATCGCTCCGGCGGAACCCATCGAAATACGTTCCAACAGTCTCTTTGCGTGGTGACACGTCGCGCTCTCCGTTCGACTCAGCACAGCCAGCCCCCGTCTCGCATGATGGTCCTGCCCTCGAGCTCGTTGGCCTCGCGCCAGACCTGGATCCGTCGAGGCACGATGCGCAGGAAAACGTACGATCCATTGTCCTCGCGGGGATCCCAGTCGGACTGCCGAAGGTAGGTCTCGACGGTCTCCGGCGGTGCGTCCCCAACCGCAACGACAGTGTCGAGCTCGCCGTCGATCATCACAACGTCGCGTGACGTGCCGAGCGCGAGGCGAGCAGCACCGGCGCGGGACAAGTTCCGCGTCGTGGTCGCTTCGGCCTCGGTAGCCAACACGATGCACCGGCCGTCCCAGCTCAACGACAGCGGGACGAGGTGTGCCCGACCGGATGCCGACGCGGTGGCGACCCAGGCGTCCGCGTGGCGGGTCTCGAGCTTCTCGATCGCACTGGCCTTCCGCGCTGGCGCGCTTCGGGGTTCGTCGGTCATGCACCGAAGGTAGAGCGCTCGGAGGCCCGGGGCGGGCCGCGGTCCGATCGCGATGTGCGCGACGACGGAGGGCAGGTAGCCGGGCTTCATGAGGATCGCCAGCGCCATCGAGCGGGAGGAACGCATGATTGGAGGCCAAGGGCCAGCGGGCGCCGCTCCGATGGGCCCAACGCGAAGGCACTGCCCATGTCGGAAGGAGCAACCGTGTCGGATCTCAAGAGGGAGTTGCACCGGAAGCTGCAGGCCAGTCGGGCGGTGGTGCTGTCAAAGTTGGAGGGTTTGAGCGAGTACGAGATGCGCCGACCGATGACGCCGACCGGCACGAACCTGCTCGGTCTGGTGAAGCATCTGACCGGAGTGGAGTACGGCTACCTCGGCGAGTCGTTCGACCGCCCGGCGCCGGAGACCATGCCATGGATCGAGGACGGGTCGATCTGGGAGGGCGCCGACATGTGGGCCACGCCCGACGAGTCCAGTGAGGCCCTCATCGGGCTCTACCAGCGCGCCTGCGCGCACGCAGACCGAACCATCGAGGATCTCGAACTCGATACCGCCGGGTCGGTTGCCCATTGGCCGGAGGATCGGCGGGACACCACGCTGGGTGTCCTTCTGATCCGCATGGTTGCCGAGACTGCGCAGCATGCCGGCCATGCCGACATCCTCCGAGAGCTGATCGACGGGAGGGGCGGACCGGATCATGACGACGTCAGCGAAGGCGAGTGGCGGGACTACCTCGCCCGCGTCCAGGCCGCGGCCGACTCGTTCCGCCCCGGCACTGCCACACGACAGGGACCGACCGACTAGCTACGCGCCATTGTCTGGGGGCTGGCCGCGTAGCCATCCATGTCCGGAGTTCGGCTCACCGATCGCCGGGGCGGCGCGCTGGTTCCTCGACTACTTCGAGGGCAGCTTCGACTGCGAGGTCACCACCGACGGCACGCTCGTGACCCATCGAGAGGCCTACCGCTTCAAGCGCCCGTGGCGCTGGCTCGCGGAACCGTTGCTCAGGCGGTGGCTGGAGCGCGACACCGCCGCGGAGATGGTCCGGTTCAAGTCGCTGCTGGGTCGGAGCTGACGTGACCGTGCCAGCGGCACGGACGGCCACGCGGGCGACGGTGGGTGTGGCCTCGCCTTCGATGTCGATGGTCGGCAGGATGCGATCGAGCCAGCGGGGCAGCCACCAGTTCGCACGGCCCAACAGCACCATGGTCCCGGGCACGAGCACCATCCGGACGAGCGTGGCGTCCACGAGGACGGCGACGGCCAGGCCGAGCCCCACCATCTTGACGACCGGGTCGGGATGGGCGACGAAGGCGCCGAAGACCGCCATCATGATGAGGGCGGCAGCGGTGATGACTCGAGCCGTGCTCGCCAGGCCGTCGGCGACCGCTTGGGCGGTGTCGCCGGTGCGTCGGTGCGCCTCGCGGATCGACGAGATGAGGAAGACCTCGTAGTCCATGGAGAGGCCGAAGAGGATGGCGAACATCATCAGCGGGTCCCAGGAGACGATCGGAACTGGACCCGGCGGGGGACCACTCCCTGCCGGCGATGGCGCAGCGAGCGAACTTCAGCGTTCGCCACCTCAGCCGGCTGTTCGAGGAGCACACCGGCATGACGGCTGGGCACTACGTCGAGCGGGTCCGACTGGAGGCGGCCCGGGCGATGCTCGAGGGCGGCGACGACGGCCTCGCCATCGTCGCCAGGCGCACGGGGTTCGGATCGGTCGAGAGCCTCCGGCGGGCATTCGTCCGTGAGGTGGGGGTGTCGCCGGGCGCGTACCGATCGCAGTTCCGCACCACCGGGATCACCGGCGACCGGGTCAACGACATCTGGCCCGAGACCGTCCACCGCGTTCCCGTCTCGCCGCCCGCCTGATCCCCGGTCCTCGGCGGCCGAGCGTCGTCCGTCGGACGTCTATCGCCCGTCGCTCACTGCGGGATCGACGCCGTCGTCGCGGACGTCGAACGCCGAGAACACCCCCGAGATCTCCAGCACCCTTCGGGCGATCGACGACGGGCGGGCGAGGATGATCTCGCCGCCTTTGAGGCGAGCACGTTCCCGCGCCTTCAGGAGCAGCGCGACGCCGGTCGACCCCATGAACTCCAGGCGCTCGAGGTCCAGGACGATCGAGAGGTTGCCCTGCTCGTCGATGAGCTCGGCCAGCGCTTGCTCGAGATAGGCAGCGGAGGAGAGATCGATGTCGCCGCGAACCGCGACGACGACGTCGCGACCGTCGCGCCGATAGGCGAGGTCCAAGCCATCGGGAACTGTCAACTGCCCTCCGGAACATCGTGTCGGTGCGGCTTGTGCATACGTCCCCCGGGGCCTACTGCAACAACTGGTCGACAGTTGTTCAGGTTTCTTCTACAGTTTCACGACGATGGTCGGCTTGTCAATGGCACCGAGGTGGTCACCATGGGCAGATTTTTCAACAGCGGTAGGGTTGCCACCGTGACGGTCCGGTCGGCCTCCAAACCCGTCTACAGTATCGGTGCGGTCGCTCGGATGTTGGGCGTGACCACGGCGGCACTTCGCGCCTGGG
>OBLS010000255.1_pt1 | contig 17939 bp, 19 predicted proteins | sample 1519901 | NCBI WGS metagenome assembly OBLS01 (sample SAMEA3113585, study PRJEB22503) | soil metagenome | reverse complement strand
CGGGCGATTGGCGCAGCGGTAGCGCGCTTCCCTGACACGGAAGAGGTCACTGGTTCGAACCCAGTATCGCCCACCAGCAACACTGCTAGTCGGAACGACTTACGCCGCTGTTGTTCGTGCCCGCTAGAGCCCTGAATCGGACCTTGACAGCCCAACTGACAGCCTGACTCACCACGCACGCTGCCCCTCGAAGAGTCCATTAATGGCCCGCGCTCCTCGCGTCAGGACCGGGCGCAACTCCTTGCGCTAGACCTTCTCGGTCACAACGGTGCTTGTGTGTCCGACCAGATCGCTTGTCGTCTTCCTAAAGGAAGAACGGGACAGCTGCGACCACTACGCCGGCCACCATCGATCCCGCGGCGATGGGGACGGAACGTTTGACGAGACCTGTGGTGAATCGGGCCACGAGCCTCTGCAGCCGGCCCCGTACCTTGTCGTGGGCAACGGAGCCGATGACGACCAGGACGACGCACGGCAGGCAGTAGACCGCGGCGTAGCCAGCGATGACAGCGACCCCGGTAAGGCCGCCGACGTGGGCGTTGAGGAGACGCTCGATGGCGATGAAGTACGGAAAGGCATTCGGTAAGTCAGCCGCTGTCATGCCAGCCCCGAGCCCGATGGCGGTCGCTGGCGAGAACCAGTCAGGTAGGCGTACCCGCTTCCGAGGCCGGTCGCGGAGCCGTCGAGCCCCTGCAACAATCAGGCTGAATCCTGCGAGCCCGAACGCCAGGAAGCGAAGGCCGACCACCACGCCATTGACCGCTTCGGCCGCTGCCCCGGCGGAGAAGAAGACTAGGAGCCCAACACCTGACACGGCGAGGTAGGCCCCAGCGGCCACAGCGACAGCGCTGAGCACTGGACGATGCTGAGCCAGGAGCAACACCAAGGCAACCGCAGCAATGGTTGCGGGGTTCAATGAGTCGAGCAGAGCCAGGCCGGCGATGCCGGCCAGCAGCGGCCACGCCACCGGCGTTCAGTCCGTGGGCTGGGCGAGATGCGTGACCCGACGGACAAGATCCGCAGCGTCGTCGACGGGGATCGGGACCCCAACGAGGGTGTTGAAGGTGATCCCGTCGCCGAGCAGGCGGATCACTCGGGCTGTCAGCGCGTCGCCTACCTCGTCCGCGATGAGGGCTTCCCACCGTCCAGCCGCCTCGGCGGCGGCGGTCAGGGTCCCCGTGCAGTCATCCTCGATCGACTGGTAGGCCGCCGCCAAGGCGCGAAATAGATCCGCCTCGGCAGGCTCCGGTGAGGCTAGCTGGAGCCAGGTGACACTGGCCGTCCCGGCAGCGGCGGCAGCCAGCATCATTTGGTCGACTTCGGCGATCGCCGCCCGGGCCAAGCCGTCCACCAGCACCGCCCGAGTCGGGAAGTGGTGAACGAGCCCGCCTTTCGACACACCGGCCGCGGCCGCCAGGGCATTCAACGACGGCACGCTGCCTTCTGTGATGGTGAGCCGGCGAGCTTCAGCCAGCAGCCGCAAACGCATAGTCACGCCCCAAGACTACCCGACCGACCGGTCGGTCGGTCCGTAGCAACGACGGGCTTTTCGGGGCTGGCTTGGTCCACGGTGACCTTCACCCGGGCAACGTACGATGAGCGCCGACGGTGCAGTGTTGATCGATTGGACGAACAGCAGGTGGGCGCAACGGTCGCTCGATCTGGGCAATCACCTGGGTCGTCTTGGCTTGCTTCGGACCAACCGACCCGGCACTGGAAGCGACAATTCGATCCGTGCGGGTACCGCTGCTGAACGGCTTTCTTACCGCCGTGGATCGGACGGCCGCCGCTGCATCGCTACGAGAGGCAGCAGGAATCCGTCATGGCGACCCTGGAACCCTGCCTGAGGGGCACAAGCGGATCGACCAACTGTGCCTAGCGTTCGTGCCATAGTCGCGGGATTCCAGGAAAGGTGGCCGTGAGGTCCGCCTCACGGGTGTCGTACCTCGTAGCGCAGGTGCAGAGTGCCGGGGGCTTCAAGGGTCCGGATTAGGTCGAGCTCGATGTGCTCGGGTGGGAGGTTGTCGAACAGCCGGCGGCCCTGCCCGAGGAGGACCGGCCGCAGTTGGATGTCAATCAGATCAAGCGCGCCGGCCTTCAGGCACTCCTGCGCGGTCTGGGCACCGTGCAGCATCACGTCGCGGTCGCCGGCCGCTGCTTTGGCCTGCTGCACGCACGCCTCGATTCCGTCGGTGATGTAGTGGACCCGCTCGAATGGGTTCTCCGCAGGTGGTTGGTGGGTTGGGACGAAGATCGGCACGCCGTCGTGGTGGTCGCCACCCCAGTAGCCGGCGAAGTCCCCGGTCCGTCGTCCGGTGATGACGGCGCCGCTCGCCATCGCTTCGTCGAAGACGATTTGGTTGTTCGGGTCGCTCGGCCGGTAGTCATCGGGAGTGTTGCCGCCCTTGTCGACTCCGTCGAGCCAATCCATCAGACGCATGCCGTGCACTCCTGCCGGATTCTGGGCGTCGTCGTGCGGCCCGGTGATGAAGCCGTCCAGGGACATCGCCATGGTCAAGAACACCTTCGACATTGCTCTTCCTCACGATCGAGCCACGCACCGGCGCGTGGGGTGATAATCATTCGACCCCACGCGGTGATGGAAGTAATCGCCGTTCGTCCCAGTTCGCCCAGTGTTCCCCAAACGACTCCACCGCCAGGACCGCCACCGTCCTGACAGCCATGCTGCCAAGCCAATCGAGGCGATGTTCGGCCTCCCCGGGCAACGCTTACACGAGGGTCGGCGGGACCAGGGGCGACGGCCGATGTCTTCTCATCCGAAGAGAAGCACGAGCCCAGCCACGATGAGCCAGAGCGACCAGGCCGCGTAAGCGATGGGAATGATCGTGCCCGCGAATTTCCAGCCCTTCTCCTCAAAGCGGCCGACGAACTCGAATGAGCCAGCGACCAGGAAAAGTCCGATCACGATGCCGGGCCAGGCGAGCCACGCCCCGAAGCTGGAGGACTGCAGCATGGCCACGCCGACGAGCACGGTCCACGCGCCCGTGAAGAGATATCCGAGACACTCTCCGATCGCGACACCGAGGTAGCGATGGAACGACTCGAAAGCCACCACGGCCGCCTCTCTCGTACCCTCGCTCGCGGCGGGATCCTCGTAGATGCGCGCCAGCGTGGGGACCAGGAAAGGCCAGCGGGCAAGCCCAAAGAACTGCACGACGGCGGCCAGGACGCCAATCACCGTGGCCATGGGCACCACAGCCAGGCTCTCGGGGGCGAACACCTGTCCCACCAGGACGGCAAGTGGCGCGAGCAAGACAGCCGTCAGCATGAAGACGTACCAGAGGATCTTGAGGCGCACACCTCCAGCCCCGAATCGGCTGAGGATCTCAGCGGTCGGGCTGCGCAGGATCGCCGGGTAGTTGAAGCGTCGGCCGAGCAGGAAGAAGAACAGATTAAACGCGAGCGGCAGGATGATGAGGAACGCGCCGGCGGTGCTCTCAATATTCATCGTGTGCCTTTGCGTCCGGTCTCGCGGAACAACCTTGCCAGCAGCGGCCACGTCAACAGTCCGAAGACGAGCGCCCCGCTGGCGCCAAAGTTCGGGAACTGCTCCTTGATGTTTCTCGTAATCACGTACGAGGTCACGACCCAGCCAAGGGCCCAGGCCGGCGGATTCGCGGCCGCCCACCAGAGTGCACCGGAGACGCGGTGCCGTGCGAGCACCAGCGCCTGCAGTACCCCCACACCGACCCCGGTGACAGCACCCATCAGTGCGAGGTCTCCCCGGCCGATCCCGTAGTCGACGAGCGCCGCGCCGGCAGTCAGGCCCGCGGCCATTCCGACACTCGTCGCCGCGATCCACAGCCAAGATATCCACTGCCGCAGGGCGAACCATTCTGCCGCTCCGATGATTGCGCCCGCTATGAGACCTCCAACGAGCGCTGTCAACACGGAATCAACTCCATCCACGGCTAAGTCGGCGATATACCCGCCGATGGGAAAGCTGATAAGAATCGCAACCGGCCACACCCACAGCTGCCGGGTGCTTGGCCTCAAGTTGTCTCTCGCATCCGTCATTTCTTCTCCTTGTCGATTGAGACCGATCGTCCGATCCGCCGCCGGACGTTTGACCGCCTCGCCGGGCGCCTTGCGCAGCGGCCTGGTGAAGTGAGCGAGTGGCGGCTACGTCCGACGGTGACGGAACCCGCGGTTCACAGCTGTCTCGTTGGTGCCAGGGTCCAACGCGCCGACGATGAGGTTCAGCAGTGACGCAGCCAGCAGTTGTCAGAAACGCGGCTGGGAAATCGTCTCAGCCTTCGTCGCTGAAGTGTTCTACCTGGTTCGTCTTGCCGGAGGCGATGATGACGTCGCCCCGGTTGACCACCGTCTCGGGGGTGGCGTAGGTGAAGTCTTCGCCGGGTCGTTTGATTGCCACGATGGTGACCCCGAACCGCTGCCGTACTTCGGTCTCTCGGAGTGGTTGACCGAGGATGGCGGCGGGTGGGGTGGTCTTGACCATCGCGTAGCCGTCGTCGAACTCCATGTAGTCCAGCATTCGTCCGGCCACCAGGTGGGCTACCCGTTTACCCATGTCATGCTCGGGCCGCACGATGTGGTGCACCCCAAGCTGGGTGAGGATCTTGGCGTGGGCTTCGCTGATGGCTTTGGCCCAGATTTCGGGGGTCTCAAAACCGAGGCATACGGTGGCAGTGAGGATGCTGGCCTCTAGGTTGTTTCCCACCGCGATGACCACCCGGTAGAACTCGTGCACCGAGAGTTGCCGTAGCGCGTCCTCGCTGGTGGTGTCGGCGCTCACCACCTGGGTCAGTTGCCCGGCCAGTGATTCCACGATCCGCTGGTCGGAGTCGACAGCCAGCACCTCGATGTCTTCTTTCATCAGCTCCAGGGCCAGCGAGGTGCCGAACCGGCCGAGGCCCAAGATGGCGACTGCGTCGAGCCGCCGGTGACGTCTGGCCATGTCGCTTCTCCTAACCGATCAGGGGTCGACCTTCAGGCATATGGAAGAGTCGGTGCCGCTCCCGCAGGGCCAGGGCCGAGACCAGGCTGATGGGGCCGAGCCGGCCGATGAACATCAGCGCAACCAGGACCAGCTGCCCAGCCGGGGGAAGGGTTGCGGTGATACCCGTAGACAGGCCCACCGTGGCGAACGCCGACACGCTCTCATACAACACCGCATCGAAGGACATCTTGGTCATCTCCACCAGCACGAAGGTAGAGATGACCACCGCGGCCACCGAGAACAGCGCCACGGAGAGAGCCTGACGCCAGACCCGCGGCTCGATCCGGCGGTCCAGGACACGAACCTCGGGTTCACCGCGCACCTCAGCCCAGATCACGAACAGCAGCAGCACGAACGTGGTCACCTTGATCCCCCCTGCGGTCCCTGCCGATCCGCCGCCGATGAACATCACCACGTCCGAGCCCAGGAGCGTGCCGGGCTCGAGCTGTCCCGGATCGAGGCTGTTGAAGCCGGCTGTGCGCAGCATGGTTGCGTTGAAAAATGCAGAAAGGAATCGGCCGCCCGGATCGAGCCTGCCGAGCGTTCCTGGATTCCCCCATTCCGCCAGCAGGAAGAACACCGTGCTGGAGACAAGCAGCACCACCGTCATGCCGACGGTCAACTTGGTATGCAGACTCCATTGACGTGGTCGTCGCAGCCGCTGCCGCAGCTCGAAGAGCACCGGGAAGCCGATGCCCCCGAAGATGACCGCCGCGGCGATCGGCAGGCAGATCCACGGGTCGCTGGCGAACCCGATGAGGTTATCGCTGAACAGCGCGAACCCGGCGTTGTTGAACGCCGAGACCGCGTGAAACACACCCAACTCGATCGCCCGCTCAAGCCCCACTTGGTAGCCGAGGGCGAAGCGAGCGGTGAGCAGCACGGCGGTCACGACTTCGAACAACACGCTCGCCTTGATGACCCCGACGATTACCCGGTTCACGTCGCCGAGCCCAATATGTTTCGTCTCGGCCGCAGCGACCAACCGCGAGCGCAGACCTAGCCGGCGGGAGATGAGCAACCCCACCAGCGAGGCCAAGGTCATGATGCCGAATCCGCCTACCTGGATCATCGCCAGGATTGCCACCTGGCCGAAGCCCGACCAGTACACCGGTGTGTCGACCACAATCAGCCCGGTCACGCACACCGCGCTGGTTGCGGTGAACAACGCGGTCAACAGCGGAGCCGAGCCCGGCCCCTCCCGCGCGATCGGCAACATCAGCAGTCCGGTGCCCACGGCCACAGCTACCGCGAACGCCCCGACAATCACCTGGGCGGGATGGCGAAATCTGGGCCGCCACCGACCGCCGCCCACACGCACCCGCTGGTCCTCCCGCCGATCGGGCACGCCGAAATACTAATGAAGCGCCGCAGGCGGTTGCCACGTTTGCTTGGACGAGCTTGGCGTGCTGCTCAACACTGGCTTTGCCCCTCCGTTGGTGGACAAAGAGGACGATGCACGCCGCCTTCAGGACCACTACGCGCAGCGGCTCTCGCAGCCTTGAGGTAGGTGTCAGACAGAGCCCCACGAGCCGTCAGAGGATAGGGGTGTGACGGACTATGGACGCCCGCTGGGGTTCGGGATCTTTCCCTCGCCGGAGGCGGCAGCGCTGGACGAGATCTTCGCCATGGCGAGCATCGCCGACAGAAGCGGCCTCGACCTCATCGGAATCCAAGACCATCCGTATCAGCGCAGGTTTCTGGATACCTGGATGCTGATGGCAACGATCTTGGCTCGTACCAAACGGGTGCGGGTCTTTCCCGATGTGGCGAACTTGCCGCTCCGGCCTCCAGCGATGATCGCCAAAGCAGCAGCGAGCCTCGACGTCATGTCTGGCGGAAGATTCGAACTCGGCCTCGGTGCCGGTGCGTTTTGGGACGCCATCGAGGCAATGGGTGGCCAGCGACGGTCACCAGGCGAGGCGGTGACCGCGATCGAGGAGGCCATCGCCGTGATTCGGCTGATGTGGTCGAATGAGCGGTCGGTTCGGTACTCGGGGCACCATTACCGGCTGAGCGGCGTCAAGCCCGGTCCTCAACCAGCGCACCCGATTGGCCTCTGGCTGGGCGCTGGCGGGCCGCGCATGCTGGGCCTGCTGGGTCGGGCAGCTGATGGTTGGGTCCCCTCGAGCTCCTGGGCGACTCCTGACAAGCTGCGCAAGATGAACCGGCTCATCGATGATGCGGCGGAAGCGGCTGGACGGAATCCCAGCGACATCCGGCGGCTCTACAACGTCTACGGTTCGATCGGAACGTCGAAGGAGTTTCTCAACGGCCCGGTGAAGCAGTGGGTTGATGAGCTGACTGCGCTGGTTGTCGACCATGGCCTGGACACCTTCATCTTCGGCCCAGCCGAGGACCCGGTGCGGCAGGTGGCCATCTTCGCTGACGAGGTCGTACCGGCAGTACGGGAGTCTGTGCGGCAGCATCGCACGGCGGCCCAATGAGTGAGGCAGGGCCGCTACTGCAGTGACTGGCGAGTCCCCAGTCGAAGGTGCGGTCGGATTGTCATCCGACGGCACTGCCTGGGATTGCTGTCCTGGTTTGTGGGCGGACCAAGAGAATCACGACGCTGACCAACAGGACCCATGCGGGAAACAGGAGTTGGAACCACTTGTGCTCCCCCGATGCCAGAAGCAGAGTCAGCGCGACCAGATAGCCGAGGTAGGAGACCCAGCGCGGCAGGCCCGAGGTGCGAAGCCCTACTGTGCTCACCGAGAGCGTGAACACTGCCGCCATCCGCATGGCATAGACCGAAATCAGCGTCTGAGTGGTGCTTCGGCCAAATGCGAAGAGGTCGCGGTTGGGGTTGGATCCGGTGAGCATCGCCATCAGGCTGGTCGAGGTGGCCGCGCCCATGAATAGCATCGCCAAGAACAGCAGCCCGCTACCCAGAAAGACCGTGGAGAAGAGGCGATCCTCCACGTTGCCGAGCTGCTCGCGGACGACCCCGATGAACCACAGGAAGGCAATTCCGGCAAACGGCACCAGGTGGAGGCTCAGCCGGATCAGGGTTCGTCGCTGCGCATCTGTTTGGAGTGCCTGAAGGCTGTCCTCCGACAAGGCAATACGCATCATCGTCAGGGCCGTCAGCAGGAGCACGGCGAAGACGATCCCCGCAATTGCCGCCGACCGCCGGCTGCGCCAGAAATGGGCAGTCAACACAGATGCACCCGTGGTCACATCCCTTGACCTCCTAGGATTTTCAGGCGGCCCTGAGTTTGCTTGGTTGAGCTTACGTGCCCAGGCATTGTGTTCTGCCGCCGCCGAGGCTCGCCGAGCGACGCTATACAAAGTTGACTGCTTGTCATGGACGCGGCCCGAGGTGATCTCGCAGGGTGCACTCTAGGCGGTGGGGCGGCCTGCGTCAGGTCGTGCTGGCACGAGACCACCGGTGACCGAGCGAGACCTGGTCGCCCGAGGCCGGGACAACCAGAACCGGATCCGGTTGGCTTGCCGCCTTTTCAGATATCGATCGGGAAGGTGGTGAGTATCACTATGCCCGTGATCAGAAAGGTGATCGCTACTCCGAGCAAGATCCATTGAGCGCGCGGACTGCCCAACCTCGTGGATGTAGCGGCGAAGAACAAGACCATCGCGAAGAGCACGGTGAGGATGGTGTAGTTGTCTCCGTACTTGTTGAACATGAGTGCATCAGCGAAGCGGCTGTCGGCGCGCTCGTCTGCGGCCGTGGCCTCGGTCGTTCCAGGGGGGACATACTCCTTCATCTTGAACGGGCCGTCCGTCGGCTCCCCTTTTGCAATCCAAGTCCTGTAGGCCACCTGAAAGTGGTCGGTGAAGCGCTGCTCCACGTAGCTCCCTAGCGCGGTGTCGCCCTGAGCACGGGCTTGCAGATACACGCCCCAGATGGTGAGGTCGGCCTGGCGGGCGGCGTTCGCGACGCCAGCCTGGCGGGCCGCCTCGATCCTGGCGCTGGACGCCTGGCTGAATGCGATGGACATCTCGCCGCTCCACTGCGACGACTGGAAGCCGCACCACGCCGTCAGCACCGCCGTGATCGAAAGCACGATGAGAACAACCGTCTCCCGAACATGACCCGGCGGTCCCGTTTCCGGCACTTCACCGGTGTTGACCGCCAGTGCTTCCGTTGCGTTGAGGTCGCTTCCTCCGGCTGGCGGTGGCATAGGGGTGCCTTTCAATCTCGGACCGACCGTGCCGACACCAGTCGTCACCTATTGCCTCTGTCGTTCCCGGGTTGCCGATGGTGCAGGTTCCCGATATGGCTTTCTGCACACCATGCCGACGCACGTTCCAGTGGCTACGCGCCGACGAGAGGACGTGAGCTATCGCTTCTGCCCCACGGCCGTCAAGCCGCGGTGCTGCGAACTGTTCGGTCACGCCCTACGTGGTGAGTGAAGTCCGCCACCAAGGTCCTGGGCACCAATGAAGCGATGCGACGCAAGAACGGATGTATCTTTCGCCAACAGGCAGCGCGGTCGAGATGTCAGCGGCCAGGACCGGGCTCGTCACGCCGGGGGTCATCTCGCACTACTTCGTCCTGGGCAGTGACGTCTTCATCCCGGCGAGCGCCCGGCCGCGAGTCATCTCTGATGTCCGCGCCGCTGTCGTAGGGACCGGGCCGGTCCTGGCGGGTATCTGTCGCGTCCGCGCCGCTGTCATAGGGACCGGGCCGGTCCTGGCGGATATCTGTCGCGTCCGCGCCGCTGTCATAGGGACCCGGCCGGTCCTGGCGGGTCTCCAGGCGCTCCTCATCGCCAACTCCGGTGTCCGCGCGCCTGGCGACCGGCTCCTCGTGGGAACCGCCTCGCGCTCGTGACTCGAGCTTGTTCGCCTTGTCCTCGAGCCTCTGGGCCTCGGCCCGCTGACGCTCCGCCTCCGCAAGGCTCTGCTGGGCGTCCCGCTGATTGTCCGCGGCGCGCAGCTCTGCCTCAGCGCGCTCTCGCCTTGCAGCCGCAGCTCGCTCGTCGGCCGCGGCTTGAGCGGATTCGGCTTGAGCCGAAAGCCGGGCGGCTTCCTGACGATGATCTCGAGCCTGGACCTGTCGACGTTCGTCGGCCTGCCGGCGCATACGGGGCAGAACCAGTGCCGCGATGATGGCCAGCACGACGACAATGATGATGATCACAATGATCCATGTATCCACAGCGCGCCTCCCTAGGTCGATCGCTACCCTAGTGCGCCCGGGTTGCCCTTGCAGCACATGGTGGAGCTTTCGCTTGGCAGGACCGCTCGCGGGTAGGTCTTGAGCACGACGACGACGGCCTGATCTTCAGGCAGGTGACAATCTATGGAGGCGCTATGACCTCACTGTGGCTGGACCGGGACGGCTTGCCGGCGAGCGATGAATTCGTTCCGGGCGCCAGTTTCCACGACCTGATCGTCGGCGCGGGGATGACAGGGTTGATCACAGCAGTGCTCTTGGCCCGTGCCGGCCGCCGCGTCGGAGTGCTGGAGGCCCGCCACATCGGGGCAGTGACCACGGGTCACACGACAGGCAAGCTCAGCCTGCTCCAGGGCATTCAGCTGTCCAGGATCGTACGGTCGCACAGTGAGAGAGTGGCGGCTGCCTACGTCGAAGGGAATCGAGCCGGTCAGCACTGGGTGCTGCGGTACTGCGCCGACCATGGTGTTCCGGTCGAGCGCCGCGACGCATGGACGTACGCGGGATCGAGGAGCGGTCGCAAGGCCGTCAGCCGCGAGTACGAGCTCGGCCGCCGGCTCGGGCTGGATCTGTCCCAGGAGGATGCCGTCGAGCTGCCATACAACAGCTACGGCGCCATCCGGCTGCCGGATCAGGCCCAGCTTTATCCACTCGATCTGCTGATCACGCTGGCTGCGGAATTGCGCAGCCTAGGCGGCGTGCTGATCGAGGGCTTGCGGGTCCATGACGTGAAGGTTGGCCGCGACGCGTCGGTCGAAACTCACCGCGGCGCCGTCACCGCGAGTCAGGTCGTCCTTGCCAGCGGCGTGCCCTTCCTCGACCGTGGTTTGTACTTCGCGAAGGTCACGCCGCAGCGCTCCTACGTGGTCGCGTTCAGGGTGCCCGGGACGGTACCCCACGGCATGTATCTATCGGCCGATTCGCCGACCCGATCACTGCGAACCGCCACCCAGGACGGCGAGGAACTGCTGTTGGTCGGCGGCAATGGACACGAGGTCGGGCACTTTCCCGAGCCACCAAGCCATCTCGTCGAGGACCTGATCAACTGGACCCAGAAGCACTTCACCGGCGCCGAAGTCACCCACATCTGGTCGGCGCAGGACTACCAGTCGCACAACCACGTGCCCTTCATCGGCGAACTCCCACGTGGCGGCGGCCATGTGCAGCTGGCCACCGGCTACGCCAAGTGGGGCATGACCAACGCCGCCATGGCGGCCCTGATGATCACAAGTAACACCCTCGGTGACAAGACCGACTGGGCGCGGGCGCTGGGGACCCGGATCAGCAAACCCGCGAGCGTGTTGGAAGGGCTGCGCTTCAACGCCGGGGTCGGATACACGGCCGCCCAGGGGTGGCTGGGGGCCGGGCTGCGACCGATCACTGTGCCAGGGACCAAGCCTCGGGAAGGCGAGGGAAAGGTCGGCACTCAGCACGGACGACCGATCGCCGTCTCGACCGTGGAGGGCACCACCTGCGCAGTGTCTGCTGTTTGCACCCACCTAGGCGGCATTGTGCGATGGAACGATCTGGAGCGCTCTTGGGACTGCCCGTTGCACGGATCACGATTCGCCGCTGACGGTACGGTGCTGGAAGGTCCCGCCACCAGCTACCTCGAGCGGAAAGACTCGGAACCGACCGAATGAGCTGGAACCCATGAAAGATCGTGATCAGTCCGCCGCCACTACGGTGGGGATTGATCACGATCTTCTGGTTGAGGCTCACGAGAGCCGGGTGAGCAACTCCTCGAGCCGGTTGTAACTGATGTTCATGCCGTACTCCATCCCGGAACCGACGTGTCCGTCGCGGGATTCCTTGGACGGATACTGCAGATGACTGCGCAGCGTGGTCACGCCGTCTACTTCCTCGAGGGTGACAGTCACGTGGTACACCGCGCCCGGCATGTTGTCGTAGCCCTCCGTGCTGACCAACCGTGTTGGGGCGTCGATCTCGAGATACTCACCGGAGAAGGAGTGATCCTCCCCGCCCGGTTCGCCGGCGAGCACGTAGTGCCACTTACCGCCCACTCGGAAATCGATGTCACAGACCTTCATGCCGCCGGGCTCCATGCCGTACCACTCACGGACGTGCTCGGGCTTGGTGATGGCGTCGAACACCATGCTGCGGGGGGCCGGGAACTGGCGGCTGATCACCAGCTCGGTGTCGGACGGGTAGCTCACCGTTGCCTTGCGGGCCGGTGATTCGGTGCTGCTCATGGTCGTTTCTCCTGTTCTTGGATGCGGGTGAGGTAGGCGTCGAGACTCTCCAGATTCGCTTCCCAGTGGCGGCGATATTCGCTGAGCCAGGACGTGGCGTTCTTGAGCGGAGTCGCCGTGATGCGGCAGTTCCGGCGCTGCCCATCGCGACTCTTGGTGATCAGGCCGGCCCGCTCCAGCACAGACAGGTGCTTGGAGATGGCTGGCATGGTCATCCGGAACGGTTCGGCCAACTCCCCCACCGTCGCATCCCCATGTGCCAGGCGCTCCAAGATGGCACGCCGGGTGGGGTCGGCCAGTGCGGCGAAGGTGGTGCTGAGCGGATCGTTCAAGTCCTTAACCAATGAGTTAATTAACCAGTAAGGAAACTATGTCTCGGGCAACGCCACATTGTCAAGAGGCGGACTTACGCTGGATCGGTGAGCGCGCCCGATCAGGCCGAAGGCTCCAAGGCGCGACGATCCACAGCACTTGACCGCGCCCGGCACTGGGGCCGCCCCGGCTGGCAGGTGGTGGCGCAGACGATTAGTGCCTGCCTGCGGCACCGCGTCACCGGACTTGCTGCCGAGGCCGCCTTCTTCGCCATCCTGTCGCTGCCGCCGCTGATCTTCGGCCTGGCTGGCGCCATCGGTTACGTGGCCGATCGCTTCGATGTCCAGACCATTGCCAACTTCCGGGTGGAGGTGCTGCGGCTGTCTCTTCGCGCCCTTACTCCCGACGCGGTCAACAACGTGATCGCACCGACGCTCGACGACGTATTGTCGGGCGGCCGATTTGAAGTGATTTCGATCGGCTTCGTGCTCGCCCTCTGGTCGGGGTCGCGGGCGCTCAACGTCTTGGTCGACACCATAACGATCATGTATGGACTCGGTGGCAGGCGCGGCATCGTTCGTACTCGCGCGTTGTCGTTTTCGCTCTATGTGGTGTTCCTCTTCGCCGGCGTTGTGTTGCTGCCGCTGGTGTTGGCCGGTCCAAGCTTGGTCGACAAGGTGCTGCCGAACCGATTCGAATTGGTCGCGTCCCTTTACTGGCCGGTGGTGCTGGTCGGGTCGGTGTGCATCCTGGCGACGCTGTACCACCTCTCGGTCCCCGTGCGCAGCCACTGGCGTGGCGAACTCCCGGGCGCTGCACTCACCTTGTTCATGTGGCTTGGGGGAAGCGCATTGCTGCGACTGGTGCTGAGCCTGTCCACCGGCGGCAGTTCGATCTATGGGCCGCTTGCCGCTCCGATCGCGGTCCTCATCTGGCTGTACGTGATCTCCATCGCCACCTTGATTGGAGCCGCTTTCAACGCCGCTGTGGACAAGGTGTGGCCGCGGCTGACCGGCATCGACCACCGTAGACTCCCTCAGCAGTGAGCGGGCAATCTCAAAATTCGGACATGTTTCTCACTTTTTGAGAATCTGATTTGATTGGCTCGATCCTGTGGCACAGGGTTGTCCCTATGCGCATCGCCCTTGACCCCGAGCAGGCCGCCCGGCGGGCACCCCGCGGCACCTGGCGTCGGGCCGAGCGGCTGACTTCGCGCCGCTTCGTCGATCTTGGTCGAACCGAGTCGATGATGTGTCCTCACCGTCCCTGCTGACCCGCCCCACGCCCGCACGTCTGCGAAAAGCCCATCTGATCATGGGCGGCGGCCGCTCCCGACTGAGGACACATGACCACCACCACCCAGAACCCGACTGAGCTAGCGAATAGCCGTCCAACGCGGCCAGCTCGTGCGACGCCGCCAGCGCGGCGGAAGAAGGGCGAGGGCCAATGGGCCCTGGGCTACCGTGAGCCCCTCAACGCCAACGAGCAATCCAAAAAGGACAACGACCCGCTCTTGGTACGGGAGCGGATCGAGAACATCTATGCGAAGGGCGGCTTCGCCTCGATCGATCCCGCTGACCTGCGCGGGCGCTTCCGTTGGTACGGGCTCTACACTCAGCGGCGGCCTGGGATCGACGGCGGAAAGACCGCGACGCTGGAGCCGTGGGAGCTGGACGACGAATACTTCATGCTCCGGATCCGGATCGACGGCGGCGCCCTGACCGCCGAACAGCTGCGGGTGATCGGTCAGATCTCGGTCGACTTCGGCCGGGATGTGGCCGACATCACCGACCGGCAGAACGTGCAGCTGCACTGGATCCGGATCGAGGACGTGCCGGAGATCTGGCGCCGGCTGGAGGCGGTCGGGCTGCACACCACCGAGGCCTGCGGCGACTGTCCGCGGGTGATCCTCGGCTCGCCGGTCGCGGGCATCGCGGCCGACGAGATCATCGATCCGACGCCGGCCATCCGGGCCATCGCCGACACCTACATCGGCGACCCCGCGTACGCGAACCTGCCCCGCAAGTTCAAGTCCGCCATCACCGGTCATCCCGTGCACGACGTGGCGCCGGAGGTCAACGACATCTCGTTCGTCGGCGTGGTGCACCCGGACTACGGGCCCGGCTACGACCTGTGGGTGGGCGGCGGACTCTCCACCAACCCAATGCTCGCCGTCCGGCTGGGCGCCTGGGTGCCGGAGCAGGAGGTCGCCGAGGTCTGGGCCGGCGTGGTCGGGCTGTTCCGTGACTACGGCTACCGGCGGCTGCGGACCCGGGCCCGGATCAAGTTCCTGGTTGCCGACTGGGGTGCGGAGAAGTTCCGCGACGTGCTGGAGACCGAATACCTGCACCGGCCGCTGCTCGACGGACCCTCGCCCGCGATCCCGGAGCAGCCGGGTGACCACGTCGGCGTGCACGCCCAGAAGGACGGCCGGTTCTTCGTCGGGCTGTCCGCCGTCGCCGGCCGGGTCAGCGGCAGTCGGCTCATGGCTCTCGCCGACCTGGCCAAGACCTACGGGGCGGGTCGTCTGCGGACCACGCCGATGCAGAAGATCCTGGTCCTCGACGTTCCGGGCGACCAGGTGGACGCACTGGTGGCCGGCGCGGAGGCGCTGGGCCTGTCGGCTCGCCCGGATACCTGGCGGCGCTCGGTGATGGCCTGCACCGGCATCGAGTTCTGCAAGCTGGCGATCGTCGAGACCAAGGCCCAGGCCGCCCGCGTGGTCGCGGAGCTGGAGTCGCGGCTCGACGCCCTGGACTCGCCGATCACCGTGCACATCAACGGCTGCCCCAACTCCTGCGCCCGGATCCAGGTCGCCGACATCGGGCTCAAGGGCCAGCTGGTGGTGGGGCCGGACGGGGACCAGGTCGAGGGCTTCCAGGTGCACCTGGGCGGCGGGCTCGGCCTGGACGCCGGTTTCGGTCGCAAGCTACGAGGCCACAAGGTGACCGCGGACGAGCTTCCGGACTACGTGGAGCGGCTGGCCCGGACGTACCTGGACCAGCGGACCGACGGGGAGCGGTTCGCCCAGTGGGTCACCCGGGCCGACGAGGCGGTGCTGGCATGACCGATCAGGTGCGCCCTGAGCCTGTCGAAGGGCCTCCGACAAGCTCAGGCCCCAACGCAAGCGCCGGCCACAATCCGAACCGCCAGGTCATCCACCACTGCCCCTACTGCGCGGAGGAAACGCTGTTCCCCCGCGAGGGCGGGGGCTGGGAGTGCCACAGCTGCCTGCGCGCCTTCTCGGTGGCCTTCCTCGGTCTGGTCTCCCGGGAGCGGGTCCGATGAGCACCACCTTCGACCTGTCCCAGCTGGCCGCCCAGGCCAGTCGCGACCTGGAGGGTGCACCGGCGCTGGAGATCATGCGCTGGGCGTACGCGGAGTTCGGCTCGGGGCTGGTGGTCACCTCCTCCATGGTCGACACGGTGATGATCCACCTCGCAGAGCAGGTGGCCCCGGGGATCGACGTCATCTTCCTCGATACCGGCTACCACTTCGTGGAGACCATCGGAACCCGGGATGCGGTCGCGCTGGTGCACAACGTGAACCTGATCAACGTGACGCCCGAGCAGACCGTGGCGGAGCAGGACGCGACCTGGGGCAAGGACCTCTTCGCCCGGAACCCTGACCAGTGCTGCGCCCTGCGCAAGGTCGCCCCGCTGGGTGCCGCACTGCGGCCGTACTCCGCCTGGGCCACCGGGCTACGCCGGGCCGACTCCAAGGCCCGGGCCAAGACCCCGGTGGTCTCCTGGGACGCCAAGCGGCAGCTGGTCAAGGTGGCGCCGATCGCGACCTGGTCCGACGAGGAGCTGATGGCCTACATCGCCGAGCACAACCTGATGCTCAACCCGCTGCTGGAGGACGGCTACGCCTCGGTCGGCTGCGAACCCTGCACCGTCCGCGCGAGCGGATCTGACGCCCGCGCCGGTCGGTGGGCCGGTCTGGCCAAGACCGAATGCGGGATCCACCTGTGAGCTCGATCGACACGCGGGCCGAGCCCGCGGGCACCGTGGAGCCTGCTCTTCGGCAGGCTCAGGGCGCAGATCTGGGCGCGACGCTCTGGTTCACCGGACTGCCCTCGGCCGGTAAGTCGACCATCGCCCACGCTCTGGCCGACCGGCTCATCACCGCCGGCCACCGCGTTCAGGTGCTGGACGGCGACGAGGTCCGGCCCCACCTGTCGGCCGGCCTCGGCTTCAGCCGGACCGACCGGGACCTCAACGTCCAGCGGATCGGCTGGGTGGCCCGACTTCTGGCTCGGCACGGCGTCGTCGTGCTGGTTCCGGTGATCGCGCCGTATGCCGCGGCCCGGGAGGCGGTCCGGGCCGACCACGCCGCGACTGGGGTCCCCTTCGCCGAGGTCTACGTCTCGACCTCGCTGGAGGTCGCCGAGTCCCGCGACGTCAAGGGCCTCTACGCCAAGGCCCGGCGGGGCGAGCTGAAAGGGGTGACCGGCGTCGACGACCCGTACGAACGGCCGGACCGGCCGGAGTTGGTGCTGGACACCGCCCGGGTGGACCTCGCCACGGCGGTGGAGCGCTCCGCCCACCTGCTGGCCGCCATCATGGAGGAACCGGCGCGATGAGCCCCTCGAACGAGGCGATGGGGACGACACCCTTGTACCCCCGGACAAGCATGAGTGAGCTGCGCCCACTGACCGAGCTCCAGGCCCTGGAGTCGGAGTCCATGCACATCATCCGCGAGGTGGCCGCCACCTTCGCGAAGCCGATCATGCTGTTCTCCGGCGGCAAAGACTCGGTGGTCATGCTGCACCTGGCGGCCAAGGCCTTCTGGCCGGCGCCGATCCCATTCGGTCTGCTGCACGTCGACACCGGCCACAACTTTCCCGAGGTGCTGGAGTTTCGCGACCAGGCCGAAGCCTTCTACGGCGCCGAGCTCAAGGTGGCGCGGGTCCAGGACTATCTCGACGACGGGCGGCTGCGGGAGCGGCCGGACGGCCAGCGCAACCCGCTGCAGACGGTGCCGCTGCTCGACGCGATCACCGCGGGTAAGCACGACGCGGTCTTCGGCGGCGGGCGCCGCGACGAGGAGCGGGCCCGGGCCAAGGAGCGAGTGTTCAGCATGCGCGACGAGTTCGGGCAGTGGGACCCGCGTAACCAGCGTCCGGAGCTGTGGTCGCTCTACAACGGCCGACATCTGCCGGGCGAGCACGTGCGGGTGTTCCCGCTGTCGAACTGGACGGAGATCGACGTCTGGGACTACATCGAGGCGGAGAAGATCACTCTGCCCTCGATCTACTACGCGCACGAGCGCGAGGTGATGCTGCGCG
>OBLS010000254.1_pt1 | contig 17945 bp, 16 predicted proteins | sample 1519901 | NCBI WGS metagenome assembly OBLS01 (sample SAMEA3113585, study PRJEB22503) | soil metagenome | reverse complement strand
ACGAGACGCCTCTAGCCGGGGTTTAGGAGTAACTTGCAACCCAGCTGTCGGGTTGCGCATGGACGAGGTACGAATGCTTCGAGGACCTGAAAGCAGACACGATCTTATATTTGTCCTCTACACAGTAGATCTCGCGCCGAGTGCCGGTATGATCTCCTCTCCGTAAGCGTCGAGCGTCTCCTCCTGGGCGTCGTGCATGAGGTAGATGTTGAACTGGTCCACGCCCAACTCCTTTAGCACTTCAAGCTTCGCAATGTGGGCCTCGGCGGTTCCCAGAACGCAGAATCGGTCCACGATATCGTCCGGGACGAAGTCGGTTGAGGGGTTGCCCGCCTTACCGTGATAGCTGTAGTCGTAGCCTTCGTGCCCCTTTTTGTAGTCGGTGAGAGCAGCCGGTACCTCTCCCCCCTCCCCGTAGCGGGCAACGAGGTCGGCGACGTGGTTGCCGACCATGCCCCCGAACCACCGGCACTGGTCACGCTGGTGGGCCAGATCGTCGCCGACGTAGGCCGGTGACGCGACGCAGATTTTTATCTCTCTTGGATCCCGGCCTGCCGCGGTAGCCGCGTCGTGGACGTGCTTCATGGTCCACTCTAGAACCACGGGATCGGCGAGCTGGAGGATGAAGCCATCGGCCTTACGCCCGACAAGAGAGAGGGCCTTCGGTCCGTAGCCCGCCATCCACACGTCGAGCTTCCCGTTCTTGATCCAGGGGATGCGGACGCCGACGCCCGCGACGTCTATCTCCCGCCCCTCGGCCAGCTCCTTTATCGTGTGCATGGCTTCCTCCACCCGCGCCAGCGTAGTGGGCTTCCTACCGAGGACACGCACCGCCGAGTCGCCCCGGCCTATGCCGCAGATGGTGCGGTTACCGAACATGTCGTTCAGGGTCGCGAGAAGTGAGGCGGTCACCGAAGGGTCGCGCGAGGCGGGGTTGGTGACGAAGGGTCCGACCAGGATCCTTTCGGTTGCCGAGAGCATCTGCGAGTAGACGACGTAGGGCTCCTGCCACAGAATGTGCGAGTCGAAGGTCCACGCGTGCGTGAACCCTAGCCGTTCAGCCCTTTGTGTTAACTCAACGACACGCCAGGCCGGGGGATCCGTCTGGAAGGTGACTCCGAAGTCCATGCGCTCTCCTGTCCGACTACTCAGGGACGGCTTCCCGATCTTCGGCTACCTCGGGGGCGCGGCTGGTAATGAGGCTCACCAGTAGGTATGCCGCCCCCGCGACGAAGAAGGTGAAGAAAAGACCGTAGTTGTAAAGGCCCTCAATGAAGGTCGGGTTCTGGAAGACGCCCTCGAAACCCGGGGTCGTAGCGGCTTTTAAGAACCCAGGTAGGACAGGGACCACGCCGATAAAGACCGCTACTATCGCCCGCCAGTTCCAGCCGCCGGAGTAGGCGTAACGACCGTCCATCTTGTAGAGGTCGGCGAGATCGAGCCTTCTGCGGCGCAGGATCCAGTAGTCTGCGATCATGACCGCCCCGATCGCGCCAAGCAGGCTCCCGTAACCGACGAGCCAGGTGAAGATGTAGGCGCCGACGTTTTCGAAGAGCACCCAGGGGAACGAGACGATGCCCAATATAGCGGTGATGATACCGCCGGTGCGGAACGAGATGTACTTTGGCGCCAGGTTGGAGAAGTCGAACGAGGGGGAGACGACGTTAGCGGCCATGTTGGTCGAGATCTGGGCTATCACGATGATGACCATGGCGAGGACCAGGGCGGCGGGAAGGTCGCTGGCGACCTGCGTGACCACCTGCACCGGGTCCCAGATGGCCTCGCCGAAGACGACGACGGTGGCCGCCGTGACCGCGATCCCGATAAAGCTGAAGGCCGTCATTGTCAGGGGCAGTCCTACAGCCTGCCCGACGATCTGCGATTGCTGGCTCTTCGCGTAGCGGGTGAAGTCGGGGATGTTGAGGGAGAGCGTGATCCAGTACCCGACGTTCGCCGCCAGTGCGGAGGGGAAGATCGCCCAGAACGAGGCCTGCCCCTGCTGCAGCTCGGCCGAGGTCGAGAACACGTTCCCTACACCTCCGCCCGCAATGAAGCCCCAGGTCAGCAGGGCCACACCGCCGGCGATCAGGAGCGGCGCAGAGTAGGACTCGAAGATTTTCACGCCCTCGATACCGGTCAGGATAATCACGACCTGCACCGCCCAGAAGATAAAGAAGGTTATGAACGCGTGTCCTGGCACACTCGCCCAGCCGCTCCAGGCGACGGTCAGGAGCGCGTCGAGGGCGAGGCCCCCGATCCAGGTCTGGATGCCGAACCAGCCGCAGGCGACCAGCGCTCGCGCTATCGCCGCGAAGTTCGCACCACGCACCCCGAACGAGGCGCGAACGAAGACCGGGAAGGGAACACCGTACTTGGTCCCCGCGTGGGCGTTCAGGAGCATAGGGACCAGGACGATGACGTTGCCCAGAGAGATGGTCAGGAGCGCCTGCCACCAGGTCATCCCGGCGGCCATAAGCCCCGAGGCAAGGGTGTAGGTCGTGATGACTATGGCCATACCGATCCAGAGCGCCGCGATGTTGTACGTCGTCCAGGTCCGTTCCTCAGGCTCGGTGGGCGCAAGGTTCTCGTTGTACAGAGGCGAGGCGCTGACCTGAGCTTTTATCGCGCCGAGCCGAGCCGCATCGCTCACTGCCATGTCCCCGAACTCTTCTTGCGCCACCGTCCTCCCCTTTCTCTCGTCGCCCTCTACGACCGGTTGACCGCCCAATCCATCGTTCGCACCGCGAGCCGGTGCAGCGCCTGCACCGAAAGTTCCAGATCCTCCTCCGGTGTGTCCTCCTCCTTGGTGTGGCTCAGGCCCTTGAGGCTCTTTACGAAGAGCATAACCGTAGGCATGAGCCGCGCCATCTCCGCCGCATCGTGCAGGGGACCGCTCGGCAACCGGTGCGATCTCCCGGCCACCTCGTTTACGGCCTCCTCGGCTAGCCCAATAAGCTCCTCGTCGAAATGTATCGGCTCTATCTGCCAGAGCCGCTCCCACTCGACCGCGACGTTCTCCTCCTCCGCTACTCTCTGGCTCGCCTCCTTCGCCGTCTCCAGCATGTCGGCGAGCACGCCGACGTCGAGAGCGCGCTGGTCCAGCGACACTTCGCACCATCCGTTGAACGCCGTGACGATCCCGGGAGAGACGTTGACGAAGCCGACGGTACCGCGCACGTCGTCCCGGCGAGCGGCATCGTCCCGAAATTCGCTGGCCGAGCGGGCCGCCGCGATAAAGGCGTCCCTGCGCACGTCCATCGGCGTCGAGCCGGAGTGGGCGTGCTGCCCCGTAAAGCGCACCGCGTGCCGCTCGACCCCGAACGTCCCGAGCACCACTCCCAGCGGCAGGTCCATCCGCTCCAGCACCGGACCCTGCTCGATGTGCAGCTCTAGGTAAGCGACGGCGTTTCGGAGCTGCTCGTTCGCCTCGTTCACCCGGTCGAGCTCGACCCCGTGTTCGGCCAACACGTCCGACAGCGTGACTCCGTCTTTGTCCTTGAGGTTGCGAACGTCGTCGGGCTTCAGCGACCCGGCCGCCGCCCCCGAGCCGAAGAGGCTACGACCGAAGCGGGCGCCCTCTTCGTCGGCCCAATCCACGAGTCGGAGCGTGACCGGGCGCTTCTGCGGCGCGAGAGAGCGGAAGACTTCAAGAGCGCCGATCGAGTTCAGGGCGCCGTCGAGCCAGCCGCCGTTTGGGACGGAGTCTATGTGGCCGCCGAGGATGACGGCCTCTTCGGTGTCACCAGGGGCGGTCGCCCAGAGGTTGCCGGCCTCGTCCGTCTCGACCTCGCAGTCGATCTCGCCGAGCCTCTCCTTTAGCCAGTCGCGCGCCTTGACCCACTCGTCGGTCCAAGCTACCCGCCGCGCACCGTCCGGACCGCCGGTCAGCCCGTCGAGCTCCTTTAGCTCCTCGACGGCGCGACGGGAGTCTACCTGTTCGACTGATTCCATCAGCCCACCTTCTCCCTCGTCGCGACCTCGGCGAGGGCTTCTTCGAGGATGGCCGCCGCCTCTTCGGCGGCCTCCCGCGTGACGATCATGGGCGGCGAGATGCGGATTGAGTTCGCCTTTATGCCGCCCTTCCCGACTAGCAGGCCACGCTCCCGACAGGCTTCGAGCAAGCGGACCGCCGCCTCGGGATCGGGCTCCTCGTTCGGACCTACGAGCTCTGTGCCGAGCATCAGGCCACGCCCGCGCACCTCGCCGATGATCGGGTGCTTCTGTGCCATCTCCAACAGACGCTCCTTGAGGTAGCCGCCCACCTCCGCGGCGTTCTTTTGCAGGTCGTTGTCGAGGATGTAGTTCAGGTTTGCGAGCGCGCCGGCGGTCGAGACGTGGTTGCCGCCGAAGGTGGAGAGGTGGAGGTTCGGGGAGATGGAGTCGATTATCTCCGCGCGGCCCATCACCGCGCCTATCGAAAGGCCGTTCCCCAAGCCCTTGGCCATCACTACCAGATCCGGCTCCACACCGTGCGCCTCGATGCCCCAGAAGTGGTCGCCGGTTCGTCCGAAGGCGGTCTGGACCTCGTCTGAGATCAGGAGTATCCCCGTCTCGTCCAAGATCTCCTTTATCCGCTTGAAGTAGCCTGGCGGAGCCTCGATAAAGCCGCCGACGCCCTGTATCGGCTCCGCGATAAAGGCGGCCACGTGACCCGTGGTCTCCGCCTCGATTAGGCCCCGCAGATCGTCCGCGCAGAGTAAATTGCACCTCGGCTCGTTCCTGCAGAAGGGGCAGCGGTAGTGGTAGGGGCTTGCTAGATACCTCACGTCGAGGGCGGTTCTCGAGGTGGGGCTCCAGGTACTCTGGCCGGTTATCCCCATCGTGGCGAACGAGCGTCCGTGGTAGGAGGAGCGCAACGCGATGACCTCGCTGGACCCACGGTACCTCGTGGCGAAGAGCAGCGCCGCCTCGTTCGCCTCGGTCCCGCTAACCGTAAAAAACACCTTTCTGTCGCCGGAGATCGGGGCGAGCTCTATGAGCTTCTCCGCCAGTTTGATCTGGTTCTCGATCAGGTACAGCGTCGAGGAGTGCAGGATCTTGCCGGCCTGCCCCCGCACCGCCTCGACGATCTCCGGTACAGCGTGGCCGCTGATCGTGGTAACTATCCCGCCGAAGAAGTCCAGGTACTCGTTCCCCTCGGAGTCCCAGACTTTGTACCCCTCGCCGCGCACCAGCTCTATGGGCCGCTCGTAGTAGAGCGGCATCCACTGGGGAAGAACCGCCTCGTGCCTCGTCCTGAGCTCATCGTGGTTCATACCTTCGCCCCCAGTGCGGGCGCGCTAAAGCTGCGCTCGATGAACCTGCCCGACCCATATTCGCCCACTACCTCACCATCCCTGTAAACTAGATTCCCCCGCACGTACACCGACGCGGGGCCGCCGTTGAACGTCATACCCTCGTACGGCGTGTAGTCCACGTTGCCGTGCCGGTTCTCCGCCGTCGCCGTCACGGTCATCTCCGGGTCCCACAGCACAACGTCCGCGTCCGCGCCCGGAACCAGGGCGCCCTTTCGCGGGTACGCTCCGTAGATGCGCGCCTGGTTCGTCGAGAGGACCGAGACGAACTGGTTCTCCGAGAGCCTGCCCTCCTGCACCCCCAGCGTCCACAGCGCCATCGCTCGCTCCTCAGCGCCGGGGAGACCGTTAGGGATGAGGGTGAAGTCGTTTATACCGAGCTCCTTCTGCTCCCTGTAGTTGAATGAGCAGTGGTCGGAGCCGAAGATCTGGAGATCCCCCATCCTAAGGCCGTTCCACAACGACGCGCGGTTCGACTCGTCGCGCAACGGCGGGGAGCAGACGTACTTGGCGCCCTCGAAGCCTTCACGGGCGAGATCGCTGTAGGAGAAGGCGAAGTATTGCGGACAGGTCTCGGCGTAGACGATGCTTCCCCTCTCGTGGGCGCGGTGGACCTCCTCAAGTGCCGCGGCGCATGAGACGTGAACTACCAGGATCGGCACCCCAGCCACCTCCGCGAGCCGGATGGCCCGGTTCGTCGCCTCGGCCTCGACCTTCTCGGGGCGGGTGAGGGCGTGGAAGCGGGGAGCGGTGTCGCCGCGGGCCAACGCCTGCTCCTGGAGCTTGGAGATCACGTCCCCGTTCTCCGCGTGTACCAGCACGAGGACCCCGGCCTCTTTGGAGAGCTGCAAAACTTCGAAGAGGCCTTCGTCCTCGGTGTACAGGGGCGTGCCCTTGTAGGCCATGAAGATCTTCACCGACGCCACACCCCTCTCGGCGAGGTCCGGTAGCTCCATCTTTACGTCGTCGCGCAGGTCCGTGATCGCTACGTGAAAACCGTAGTCTGTTAGCGCCTTGTCACGGGCCTTCTCCGCCCACGTCTCGATGGCTCCGGCGAGCGTCCCGCCCTCCTCCTGGAGCGCGAAGTCAACGATCATGGTCGTCCCGCCCGCGACGGCGGCCGCCGTACCCGTGGCCCAGTCGTCCGCCGTCATCGTGCCGCCGAACGGCATATCCATGTGGGTGTGCGCGTCTATGAAGCCCGGCATGACGAGCTTGCCGCTCGCGTCCACGACAGTCTCCACCCCTTCGTCGGAGATGTCCGCGCCGATGGCGACGATTTTCTCGTCCTCGACCAGCACGTCCGCCTCGAAGCTGCCGTCGGCGGTTACGACCGTCCCACCGGTGAAGAGTAATACACCCATCCGCCAAGTCCTCCTTCCCTGCCGTAACGGCCCGCCAGCAAGGTGGCTATATTACGACGGTCTCGGTCCCACCGTACGGGCGCCGCTGCCCGCCGGGTGATTGCCACAGTGTGTTCAACTCTCGTTCCCCGGTCAAATGGTAACCACGCCAGAGTCGCCACCCCTCTCGTCAGCTCCCCCTATAGGTGCTGTAGGACCAGGGCGAAGCGAGTAGGGGCACGTGATAGTGGGCCTCCTTGTCGGAGACCCCAAACCGCACCGGCACGCGGCCCAGAAAGGGTGGGTCGTTCCCTTCCCCGAAGTACTCACCGGCATGGAACACGACCTCGTAGATCCCGCGCTCGAACCCCTCTCCTTCGAGTAGCGGCTCATCCGTCCGTCCATCGTCGTTGGTACGCGTGGTTTCGAGGAGCTCGCGGTCACCGGTTGCGAGCTCTACCCGGTACAGTTCGATCTTTATGCCGGCGGCGGGGAGGCCGCGGGCAATGTCCAGGACGTGGGTCGTCAGGTAGCCGGCCAAGAGGTTGGTCTCCCTAGCGCTCCCCTTCCGAGCGGATCTCGACTTCCGATTCTTCGTCTTCGGCGGTTATCATCTCCTGGGCGGCCTCCACCTGCTCCCGTCCGCCGAGCATAAAGCTACCGACGACGACGAGGAGCAGGAAAGGCAGGAGCCCGAGTCCTATCCCCAGGCCCTGGGGTTGTTCGGCCGAGAGACCTAGGAACAAGCCCACGGCGGCGGCGCCGATCCCGCCGACCCACACCAGGACGTTGCCCACCTTCTGGAACCTGGAGGCCGAGACCTCCCCGGGGCTCATTATCTCGGTCCAGAGAAGTCCCCACCGCTTCACCCGCGGGTAGAGGGCTAGCAAGAGGATCGAACCTAGCACGATCCCCATTATGGCGTTGTTCGGCACGATGAGGATCAGGGCCGCCGCGAACGGGACGAGCCCCAATAGGTCGACGAACCAGGAAATTATGACGGCGCAGACCACCGAGGCCAGAAGGACTACCGCGACGTACACCCCGAACTTCTTGCCAGAATTCACGTTGGTTTCGATGTTCTCCCCGCGACGGAAGTACGCGCCCCACATCTTGTAGGGTAACAGGGCAAAGAAGAAGTTCCCCACGAACCCGCCTATGCTCCCCGGGCTCAGGGTGCCGAAGAAGTCGCCGATAAGGTTTCCTATCGCCGATCCCCAGGCCCCCGCCGGTCCGAACAGGAGCCCGAAGACGACCGGGAACGCGTTGGCCGGCCGGATCTCGATGAAGCCTGGAACTAGGGGGATGCCTTTGAGCGGGATGAGGACCGCCGCGTAGATCGCCGCGCTCAGAGCTACCAGCACCACCATCTGGGTGTGCCGCCACATCGTGAGAACCTCTTTCATTGTTTCTCCTCCCTTTGGTCGGAAGCTGTCAGCCTGTCAGCTCATTCTGCCGGTGGCCGACCGTCGAGCATCTGCGCTGCGGCCTTTAGCACTAGTACGGTTTTGGCGTTCCCGTCGAATATAATGCCTCCTCTATCTACTCACCGGCTGAATCCCTCTAAACCTCCGTAGCCTGCTATCCGCAGCGCTATAGACCCAGCCAGGAGCGCCACGAACACCGCCAGCACCAGGAAGTCACGGCGATCCATGCCGATCCGAAGGAAGAACGTGCGCTGAGGAGTGGCCCCGAAGCCTTTAGACTCCAGCGCCATGCTAAAGACGTTGGTCGAGCGGATGGTCGAGACAAAGACGGGGATCAGGAGGGGCACGTACTTGCGGATACGCCGGAGGATGTTTCCGGATTCAAGGTCGAGACCGCGGGATCTCTGAGCCTGACCGATAGTGTAGCCGGTGGCCATTATGGTTGGGACCAGCCTGAAGGCCGTCGAGACCGCGAAGGCGAACCGGTACGGAATCCCGAGCCGGACCAGACCGAACGCCACCTCCTCGTTGCGGGTGGTGGAGAGGAAGATCATGCCCGCAATAACCGTTATGTCTATGCGCAGCGCGATCGCGACCCCGTAGAGCACAGCCTCGCGCTCCACGAATAGGAAGAGCGGCGTCTGTCCGCTGCCAAAGATAGACCACAAAACAATGCTCAAGACAGCGGTCGCGACCAGGATAAACCAGATACGCCGCAGGTTTGTAAGGGCCTTCGCCAGATACCCGAAGAAGAGCACCAGCGCCAGCACAGCCACCTCGTAGAGCGGGTCCAGGAACACGAACGGCAGCGCGAACATGCCTAGCAGGAGGAACATCTTGGTCCGTGGGTCCAGGCGGTGGACCCACGTGTCCCGGTCGAGGTACAGGGACGGGTCCATCTAGCTCTCCCCGGTCACTTCGGACATCTCCTCCACCGATAGGACCGGGAACCCCAACGCGTTCCCCAAAGAGACTATGTGCGGGGGCCGGAGAGAGGCATCCCGCAGAGCGTCCTCCTGAGAGAAGACCTCCCGGGTGGTCCCCGCGAGGATCACCTCACCGTCTCGAAGTACCGCCGCCCGGTGAGCATACTCGGCCGCGACCCACATGGTATGGGTCACGACGATGATCGTCGAGCCTTCCTGGTTAAGGCGTTTGACGAGGTCCATCATGCTCCGCTGCTCAGCATGATCTAGGCCCGTAGTCGGCTCGTCTAAGATCAAGACCTCGGGGCGGACAGCCAAGACCGAGGCGACCGCAACCCGCTGGCGCTCACCCTTCGTGAGCCCGAACGGGTCTTCGTGGCCGCGTCCCTCCAGCCCCACGGCCGCGAGGGCCTCCTCGACCCGCTCCTCGACTTCGTCGTGCTCCATCTCTCGGATCTTCGGCCCGAAGGCTATCTCGTCAAAGACCGTATCTGAGAAGATCTGATGGTCCGGGTTCTGGAATACGTATCCTACCCTCCCTCCGAGCCGGAGCATACCCTGCTTTGCGGTCTCTACCCCTCCTACCCGCACCGTGCCCTCGGTGGGCTTTAGCAGCCCATTGAAGTGCTTGACGAGCGTGGTCTTCCCCGACCCGTTCTGTCCCAACACGGCCAAAAACTCGCCCTGTCGTACGCTCAGGTTTACGCCCTCCAGGGCCACCGCGCCGCCGTTCTGGTAGCGGTACGTGAGGTTCTCGACCTCGATTAGCGGCTCTCCATAACCCTCCTCCCGCGCCTCGTCCCCGGCGATCAACTGCTCGTGGCGCTCCGGGTTCACCCGCCATGCGCGCCGCCGGAATTCCTCTGCTCCCTCCTCAGGTGTTAGAGGCAGTTGTCCTCGCTCCACTCCGCACTCCCGGAAAAAGCGGGCCACCTGGAGCGGCATGACGCCTGACTCTGTAAGGAGGTCTACGTCGCGCAGTACCTCTCGTGCGGGCCGGTCGGCAATTACCTTTCCCTCTCGCAGCACGACGATGCGGTCGGCCTCCAAGGTCTCTTCGGTCTCGTGCTCTACGACTATCAGGGTCACGTCGTCCCTGCGTTTTAGCTCCGCGGCGACCTCGAAAACCTCGAGCTTCCCTAGAGGGTCCAGGTCCGTCGTCGGCTCGTCCAGGCACAGGATGCGCGGCTCCACGGAGAGCACCGACGCTATGGCCAGACGCTGTTTCTGTCCGCCGGATAGGGTAGCCGGCTGCCGCCCTTCGAACCCTTCTAGGCCCACCCGCCTCAGCACGCTCTCGACGCGCCGGACCATCTCCTCCCGTTCCACCCCAAGGTTCTCCGGGCCGAAGGCTACCTCGAGGGCGACGTTGGTCGAAAAGAGCTGGGCCTCGAAGTCCTGGAAGACGAGCCCCACCTCCCGGGCGAACTCGCCCACTTTGCCCTCGCGGGTCGAGCGGCCCCGGATGCGCACCTCCCCCTCCATCCGGCCCCGGAAAAAGTGCGGGATCAGGCCGTTCAGCGAGACGCATAAAGTGCTCTTCCCCGCCCCCGAAGGCCCCATGACGACCACGAACTCGCCCTCGCCGATCTCGAGGTCCACGCCGCGCAGGGCAGCGTCTCTGCGTCCCCGGTAACGGTAGCCGAGGTTACGGACGCTTACTACGGTCTCCATCTAAAACCCCTTAAAGGGTCGCAAACCGTCTCCCCTGGGCGAGCCCACTCTCGCCCTCGACGTCCACCCGCTCTATCTCGTCAGGCTGGCGATGATGTATGTCAGTCTCCCGAGGTTCGCGGCCCGATAGTAACGTTTCATTCTACAGCAACAACACAACGCCACGCTTTGACCCCAAACATGAGGGTTCCTCGTCCATCATCCTTGACGCTGTACGGTGCCCTCGATCAGACCGTAGGGCTCGGCGGAGGCGTGGAAGATCTCACCCTCGTTCCTCATCCCGAACCGTCCGAGGTCGTACGGAATGTGATGCCGGTTGGGCAGGGAGAAGTGAATCTTCTGTATCTCCGGGTACTTCTCCAGCACCGCCTCGCCCATGCGGTAGAGGGTGTTCTGCACCGAGGGGCTGTAATGGTCGGTGAAGGTCTCGAGGATACGGTCCCGCACGCCCCGCCACGTCTCGCCGAAGTTCACGTCCGTGGTGTTGTATCTCCAGCTGGCGACGACGACGGTCGCCAGGATGCGATCCTCTGTCTCGGGCAGGGTAGTGTACTGCTCGTGCAGGTAACCCTCCCAACCGGAGTTGGTGGTCTTTAGCACCAGCATGTCGTCCAGACCGGCCTCTACCGCTATACCGCCCGCGTCGCTCTCCACTATAGCCGTGCGCTTCCCGGCGGCCCGGACGAAGGAGTGCTCGTGCTCTTCGCCGTCCACTACGATACGGTCCCAGAGGTTCTCGACGAAGCGTATGCGGACGTGCTTGACCTTCGGGCCAGCCTTGAGGAAGTGCTCGACTAGCTTTATCCCAAAATCCTCGACGTCTCCGGCAAGGTGGTCTTTAGCGAGCGCATAGACTGTGTTTCTCATTGTGTCGGTAGCTAGAAGGCCGGTGTTGTCGCCCTCGACGTAGGCTGCCTCGAAGTCGCCTGTAAGCGCCACGTCCACCCGCACGTCGGTGATCTCGTGCCGGCTCGTGTCACGCTTGACCTTCACCAGCCTGACGTCCGACTTGCCGTAGCTGCTCTGTGCGAGGACGATCTTCGTCCCGGTTGCAGCTTCGGTCATCGCTTACCTCCTTCTTGGACGAGGTCTTCGAGGCGCAGGCGCGCTATCTTCGAGATCTCGGCAAGAGCCATCTCTATCTCCTCTTCTTTGGAATTGCCCAGCCGTTGCTCTGCGGCCTTCAGGATTGAGTCTTTGGAGTGCTCTCTGACGCAGAAGATCAGGGGCATGCCGAACTTCTCCCGGTACGAGCAATTCATCTGAGTGAACGCCTCGTACTCCTCCGACGAGAGCCGGTCCAGCCCCGCCGAGGCCTGCTCGCGCTCCGACTCCGGCGTCAGCTCGCCTGCCACCGCCGCCTTCCCTACCAGGTCCGGGTGCGCCCGGATAAGCTCCATCTTGCGCTCGTCGGAGGCCGCGTTCACAGCACTCTCCATCGCCCCGTGCAGCTCGGATAGGCCGCGGAAAGGACGCTCGCACCAGGCCGTCTCGGCGACCCAGGGTGAATGCTCGTACACACCCCCAAACCTCGCCACGAACTCCTCACGGCCAAAATTGCTCGTCTCTTCTACCGTGATTCCGACCGGACTTCCTCCACTGGAGCGCGGGAGGTCACGTTGGCTATTCATTCAGTCGAACCTCTCGGCTTCCGCTTCGGCCTCCACCTTCACCTCTATGGTGCGCACCCCGGCATCGAGGGAGGCCTGTATCGCTTCTAACAGCGCCTCCAGTACCTCCGCGCGATCACCGGCGAGCACCGTGGTCTCCGGACCAGCCTCGCGCGCCAGCCCCGACTCGCTCGCGGCCTGTTTTGCGGCCTCGACCTGCTCTCGCGGGGCCTCTTCGCCGGTGGGAGACGGGACGACCTTCAGCTCGACGCTGAGCTCCGCTCGATGATACCCGGGCACTACGATTCCTCTCCTTGCGGTCCGCGGCTCCCGGGTTGTAGGGGCCGGTCGGGCGGCCTCTTGGCCAGACCGACGATCTGGTCGGGTTTGACGGGGACTCGCGAAAGCTTTCGCCCGGTAGCGTCGCGCAAAGCCGCCACGATCGCCGGGGTAGAAGCTATCGTCGGCGGCTCACCGACGCCTTTGAGTCCATAGGGAGCTTCCGGATCGGCGAGCTCCAGGATCTCGGCTCTCACCGGGGGCATGTCGAGGACAGTGGGGATCAAGTAATCCGTGAAGGAGGCGTTGAGGACCTTGCCCTCCCCGGTCTGGATCTCCTCCATCAATGCCAGCCCCAACCCCTGCGCTATCCCGCCCTCGATCTGGCCCTCTAAGGCCTGCGGGTTCATGGCCTTCCCCACGTCTTGAGCGGAGGCGATCTCCACCACCCGCACGAGCCCGAGCTCGGTATCCACCTCCACTACCGCCCGGTGTGCCGCGAACGCGAACTGCACGTGTGCGTCCCCCTGCCCCTTCTCGTCCAGGGGGAACGTCTCCTTGTGGTGGAACTCCACCAGCTCCTCGATCTCCTCACCGCCTAAGAGCTCGGTCAGCAGGACGACTATACCGTGACCCCCGGAGACGACTTTCCCATCCTCGAGGAAGAGTTCGCCGGGGTCTTCTCCGAACTCCTCACGGACCCTTTCAAAGAGGTGCTCGCGGACGGCCTCGCAGGCCATCTTGACCGCGGCCCCAGTCATGTACGTCTGGCGCGAGGCCGAGGAGGAGCCGGCGGAGCCCACCCGCGTGTCGGCGGGCAGCACGACGACCTTCTCGATCCCCAGCTCCGTGCGTGCGATCTGGGCCTGGACCGTGATGAGGCCCTGCCCCACCTCCGCGGCGGCGGTGTGGACCCGGACCAGCGGCTCATCGTCCTCGACCGAAAGAGTAACCCTTGCGGTTGAGTAGTCGTCGAAGCCCGCCGAGAAGCCTATGTTCTTGAAGCCGAGGGCGTATCCGACGCCGCGCTCTACGCCTTCGCCGTGGGTCACGTTCGAGACGCCGCCCGGAAGCTCGCGCAGGTCGCGCCCCACTACCTCCTTCTCCTCTGGCATGGGCATGGCCCTGACGCGCTCCAGGAGCTCGGCCACCGGCGCCGGGGGTGGTACCTCCTGGCCGAACGGGAACCTCATCCCGGGCTCGATGGCGTTCTCGATCCTGAGCTCCACCGGGTCCATGCCCAAAGCCTGTGCCAGCTCGTCCATCTGCGACTCGTAGGCGAAGCACGCCTGCACCGCTCCAAAGCCACGCATGGCCCCGCAGGGCGGGTTGTTGGTATAGAGCATGTAGCTGTCTATCTCGGCGTTCGGCACGTCGTAGGGGCCGCAGGCGAAGGTCGCAGCGTTCAGACAGACGGCGTTCGAGCTGGAGGCGTAGGCGCCGCCGTCGAAGACGAGACGGGCCCTGACGTAGACGAGCCGGCCGTCGCTGGTGGCGCCGTGCTCGTAGCGCATCTTTGCCGGGTGGCGGTGGACGTGCCCGAAGAAGGACTCCTCGCGGTTGTACACCATCTTGACGGGGCGGCTCGTGTGCAGCGCCAGCAGGCAGGCGTGGATCTGCATCGAGAGATCCTCCCGGCCCCCGAACGCCCCGCCCACGCCGGAGAGCGTCAGCCGGACCATCCCCGGATCCAGGCCCAAAGACTCGGCGACCTGGTCACGGTCGATGTGCAGCCACTGGGTAGAGATGTACAGGTCCACCCCACCCCCCTCATCCGGGACAGCCAGCCCTGACTCCGGCCCCAGAAAGGCTTGGTCCTGCATCCCGATCTCGTACTCCCCGGTCACCACTACGTCGGCGGTCGCTCCGAGATCGCCGTGCTCGATGCGGACGTGCCTGAGCACGTTGCCGGAGAGGTGCAGTTTGGGTGCGCTCTCGGACATGGCTTCCTCGGCGTCGGTTACCGGCTCTAGGACCTCGTACTCCACGGAGATCCTGTCCAGCGCGCGCCGGGCGGTCTCGGGGTGATCGGCGGCGACGATGGCGATGGGCTCTCCCTGGTAGCGGACGCGCTCCCAAGCGAGGACGGGTTGGTCCGGTATCTCCATCCCGTACACTTTGCGTCCCGGAACGTCCTCGTGCGTAAGCACGGCGTACACGCCCGCCATTGCCTCTGCCGCCGAGGTGTCCAAAGACCAGATGTTGGCGTGCGGGTGCGGGCTCCTCAAAGTAGCGCCCCAGAGCATGCCGTCCATCCAAAGGTCCGAGGAGTACTCGAACTCGCCCCTGACCTTGGGGACGCCGTCGGAGCGGATGGTGCTCTCCCCGATCCTGCCGGGCGTCGAGGCCGGTGCCTTCGGACGCTCGCGCGTAACGAGGGTCGGGGTCGTCTGCGTCCTGGTCATGAGGGGTCCTCGTTCGTCCCGGTCCTGATGGTCGCCAGGCGCACGGCGTCCAGGATCTTCTCGTAGCCGGTACAGCGGCAGAGGTTGCCCGCCAGCGCCTCCCGGATCTCCGAATCGGTAGGATCGGGGTTCCGTTCGAGCAGATCGTGCGTGGATATTATGAGCCCAGGCGTGCAGAAGCCGCACTGCACCGCCCCGGTCTCGACGAAGGCCGCTTGGACCGGATGCAGCGCCTCGCCTTCGGCCAGCCCTTCGACCGTGAAGAGCTCACACCCTTCCGCCTGCCCGGCCAGCACGAGGCACGAGCAGACGAGAACGCCGTCGAGGTAGATCGAGCACGACCCGCACTCGCCCTGCTCGCAGGCGTTCTTCGATCCCGGCAACCCGAGCCGCTCGCGCAGCACGTAGAGGAGGCTCTCACCTTCCCAGACGCCTTCCACCTGCCGGTCTTCGCCGTTGACCCTGCAGCTCAGACGCATCAACTTTCTCCTCGATACTCGTCCCATGCCCAACCGAAAGCGCGGCGCGCCAGCACACCGACCGCGTGGGCCCGGTACGCTGCGCTGCCCCTTATGTCGTCTATCGGGTTCGTCGCCTCACCAACCAACGTGCCGAAGCGCGCGAGCGCCCTCTCGTCGATACTTCCATGCGACTCCCAGAGGTCCTCTTCTACCAGAACACCCTCGATGAACTGTTCGGCTTCGACGGCCCGGAAAGGCGTCGGACCGGCCGAGCCGACGCAGACGCCGACCTTCCGACGTTCGGGGTGGAGGGTAAGCCCGAGGCAGCACACCGCGATGACCATAGCGTTACGCGGGCCTATCTTCGAGTACTGCTGCGGTCCCTCCGCTTCGGGGATGTGAAAGGCGGCGATCAACTCGTCTTCCCTGAGTACGTTCTTCTTCGGTCCGGTTATGAAGTCGGCCACGGGGACGCGGCGAGTGCCCCCGGTCGAGGCGACTTCGACCTCAGCGTCCGAGGCGTAGAGTGGCGGGAGCGCGTCGCCCGCCGGGGAGGAGCTGCCCAGGTTGCCTCCGATGGTGCCCCGGTTCCGGATCTGGGGCGACCCGACGGTTCGCGAGGCGATGGCCAGCCCCGGCAACCTGTCCTCCAGCTCCTCGATAGCCCGCGTATAGGTGACACCCGCACCGACCCGCAGGTGCCTGTCCTCCGTCCACCACTCTTTTAGCTCCGGGATCCGCGTCAGGTCCAGCAGATAAGGGGGCCGCTCGCGGTCGAAGTTGAGCTCGACCATAACGTCGGTCCCGCCCCATATGGGCTTGGCCCCGGGATAGGCCGCCCTGGCCTCCAGCGCCTCTCGCCAGCTACCCGGCTGGAGAAACTCCACCTCTGCGCGCCTCCTCCTATATCCCAACACCATTGGACCGTTAGTATAGAAGAAGGGCGAAACATCCGAAAAGTCGTCGAACGTCTCCGCTCTGTCTCTGTGCATCTACCCGCCGTCGACGAGCGTGCGCCGATTCTACACGGGTCAGCGGAGCTTGGGGATCACACGCTCCCCGTAAGCCTTTATGAACTCCTCCTGATTGCGCCCGACGTTGTGCACGTATATCTCGTCGAAGCCCAGGTCCACGTAGTGCTGGATGTGCTCCAGATGCTCGTCGAGGTCGGCGGACATCAGAACCCGGTTCCTGAAGTTGTCTATGTGGACCAGCTTCGCCATCGCCGCGAAGTCTTCCGGGTTGCGGATGTCCGCCTTGGGGAAAGGCATTCCGCCGTTAGGCCACTCCCGTACGGCCTGCTCCTCAGCCTCCTCCTGACTCTCCGCCCAAGAGACGTGTAGCTGCACCATGCGCGGCATCGTGCTCGGGTCCTTATCCTCCTGCCGCGCCCCCTCCTCGAACTTCTCCATGAGCATCTTTATCTTCTCATCCGCCGCTCCGACGGTGATGATCCCATCGCACAACCGACCCGTCCTCTTGCTCATGATGGGCCCCGCGGTCGCAACGTAGATGGGGGGTGGCGTCTCCGGCATCGTGTAGAGCTTCGCACTCTCGAGCTTTACGTGCTCGCCCGCGTACTTCACCACCTTGCCGGTGAAGAGCTTGCGAATAACCTCGATGGACTCCATGAGGATGCGAAGCCGCGTGGGCGCTTCGGGCCAGTAGTCACCGACTACGTGCTCGTTCAGCGCCTCGCCGGCCCCAAGCCCGAGCCAGAACCGTCCTGGATACATCGCCTCCAGAGTAGCGGCGGCCTGGGCGATGATCGCCGGGTGGTAGCGAAAGCCCGGCGGGGTTACGCCGGTCCCGAAGCGTAGGGAGGTTGTGGCGCCCAAAGCGCCGAGCCAGGACCAGACGAAGGCGCTCTGGCCCTGCTCCGGAGTCCAGGGGTGGAAATGGTCCGAGGCCATAACGGAGGTGAAGCCCGACTCCTCGGCTTGCTTGCACCATCCCAGAAGGTCCGTCGGGTGAAACTGCTCGAACATCGCCGCGTACCCCACCGTGCCCGTGGTCTCCATAGTCTCTCCTCTCCGGTCGGCCTTGAGAGGTGATTATATTGTCAAGGAAACGGTAGCAGCCGGAGAGGCCTCACGTAATTGCTCAGAAAAAGAGGCTACGGCCAGTCACGCCACCACCCCCGGTCCTCCTCGCGCTCTCAAGTTTCTCCTTTGGTCCGACCGGCATCCTTCTCCGCACCCGGTTCCCCTTCGCGCTCGAGTACGGCGCGGAAGGCCGGCGGGGTTTTTCTATCTTGTGCAGCCAGGCTGGGGCCGTCACCCTGGCCAATTTTCACGCGGCCCGGACACCGTTCGAAACCGCACGCACACGTCTGCTAAGCAACAACCCTCCAAACTAATGGCCCTCCAGTGGGCGCGAGCGTGGGGCGGAAGGTTAGGAGGAGAGCGACCATAACTTGCTATTTGGCTCATGCCTCGAGCCTTTCTTCGCCGGGTGTTCCAATACGGGTAATCCTCGTGTATGGTCGAGGTACGCATAAGCGTTCTATGGATAGCGCGATAAGGA
>OBLS010000253.1_pt1 | contig 17966 bp, 16 predicted proteins | sample 1519901 | NCBI WGS metagenome assembly OBLS01 (sample SAMEA3113585, study PRJEB22503) | soil metagenome | reverse complement strand
GCGGTCTGCTCGGAGGCGAGCCGCTGGATGGCTAGGGTGATGATCTCGCGCGCCCGTGCCTCACCCTGTTCGTTCGCCTCGCGCTCGATCTCCCGGACCAGCAACGCAGCGTCGCGTTTGGCGTGGGTCTCGACCGAAGCGACCAGCTCCGCCTTGGCCTGCTCGGCGGTCAGCTGCGCCACGCGTTCGAGGATCGCGCGGCGTTCCTGCTCGACGTCGCGCAGGGCGGCGGTCTTCTGGTCGATCGTGGCCTCGAGCTCGACGAGTTCTACGGCCCTCTCCTCGAGCGTCCGGGCCTCGGCGTCGAGACGCTCCTCGCGCTCCAGGAGCCGACTCTCACGGCGTTCGAGGTCCTGCCGCTGGGCCGTCAGGTCGGCACGAGTGGTTCGTGCCTCGATCTCCACGTCGGCGCGGGCCTGCTGGGCGTGTTCCTTGATCTCGATGGCACGCTGCCGGATCTGCTCGGCGTCGGCGTTGGCCAGCGCCCGCAGCTCGGCCACCTCTCGTCGAACCTCGGCCAGCGCCACATCCGCGTCAGTCGTGTCGACGGGTACCTCGACCGTCACACGTCGCGACTCGACCGGTGTGGACTCGGCCGGTGCGGCCCGACCCGCGACATGGGCCGCCTGCGGAGGCCGACGGAGCAGGGCGTATGCGACCACCCCCAGCAGGGCGACGATCAGGATCCCGACGACCAGTGCCAAAACTCCGATGTTCATCGTCGGCTCCCTCTATGTCGGCGCCCGCACGCGGACGGTCCTCACAAGGGTCCGCACCGCGGGCCGCGGCGACACCGGGTAGCACAACGCCTCGGCACCCGTCGCGCGGTGCCGAGCATCTCCGGCGCGAAGCGCCGGCTCCGGTCCCTGAGGTGTCAGGGACTCGATCTCGAGTCAGACGTACCGGTCTGGGACCGGAGTGGTTGCGGTGTCTCGTTGCGTGTCGTGTTGTATCCGGATCCGCGGTCGCGGAGTTGCACCCCTTCTAACCGGAGGCTACGAGTGGGTAACGAAACGGTCAAGCAACATGCCCGTTCCGTGCCCATCTGCCCCGACCTGTCCGGCCGGCCGGACTCCACCAGCCACGGCCTGCCGCCGTCAGTCGTAGCCCGGCTCGTCCGGCATCTCGGCTTCGCTCACGCCCTCGGCTTCCAGGGCGTCGCGGACGACCCGGAAGGCTAGGCCGGCCGGGTAGCCCTTGCGGGCGAGCATCCCGGCCAGGCGCCGGGTCCGCGCCACCGGTTCGAGGTTCCGGGTGCCAGCCAGCCGCCCAGCGACAAGTGCGCGGGCCATCGTCTCCTCCTGCTGGGCGGGAAGTCTCTCGACCGCCTTGTCAACGACTGCCGGCTCGACGCCCCGTCGGCGCAACTCGAACGCCAGCGCTCGCTTGGCGAGCCCGCGTCCCGCATGCCGGGACTCGACCCACGCCTCGGCGAACATGGCGTCGTCGATCAGTCCGACCTCGCCGAACCGGTCGAGGACACGCTCCCGGATCTGGTCCGGAACGCCGCGCCGTCGCATCGCGTCATCGAGCTGAGCCCGAGTCTGCGGTGCGGTGGCCAGACGGCGCAGCGCAATAGTACGGGCGACGCTCTCCGGATCCGGCTCGGGATCGGCGGGCTCGGCGCCGGCAGGCTCGGCTTCGGGCGGACGGCCCGCGGAGGTCAGCTCGTCTTGACGCACCCGAGCCCGACGGTGCTGCGCCATCGTCGGCCGGATCAGAAGTCGACCGGAGGCTCGGCAGGCGCGTCGGCCCGCGGACCCACGCCGAGCTTCTCCTTGATCTTCTTCTCGATCTCGTCGGCCAGGTCGGGGTTGTCGCGGAGGAACTTGCGCGCGTTCTCCTTGCCCTGGCCCAGCTGGTCGCCCTCGTAGGTGTACCAGGCACCCGACTTACGGACGAATCCGTGCTCGACCCCCATGTCGATCAGCCCACCCTCCCGGCTGATGCCTTCGCCGTAGAGGATGTCGAACTCGGCCTGCCGGAAGGGGGGCGCTACCTTGTTCTTCACGACCTTGACCCGAGTCCGGTTGCCGACCGCGTCGGTACCGTCCTTGAGCGTCTCGATCCGCCGGACGTCCAGCCGCACCGAGGCGTAGAACTTGAGTGCCTTACCACCGGTTGTTGTCTCCGGACTGTTGTGCACCATGACGCCGTCGACGAAGTAGTTATGCATTCCGTCGACCTCGATGTCGAACTTGCGCATGGAACGAGTTGGCGGCTTGACGTGAATATCCAGAATTCGCGCAGGTACAGGCCGAACTCGAGCTTCGGCAAACTCCGGCTCGACCGCGAATCGGCCACGGAACCTGGGAAGGAGCTTGTACTCCATCGAAGGATGCACATACGGCGCCACAATCTGCTGGAATCTTTCGCTAGATTCCGTTGTGAAGATCAACGTGCCCTTGCCGCCACGCATCGTCAGCTTCACGTCGAGGCTGTACGTATCGCGCAAGTAGTCACGTAGACGCTCCCTGGAACCAGGCGACATCGCCTCGACGCAGAAGTCGACGCGGCCACTACCGCCTTCTGTACGCCTTTGCAGTCCCTTCGATCGCAGCGTGAAGCAGCCGTCGTCTTGGTACCAAATCGCAAGGGCGAACGGGGTCAGTGCCTTGAGGTACTCCTCAGTGATGTGCTTGCGTCCACCGAGGTAGACGACCTCATGCAGCTCGTTCAGCTCAGGCAGAGGTGTCAGGTCGACGAAGACCGCTCCCTTCGCGTTGGTGGAGCGGGACTGCTTGATGTTTCTCAGCAGAGATGCCTTCCAGTCCAGATACCTGACCTGCCGTACCCCGTGGCCCATCCGGAACCGAACGCCCGAACGGCCCCGCCGATTCGGCGACAGACTCCCGTCACCCATCAGGCCACCAAGGATCAGTTGCCATTGCTGCCTGCTCAGCCGATGGGTCTGCGCCAGCATGACCCGGTCGCCCGTCATCAGCTCGCCGGCGGGGCGCCAGCCACCAGGTGTGCGGATCAGATGATTCTCCGTAGCCGCAAACTGTGCGTGACCGTTCCCGCCTGACTTCGCAACCGTAAATTGAAGGAATCGATCGGCGTTGCCATTGTCGAACCAGTTGGTGATCTTTCGGGGAACGACTCGATCCACCTCCGGATCGTAGGAGAGAACGTCGACATTCATCTTCTGGTTGACGATCTTACCGATCTTCTCCTGAGTTCCATCCGCGAGCGTCACACGAGTGCCATAGGACATGCATCCGAACATGACGCCTATTTTTTCGCGAAGCTGATTGATGAAGATTGCCGTCGTTTTAGACTGGTTCAATGCACCGGCGATTTTCCGAAGGGCCTGGCTCATCAGCCGAGCCTGCAGGCCGACGTGGCTGTCGCCCATCTCGCCCTCGATCTCCGCGCGTGGAACCAGGGCGGCCACCGAGTCGATCACGATGATGTCGATCGCACCGGAGCGGATCAGCGTGTCGGCGATCTCCAACGCCTGCTCCCCGGTGTCGGGCTGCGACACCAGCAGGGCATCGGTGTCGACACCGAGCGCCTTGGCATATTCGGGATCGAGGGCGTGCTCGGCGTCGATGAAGGCAGCTATCCCGCCCGCCTTCTGCGCATTGGCGACCGCATGAAGAGCAAGGCTCGTCTTTCCGCTGCTCTCCGGTCCGTATATTTCGACGACCCTTCCGCGCGGGAGCCCGCCGATGCCGAGGGCGACATCCAACGAGATAGAACCGGTGGGGATCACCTCGACCGGTGCGCGGGCCTCGTCGCCGAGGCGCATCACCGAGCCCTCGCCGTGCGCCCGTTTGATCTGGGTGATCGCGGTCTCGAGGGCCTTGTCACGGTCCGCGGAAACTGCCATGGATGCCACCTGGGGTCGGCGGGCCGCGCTGCGACCCTGAGCTGTCTTCGTCATCGCCTCGGACGCTACGCGCCGGCTCCGACAAGGCCGGAGTGCCACTCCGGCGCCTGTGGACGGTGCTCACGTTCCGACGTCACCTGTGGACCCTAAGGCGAACTGGTGTTCGAAGGAAGCCCGACACGCCGTGACTCCGCGCTGGCGCTGAGACGCGACGACTGCGACTCCGACACACGTGGGTACGCCAGCGCATCGATGGGGACGCTCCCTCCAGGACACGGCCTCTCGGAGGTCCCGGTGGCGCGGAAGGCAGTACGAGGCTGGCAGTTCTGGCGTGCCGCCTTCTGGACCCGTCCGGCACTCCTCCTGCTGTACGCATTGCTCGTCGCGTCCCTCGCCGCAGGGTTCCTGCTGAGCGTCCCGCAGGCGATCGCGGACGGGCGGGCGATAGCACGCGGCGAGATCTGCCGACCCGTCGAACGGGGGACGGAACCCGACGACTGCCTGCGCGAAGTCCCCGGCACACTCGACGGCCCGTGGTACACCCGAGGGCCGGGCAGCAGTTGGCACTTCCTCGAAGTCGACGACCGAAGCCTCGCCGAGTCGGACGAGTTCGACGCGTCGTCGAGCTCGTCGGGCCGGCTCGAGGAGATCGGGAACGACCGCGTCGTCACCGGGTTGTACTTCGAGGGGCAGGTCGTCGCCATCGAAGGACCCGATGGTCGGCTCATCGTGTCCGACGAGTACGGCCATCAGCGGTGGATGTGGCGTCTCTACATCGGAATGTTCGCCCTCGGAGGGGCGCTGATGCTCGTCAATGCGGCCCTGTTGAAGCGGAGCACGAGCCACGGCTGGTGGTCGGTCGACGGCGAGTCCGTGCTCCTGATGCCCCCGTCACCGTTGATCATGGCGGCGAGCCTGCTGGTCGCCCCGGCCCTGCTCGGGTTGTTGCCGTTGTTCGTGGCGGACTCCGTTCCCGGCTCGGTGGTGGCGTTCCTGACCGGCCTCGCGCTCGCGCTCTTCGCCGTCGTGAAGCTGCGGGACAGGGCCAGTCGCTGATCTCAAGATCGCACCGTGACCGCCCGCCGGACACGCGCCGCCGGGAGGGCCGTCGCCAGGAGCAGCGCCACGACGAGCACCGCGGCGCCCGCGTTGAGCACGCCGAACCCCAACGTCCCGACGACGACGCCGGCCAGCCCTCCTCCTCCGGCCGCGGCCAGCCCCATCAGCAGGTCGGACGAGCCCTGGGCGGCGGGCCGCGCCTCGACCGGCACGGACTCGGTCAGCAGCGTCGACCCGGCCACCAGGCAGGCCGACCAGCCGAGCCCCAACAGGAACAACCCGAACGTCAGCCCGACCGAATGCCCTTCCGCCGACGTGCCGGACAACGCCACCGCACCGAGTAGCGCCACGCCTCCCCCAGCCACCACCGGGATCCGGCCGATCGAGTCCGAAAGCCAGCCCATCACCGGGGAGAACGCGAACATCCCGGCGATGTGGACGCTGATCACGAACCCGATGACCCGCAGGCTGGCATGCCCGTGGTCCATGTGGATGGGCGTCATCACCATCACCGACACCATGACCGTGTGGGCCACGACGACGGCCACCAACCCGAGCAGGGCACGCGGCGACTTGCTTATCGCGGAGAGCCCGTGGTGCAGCACGCCCCGCCGCCGACCCGGACCCGCCTCCACCGGCACCTGAAGAGACCTGGCGAGCAGGAGCGGATCGGGGCGAAGCCCGAACTGCACCACCAACGTCCCGACGAGCAGCATCGCGGCGCTGAGCAGGAACGGGCCGGCCAGCCGCTCGATGCCGACCTGCTCGCCGAACCAGCCCGCCGGATCGACCAGGTTGGGACCGATGACGCCGCCGACCGTCGTCGCCCACACGACCAGGCCCAGCGCCCGGCCGCGCCGCTCCGGCTTCGCAAGATCCGTTGCGGCGTACCGGGCCTGCAGGCCCGCCGTCGTGCCTCCGCCGAACAACGCGGTGCCGACGAGCAGGAGCGGGAACGACTGGACCTGGGCGGCGATGACGGCGAGCACGCAGCCGAAGGCCGCCAGACCGTAGCCGAGCGAAAGGCCGGAGCGGCGGCCGCTCGACAGGGCCAAGCGCGCCGCCGGCAGGGCGAGCAATGCCGCGCCGAGCACCTGCGAGCTCTGGACGAGGCCGGCCAGGTCTTCCCGGCCCATGACGTCAGCCGCCATCAGCGCACCGACGGAACCACCGGAGGCCACGCCGAGGCCGCCCGCCACCTGGCTCGTCACCAGGGCACGCGTCGTCCGTCGCTGGACGACCTCCACGGTGCTGAGGTCGCCGGCCGCGGCGGCCCGGCCGGTCGAAAGTCCCGTCATGTCAGCAGCAGCCTCTCGATACGCCGGGCCGCGAACACGGTCCCGATCACACCCATCGCCCCCAGGTAGGCCACGTGCACGAGCATCCCAGCAGCCACGTCACCCAGCATGAGATCACGGACCAGGGCCACGCCGTGATACAGCGGGGTCGCCTGCACCACCCATTGGAGCCCTTCCGGGTACGTGGACAGCGGGTAGAACGTCGCCGAGAACAGGAACATCGGCAACAGGGCCAGCTGCACGTAGTCGAAGTCCTGCCAGCTGCGCATGAACGTCGTCGCGGCCATCCCCACCGCCGCGAACGCGTACCCGATCAGGCTGGCGGCGGGAATCGCCAACAGCGCCCACCACGACGTCACCACGCCGGCAGCCGTCGCCACCACCAGGAAGGCCACGGAGTACAGCAGCCCCCGGATCAGTGCCCAGGAGATCTCGCCGAGCGCGATGTCGCGCGGGCCGAGCGGCGTGGAGAGCACGGAGTCGTACAGCTTCGCGTACTTGAGCTTGAAGAAGACGTTGAACGTCGAGTCGAACACGGCTCCGTTCATCGCGGCGGACGCCATCAGGGCGGGCGCGACGAACACCGCGTACTCGACGACGCGTCCGGTCCCGGTCTCGACGTCCCCGATCAGCGCACCGAGCCCGACACCCAGCGAGAACAGGTAGAGGATCGGCTCGAAGAAGCCACTGACCAGCACGACCCACAGGTGCCGGAACGCCCGCGCGTTGCGCTCGACCAGCGTGCGGGCGAGCCCGGCTCCGGCGGGCAGCGGCAAGGCCCGGGCCAGCGCGTGCACTCCCCGGGCAGGGCGCCGCGTCACCTCGGTGGCCGTCATACGACCAACCTCCGCCGGAAGGAGCGCGTGGCCGCCCAGACGCCGACACCGACCCAGAGCAACAGGTACGCGACGTGTCCCAGCCCGGCCGCCGCGGTTGCGGTACCCAGGGCGAGTGAGCGGCACAGGTCGACGGCGTGCCACAGCGGCGTGAGCCATGCGACAGCCTGCAACGCCGCCGGCAGCTGCTCGATGGGGAAGAACGTCCCGGAGAACAGGAACATCGGCAAGATCGCGAACCGGAACAGCATCGCGAAGCCGCTGTCACGCTCCTGACGGGCCGAGAAGGCGAACACCGGAGCCGCGTACGCCATGCCGCACAGGACGGCGACCGGCAGCCCCAGGACCGCCCAGCCGGAGTCGATCGCGCCGAGGACCCATGCAACGACGAGGAACGTGGCGCTCGTGATCGCCAGCCGCATGAGCACGAACGCGAGGTGACCGAGGACGACGTCGACAATGCCGAGCGGCGCCGCGAGCATGGCGTGGTACTGCCGCCGCCACTTGACCGCACCGAGGACCGGGTACGTCGACTCGATAACGGCGGTCATCATGGCCTGGGCCGCGAGGATGCCGGGCGCGATGAAGGCGATGTAGCCGGCGGAACCGATGCCGCCGGCGTCGCCCGCGTCGACCAACGAGCCGAGCCCGAAGCCCATCGCCGCCAGGAAGAACACGGGCGAGAGGAATCCGCTGATCAGCGAACCCCGCCACACCCGCCGGTAGGACGTGAGCCAGAAGGCGAACGCGCGGTCCCACATCCGCCCCGCCGGCGGCGGGACCGGCCTGGTGTCGGCGAGGGTCGGGGTACTCATCAGTCGACGAGCGTCCGGCCGGTGAGGTGGAGGAACACGTCCTCCAGAGTCGAGCGTCGGACCAGCACCGAGATGGGCGCGAGGCCGCGGGCGTGAACGGCGCTGGCGGCGGCGTCGCCGTCATCGGTGTAGAGAAGCAGCCGGTCGGGAAGCACCTCGACCCGGGCGGCGAGATCGGCGACCTTGTTCGCGTACAGAGCGTGGTCGTCGGACGGGAACCGCAGCTCCAGCACCTCGCGGGTGGAGTGCTCCTCGATCAGCTCGCGCGGGGAGCCCTCGGCCACGATGCGTCCGCCGTCCATGACGACGAGCCGGTCGCACAACTGCTCGGCCTCGTCCATGTAGTGGGTGGTGAGGACGAGCGTGACGCCCTGCCGCTTGAGCCGGAACAGCCGGTCCCACAGGGCATGGCGAGCCTGCGGGTCCAGCCCGGTCGTGGGCTCGTCGAGCAGGAGGATCTCGGGCTCGTTGACAAGCGCGCGGGCGATCGTGAGCCGGCGCTTCATCCCGCCGGACAACGGTTCGACCAGGCTGTCGGCCCGGTCGGTGAGCTGCGCGAACTCGAGCAACTCGGTCGCCCTCTCCCGGACGACCGACCGTGGCAGACCGAAGTAGCGGCCGTACACGAGGATGTTCTCGCGGACGGTCAGCTCCTCGTCGAGCGTGTCGTGTTGGGGGACGACGCCCAGCCGAGCCCGGATGGCCGGGCCGTCCGCGTGCGGGTCACGTCCGAGGATCTCTAAGCTGCCGCCACTGGGCGGCGACACGCAGCCGATCATCCGCATGGTCGAGGACTTGCCGGCGCCGTTCGGGCCCAGGAAGCCGAACGCCTCGCCGAGCGCGACATCGAAGTCGACTCCGTCGACGGCGGTCAGCGTGCCGAACCGCTTGGACAGGCCGCGAGCACGGATGAGGACGTCGTCTTCGGGTGCGGCTGCCACGTGAGTCCACGCTACCGGCCGGCTCCGACGGGCCACATCCGGATTTCGCGTGCTCGAACTACTTCGGTAGCTCCCCGGTTTCGGCCAGACGCTGGGCGACGTCGGCGAGTTTGCGGTTCAGGCGCTGCGAGGCGCGACGCAGCAGGTCGAAGGCTTCACCGGCGGACAGGCGTTGGCGTTCCATCAGGATGCCCTTGGCCTGCCCGATGACATCGCGCGTGCTCAGTCCCCGGTGCAGCGCGGCTTCGCGACGGTCGACCTCGTCGCGGCGGTACGCCATGGCGACGGCCACGGCCACGAACGCGGCCAGGATCGAGCCGAACTCCTGGTCCTCGTCGCTGAACGCCTCGGGTGTCGCGCTGTACAGGCTGAACGTGCCCAGCGGCGACCACTGGGCCGGCTGGTGCACGAACAGGCCATGACACAGGCAACTGGCCACCCCGAGCTGGGTGGCGGTGGCCGCCATGACGGGCCAGCGGGCCGAGTCGGCCAGATGGGGCACGTAGACGGGGTGCTCGCTTTGGAGCGCTTCGGGGACTGGACCTACTCCGGTGCCGAACTGGACATCGTCGAGTTCGGCGGCGACCGCGTCGGTCGCCATGGTGTCGACGACGCGTCCATGGCGCCAGAGCGTGACGCTGGCCCGGTCGCATCCGGCCACCGCGCCGGCGGTGAACTTCAGCACCTCCGAGACCATGTCGGTCACGTCATCGGAGTCGAACAAACGGCGCGCGAGTTGGGCGAAGCTCGCCACCAATGTCGGCCCGTACGCCGGCGGACCCAGCACGGTGGCGGTGCGGAAACGATCTTGCACTGCCCCACGCCGGCCGGCCGCCGCACGCTCGCGCTGGCGATCGCTCTTGGCGCGAAGGTCCGCGTCGAGTGCGTGCTCCTGGCTGGCCGGTAGCCACCCCGCGCTTGCCGGGTGGCCGCTTCGTCGCAATTGTTCGATTTGCCGTTCCCTTTCCAATGACTCCCGCTCCCGGTCGTCAGTCAAGCGCTCGCGCAGCCCCGCGGTCTCGTCGCGCTGATCGGCGATCTCGTCCCGTTCGGCGGCGATCACCTCGCGTTCGGCGGCGACGAAGTCACGCCGATCCGCCAGCCATGCCCTTTCCTCGACCTCGACTGTCTTCGCGGCGTGTTCGGCTGCGGCGAAGCGCTCGCTCCTGGCGACACGCCGAGCAGCACGTGCCCCGACCTGGGCTGCAAACTCACGCGCCCGCAGCAACCCCGCATCGGCCCGACGAACACCGTCCTCCACGCGGCGCATCACCGCCTGCGCCAGGGCCACCTCCATCGCATCGGCGTCGTCGCCCGTGGATGAGGCCTGCTCCTGCCAGTCGGCCTCATGGCGGTCGAGCACGTGCTGATGTCGGTCAGCCAACTGTTCCCGCGCGTCGGCCAGCGCCTGCCGTTCGTCGGCGAGCCGCTCCCGTTCGTCGGCCAGCCGCTCCCGCTCGTCAGCGCCGGCTTCCCAGACATCGGCACGCCTCATCCGCTCCTCCAATTCCAACGCCTCCTCGGGAAGCGCCGACCGCCCGTCGCCACTAGTCACCGGCCTTCCCTTCGGCCGAGTCGCCGCAGGTCCGGCGCACCAACATCGGCTCCAGACCTACGAGCCGGAACACCCGCGCCGCCAGGCCGTCCAGCCCGTCGACCTGTAACTCCCGACCACGGACCTTCGCGGCCTTCGAGGCACCGACGATCAGGCCGATGCTGTGGGCATCGATGAAGCGCACATCGGACATGTCCAGCACGACCGTCGCCGCTGTGTCCGACTCCGCAACCCTCAGCAGGAGCTGGCGTAACTCGGCCGCCGTCGAAAGATCCAGCTCACCGGCCAGACGGACGACAACGGCGCCATCCAAGGCTCCCTGCGACCAACGAAAAGAGGCCGGCTCTCCCCGCGGGACGCCGACCTCGCCACCCGATTCTTCGGACACCAGCCATCTCCTGACGGAGCGTTTGGCTGGCTCATCAACCGAACGCGATTGTCCTCCCTACCCGAACGCACCGCAAGGGGCAGCGGCCCTGCTGTGCTCCGACGTCGGGGCAACAATGAAGGGTGCGCGAAGCCTTTGCCCATGACGCGGTGCTCGAGATGACACCCGACGCGGACGTGCGTGCGCCAGGCGGAGCGGTGACGGACGCGCTGTGCGGGCTCATCGATCATGAGCCGCCATGCCCGCTCGCACCGCACCACAGCCGCGCCGAACGCTCCGGCATCCAGGTCCACCTGAGGGTCCTGTTCGCCACAGAGTCGAGCCAGGAAGGGACTGTTCGGCAACGCATCGAGTCCGCCCTGAGCCGGGAACACTTCCGAGGCCCTGACGGCACCATCACCCGATGGCAGCTGCTGTGGAACGAGCACAGCGACGTCCGACCGGAGGAGGCGGACCACGCTCAGCAACTCGTGCGTCGTTGAGATCGGCCGATCAGCCTCGGCCCGGATCGGTCAGCTCGAGACTCGAGCGACGGATGGTACGCAGCATGTGCTTGACCGCGACGACATGACCCCGGCTGCCGATGACCAGGGCTTGATAGGTGCGGCCATGCGGGCCGGGAAAGGCTGCGTATGTCCGGGCCCTCAACAGGGTCGTTTCGCCTTCGACGTCACCTCACGTCTGCGGGGGGCCGAGCTGGTGCGTGCCTCGGATCTGTGCGGCGGCGGCCACGGCCATGGCATCGGCGGAGCCCGGTGCGTACTTGAAGAAGAGTTGCGGTTCGGTGAGCTCCAGCTCCATGAGCAGCGGACGGCCATCCGCGTCCGGCACCAGATCCACTCGCGCATAGAGCAGGCGTTGCCTTCCCCCCGGCACGCGGTCCAGTGCGTGCCCGGCGATCTCGAGCTGAGCCGCAGTGGCATCGCAGGGCGCGAGGTGCATCCCGCCGTCCTCTTCAAAGCGGTGGTCCGCGTCGCTCGCCGGACCGCTGAGGACTGCGCCTTTCCGTATCGCATGGTCGAACCTGCCACCAATGAAGATCAGAGCGGTCTCACCGTCCGTGTCGATAGCGGACTGATATGGCTGGATCATCACCGTGCCGCCAGCGGCCAGGAGGCCATCGACATGTGCCGCCAGCAGTGAACGCTGCTCCGCGTCACTCACGTCGTACCGCCCGGCGTTCAATCCCGACAGGCTCACGGACGGCTTGGCAACCCATGTTCCGGCCCAGGGCACCTGCCACGCATCCCCTGGCGTCACCCACGCCGTCGGGACGATCGGTACGTCAGTCGCGGCCAGATCGGCTAGGTGTCGTTTGTCCGTGTTCCACTCGATAATGTCCGCCGGATTCGCGACGGCGACAACGCCGTGCGCCCATCGCACGAATTCGGGCCGCCGCTCGTGGTAATCCCAGCAGGAGCGCACAATGGTGAGGTCGAAATCAGACCACGCCACCGACGGGTCATCCCACACCGCCGGGGCCGCGTTGATGTCCATCGCCGCGAACGCCTCGATCAGCTCGCGATCGTCCTCGCTGAGCATCGGCAGTTGACGACATGTCGCCAGGGCAACCCGCTCAGTCGAGCCGGTCACGGCACGGCGTCCCGGCGAAGGTTGATGGGGTTGCTGCAGCCGTCGTCGATCATTGCGTCAATCCCGCCATGCGGGAGTGGACTTGATGCTGCTCAGGCCGATACGCATCGTTGCAAGCTCCTTCACCGGTCACCTCCTCGGCCATGGGCCATCACCGCGTGGGGCCCCAGCCGTCCACCCCCGGGCCTCGACCGAGAATGTTGCTGATGAGGCCCGCGAGCGCGGTGAGTATGGCCGCGCCGGCCGGCGCGAACATTGCGCCCAATGGGATCTGGGTCGGATCGGTTCCGGTCTCGAACACGGGCAGCGTGATGGCGAGGATGGTGGCCACCGCCCACAGTACGAGGGTCACCACCGACAGCCCGATCCAGACAGGCCGCTCCATCGCGCTGCCCCGCAGCCGGCTCATCGCCCACAGCAGGACCAGCGTGCCGACGCAGCCCCAGAACCAGGTGGTGAACGCGGCGATCGGGAGATGTTCCTGCTCCGAGCCGGACACGAGGTCGGGCGCAAACACGCTGATCAGCACGACGGCGACCCAGATGCCGCCGCACCCGATCGCGGCCCACAGCATCCAGGAGAGGTCAGCCGTCGCGGCCCGGCGCTCCTCCGGCGCGGCCCGGTCGTTCGGCTCCGCTGTGCTCATCGTGGTCCTCCCGTCGTGTCGTGGCGGCTGACCGGAACGCGAAGGTGCCCTGCGGTTTGTCCGGCCATCGGGTCGGTCGGCTGGTAGGTGGCGATGAAGACGCCGGTCGTGGTGATCTTGGTGTCGACGAGCCGAAGCGCAACGTGCTCGCCATCGGCGAAGAGACGGCGTCCGGAGCCCAGAACCAGGGGGTGGATCAGGAGTATGAACTGGTCGATGAGGTTGTACCGCATGAGCGACCGGACCAACTGTCCGCTGCCGAGGATCACGATGTCCTTGTCCGGCTGCTGCTTGAGCCTGCTGACGGCCTGAGCGATGTCGCCCTTCAGGAGCGTCGAGTTGCTCCACGGAAGCGGCTCGGTCAGTGTCGTTGAGGCGACGTACTTCTGCGTGTTGTTCAGGACCTCGGTGAACGGGCTGTCGTTCTGCTCGGGCCAGTAGCTGTGGAAGTCCTCGTAGGTCCGCCGCCCGAGCAGGATGCCACCCGTCGTAGCCATGCCTTCGGCGGCCACGCTGCCCATGACCTCGTCGGCGTACGGAGCGGCCCAGCCGCCGTACGTGAAGTCGCCGCGAGGGTCCTCGTCGGGCCGTCCCGGCGCCTGCATGACCCCGTCGAGGGTGACACTGACGAACGCAGTGATCTTGCTCATCGTGATTTGCCCTTCGTGTGAGGACGTCTTGTGTTGGTCACGGGCTTTGTGCCGCCTCCTCACTCTCGACCCAAACCGCTTGCACCGACCGACATCGGAGCCGGCGACGCTCGCGACCTCGCGCCGCCGGAGGTTTCGACGACGCCTGGTGGGCTGACCTAACCACCTAACTTGCCGACAGCATCCGAAGCGACTCGCCACGAGTCTTGAACCATTCGCTTAACCGCGCCGGCTGGCGGCCGATCCCTCGACGGTCAGTTGTGGCAGCCAGCCGAGCCACCGGGGGACGTACCAGGTCCGGTCGCCAAGGAGGCAGCATGCCGATTCCTGCTGGGTCGGGTTCGCAGACCCGGCCAGCGCGGCACACCGGCTGCGCTTGTCAGTCCTGGTGGAGGTCGACGAGGTTGCCGCAGGTGTCATCGAAGACCGCGTCCATGCCGCCGTAGTCCATCCGGCCGGGCTCCTTGACGAACACCACGCCCTTGGCCTTGAGCCGTTCGGCGTCGCGCTGGCAGTCGTCGGTGCGCAGCGAGATCACCGGCCGGCCGATGTCGCGGTTGGCATGCTGGAACGCGCGGGCGGGCTCGTCGGCCAGGTGCAGCACCAGCTCGACGCCGTCCGGGTCCTCTGGGGAGACCACGGTCAGCCAGCGCTCGCCCGGGCCGTAGGGCGCGTTGTCCTTGACCTGGAGGCCAAGCACCTCGGTGTAGAACTGCTGGGCGTGGTCCTGGTCGTCGACGAATATGCTGGTCAGCCCGATGCGCATCGTCCCACCTTCCTTGGTCGTTCGGTTACTCGCTGCGGTCCGCCTCCGGCTGGTTACCCTACGGACGACCGCCCCGCGCCAGCATCGGCGCGCTGCCGTATCCAGATCCTCAGATCCGCAGTAAGGATCCTCAGATCCGCCTCAGACCTGCCTGGGAACTGCCCAGCGGCATACTGACCGACATGGTGTCCCAGCTGATGGGTGGGCGCTTCGTCGGCCGCACGCAGGAGCTGACGCTGCTGCGCACCTTGCTCACGCGCGCCGTCGACGGCCAGCCGCTGGTGGCGCTGATCGGCGGGGAGGCTGGGGTCGGCAAGACCCGGCTGGTCGACCAAGTGGCCGCCATCGCCAGTGAGCAGGGCGCCCGCGTGATGCGCGGCGGCTGCGTGCCGCTGGGTGAGGAGGGTCTGCCGTTCGCGCCGGTGATCGAGGCGCTGCGCGGCCTGGCCGGTGAGCTGGACCCGGCCGAGCTGGAGGCGGTCGCCGGGCCGGCCCGCTCGGAGCTGGGCCGGCTACTGCCCGACCTGGCCTGGAACGGCGAGGCGGCGGCGGGTACCGCGGTTGCGGACGTCAGCCAAGGGCGGCTGTTCGAGCGGCTGCTGGACGTCGTCCAGCGGCTGGCCGAGCGGGCGCCGCTGCTGTGGGTGATGGAGGACCTGCACTGGGCCGATCGCTCCACCCGCGACCTGGTCGCCTACCTGGCCGCCTCCCTCCGGTCAGGCCGGTTCGTGGGGGTGCTCACGTTCCGCAGCGACGAGCTGCACCGCCTGCACCCGCTGCGTGGGCTGCTCGGCGAGCTGGGCCGCGACCGCCGGGTGCACCGGCTGGAGCTCGCCCGGTTCACGCGCGCCGAGCTGGCCGAGCAGCTTGCCGGGCTGCTCGGCAGCGTCCCATCCGCGCGGCTGGTCGACGACATCTACGTCCGTTCGGAGGGCAACCCGTTCTTCGCCGAGGAGCTGGTGCTCGCCGGCGGCGGCACCTTCCCGGCCCGGCTGCCACCGACTCTCCAGGATGTGCTGCTGACCCGAGTGGTGGGGCTCGACCCCCGTACTCAGCAGCTGCTGCGCGTGACCGCCGCGGCCGGCCCGGGCGTCACCCAACCGCTGCTGGCCGCGGTCGCCGGCATGGACGAGCAGACGCTCCTGGACGGCCTGCGAGAGGCGGTCGACCAGCAGATCCTGCTTCCCGAGCCCGGCGGCGCCGGCTACGTCTTCCGCCATGCGCTGCTGGCTGAGGCGGTCTATGGAGAGCTGCTGCCCGACGAGCGGGCGCATCTGCACACGGCGCTGGCGACCGCACTGGAGGCCGGCGCCGAGCCTCGCGGCCTGCAGGCCAGCAGGGCGGCCCGCCTGGCGCACCACTGGTCGGCGGCCGGCGATCAGTCACGGGCCCTGAGCGCGAGCGTCGCGGCGGCGGCCGCCGCCGAGCAGGTGTACGCCTTCGCCGAGGCGCAGCTGCAGCTCGAGCGGGTGCTCACGCTCTGGGACTGCGTCCCCGATGCCGAGCAGCGGGCGGGCATGGACAGGGTGGCGCTGCTGTCGCGCTGTGCGGAGGCAGCCTATGCGGCCGGCGACTCTGCCCGCGGCGCGCAGCTGGTCCGCCAGGCTCTGCCGCTGGTCGACGAGGCGCGCCAGCGGCAGCGAGCCGGCCTGCTTCACGAGCAGCTGGCGCGCTGCCTGCGCATGTTCGGCGACCCCGGCGCGCTCGGCGAGCAGCAGGAGGCGGTGCGGCTGGTGCGACCCGAGCCGTCGGTGGAGCGGGCGCGGGTGCTCGGCTCGCTCGCGTACCTCCTGGTGATGGTGTCCCGCTTCGCGGAGGCGAGGCGACCGGCCGAGGAGGCGGTCGCCATCGCCGGGCAGGTCGGCGCCCGTGCCGAGGAGGCGACCGCCCGCACCGCGCTGGGCAGGGTCCTCATCCAGCTCGGCGAATCCGACGTCGGGCTCGCCGAGCTGGAGGCGGCACAGCGCCTCGCCACACAGGCCGGTGGCGTGGTCGTCAGGCTGCGGGCGATCCTCAACCACGCTGACGCGCTGCTGGCGGCCGGCCGCCTCGAGGAGGCGGTCGCGGTGGCCCTCGGTGGCATCCAGGAGGCCCGGCGCCTCGGCCTGGTCCGTTCCTTCGGGCCGGTTCTGGCCTATGACGTCACCGAGGCGCTGGTCGCCCTCGGCCGCTGGGAGCAGGCCGAGCGGGTCTCCCGCGAGGGCCTGGAGGTCGCCGCATCCGACGAGACCTCGGTCCCGTTGCTCCTTCCCCGGGCCGCCCTCGAGCTGGGCTTGGGCGACCTGGACCGCGCCGAGGCGCGGCTGCGGACCGTCCGGCGCCTGCTTCCCGCCCCGATCCCCGAGGCCCAGAAGGCCGGCCCGCTGTTTACCAGCCTGGCGGAGCTGGCCTTGTGGCGTGGCGACCTGGAACAAGCCAAGCAGCTGGTGGCCGAGGCCGTGCCGCTGGTGGAGGCGAACCCGCGCTATGCCGCGCCGCTGTATGCCCTTGGCATGCGCGTCGAGGCCAACCGCGCCGAGCTGGCCAGGGCACGCTACGCCGGCGAGCCGGCTCCCGACAACGGCGCCGCCACCGCGCTACTGGACCGGCTCCGCGAGGCAGCCACCGGCCCGGCCGCCGCAGGCCTCCCGGAGCTGGCCGCCTGGTACACCACCGCCCTCGCCGAGCGAACCCGGCAGAACGGCCCGTCCGACCCGGCGGCCTGGTCCGCGGCAGCCGCGGCGTGGGACCGACTCGGCCAGCCGTACCGCCTCGCCTACGCCGGTTTCCGCCAGGCCGAGGCACTGCTGGCCGGCACGGGCAACCGCGACGCCGCCGCCACAGTGCTGGGTCGCGCTGCCAACATCACCGGCCGTCTTGGCGCCTGCCTACTCGACAACGAGATCAAGGCCTTGGCGCGGCGCACCCGCATCGACCTCACCCCGTCTGCCGCCGCAACCCCGGCGGCCCGTGCGCCGACGCCCGCCGAGCAACGCGGCCTCACGCCGCGCGAGGCCCAAGTTCTCGCCCTGGTCGGGGCCGGACGCAGCAACCGCCAGATCGCCCAGGCGCTGTTCATCAGCCCCAAGACGGCCAGCGTCCACGTCTCCAACATCCTCGCCAAGCTCGGCGTCCACACCCGCGTCGAAGCTGCCGCCATCGCTCACCGCCTCGGTTTGGACTGATGTGGGCAGTGCTGCACAGCCTTCGAGGCACGGCGGCTTCCGCAGCTGAGTAGCTCCCCCAGTGACCGTGTCCACCGACTGACAGCTCCGGTGTGCAATGCACGCGATGACATACGACGGTCGATTTGCAGACGACCTTTGCGGGAGACCCAACGGGTCCAAAACGCGGAGCGCGCTGCCCGGGAAGCGCGAGCCATCACCAGGGAATTAACCATGCCAGGCCGCGCTTCACCAGGTCTCTGCGCCTGGTGTAGCACAGCCCGGCCTGGTGATGGAGGCAGCGCGGCTCAGGAAGCCGCGCGCTAGGCATGTCGGGACACGCTCATTCGGTGGCGACGCCCTTGCTGCGCAGGAATGCCCGGATCGCCTCGCGGGGACGGTCTGTGATCTCCGGTCCATGTGTGAAGGCGGCGATCGAGT
>OBLS010000252.1_pt1 | contig 17991 bp, 17 predicted proteins | sample 1519901 | NCBI WGS metagenome assembly OBLS01 (sample SAMEA3113585, study PRJEB22503) | soil metagenome | reverse complement strand
CGATGCTCGCGGCGCTGGCGATCGCTCTGGGTGTCTGGCAGCTGGTCGCGTGGTCGGACTTTCGACCGGACTACGTTCTTCCCGATCCCGCCACCGTCGGACGGGAGCTGGCCGGACAGGTCACCGGAACCGAGCTCTGGCGTGGCATCGGGACGACCATGCGCCGCGCCGCCACCGGATTCACCTTGTCCATCGTCGTGGGCACGGCCGTCGGTCTCGCCGTGGTCCGGGTGCGGCTGCTCCGTGCAGCGGTGGGAGCGCTGATCACCGGGCTGCAGACGATGCCCTCGATCGCCTGGTTCCCACTCGCCATCCTGCTGTTCCAGCTCAGCGAGCAGGCCATCCTCTTCGTGGTCGTCCTCGGCGCCGCGCCGTCGATCGCCAACGGCCTCATCTCCGGGATCGACGACCTCTCGCCCCAACTGCTGCGAGCCGCCCGAGTGCTCGGCGCGCGCGGCGTCACGCTGTACACGTCCGTCGTGATGCCGGCGGCGCTTCCGGCCTACCTCGCCGGACTCAAACAGGGCTGGGCCTTCGCCTGGCGGAGCCTCATGGCCGGGGAGCTGCTGGTCGTCATAGCGCAGCGCCCGTCGCTCGGCACCGACCTGCACTTCGCCCGAGAGCTCGCCGACGCTCCCCGGCTGATTGCGGTCATGATCGTCATTCTGGTGATCGGCATGGTGGTCGACGGGGTGTTCAGCGCCATCGCCAATGGCGTGCGGAGACGGCGAGGCCTCGGCGCCCTGCGGCTGTAAGGTGCGCGCACCGGCGATGGTGGTTGGATGCGATCGTGCACGTCACCGCCCGCGCCGACTATGCCGTGCGTGCCGTGATCGAACTGGCGGCGCGGCTGCCGGGCTCGACAACGCGCCAGCAGATCGCCGAGTCCCAGGACATCCCGGGAAAGTTCCTGGAGACGATCCTCGGTGACCTGCGGCGGGCCGGCCTGCTCGACGCCCAGCGCGGAGCGGCAGGCGGATACCACCTGGTCCGGGAACCGGCGCAGATCCGGCTGGCCGACGTGATCCGCGCGGCCGAGGGGCCGCTCGCCGCGGTGCGCGGACGTCCGCCCGAGGACACGTCCTACCCAGGGCCGGCGGCGCCGCTGACCGATGTCTGGGTCGCGGTTCGAGCCAGCCTGCGCGACGTGCTGGAGGAGACCACGGTGGCCGACGTGCTGGCCGACCGGTTGCCCGACCACGTCCGAGCGCTCGTGGACCGTCCCGACTCCTGGGTCCGCCGCTGACCCTCAGAAGCTCCATGCCTACTCGCGGAAGTCGCCGGCCGCGACCCGAAGGGTGCGCAGGATGTCGAAGAGGGCGGTGCGCTCGTCGTCGTCCAGGGCGGCCATGCCGAAGTCGGCGTCCATCAGCTCGCCGGTGACCTTGTCGACGACTTCTCGGCCCCGCGCCGTCACCCGCGCCAGAGTTCCGCGGCCGTCGCGTGGATTGGGCTCACGGGCGACGAAGCCGGCCTTCTCGAGCCGCTGGATGGTGTTGGTGACGCTGGTCGGGTGCACCATGAGCCGCTCGCCGATCTTGGCCATGGGCAGCGCGCCGGCACGGCTGAAGGTCAAGAGAACCAGCGCCTCGTACCGCGCGAACGTGAGGCCGTACGGCCGGCAGATCCGGTCGAACTCCGCCAGCAGGAGCTGCTGCACACGCATGACCGAGGTCGCCGCTGCCATCGCGTCCGACGGTCCGAACCGTTCGCGCCAGATCTGCGCTGCGCGGCGGATCGGGTCGAAGCCGAGGTCGAGCGGATCGGGCATGGAGCGGCTCACCGGCGCCGTGCGGAGATCGGGCCGGGCCGGCGCGGGTGGTCCGCGCGTCGCCGCCGCGGCCGGGTCACCGGTGGTGGGTTGTCGGCGTCCGCGTCGCCGCCGAGGCCCATCATCTGGCGACGGCGTCGGTGGATCGCCAGCGCGATCGTCTGCGGATCCGGCACGAAGTGGATGTCACGCAGCCCCTGCTCCTGGGCAGCGTTCTCCAAAACGACGTGCCCGGCGCCGAACGGGCGCAGGAACCACGGGCGGACGACGGTGATGTCGAGCACCCGGACGATCTCCATCTCCGCCTCGTTGAGGGTGAACACCCCCCAAACCCGGAACACCCGGGAATCGGTGATGACGAACCGGTCCCGGCTGATCAGCAGGGAGCGGTAGAACGCGAAGAGCAGGATGCCGAGCACGATCGCGATGGCGATCCACGCCGAGTCGGCCGAGACGAAGGGCAGCCACCGCACCGCGAGGATCAGACCGACCAGGCCGATCGCGATCGGCACTGAGTACAAGATGCGACTGTGCTTGACCTCGGCGATCACCCGCTCGCCGGGGACCAGCTTGCGGGCCACCATCCGGTGCCCGAACCAGCCCTTGATCCGCCACCAGAAGAGGCGGACCAGGCCGTCCTCGGCGATCCGGTCCAGCCAGCGCACCGACCGGTTGGCCAATCCAGCCAGGACTTCGCGTGGGGTACGCATGGCGACGCACGCCCCGCTAGAACAGCTCGGTGAAGAACGTGATGAGCGCCTCGAAACCGTCGGCCAGTGCAGAGAACGCGCCGCCGACAGCGTCGGCCGCACTGCTCGGGGCCGTCAGCAGGTAGTACGCCGCGAAGGCGATGGCCAAGATGGTCAGCACCTTCTTCACCACGGGTACGTCCTCTCCGGCTTCCGGATCACATGCAGACCATTTTGGTTCTACCCGACTCGAGATGATCTGTCGCCCCGCCACGCCGCCCTGGCTCAGAGCGCAGCGAGGATCTCGTCAGCAGCAGCGTACGGGTCGATCTGCCCCGCTAGCACCTTTTCCGCCAGGGTGTCCAGTCTCGCGTCCCCGTGCAGGTCGCCGAACCGGCCCCGCAGCGCCGTGACCGCGATCGCCTCGATCTCGTCCCGCACCCGTCGCCGGCGACGCCGGTCGAGCTCACCACCGCGCTGCATCCAGGCCCGATGCTTGTCGACGGCGGCCACGACCTCGTCCAGCCCTTCGCCCTTCGACGCGACCGTCTTGACGATGGGCTCTCGCCAATCGCCGGGTGACCGTTCCGCGAGCCGGATCGCGCCGCGGAGGTCGCGGACGACCTGGTCGGCGCCGTCCCGATCGGCCTTGTTGACGACGAAGACGTCACCGACCTCGAGGATGCCGGCCTTCGCGGCCTGGATCCCGTCACCCATGCCGGGGGCCAGCAGCACGAGCGTCGTATCGGCCAGCGCGGCGACCTCGACCTCGGACTGGCCGACCCCGACGGTCTCGACCACGACGACGTCACAGCCGGCCGAATCGAGGATCCGCAACGCCTGTGGCGTCGCCCAGGCCAGGCCGCCGAGGTGTCCCCGGGTCGCCATCGAACGGATGTAGACGCCGCTGTCGGTCGCATGATCCTGCATCCGCACCCGGTCGCCGAGCAGGGCTCCGCCCGAGAACGGCGACGATGGGTCCACCGCGAGCACACCCACCCGCCGCCCGTCCGCCCGGAACGCCGTCACAAGTGCGGATGTCGTGGTCGACTTGCCGACGCCCGGCGAGCCGGTCACGCCGAGGACTGCTGCCCCACCCGCGTACGGAGCCAGTGCCGCCATGACCTCGCGCAATGCCGGCGACTCATCCTCGACCAGCGAGATGAGCCGTGCAACCGCCCTCGGGTCGCCGTCGCGGGCACGGTCGACCAGCTCGCGGACCGACGGTGCCTGACGTCCGGCCTGGACCGCGCGACCCGACACCGGCGCCGGCTCTCAGGCTCGCGGGACCCGGACGACGAGCGCGTCGCCCTGCCCCCCGCCCCCGCACAGGGCGGCCACACCCGTGCCGCCACCGCGCCGCTGGAGCTCCAGGGCCACGTGGAGCACCAGCCGGGCACCGGACATGCCGATCGGGTGGCCTACTGCGATGGCACCGCCGTTGACGTTGACCCGGTCCTCGTCCAGACCGAGCTCGCGGGTGCTCGCGATGCCGACGGCGGCGAAGGCCTCGTTGATCTCCACCAGGTCGAGATCGGCCGGCTGGATGCCGTCCTTCGCGCAGGCCGCGCGGATGGCGGCCGCGGGCTGGCTCTGCAGCGAGGAGTCCGGCCCGGCGACCACCCCGTGCGCACCGAGCTCGGCCAGCCACGAAAGGCCGAGCTCGTCGGCCTTCGCCCTGCTCATCACCACGACCGCGCAGGCGCCGTCGGAGAGCTGGGACGCCGATCCCGCCGTGATCGTGCCGTCGACGTGGAAGGACGGCCGCAGCCGCGACAGCGACTCCACGGTCGTGTCCGCCCGGATGCCTTCGTCCTCCCTGAACACGACCGGCTCGCCCTTGCGCTGCGGTATCTCCACCGGCACGACCTCGTCGTCGAAGACGCCGTTCTTCCAGGCCTCGGCGGCACGCTGGTGCGAACGCGCGCTGAACGCGTCCTGCTCCTCTCGGGAGAGACGCAGCCCGGTGGTATTGCGTGCCTCGGTCAGCGCCCCCATCGCCTGGTCGGTGAAGATGTCCCACAAGCCGTCGTAGGCCATGTGGTCGCGGACGGTGACGTCGCCGTACTTGTATCCCTCGCGCGAGCCCATCAGGAGGTGCGGCGCCGCGGTCATGGACTCCATGCCGCCCGCGACGACGATCTCGAACTCGCCGGCCCGGATGAGCTGGTCAGCCAGCGCGATCGCGTCGAGCCCGGACAGGCACACCTTGTTGATCGTCAACGCAGGCACGGTCATCGGGATGCCGGCCTTCACGGCGGCCTGCCGCGCGGGAATCTGGCCCGCGCCTGCCTGCAACACCTGACCCATGATCACGTACTGGACCTGCTCAGGTGCCACGCCGGCCTTGCGCAGCGCACCGGTGATCGCCACTCCGCCCAGGTCGGTGGCGGAGAATCCCTTGAGCGAACCCTGCAGCCGTCCGATCGGGGTGCGGGCTCCCGCGACGATGACCGCCATGGCGTCCTCCTCGACTCGACGCTTGTCACGATACGACCCGTGCAAGAGTGGCGGGATGAAGGTGTACACGCGACGAGGCGACGACGGGACGACGGGCCTGCTCTATGGCGGGCGGGTGCCGAAGGACTCCACCGCGCCGACGGCGTACGGATCGGTCGACGAGGCGCAGGCCTTCGTCGGGCTGGCCCGGGCCGGGGTGGAGCCGGGCAGCGAGCTCGACAGCATGCTGATCGGTATCGAGCGCGACCTCTGGGTGCTCATGGCCGACATCGCCCTCAATCCCGAACGCCGCGAGCGCGGCAAGCCGGGCCAGACCCTGGTCACGGCCGAGATGGTGACCGCGCTCGAGGGCGTCATCGACGACGTCTCTGCCCTGTTCGAACCGCCGAAGGACTTCGCCGTTCCCGGTGAGAACCCGATCTCCGCGGCCCTCGACGTCGCCCGAACCGTCGTGCGGCGGGCCGAGCGCGAGGTCCTGTCGGCCGCGGCCGAAGGCTCACACGTGGTCGCCTACCTGAACCGGTGTTCGGACCTGCTGTGGACGCTGGCCCGCTGGCAGGAGGGCCGCACGCTGCTGGCCAAGGAGGCCTGAGTCACGGCGACACGGGCCGTGGTTCCACGAGCTCGACGAGGACGCCGCCAGCGTCCCTGGGATGGATGAAGTTCACCCGGCTGCCACCGGTCCCGGACCGGGCCTGGTCGTAGAGCAGTTCGACGCCGCGTTCGCGCAGCGCTGCCGACGCCGCGTCGATGTCGTCCACCCGGTACGCGAGCTGCTGGATGCCCGGACCGGCACGCTCGAGGAATCGCCCGATGGGTGAGTCGGGACGCAGCGGGGCAAGGAGCTGGACCTGCGTGGCGGCGATGTCGTCACTCACCTGGAGCATGGCCTCCCGCACGCCCTGTTCCTCGTTGACCTCCTGGTGGACGACCCGGAGGCCGAACGTCTGGTCGTACCACGCGATGGCGTCGTCGAGATCGGCGACGGCGATGCCGACGTGGTCGACGGCGGAGAACAGTCCGGCCATGCCGACAGCGTAGGCAAGATCTCGTCCTGCGCCGCTGTCGGCAACGGGGCGAAGTCGGAGTACTCTGCCTAGCGCCTCCAGGAAGGCTTGGCGTCCACGACGGGGAGACACGAGCCGCGCACCTCGAGGCCATCAGCACGTTCGGCAAACGTGTGGCGGATTCGTGACGGAGCCGCCACCCCCGACGAGGGAGATCATGGACGAGGCACGGGACACGATGACATTACGAGAGACGGCCGAGGACGGGCTGTCTATCTTCGACGGCTCGCCCACCGGCGGGTTCACGATGGTGATGCGCGGCTTCGACCGGGTGCAGGTCGAGCAGCACGTCCGGACGCTCGAGGCGGCACTGGCCCAGCAGCGCTCCCGCACCCAGGAGCTCGACAAGCAGATCGTCCGGCTGCGTCAGGAGCTCGCCGAGGCCACCACCTCGCTGCGAGAGGTCGATCAGCCTTCGTACTCGGGCCTGGGAGCGCGGATCGAGCACCTGCTCCGGCTGGCCGAGGAACAGGCCTCCGAGCTGGTCGGCCAGGCCGAGGCGGAGGCCGGCGAGGTGCGGGCCGAGGCCCAGGTCGACGCCGCCGAGATGCGCGCCGCCGCGGAGAACGCCACCGAGGAGCTGCGGTCCACGGCGAAGCGCCAGGCCGACGAACTGATCGGAGAGGCCCGGGCCGAGGCCGACGATGCACGCTCGGCCGCCAAGCGCGAGGCCACCAACCTGGTCGAGACCGCTGAGCGCGAGGCCGCCAAGGTACGGGCCGCGATCGAGCACGACGCCGCTGAGAAGCGCGCTACGGTCGAGCGCGATCTCACCCGGACCAAGACGCTCGCCGAGCGCGAGGTCACCGAGCTGCGTGCCACGGCCCGCCGCGAGGTCGAGGAGCTGCGAGGCACGGCGAAGCGCGACATCGAGCAGATGCGCGCCGAGGCCGGCGCACGCCTGGAAGAGGTCCGCAGCCGCGCCGACAAGGAGCTCACCGAGCTCGAGCTCGCCCTCGCCGCCAAGCGCGAGCAAGCCGAGCGCGAGGACAGTGAGCGCCACGAGGCCGCTGTCACCGAGACCCAGAAGCTGGTCAGCGAGGCCGAGGCGCGGGCCGCCGACGCCGACACCCGCGCGAAGTCGGCCCACGACCGGGCCGAGCAGGTTCGCCGCGAGGCGGACGAGCAGGCCAAGGCCCTGGTCTCGGGCGCCAAGCGCAATGCCGAGCAGCTCATGGCCGAGGCCAAGGCACACGCCGACACGACCCTCGGCGAGGCCAAGTCCGAGGTGTCGCGGATCCAGGCCACCGCGAGGCGCGAGGTGGCCGAGCTGAACCGGCAGCGTGACAGCATCACCGGGCACCTGACCCAGCTGCGCAACCTGCTCGGCGGCATGACCATGCCGGAGGGCCCGGCCGCCGTCGAGGCCGGCCAGAAGGCCGACGACGAGGACGTCATCGACGGCGAGGTCGTGGAGGACGCTCCGGCCGCATCCGAGAAGAAGTAGCCGCAGCACATGTCATTGCGCCGGCGGACAGGCCCGTCGGCGCAGCGGCGTTCCGGCTAGACCTGCCGGAGCACGTTCCGAAGGGCGGCTGCGACAGCGTCCGGGTTCTCCACCGCCGACAGGTGACCGGCGTTGGGGATCACGTGGACCGGTGCCTGCGGTGCGAAGGCCGCCGCCATCGCGAGCGCGTCGTCGTGGGTCGTCAGCGTGTCCTCCTCCCCCACGACGACGAAGCCTGGGACGCGTGCGTCGGCGAGCGTCCGGAACGAGTCAGGCCGCGCCGCCATGGCCCGCTGCGCCCACGCCACGCCCTGCGGGTCCACGGCGTCGAGCCAGTGCGCGACCATCTCGACGACCTGCGGCCGGTCCCGCCGCGTCGTCTCGCCCAGCAGGCTCTCGACCATCGGCCGCAGGGCGCTCGGACCCTCGTCGAGGACCGCTCGGGCTATCCGCTCGCGGTTCTCGCGGGCTTGAGGTGCGTCGGCGGCGGCCTTGGTGTCCATCATGACCACGGCCCCGATCCGCTGGGGGTGCCGGCGAAGCATGGCCATGGCGACGTAGCCGCCCATCGACAACCCAGCGAGGACGACCCGGTCGAGATCAAGCCGGCCGAGGAGCGCGGCGACATCGTCGGCCATCAAGTCGAGCGAGGGCTCGTCGTCGCCGAGGAGCGATCCCCCGAACCCGCGAAAGTCGGGGGTGATGACGCGATGCTGTTCAGCCAGCTGGGTCGCGACGGGCTCATACATCGCGCTCGTCACCGGGAAGGCGTGCAGCAGTACGACCGGCGTGCCGGTACGGGCTGCGCCCCGGTCGCCGTAGGCCAGCTCGACGGTCACGGACGCGAGGGTAGTGCGACGGTCATCAGCGGGGGCCGCGGCGGTCCCGGTTCCGCCAGCACGTCGCATGCCAGTGCCGTCGCTCCCCTGCTCCACCGCCGGAGAGGGTGCCGCCCTCGACCGGCCAGGCGACGACGTGCGGCGTCGCCGGCGGGATCAGCTGATCGCAGCCGGGGCACCGGTACGGCTTCGTCGCGGAGCTGCCGGTGAGCCTGCGTACGACCCAGTCGCCGTCGGGCCAGGCCTCGATCGCGTCGGCGCCGCCACGCGGCGCGGCCGGACGGGCTGGACGGCGGCGCGACATGCGGCCATTGTCGCCGACGACCCTGGGCACCAGGCGGCTGCCCGTGGGCGCTGCCGTCACGAGCGGTCGCCGCGCGCCTTCGCGGTCGCCCGGTCGTTGGCCTTCTGCAGGGCGTCGACCAGCTCGCCCTTGGTCATCCGCGACCTGCCCCTGACGCCGAGCCGCTTCGCCAGGTCCATCAGATGTGCCTTGGACGCGTTGGCATCGACCCCCTGCGCGGTCTTTCGCCGGGTGCCGACGCCACCTTCGGCCTGTCGATCCGAAGGCCCGGCGCCGTCCTTCGGCTGCCAGCGGTCCCCCACCCTCTCGTGGGTGTGCTTCAACGCCGCGAACGCGACACGGTGGGCCCGTTCCTCGTCGCCGTACTGCTCGGCTGCGGCGTCGTGCGCCTCGGCGAAGGTCCGCTGCGCCTTCGGGTCGGAGCGCCGGATGGTGCCCGGCAGCTCCTCCTTCTTCGGCTTGCCGCTCTTGGTGGTCTTGGGCATGGTGGGGCTCCTTCCTACCGGGCTCCACCACGCCACCTACCCAGGCCGCCGCCAGGCATGCGGGCGCCTATGCTGTTTGCCATGCCGAGATACGACTACCGCTGCCGTGCATGCGGCGCGACGTTCCAGCTGTCTCGGCCGATGGCCGACTCCGCGGCTCCCGCGGTCTGTCCCGAGGGGCACGACGACACGGTCAAGTTGCTCACGACGGTGGCGCTCACCGGACGGGCCGGCGCCGCTGCCCCCGCGGCCTCGGCGGGCGGCGGCTGCTGCGGCGGCGCGTGCGGCTGCGGCGGCTAGCGTCAGAACAGTCGGGCGGCCGGGTCGTCGAGGCCGCGCAGGCCGTCGTAGTCGACGGTGAGGCAGACGATGCCGCGGTCATGGGCGAGTGTGCGCGCCTGAGGCCTGATCTCCTGTGCGGCGAACATCCCGCGGACGGGGGCGAGAAGCGGGTCGCGGTTGAGCAACTCCAGATACCGGGTGAGCTGCTCGACGCCGTCGATCTCGCCCCTTCGCTTGATCTCGACGGCGACCGTCACGCCGTCGTCGTCGCGGCAGAGCAGGTCGACCGGGCCGATCGCCGTCGGGTACTCACGTCGGACCAGCCGCCAACCGGCGCCGAGTGTCTCGACGTGCTCCGCGAGCAGCTCCTGCAGGTGTGCCTCGACGCCGTCCTTCACCAGGCCGGGATCGACACCGAGCTCGTGCTCGCTGTCGTGGAGCATCTCGTCGATGGTGATGACCAGCCGCTCTCCGGCCGGGTTGCTCACTGTCCAGACCGCGTCCGCCGCCTCGAGCCGGCACGGCGGGCTCATCCAGTTCAGCGGCTTGTAGGCGCGGTCGTCGGCATGGATCGACACCGAGCCGTCGGCCTTGACCAGGATCAGGCGGATCGCCATGGGAAGGTGCGCGGTCAGTCGCCCGACGTAGTCGACCTGGCAGCGGGCGATGACGAGCCTGATGCCACACCTCCTTGCCATCTGTGCGTGCTCAGACCCTAGCTCTGTGGTCGTGAGCGGGCCGCCGGGCACACGTGCGTTGTCTTGTCGGCCGGCACCTGGGCCAGCACCATGCAGTCATGGAATCCCGAGCCGGCTCGGTGACGTTGCGACGTGCCACACAGCAGGATGGCTGGGCCGTCGCGGACGTGCTGATCCGCTCCCGCCAGGCGTCCGCCGGCTCCATCCCGGCCGCGATCCACTCCGATGCCGAGATCCAGGAGTGGGTCGAGGTCGAGGTCATCGCCCACCGTGAGGTGTGGGTGGCGGTCGACACCGAGGATCGGGCGCTGGCCGTGATGGTGCTGGACGACGGCTGGATCGACCAGCTGTACGTCGACCCCGCCTGGACCGGAATGGGGCTCGGCGCGCGCCTGGTCGAGCTGGCGAAGTCGCGATGGCCGGAGGGCCTGCAGTTGTGGACGTTCGCGAGCAACGTCGACGCGCAGCGGTTCTACGAGCGCCACGGGTTCGTGGTCGTCGAAGCGACCGATGGATCGGGGAACGAGGAGAAGCAGCCCGATCTCCGGCTCGTCTGGCCGGCTGCACAGCCGCGGGTCACCTGAAGTTGCGGCTGGGCACCTCGCCGCTGATGCGCAGCGGGGCGAGCCGTTGCGCCAGCAGGTTGATGGCGCCGTCCTGGCACTCCAGCGTTCCGTCGACCACCAGCGCGGCGGAGTCGAGCGCGATGCGTCGCTGGCGCTCCCAGGTGCGTTGCGGGCAGATGACGTTGACCATGCCGGTCTCGTCCTCGATGTTCAGGAAGACGACGCCGCCGGCCGTCGGCGGACGCTGCCGGTGGGTGACCAGGCCGCCCACCAGCACCCGGCTGCCGTTCTCGACGTCTTTGAGCGCGTCAGCCGGGAGGGCACCCCACCCATCCAGCCTCGCCCGGACGTGCTGGACGGGGTGGCTGTCCGGAGAGGAGCCGGTGGACCACAGGTCGGCGAAGGTCATCTCGGTGGCGGTCATCACGGGCAGCGGCGGTGCACTCGACCCGGGCGTGGTGTCCGGAAGCTGGTCGGGACGCGAGTCGGCCAAGGCACCGACCGCCCACAGCGCCTCACGCCGCTCGAGCCCGAAGCAGCCGAAGGCACCGGCGGTCGCCAGCGCCTCCAGAGCGGGCAGCGGCACGTGCACGCGTCGCACCAGGTCGTCGAGGTCGGCGTACGGACCGCCGTCGGCGATCGCCTGCGCGACGTCGTCGCCCAGGTTGCGGACGGTCGACAAGCCGAGCCGGATCGCCGGCTGCGGCTTCTGCGGTGCATGAGCCAGGCCGGGCGGAACCGGAACCGGCTCCTCGAGCGTCGCCTTGGCATCGCTGGCGTTGACGTCGACACCACGGACCTCGACGCCGTGCCGGCGAGCGTCGGCGATCAGCGTCTGTGGGACGTAGAAACCCATCGGCTGGTTGTTCAGCAGCGCCGTGGTGAAGGCCGCGGGGAAGTACCGCTTGAGGAAGGCGCTGGCGTAGACCAGGTAGGCGAAGCTGTACGCGTGGGACTCGGGAAACCCGTAGCTGGCGAACCCGAAGAGCTTGCCGTAGATGTCCTCGGCCACGTCGGCCGGGATGCCCTTCTTGGCCATACCGGAGAGAAGCCGCTCACGCAGCCGTTCGATCCGCGCCGTGGAGCGCTTGGAACTCATGGCCTGGCGGAGCTGGTCGGCCTCGGTGCCGTCGAAGTCGGCGCAGTCGATGGCTAGCTGCATCATCTGCTCCTGGAACAGCGGAACACCCTTCGTCCGCTCCAGGGCCGGCTCCATCAACGGATGCGGATAGGTGGCGTCTTCCTTACCGTTGGCTCGCCTGATGTACGGGTGGACCGAGCCGCCCTGGATCGGGCCTGGCCGGATCAGCGCCACCTCGACGACGAGGTCGTAGAGCTTCCTGGGCCGCAGCCTGGGGAGGGTGGCCATCTGGGCGCGGGACTCCACCTGGAAGACCCCGACCGAGTCGGCGTCGCCGAGCATGTCGTAGACGAGTGGATCGTCAGCGGGGAGCGAACGCAGGCCGAGCGTCTCGGAGTGGTGATCGCGGACGAGCGCGAAGGCCTCGCTCAAGGCCGAGAGCATTCCCAGGCCCAGCAGGTCGAACTTGACCAGCCCCCCGGCGGCGCAGTCGTCCTTGTCCCACTGGAGGACGCTGCGCTGGGGCATCGTCGCCCACTCCACCGGGCAGACTTCGCCGATCGGCCGGTCGCACAGGACCACTCCACCGGAGTGGATGGACAGGTGCCGTGGCAGGCGCAGCATCCGTTCGACGACGGCGGAGAGCAACTCGGGCATCTCGTCGTCGTCTCTGACGTCCGCGGGCAACGGCGGGGCCGGCTCCTTCTCGCCGCGAGGACCCACCTGTGGGCCGATGCGGTAGTCGACCCGGCGGCTCCACGCGTCGGCCTGACCCTGGCTGTAGCCGAGCGCCCGCGCGGCGTCGCGCACGGCCATCTTGGGGCGGTAGGTGTTGACGTTGGCCACCATGGCAGCGCGGTCGCGTCCGTAGGTCTGGTAGACGTGCTGGATGACCTCTTCGCGGCGGGAGTTCTCGATGTCGACGTCGATGTCGGGCGGGCCGGCCCGGGCATCGGTGAGGAACCGCTCGAAGAGCAGGTTGTTCGCTATCGGGTCGACGGCGGTGATGCCCAGCACGTAGCAGACTGCCGAGTTGGCCGCGGAGCCTCGCCCCTGGCAGAGGATGCCCTTCTCCTCGCAGAACTGGGTGATCTCGTAGACGATGAGGAAGTAACCGGGGAAGTTCAGCCGCTCGATGACGTCGAGCTCGACATCCAACTGTTTGCGCACCTCGTCGAGGTCCGGCTTGCCAGCCTTGACGTAACGCTCCTGGAAGCCCTCCTGGACCTTCAGCCGCAGCCAGCTCGCGTCGGTGTGCCCTTCTCCGAGCTTGCGCGGGGGCAGCTCGGGGGCGATCACCTTGAAGTCGAAGGCGCATTCGTGCGCCAGGGCGACCGTCGCCTCGCGGACGCCGGGGAACCGGGCCAGCCGGTCGGCCATCTCACGGCCCGAGCGGATGTAGGCGGTGCCGTTTGCCGGCAGCCAGCCGGTCATCTCGTCGAGGCTGCGCCGGGCCCGCACCGCCGCGAGCACCTGAGCCAGCGGCGCGTCGGCCGGGGTCGCGTAGTGGACGTTGTTCGACGCGACCACACCCACCCCCACCCGGTGCGCCAGCGCGAACAGCGCGTCGTTGCGGGCGTCGTCGAGCGGCTGGTCGTGGTCGACCAGCTCGACGTAGACGTTCTCCCGTCCGAACATGTCGACCAGTCCACGAAGCTCACGCTCGGCCGCCTGCGGCCCTTCGCGGGCAAGAGCGGCCGGCACTGCACCCTTGCGGCACCCGGTGAGGACGGCCCAGTGGCCGTCATGGGCATTTGCCAATTCGGCTGGATCGTAGGCCGGACTGCCCTTTCCACCACGCATCTGCGCCGTGGTGATGGCACTCGCCAGCCGGCCGTATCCCTCGTCGCGCCGGGCCAGCACCAACAGGTGGCTGCCTTCGGGGTCGGGGACGCCGTTCTGCCGTTCGGAGAGGCCGAGGCTCAGTTCCGCGCCGAAGACGGTCTTCAGCCCGACTTCTCGCGCCGCCTCGGCCAGCCGGGCCACACCGTACATGCCGTCGTGGTCGGTGACGGCCAGCGCCTCGACCCCGAGCCGGGTCGCCTCGGCCACCAGGGCGTCCGGATCGCTGGCGCCGTCGAGGAAGCTGTACGACGAGTGGCAGTGCAGCTCCGCCCAGGCCGGCCCGTCCGCGGCCGGAGATGTCGCACCGGGTGGATCCGGTTCCGGCCCGTGGACCGGAGGTCTCCGCGGTAGCCGTATGACCCGCGCGCCCTCCCCGGATTCGGGTTCGCCCTCCTCCAGCTCTGCGCCCTCTTTCGAGGCTTGCCCGTCAGCTCTGTTCGAGCCCCAGGACAGGCGACGCTCGAACTCTTTCCAGGGGATCGGTGGATTGTTCCAACCCATGATCGTTCCGGCGGCTCAGAACGGAGGGACGTCGAGCTCGGGTGCTGCGGGATCACCGGCCGACCCGATCGGTTCGGATGCGGTTGGGCCTGCCGGCTCGAGCTCCGTGGGTCCTACCGGTTCGGGCTCGACGATGTAGGTGTGCCCGGTGGGACTGATCCATTCGAACCGACCTGGCGCCGGCTGTCTGACCCGCCATCGGGTGTGGTGCTTGGCGAGGTGGTGGGGCTTGCACAGCGCGCCGAGGTTGACAGCAGCGGTCGGGCCGGCCGGGTACGCCGTGGTGTGGTCGGTTTCGCAGCCTGTGGCAGCGTGGTCACAGGTGGGCCCGCGGCAGGTCTGGTCCCGGGTCAGGACGTGATCGACCAGGTCTTGCGGCGGCTCATACCGTGTCCGTCCGTAGTCGAGGACGGCCCCGGACACGGGATCGGTGAGCAGCCGGCGCCAGGTGCCCACGGCGGCCAGCCGGCGGGTCACCGACGCTGGGATCGGCCCGTAGCCGGCCAACTGGCCGGGAAGTTCGTCCAATCCGAGCAGGGTGGTCGCGGCGACGGTGACCTGGACGGAGACCGGCCGTCGGTGTCGGCCGTCGAGCCGCTGTCCACAGGCGCAACCGCCTAGCCGGCCCGTGCTCAGGGCGATCCAGCCCATCTGCGACAACGCGTCGGCCCGCCGCTGGGCCTTCGTGCGCCCGTCGTCAGGCCACGTGCGCTTCATCGCCGCCGCCGCGGCATCCAGCGACGTGTTCAGCGCCGCGGCATCGTCCGCCGGCAGATAGGCCTCCAGCCACGCCATCCCGTCCGCGGCTGGGGTGAAGCGGACGAACCGTTCCGCCGCGGCGGCGGAATGGCGTTGCTCCATCGTGTCGGGAATCAGCCGGTGCAACGACTGCTTGACCGCCCGACGCAGCCGCGGCGCGGTCAACCGATCGGCCCGGCCGAGCACGTCGGCCTCGACTCGCCGCGCCACCGTGGGCTCCTGCCGGCGCAGCTCGTCGGCGACGACCTCGGCCCGCCGGATGTCGATCCGCCCATCGGCCAGGGCGGCATGCGTGCCGGACAACGTCTCGACCAGACACAGCGATCGACCCACGATGTTCTCCCCGCTGGCCGGGGTCAGGCACAGCCGAGCTGCGACCTCCATGGCGGTGATCCGCTGCGGCGACATCGACTCGATCTGGCGCCCGCCCGCGAGCGGACGCATCTCGACCCGCCGGGACAGCTCCGCGATCGCCGTGGCCTGCCGGGCGGTCGCCCACGAGGCGATCCGCTGCCACCCGGCGATCGCCTCCACCAGCTCGTACGCACCCAGCGCCGACAGGTCCGCAGCCTCGAGCACCCCGGCCAGCGCTGGGCCCGGAGGCATGCCCTCCAGACCCGGCACGCGTGCGGGAACCAGTACCGACGGCTCCACCGGACCCTGGGCCGCGCCAGCACCTCCGTCGAGCCCGCGGCCGCTCCCTTCGGCATCGGCGAATCTCCCGAACTGCGCGGCCGGATCGACATCCGGATCGGGACCGACCAGCGAGAACTCCTCCGGATCCAGCAACCCGTACCCGGCGTCGAGCCCCTCGACCAGCGTCGTCAGCCGCACCGGGTCGACCGCCCCCGGCGCCAGCGGCTCCAGGAAGGCGTAATCCACCCCGGCGCCAGCGGCGCTGTCACCACCCGCAAGCTCGAACATGTGTTCGATTCTACTGATAGGCCACCGACACGGCAAACGCTCTGTGGACAGGCCCGAGCGCCCATCAGTCGTAGCCGCCTCGACCAGCCAGCGCCCCGGGCGACGAGCAGGAGCCAGGCCGAAGGCGACGAGACCTCACCGCGCCCGCTGACCGAGACCACTTCCCCGTGCGCATCGGTCACGACGGCAGGGGGTTTGCCCGACGTCGGCTCTGAGCGCGCGGCCACACGGTGCGGACATACCGAGCGAATGACGCCGCGGGGAAGTTCGGCGACGAAGACCTGCTCGAGCCCCACGGCCGACAGCCGTCGATCTGGTTCCAGCAGGTCTTGGTGAGCAGGACGGCGGCACCCTCGCGCGGCGATGTGCGGGGAGTCGTTCGACAGGAGGTCGCGGCGATCCCCGCACCGCCAGAGGGTCAGCCCATGAGTACCGGGACCATCGCTGCGCAGAAGTCGTCGGTCCGACCGGTCGATTCCTTCACGAAGCCGAGGAACGCCAGGAACTCGTCGTCGAACGGGTCGCTCGGCGTGCCGCCACTGTCGATCAGGACCTCGAACCGAAGCTGGCCGGGGTTCCTGGCGATGGCCATGCCGTCCGGGCCATACACAACGTCGTTTCCGGTCCCCAAGACGAGGATCGTCAGCGTGCCATCGCCGTTGTCGGTCACGTGGAGGTCCTTGAAGATGACGTTGGTGACCTCCGTGACCGTTATGCCGTTGTCCACGTTCGTGAACACGATGGTGAACAGTTCGGTCACCAGGCCGTAGGCCAAGCCATCCGGCCCGTGCGGGTTGAGCAGAAAGCGACCGTCGACAACCTGGTCGACCCGCACCGTGAGACCGGCAACGTCACAGAAGCCCACTTCGATCTCGGTCGACTCCTCGTGGAATGTTCCCTGCTCGAGCGGCTGTGCCCACGCGGGTCCGGCCACCGACATCGTGACCGTGGCGACAAACGTCGCCAGCCCAAGTGTTCGTTTGAGTCTCATCATTCCCCCTTCTCAGGAACGGCGGGATCGGTGATTCCCGTGGACTCTCGGGGATCCCACCAGGCACCCTGCTTCGCGCCGGTGTCGGTCGACGTCCCGCGCTGGTGTCAGTCGGGTAACAGCGCCGTTGACTGCAGCACTGGGCGGAGGACCCTGTGTCACGTGGGCATCAAGGTTCTGGGCCCTCTACAGGTCGACGGTGTCGGCGGTAACGGCGTTGCCCTCGGGCCCCGTGACCGGGTTGTGCTGAGCGCTCTTGTGCTCCGGACGGGCGGGGTTGTGCCGCGCGACCGCCTGGCTGACGCGCTGTGGGGCGAGGACGTGCCCAAGACGTGGCCGAAGGTCGTACAGGGCTGTGTGATGCGCTTGCGAAAGGTCCTTGGCCCAGCGGTTGTCGAGACGTCCCGTGATGGTTACCGGCTCCTGGTGTCCGACGACGACCTCGACAATGTCCTGTTCGAGCGGCTCGTCGAGCGGGCTCGGGCGCTCACGGTCACGGGCGACACAGATCGCTCCGTGGCCACCTATACCCGCGCGCTCGCGCTGTGGCGTGGTCCAGCACTCGGCGACCTGTGGCACTGGCCACCAGGGCGCACCGAGGCCGCCAGGCTGGACGAGGTTCGCCGCACGGCCGAGGAGGAGTTGCTCGACGCACGGCTGGCCGCCGGCGAGCACCGAGTGGTGGTCGCGGAGGCCGAGGTCCGTGCCTCCGAGGAACCGCTACGAGAGCGCCGCTGGGCGATCTTGGCCCTCGCCCAGTACCGCTGTGGGCGTCAGGGGGACGCCCTGCGATCGCTCAGAACTGCCCGGCGCACGCTCATCGACGAGCTCGGGGTCGATCCGAGCACCGAGCTCGTGGCCCTCGAGGAGGCGATCCTTCGCCAGGACACCGATCTGCTCGCGACATCACAGCCCGTCCCGATCGCGGCCGAATGCCCGTACAAGGGACTCGCCTCGTACGACGTCAGCGACGCGGAGAGCTTCTTTGGTCGAGACTCCCAGGTGGCTGCCTGCATCGACCGGCTCGCCAACACTCCCCTCGTCGTGGTGGCCGGCCCCTCGGGATGCGGCAAGTCCTCGCTGTTGCGAGCGGGGGTGCTGCCCGCGCTCCAACGGGCCGGGCGGTCGGTCGCGATCTTCAGCCCCGGCGCGGACACCGAAGCAGCGATGGTGGCCGCAGTGGCGTCGACCCCCGACACACCCGTACTGCTCGTCGACCAGTTCGAGGAGCTGTTCACGCAGCCCGGATCGAGCGACGTGGCCAAGGCATTTTGCGGGCGGC
>OBLS010000251.1_pt1 | contig 18028 bp, 14 predicted proteins | sample 1519901 | NCBI WGS metagenome assembly OBLS01 (sample SAMEA3113585, study PRJEB22503) | soil metagenome | reverse complement strand
AACATACTAAATGAAAATATAGCAGCAGCAACGTACTAGAAGTTATAAATTTACTAATATGACTAAACTCGCATTCTTGATCCTGGCAGTCTTTGTGAGTTTGTCATATACAACCAGTATTAAGGCTATACATGCACATGAAACTAGCAGTTATAGTCATCCGATATGCATTTATTCTGTTGTTATATGTCTCAGTGACCAATTACAGCGGAAAGAGGCAGAGGGGCTGGATAACGAGAAATTGATATATTCAGCACTAAATCAAGTTAATTCTACTAAACTTAAAAATTGGATAGATGATCTATCGTCATTTTATACTCGGCATACCAAGTCAGAATATATTGAAAGTGTTGCATACTGGCTCAAAAATGGCCTCCAAAGTGTATGCAACGGCAAGACTTACTTTCACAATTTTACTCAAATAGATCAGAGGATAAGATACAATTTGAAAAATATTATTTGCTACCAAGAAGGTTCAACAGAGTACGACAATAATCATCTTATCCTGATTTCAGCTCATTACGATAGCAGAATGCAAGATATAAATCAGTCCGATGCAAGAGCCCCAGGAGCTGATGATAATGCCAGTGGGGTAGCTGCAGTTCTAGAACTAGCAAGAATTCTTTCTAAGGTTGATTTGAGGAATAATATACAATATGTCTTATTTTCTGGAGAGGAACAAGGTCAGTGGGGATCGACAGCCTATGTAAAAAATCTACAGCCCAACAATACGAAAGTAGACTTGGTAATGAACCTAGACATGATCGGTTATCCTGCTCTTGGACTAGATAATGTTAGTATTGAGTATGATCTAGGGAATAAGTTCACAACGAATGACATATATTCAAAGAAGGTCGGGCAGTTTATCGAACAGATAGCCTTAGACTATGCAAATTTAGAAACTTCATTGCGTCCACTTGGTATGACCGACCTCATTCCGTTTGAAGCTACAGGTAAAATAGTAATAGGAATTCATGACGGAGGCTCAGAACTAAATCCTAACTACCACAATACGTCTGATACTCTGGATACTCTTGATATAGAATATTTAACCTCAGTAACAAAGTTGGTATTGGCTGCAATTTTAAATATAGATGAATTAAGCTTATATTAAAAAGGGCAGTTGAAATAAGAAACAATTTCATCCATTCATCCATTTATTCAAAACGTGGGAATCACTGAAATTAATAAATATATTGTCTTGCATCTCAAACGGCTATTAACATGATCTGCTGCGTCCTATTTTGTCGACAATTCACACACTTAAGAAGCTTCAGATAGGAAAAAAGGTTAGTAGTTGTACCTTTGCTTACTTCATTGATTTGTGTTTGACTGCTGATGACTGACCCTTTTCAGCAATACCAGTGTGATTATATGTATTGTCAACAAGCTCGGGACTCCTGCTGTAGGGCCTCTGACTCTATTTAGTATATTGAGTTTCGATCGAGAACTTCAATTTATATCTCCATAGGATCTTCCTCTCTTGTCTTGTTATCTTATTTTATAATTTTCCTATAACTTTTAGAAACAAAAATTATGTGGTAGAGTCAATCTATGCCCGAAACTTTTTGCCCAAATGGACTCTCATTATCTTTTTCTCCTTGCTCCTTCTGCCTTTGATCTTGTTTTCTCCATCGATATCTGATGTACAATGCCATAGCAGCTATAACTGGTCCCACGATGTACACAAGTTTATCTGATATCTCCATTTATGAGCAATTATATATAACGAGACTAATTAGGATGTCGCCCACTTCAAAATATATAATGGAAAAGTAACTTGACTGCCACAATGAGATCCGTGATCCAATATAAATGAGATACTTAGAACAATATTGAACCAGATTTGTATCTTTTTCTTTGAGAGCCAAACAAACAATTGTCTTCCCAATATGCTTCTATCCGAAGCAATGAAAGGACAAGACACATACACATTGCCTGCGATTTTTCCGGTAATTGCACCTGGTATTATCGTCACATTATATTCGCTGGCTGCACTGACAATAGCTCTAAATTCCTTTTCAAAATCTTTTACAAGTTTTGTAAACCACAACTCTGGCAGACAGATAACATCTATCTAGTAGTCGTAAGAGGCGTCATGAATCATCTTTCTTATGCGCTCAAATGCTTTCTCATTATATTCTAAGCGATAAAGATTGTCGTATTGCCGCAATTGAAGAAGGGCTATATTGACCACGTCAAGAGACTATTGTTATTCCATGATTATTCATTTGTAATTCAAAATAGGAGTGGGACACGGATACATGTCGAAACAGCGATTAGACCTTGAAAAGGAGTGATTATAGATATTGTTAACTTAAACACACTATGTCTATATTAAACCCTGAGTATGTCAACTAGGTGACGTGGACATTAAACTACAGTCTTACAAGAATGCGACATCCTGATTCGTCTAAACCTTTGAAGCTATGTCGATACCTCTCTACTTGGGTTACTCTAGACAAATGATTGCCAGACTTGATATGTACGACGGACTATTTTTTGAGCCAAACCGGCCCCAACGCTGAGCTAGAACAACCTGATCTGGTTCACTCAAAACTATAAGGTACCTCACTATTCTGAATGATTGACAATGAGAGACGGATTAACCGATTCCAACGACCTTTCTCCAATGAAAAGAGGAGGTATAGGCAGTATGGCTGTACTGCTCTCAGCGATGGTGTCTATTGTCGCAGGGGTCATATTTCCAACAACTGGTATGTCGCTTGAACCGTATATATTAGTCTGGCTTGGCGGGCTATTGTACGTAAATCTAATCAACCTACATCCCAGACATTTGGTTAGTACTTTTCGCAAGCCAAAGACACTTATGGTTTTCACAATAGGTAAACTGATCCTACTACCGTGTATAGTTTATGTCATAACATCATTAGTTTATCCGAAACTAGCTTTATCTGCAACTCTATTGAGTGGCATTTCAACTGGGCTTGGCGCACCGTTTGCCATCAATTTCATAGGAGCTGGTGGGATAAGTACAATTGCTGCTTTGGTGACAATCTCTTCTCTTGTTGTCCCAGCAACACTACCCTTCATCATTTATGTATTCTTTGAAGATACCGAGGAATTTGTAATACCAATATACGATATTAGCTTTCTTCTCGTGACAGCATTATTCATTCCCTTATCTCTTGGATGGAGTACAAGAAGGTATGTTCCTAGGATTTCTAAACTCGTTGCAGGCAATTCACTATTTCTTTCTGTCATCTTTATCATGTTAATTAACTTCTCCATGTTTGCAAGATTCTCCCAATACTTCTTTATTGATCAATCATTAGTTCTAACATCCATGATCTCTGCATCACTACTCTTTGTCATTTACTTGATAGTCGGGTATTTATTAGCTCTATCCATTAAAGAGCAGTTAATAGCAACAAGAATTAACGGCATCATTGCTATGACGTACATAAATAACATCCTTGTTTTTGTTGTTGCCGAACGCTTTTTCGATATTGAAACAGCTGCACTTGCTGCGTTCTATAACATTCCTTATTATGCAGGTTTGCTAATACTCAGAGTAAAATATTCAAGACGTCGAAATCAAGAATCTAAATGAGAATGACACTTCCCAATAATTTACCGCATCATTACCACAAAATGAACTGGTTAGATTATAATCCATCTACTTCATTATTAGTAAAGAAGTAGAAGTAGTGATGAGTTTCTATTAGAAGCATAATCTGCGATAATGCTATTTACTTGTTCCTTCAGTAATTGCTGCGGATTACCCTCTATGTTTTCTAGATCTCTTATTTCGTCCTCTTATTCTTTCCCTTTATCTCTAGTCTGCATTTTCGATATAGAGTCTTGTTCCTATTTTGTAACGAATTTCTTCAATGAAGTTCGTTGTATGAGTTACAGGTGACACAAAGTTCGCACCACATACGGGGATCCCTTCTATTGCTTCTTGCTCATTTTCCTCTAGCTGTTGGATTACGTTATTATTTTCCATCTTTCTAACATTCTCAATATACAATAAGAAGAGCAATGCTAAAGTGTTATGAATCTTTGATCCTTACTTCCAGTTTCACAACCATATGCTATAACGGCTTCTACTAAAGGAAAACAAAGTACAATTTGCTACTATCGAGTTCTACTAATCGTTCTGTTTCAGTAGGTATTGTCGTTTGTTAATACGTTACCAGACTCTTTCTACTTCTCCCACTAAATTTTTCTCATAACAATATATAGACGTTCGATTTAACGCGTTGTTTTATTTATTTTATGTAAGAAGCAATATCTTGTGAGCCAAATGCATATAATAAACCATCTCTACCTCCTATAAAGAGCATATTGCTGGCTATACATGGAGAAGAATCTATTATATTCATAGTTGGAAATTTCCATGTTTGGATACCTGTGTGGATGTCGAGTCCATAGATATGTGAATCTAGAGAGCCAAAGAACAATACTTTGTTATTTTCAGTTATAGCTGGTGAGGACCAGATCCTATCGCCAGTCTCAAATTCCCATATCTTTGAACCACTAATACAATCAAAACAGTAGATTTTTTTATCTGATGACGCAAAGAATACCGTATCTTTCAGTACTGCAGCAGAGCTTAAGACAGGCTTTGTTATCTGCTTATCCCATCCTATCAATCCATCGAACTGATTCAAGCAATATATTGCACCATTATGGGTTCCTATGAATATCATGTTGTTGTCATCCGATAAACAGGGCGATGAAGACCTAACTTTACCATTCAATTTTGTTTTCCATTGTAATTTGCCATCTAAATTTAAACAGTATAGAAAACCGTCGTCACAACCCACAAATATCTGATCTCCATTAAAAGAAGGAGAGGACCAAATCTCTCCCTGAGTTTCAAATTTCCACCTTAAGTTTCCACTACTAATATCTATTGCGAATAGGATTTTATTCATAGATCCAATAATTATCATATCTTGTGCAAGACAGGGAGAAGAAAATACGTCTCCATCAATTTCAAAGATCCACACCTCTTCACCAGTTTTTGCATTTAGAGCAAAAACCAAATTTTTTCCAAGAAATCCCATTGTCTCTTTAACCCAAGAATCAAATGTAGCAGCTATTAGCAAATCCCCTTGAAGTATTGGTGAAGATACTATGGGACTACCTATGTTTGAATGCCATTTTATTTGTTTTTGGTATGTCTGCAGAGCAAAAATTCTTCCTGTTATAGTTGCAGTGTAAATAGTATTTTTATCAAAAACAGGCGAGGCAACCATCGGCCCTAACTCTATTACCCATTGAAGTGAGGGTTTTCTAGGTACACTGGAAGATGAGAGTCCTGTTCGCATTGCATTTCCTCTAAACATTTTCCAAGAGTATTCTTCCGATCTCAATAGGAATCGTTTGCATCCATCAACTTATTAATACATATGCAATAGACTAATCGGGTGCAGTAAACCTTGTAAATTAGATGCATAGAGGTTTTTTTATGTATCTGCTAGTAAAACTCCTTACTATGTGAGTCATACATGCAAACCCGTATACTCCGCGGGTTCGGTGGGATGAGATACACTAGTGTGTAATCAAATGATAACGCCGGTTTATTTTTTCTGGATGCTTTGAAAATACAAAAAGCAGATGTTCTTGGACATTCTCTAGGTTCCTTTGTAGCTCAACAGCTAGCTTCAAAAAGGGACTTGCATATTTTCTCGGTGCCTTACCTCTTATATAGCTGATTTAGCTGTCTATAAATAATGGAAGAATGGGATCCAGCCATTAATGACTTTATATTAAGGTGCAACAGCTGCTGGAGAACCAATAAGGACAAATATGCTAAAATTATACGTACTTCACGTGAAAAATATTATTGTGAACATTGCTTAAGCATGTTTGATAATTTGTGTCACTGTTAAGGCTAGAAGGAAAATATAATGTCTTTTGGTTGCCGGAAACTTTTCCCAAGACAGAGATAGCAGCATATCTCCAACTCCCATAGCAGTTATAATAAGGGGTTATGGGATCTTACACGATATTATGAACGAAGAAGGAAATCACAGCAAAAACAATGGAAGAGTAGCAGTAGTCACAGGTTCTAGTAAGGGTATTGGAAAAGCAATAGCCACAGAGTTTGCTAATGCAGGATATTCTGTAGTATTAAATGCTAGAAACGAAGTAGAGCTAAAACAAGCTGCTGAAGATATTTCAAAGTCCATTAAAGATAGCAGAAAGGTTGTCTCCATATCGGGTGATATATCACAGGAGCCTGTTTGCATATCTCTGATAGAGGGTACTGTCAAACAGTTTGGAAGAATTGATGTTCTAGTTAACAATGCAGGCATAGGAGGAGTATCAAAGAAAATACATGAACTAACAGAAAAAGAATGGGATGAAGTTATTGATATAAATTTAAAGGGTACATTCTTGTGCACAAGAGAAGCAGTAAAAAATATGATGAAAAGTGGAAGTAATATACAAGGTAACGTTAACAATTATTCAATTATCAATATCTCTTCGGTACACGAACAGATACCCCAGCCTGAATCAGCTCCTTATGCAGCTTCCAAGGGAGGTATGGAAATGCTAACTAAAACTGTTGCTTTAGAGTTAGCAGATACAGGAATAAGAGTCAATGGCATTGCACCAGGAGCTATAGCGACTGATATGAACAAAGAAGTACTTGAGAATCAAGAAAAGAAAGAAAAAAAGGAGCAACGAATTCCAGTACACAGAATAGGACAGCCAGAGGAGATAGCAAAAGTTGCTTTATTTTTAGCATCTGAGAATGCAAGCTACATAGCAGGAACGACAATCTACGTCGATGGAGGGCTAACTTTAGTCTCCTAAGTAAGATAGAAGATATAGTTGAACAGGCAGAAAAGCACTAATAGAAAGGAAACGGATGAATATTATATGAGTAAGACGAGTTATGCACATCCTGAAGTATTAGTAGACACACAATGGGTAGAAGAGCATCTAAAGGACTCAAAGGTAAGAATAGCAGAAGTAGATTATGATCCAAAAGCTAATTATCAATTAGGACATGTAGCGGGTGCTGTATTATTTGACTGGAAACAGGATATCAATGATCCTGTTAGCAGAAACGTACTAAGCAAACGAGCTTGTGAAGACCTTTTACAAAGAGCTGGAGTTAACAATGATACAACACTTGTGCTGTATGGTGACTTTAACAACTGGTTTGCAGCCTTTGCATTTTGGGTATTCAAGTACTATGGATTCAAAGACGTTAGAATAATGAATGGAGGTAGAAAGAAATGGTTAGAAGAAGATAGAGAGGTTAGCAAGGATATTCCAAACTATCCTAAAGGCAATTTCAATGCCTCTGATCCTGATAAAAACATTCGAGTATTTCTGAACGAAGTAAAGCAGGCTTTAGACAATAAGGATAGAATTAAGATGGTGGATGTAAGAAGTCCAAAAGAATTCACAGGAGAAATATTAGCACCACCAGAATACCCTACAGAGCATGCCCAGAGGGGAGGACATATCCCAAGTGCAGAGAACATTCCATGGGCACAAGCTGTCAATGATAAAGATGGCACATTCAAGTCGGTAGACGAGCTAAAGAAATTGTATGAATCAAAAGGAATAACGCCAGATAAGGAGATAATTGCCTACTGTAGAATAGGCGAGAGGTCTTCACATACATGGTTTGTTCTAAAATACTTACTTGGATATCCAGATGTCAAAAACTATGATGGCTCATGGACAGAATGGGGAAATATGATTGCTAATCCCATAGAAAAATAAGAAACCTAATTACAGCTAGAAAGGGTCAGAATGAGGAGTAATAAGAAGTCCATTCTCGAGTAACATCTGCCATATGGATGTAACATATATCGGAGTCAACCATTCTATATGGTTCTGAAACTAATAACAGAGGACCAAGCGTAATAATTAGGGTTGAGTCTTAAGGATAAGTAATAAAAATAATAATAATGATGTAATTAGGACAGTAGGTTTTGAGTTAGCATTCTATGAAAGACAATGCAGCAGGAAATAATGATGGAAGACAACAAAAAACTCCGATCAAAGAGACAAAAACTATTGCCCAGCTTCTGGTCAGATGCCTCGAAAATGAGGGTGTAAAGTATGTCTTCGGAATCCCTGGCGAAGAGAATATTCATTTTATAGATGCATTAAGTGGTTCATCTTCTTCCATTCGCTTCATTTTAGTGCACCATGAGCAGTCTGCATCATTTATGGCTGATATGTACGGCCGTGTAACTGGAAAAGCCGGTGTCTGTAGTGCGACACTTGGACCAGGAGCCATTAATTTGCTGTTGGGAACAGCTGATGCATTCACAGACAGCGTCCCCTTGATTGCCTTGAGCGCCCAAGTTGGTGTTGACCGTGAGTACAAGGAAACGCATCAGTTTGTTGATCTCGTTAGCATGTTTAAGCCCATAACTAAGTGGGCAGCTGAAATAGGAATTCCGAGTGCGGTACCTGCCATGATAAGAAAAGCATTCAAGCTTGCTCAAACAGAACGTCCTGGTGCTTGCTATATTGCTGTACCGCAGGACATTGAGCAAATGTCAGTATCCGCGGATCTTCAACCATTGCTTCGATCAGATGTCTATGATAGTTATCCTTCCCCATCACAAGTTCTACGCGCCACAAGGATATTGGAACAAGCAAAGTCACCTATCATCCTCGTGGGGCATGGTGCCGCTCGGAATGATGCCCAGGATGCGCTGATTAGATTCTCTGAACAGCTTCACATCCCGGTAGCAACTACATTCATGGGAAAGGGAGTCTTTCCAGACAACCATCCAAATGCACTAGGTACTGTAGGATTTATGCGTCGTGATTATGTTAACTTTGGATTTGACTTAGCCGATGTACTTATCTGTGTAGGCTACGATATGCAAGAGTTTGACCCGGCGAGGATAAATCCTGATGCGGACAAGAAAATAATACATGTCTCTCGATATGCCGCAGAGGTGGATCCTCATTACCCCGTTGCAGTTGGAATTGAAAGCAATATATCAATGGCACTTGATGAGCTTGCCAAAAGTGTAAATTCCAAAGGGGCACTAAAAACAGAAAGTCGAAAAATCCAAAATTTGCTTAGAGAAGAGCTTGAGGAGGGAGCACAAAATGACTCCTTCCCAGTTAAACCGCAGCGAATAGTATCAGACATTCGTGTGGCACTTGATGACACAGATATTGTACTTGTGGACACTGGTGCATTAAAGATGTGGATGGCCCGCCTCTACCCTACCTATAAACCCAATACTTGCCTAATTTCTAATGGGCTCTCTACTATGGCTTTCGCTCTCCCCGGAGCAATAGCTGTTAAGCTTGCATGTCCTGAACACAAAGTACTTGCTGCTACCGGTGATGGAGGATTCTTGATGCTGGGTTCGGAATTAGAAACAGCAGTACGTGAGCATGTACCAATCGTAATCCTGATATGGGAAGATCAGTCATATGGACTTATTAAATGGAAAATGGATTTAGAGTTGGGACACCATTCTTCAGTTGATTTCTATAATCCTGATTTTGTGAAGTATGCAGAAAGTCATGGAGCCAAAGGATATAAGATTGGCAGCCCCGGCGATCTTCTTCCAACTTTGAAATCTGCACTGGAAGATGACAAATCTGTTTCAGTAATCGCATGCCCAGTTGATTACTCTGAGAACATGAAGCTCACAGATAAGCTTGGCCGTTTGACAGATGCTCTCTAGTGCAAAGCCATTATTTATACTCGCCATAAGGCCTCTTAAGAAAAAGCAGAACTTACAATGTACAATAAGGCAATACACTGCAAAAGCCAAAAAATAAGTTGATGGGTTTAGTCTCAAGCGGATATGTTATAATGAGTATCTGTCCCTGAACAAAATCTCTCAGCTATAACCATGAATGGTAATCATATAAGATAATAATGGTCACTAGCTTTATCTAAGATCCAAATAATATCATTGAAGCTAATATGGTTAGCACATTAAAATGGATATAAATTTAGACCGCGCTATATCAATGTATAGCATACCCAGTGCCCATATGGCTGACTTTGTATCAGCAAGCTTGTTCTAACATTCTCATTGCGAATGTTAGGTTCAAGGTCTTCTAATCTGCGCTGTAGTTCAATGATTCTATCTAGCAGGTCTTGAACAGGACCAGTAGGTTTTGAGTTAGATGACCAAATATGGTTTCATTAATATATTTTTTATTTCCTTTCCATGAACCTGACTGAATAATCTCCTGCAAGCAGCATGGATATAAAGGCGTATGCATAAGGCAATTTCGTTTCTCCATTTTAATTGACTGGATGTCATAAAAACTTCTTCAGCTATCTTATCTGATAGTTCTTTCTTCCTTTTACCCAATATTCTATACCATATAGAATTATTCGTTTTTTATTCTGCGTGACTCTTGGAACCTTCATCTATACTTTTTTATATCATCCCAGCACGTAAAAGGTTCCAAAAGAGAATATGGATAGTCACAATATGCATGTCCAGCATCTTGATACAGTGGATCAAGGCTACTTCGTCCAAAGATAAATATTGTGAGAATAGTCTTAAAATGGGGGCTATGTACTGCTTCGCTATCGACTGGCAATGTTTAGGATGTTGCCGTCAGGGTCCTTGAACCAAGCGACCTTCATATCGCCGGCAATGTGGACATCGCCTTCTCTTGTTACCCCTGGCATGTCATAATGCTCGAATATGATACCTTTGGCCTTTAGTTGTTGCACAACACCTTCTATATCCTCGCCGACCATCCACGTTACGGCCGTGGCTTGGTTGGTTCCTGCATATTGTGACCGATAGACATTGACTGTCGAGTTTCCACTCCTAAAGACAATGACCTCTTGGCCTTCAGCACCCGTCTGAGTCAGCCCGAGTGTATCTTCATAGAATTTCTTGGCTGTTTCCAAGTTCTTGACTGCGATGTTTGCTGCCGCGTCTTTATCACCCAACATTTTGATCATCTACACCTGTCTATATCTTGAGGCGGCTAAACTCCCCCATGATGAAGCTGGAACCAGGGGCCAGTAGATCCAAAGACTGTTGGAAAAGTCTGCCCATAATTTCGTCGTTTCGCATCTTTGCGTCGACCTCATCCCGGTGTTTACGGTCTCTATAGAATATTAACTCCAACCAAACTTCCTCGTCTTGTTTGGCTGAGAGAGTTTTGGATATGTTGGTAATGCCCTCCATTGGTATATCTGTGCTGTTGAGCTGGAAAACTAAATGTGTGGCCCCATATTTCCTCATGATGCTAACAAATTGCTTATTGAGCTGCATCATCGCGTCACGGTTCTTTTTTGGTACCCGGTAGACAAAGTGAGCAACCTCAGTTCCTCTCCCTTGCTCTATTTCCATTGTATCCGATTCACTCATAACCAAAGTATACCAAATATAGTTAATAAGCAACTAAGGGAAAAAAAGTATAGTTGAATCGGGAACTAGCTCAATAGTGATGCATTTTTCCCTGATATCATATTCTTAATCAGGTTATGCTTAAATTGTCCACAAGAGGGATGATGTGTCAAGTGATCTCTTCTTTCGTACTCTGATTCTTTCCCTTTATCTCTAGTCTGCATTTTCGATATAGAGTCTTGTTCCTATTTTGTAAGGGTAAATGGTTTGTGAACCATTCTGACAATTGATCAATTTTAATAAGTTCTTAATCAGACACAATTGCTTGAACTCCGAAGGAGCTAGTTCAATACTATAGAAATGGTTCAAAGCTACCATCTGGATTTGAAGCCTCGGTTTGTCATCTAACACAAAAGGAACGTGGGAAGCATAGAATTAATCCTGTACAAAATCTCATTCTTCTTGTCGACGTTTTCTTCATTGCTGCTTTCTTCAGTTAGTCTAGAGATATTGTTTGTCCACCGTACCATACCATAGCTCAATAAGCCCTCTTTAAAAGATCAATTATCAGAGAAGTATTGTTGCCAAAAATATTATTCTCTATTCTAACCATATCTAGATTATGATTATCAGTGTGTTATAATTCATTAACCCTCTGGAGAATGTCATTAGGTATAAGGGATATCTTAAATATGTAAATATTAATATCTCAAATAATATCACGACATTACAGAATTGACATCGACTGTCGCCATTCTTACAATAGTTGTCTTCTCTTGCATTATATGCTATCCATTTTTATTAACACAACTTTATGATGCACACGGTAGTAGCATCCAGTCATCAACCCGACCGAGTCTAGCCGAGCTTGGGACAAGATTTGAAGCTGTGGGAGGAATTATTAGTCTATCATCTATTGATTGTCTTGGATGCGAATTTAGAGGAACAGTTGAGAAATTAGGCGAATTTCAATACAGCATACGCGGAGAAGTGGTAGCAGATAATATTTCCACAATTATACCGGTTTCAGTTTTAGGAACGTTAAATGTAAATGGGTCGGCAATAAATGGAACCCTTAGTATCAGTGATAAACAATACACAATAGAAGGGACAAGTACTATATACTCCCCAACTTGTAGTTACTGTAAACAGACACTAGATTTAAGAGGCCAGAGCGTTCAAGGCGTTGACGTAATGAGTGCAAATATTCCTCTAAATAGTATTGAATAACTAGCTCATTGAGGGAACAATAGAAGCAAAACAAGCGATAACTCAATCTTGATTATATGATGATGACTACCGCAGTGAGGATATTATACTGAAAAAGTTTCCATCGTGATCTTTCACTTTGGACATAGTACCTCCCCCTTCTATCTCTCCATGTGTGGTAATATCAACTCCTCCCATTTTTGAGCTCTTCATAGGTACTACTAAAGGTACCATATCGTAGATTTAGGAGAAAATCAACTCTCTCCTTCTCGATGTCAATAGTCATTACTTAGCATCATTTTGGCAAGCCACCGACGGTTTTGGACGTGGTTGGCAAGAATATATCCAAAGACGCAGGAAGGCTCAGCCAGAATGGACGAGAAGGTTGGTCTACCCTACATTTTAGAGATCATTCAGTCAAGTTCTCCAAGTACAAGGTCAAGTTGAGTTAAACATTATGTCCAAATATTTATCCTTGAGACAAAAAGTCTTGACAACAACTTCTGTCACATTAATTTGTCATATCTGTGGTAGAGTTCAGATAGCATCTATTGATTCGGAATCCAACAGAAGTATTTGTATCAGTTGTAATATGGATCTATAATACCAGCACGAACCGTTAGGTGTCTTCTCTATGCGAAGAGTTAAAATAGTATCTAGCATAGCTAAGATGCTGTGAAAAGAGCATCGCGGAGAACTAACTTATCACTGGTTATCAAAGAAAAACCTGGCCTCGAACAAATCTATTATCTGATTGACAAACCTTACTACGTTGATCAAATCAAATATAAAATAGAGTGACTATCTCCCCATCCTTCTTTACTACTATATCACCCGGCTATACACCTTTGTCGATATCTAGAGCCCTTGATCCCCCTATTAGATAAATAAATGAGTCTATTCACAGATGAAAACATACTTACAAAGGAAATACAATCTTAGAGCGATTTGCAGATAGTTTAAAGTCTCAAGAAGACAAGAAGCTTTTCCTTAAAGTTAAATGACCGTCAGAAATATGCTTTAGCGGTAGAAACTCTGATTATGGCTCTTCTATTAGCACAGCATAAAGTGATAGGCTGGTTGCATAACGCAATGGTGGAATGGAGTGAGGCGAATCTAAAGTAACTGAGATGTTTTCATTAGGGCTAACAATAATTGCAGTTTTCATCTTGATTTTATTTACCGCTTGTATAATCATAGAGGTAAACCCAGAAAGAGTAGTTGCGAGAGCATCGTCCTCTACAATCTTACAACGAGAGGAAGAAGAGGAACTCCGTGCAGTTGAAACTTTTCAAGATGGTTTTTGTGGTATTAACGATACGGATCCTAATTCAACCGAATTCGTTACTGAATATATGCTTCCACAAACCTGTGAAATGCCACTAGGCATAGGTGTGGACATTGAAGAAGATAGAGTTTGGTATGTGTCGACCAAGAAAGGAGTTTTGGGAAGCTATGGCATAAAAGAAAATAAATTTAATGAGGAAAAGCAAATCCCATCATGGCCCTCACGTGAAAACCCGAGGGAATTTTCGCAGGTATGGGATGTAGAGGTAGACAATCGAAGGGAAGAAGGAGAAGGTGATATTTGGTTTACGGACGAAAAGCAAAACGTAGTATGGAGATATATCAAATCTTCAAACACCTTTGAAAGATATATGATACCGGGTGAATCACGAGATTTTGGTACAACCTATCCAGCATCCATAGAATTTGATACAAATAACGACAATATTATTTACTTTGTTGGGATGTTTTCACCTTCTATATGGATTGCCGAAATTGATAAATTGAATAATGGAACGTCTGAGGGAATATCTGAAATACCTATTCCTGTAGAAGGATTCGAAGGAACTGATCCCGTATTTGTAACCACTGGTTCACTTGCTTTTGATGAGAAGGAGAATGCAGTCTGGGTCTCCATCATGATATATGGATACAAGGGACAGATTTTCCGATATAACTTAGATACTAAATCCTTTGATATCTTTGATTTACCGAGAGAGTTAAGTTCTCCTTGGGGACTAACTGTTGATGACAATAGTGATTTGTGGGTTACAAATGCAGGTAGTAGCATATTTTACAAGCTTAGCCCTAGAGAAGACGATGCTGATGATGGTCTAAATATAAAAGAATTTGAAATAGAGAAATTTGTAACCTCTAAGGGTTCTTCTAGAATATTTGGTAACATGCTCGAAAACAATATTGAAGAGGATTTTCAGAATAGATACCATACTTTACCTTCCATGATAAAGAAATCAAATGATGGTTCGATATGGTTCAATGAACAACATGGAAATAAGATATCTCAATTTGATCCTTCGACTGGAACGTTGATTGAATATTGGGTGCCGACACAGAACAGACTATGGGGTATTTGTTCTAATGATGATGTAAGTGGCAGTAATAATAGCATTAATAATGATACATGTGGCATCGCCAATATATTACAGTTTACTATAAGAGGTAATGATGATTCTGGGAATGATAAACAGATTTGGTTTAGTGAATGGTCTCAGAATAAGATTGGAAAAGTTGAAGCATCAAAAGAGTCACCTTTTTCAATTGAAGTTTTCAAATCAGATGAAGAGTTAACCATAGAGAGAGGTGAGAAAGAAAAGATTAAGCTCATAATTAGAGCAAGATCAGAATCACATTCATCCTCTTTGGATAACATACGGATGGTTGCTTCTAGTACCTTTACTCCTTCTGGAGACATTGGAAATTCTACGGGATATTTTATTGAGCCTTCATCGATTTCAATGGAAGAAGGAGAAGAACAGGAAGTTGTATTTGAATTTATGCCGTCAGCTGACCTGCAGCCAGGCGACTATACAATGATGTTAGGTGCAGAAAATAATTCTATTTCATATTTGAAGGCAGTAAAAATAGAAATTATCTGATAACATCATGATATCACTATATGAAAATAAACATCTTGACCCCAATTAATGTACAGCAACAGAAAGTGAGGTCAAACGGCAGCAGAAGAGGTGTTTTTATCGCACAGAATACCTCTACGTCAGTACCTTCTCCGGTAAGGCATCCCGGTCAGCCTTCACATGTAAACTCCTCTCAGATGATGGAAAGATTTGGTCAGATAGAGTATCCTTTACAGCAAGCAAACCTATTGAAGCAGATATGCTACATATGTATAACCCACAACAGCCAATAGATGAAAAGGCATGAAAATATAACTATATCATATTGTACTTCGCAGTGATGCTGAACTATGAGATTAAAGAGGTCCTGTTATGATCGATTAGCAGATCCCTGCTTGTGTACGGATCTATTGTTTTCTATATTTAACATTTCTTTACTAATATAATATGGATTTGCTAATATCCATAACAGATTTGACTTCGACCCGGTGAAATGTGCACCAAATTTGATTCATTTTTTCCACACAGGGAAAACGTTGTGGAAGTGATAATCTATTAAAAGAAAGCAGGCAAAAATTATTTATCTGTTAAGGTTGCCGTAGGTCTCGGCATACTAATATGAACCAATGTTATCATATAGCCTAATCAATAATAGGGTATTTCCTATCCATCTCTGTCTCTTCTCGGTTTCCCAAGTTTATTGAATCAGACAGTACTTGGGTCGAGAATGATGGTGTTGTTGTAATTGGAGCTGTCAAATTACTCAAATCATATCTATAGTAATCAAGTTTATCAGGATCATATTTTTGTATAATTTCAATATTTTCACCTCTGTTTATTCTGAGCTCTATAACATTTCTATGAACATAGCTTGACACATAGGAATAGCCTTGCCGTTTTGCCTCTTTGAGAAACTCAAATCTAAGAATATGACCACCATTTTCTCCCCAAAAACCTGCTTTGATTCCAATCCATTCCATATAGGCAGTATTTTTCTTTCCAAAATTCTCATCATGCGTTCCATGTCTTAGACGATAATTCTCTAATGCTCCTCCTTTCACATATCCCACGATTTCTTCCTTCTTGTCTAGTTTATGTGCATCTTTCACTCTCAGAGTGACTAGTATTGTGTCACTCCAGCTAAGAGACTTTCTAAATCTTGCTTCGTTATTAATATCAACCGGAACGTGTAACTCTCTGAATATTTTTAGTATGGAATCTGCCGTATTGTGTACCAAAGGATGAGTGCGGCTGTCGTTTTCATTTTCATTTTCTTCGACGACAGGTATCAATGTAATTTTACTTTTTCTAATTGAATCTCTAATGTCTATTTCTTTCGCCCATATATTCTTGAAGGCAGCTATATTATCAAAGAAGGTCTTTCTATATTCATATGGAATACCTTGTAATACATATTCAAACATTCTTCTTTCTTCCTTTAGAATGCTAAAATACCTGACAGACTCTTCGTAGATGCGTGATGGATGCCATCCAAGAGCATGCGCATTGGTACGAGCAAGAATCATAGCATGTTCAAAGTTTCCTAGCGCATATCCTGCAATGCGTTCTGAGACAGACAAAAACCACCCTAGGTCTTTGTAATGCTGTCTTGTTTTAGTATCAATTTCAGCGATACCTGCATGTGTAAATAACTCTTCCATTCTCTTTTCTGCATGCTCTGCTATCCTACCTTTGTATGGATAAGCTGTTCTGTGTATTATGGCAATTACTATGTCTATATTAATTCCTACATCTTCTATGAACTCAGTTATTTTTTCATCATTTCTTATGAACCATTCAACCGCGTCTTCGTGAGGCTTGTCAAATTGTTTCAGAGGATCATAGTCGTGGAAAAGAGCTGCCACGAATAAGTATCTTATATCTTCTTGACTGAATTTGTCGACCTTATACCGTACTCCTACGACTTCTCCTCCTCCACCACTATTATTATTAATATCATTCTGTCCATTGGCTGCCATTAATACAAAATAAGCGGCCTCTAACTCGTGGTCTATATTATGATAACCATAATAATCTGCCCCAAGTCCTTTCTTTGAGAACTCAGACACCGCATGTCTTATTATTCGCTGAAGCCACTTATCCTGTAACCCCATCGTCGTACCCAGGTTAATTATTTTGTCTCTTAAAACGGCTTCAGGTGCATGGCCGATATTATAGCGTATCCACCAAGGAAACAATTTCAGGCGTTTGTAAAACTCATACCAAATTGGCAGTGGTTCAGTTAGGGGATTAATCGTTGATGGACTTTGATGATCGCGGGTCAGGTTTGAGAGACGAGTACCCGCATGATCATTATTACGGTTCAAAGCCTTATCCACTGGCCTATGACAATACACCTGTGTATAATAATATTTGCAAAACTAGTCAAATATCGAAAATGAATCTAATAACTGATCCAATTCTGGTAACTTTATCAAATTTTTTGATCTTTGCTAAAAATTTACTACGATGTTGTTACTCTAAAGAGATAGATCTTTATGAATGAATTTGGATATAGAATCTATATTAGCTTCTAAAGTCATAAGAAGCTAGTGACCTCCGGTAAATATTTCAATAAAGGAGTAAAAGCATTAGACGCTCCAGATATTGGTCATGTAGTAAGAGAAACTCCTG
>OBLS010000250.1_pt1 | contig 18064 bp, 18 predicted proteins | sample 1519901 | NCBI WGS metagenome assembly OBLS01 (sample SAMEA3113585, study PRJEB22503) | soil metagenome | reverse complement strand
CAATTGAGAGCCCATTTTTCCCCTCAGAAAGATAGTGGATTGGGAAATCTGCTATTAGACTTTTTTCATCTTCTATATTATTGTTGTAATCTTTCACCAGTTTGATCTTCAATACTCAATAATCAAAAAATACTACAATGAGTCACTCATAACTATAACACCTTGAGTGTTAGGCTTAGTATTCTAAGGTGCTGTAAAATACAAAGTTTGCAGTACCTCAATCTTTCCAGCTGATTTGTCCTTGCGAAAAACAATATGTAGTTACTTGATATTTCATAAACATTGTGAAAACACCATTTTATGATTTACATGTCAAATATGGCGCAAGGATTGTTGACTTCCAGGGATGGAAAATGCCTTTGCAATATTCTGGGATTATTGAAGAACACGTCAACACAAGAAATAACGTTAGCTTATTTGACGTGTCACATATGGGCCGCTTTGAAGCCAATGGCATAGAGGCTTTCGAACTTTTGCAGATATTAGCAACAAATGACCTCTCAAAACTACACGACAGTCAGGCATTATATTCTCCGATCTGTTGCGAAAATGGAGGCATAGTAGACGATCTAATTATTTACAGAATTAACAGCGCTAGATATCTTGTAGTTGTGAATGCCTCTAATCGAGTAAAGGATTTTGAATGGATAAGCTCACATTCCAAAAAGCCGGGGGTTGTCAAAGACATAAGCGACTCCACAGCACTGTTGGCAGTCCAAGGCCCTCTGTCAGCAGAGGTGCTCAGACTTGCATTTCCCTCGTTGAATTTGGAGAGTCTAAAACCATTTGATTTTGTTCACACGAACATACTTTCACTACAATATGAAGAAGTTGACAAGAATACAAGGAAGGAAGATTTGATAGCCGCTAGCGGTCAATTCTATGCAAAAAAAGAAAAAAAAGAAAATAAAGATAGATTAACCCAAAATATGAAGAATGAACTACTTATCTCTCGCACCGGATATACTGGTGAAGACGGATTTGAGCTTTTATTTGATTCATCAAGAATCGATGTATGGGATAAACTCTTGCAGACGGGCTTACCATATAATATTAAACCGGCCGGGCTAGGGGCGAGGGACACATTGAGATTAGAAGCAGGGCTTCTACTTTATGGAAACGACATGGATGAGACAACCACCCCATTTGAAGTTCCTCTTAAGTGGACGGTAAAACTCAAAAAGACTGACTTTGTAGGAAAACAATCTCTCATAACGAAGCCCATATCAAAAAAACTCGTAGGATTTGAAGTGTTAGAAAAACGAATATCAAGACACGGGAATAGAGTACTAATAGACGGAAAGATGGCTGGTTATGTAACAAGCGGGGGTTATTCTCCGACTTTAAGAAAATCAATTGGACTTTGCTTTGTTCCTCCTGACACGCCCTCGGCTCAAGAAATCGAAATAGAAATCAGCGGAAAGAAGTACAAGTCGAAAGTAGCCTCCTCTACGAGGTTCTACAAGCGAAAATAACATATCCTCAGTATTATTACTTAATCTGAACGTTAATGGGCGAAGAGAATGAGATTCGATTTTCAAAAGAGCACGAATGGCTTGTATTAAAGGAAGGAGTAGCTGTAATGGGGATTTCGGATTTTGCTCAAAATCAATTAGGGGACATAGTTTCAGTAGAACTGCCCAAAGTAGGCTCGGCGTTTAAACAAAGACAACCTATGGCTATTGTTGATTCAGTAAAGGCTTCTTCTGACATTTATTCAGCCATCACTGGGGAAGTGATAGAAGTTAACGAGGAGCTAGTAGAGCATCCTGAATTGATTAATCAGTCTCCCCAGGATCAGGGATGGATCGTTAAGATAAAACCATCTAATTTGGAGGAACTCAAGGTACTTATGTCAAAGGACGAATATGACTCGTTTATTGGTGAAGCTGAAAATGAACTCGAAAAGGGCCCTGCCTAAAAATTGTCATAAATATTAAACTTGGGTTATATAGATAGCATGCAGATATATAGATACAAAGAACATGATGCGGGGTAAATTGATAGATAGGATATACAGAATATGCAAATACAGATAGAAAAACGCTGATCACAATGGACTATATTCCGACAACAGATAAAGATAAAGAGGAAATGCTCAAGCAAATAGGTGTAAAATCAATAGAAGATCTGACGAGCGGTTTGAGGCCTGCTTTTCAGGATAAAATCCACCTATCAAGTCCTATGAGCGAATTTGAATTGGTCGACCATATGAAAAGGTTGTCTCTGAGAAATAAACCTACCAAATACTTCGTCGGTGCTGGGTCATACAATCATTATATTCCAGCAGCTGTGAGTCATTTGATACAGCGTGGGGAATTTTTAACAGGATATACTCCGTACCAGCCAGAAATGAGCCAGGGAACTCTTCAGGCAATGTATGAGTTTCAATCATATATTTGTCTTTTAACGGGTATGGATATTGCAAATGGTTCTCTCTACGATGGCTCTTCTGCACTGGCAGAGGCAGTGTTGCTTTCATGCTCATATAACGGAAAGAATTCTATTTTTATAAAGAGGGGACTTAATCCAGAATATTTTAGGGTCTTGAAAACGTATTGTGATGGAGCTGATCTCACAATAGCAAACGAAATAACTGAGGATACTGCCTGTGTCATAGCCCAAAATCCAGATTTCTATGGAAATATTGAGAATCTACAATTCTTAGCTGAAAAGGCACACAATGCTGGAGCTTTGTTTATCGTTTGTGTCATTGAGCCCACATCATTAGCGGTTTTGAAAGCACCAGGAGACTATGGCGCAGACGTAGTGGTTGGTGAAGGCCAGTCATTTGGTATTCCAGTGAATTTTGGAGGACCTTACTTGGGTTTTATTGCAGTCAAGAGCTTTTTGTTAAAGAAAATACCAGGCAGAATTTGCGGGATGACTACTGATTCAAAAGGTAATCAGGGCTTTGTACTTACATATCAAGCCCGTGAACAACACATTCGAAGAGAAAGGGCAACAAGCAACATTACTACAAATGTTGCATTGATGGCCATTGCTGCGACTATTTATCTGTCTCTTATGGGCAGGGACGGGCTTAGAGCTGTCGCGACACTATCATATAATAGAGCACACTTGCTTTACGACAAATTAAATAGTACTGGTCTCAAGCCTCTGAATTCAAAACCTTTCTATAACGAATTCGTTCTACAAGCCCCTCCTGGCATGGGTATAAGAATCCTTTCAAACCTTCTACAGAGTGGTATTCTAGGCGGCCTTGATCTAGGCGAAGACAAAATGCTGATTTGCTGTACCGAAACGAACCAGGTTGAAGACATCATATCATACGCATCCATTGTCAAGGAGACCATATCTCAGAAATGAAATTGATATTTGAATATGAAGAAAATAGTTCAAAACACATTTCTTGTGATAAAGAGAATAGAGTCTACAACGCTATCGGCTGCGATAATGACCAAAGCAAGAATGATAATAGTAAAAGTCATAACAGCATTGATGTCAGTGGTCCCAAAGCTAGGGATGGTTATGAAATTCCAACAGATCTTCTCAGAAAGGAGTTACCTCTTCCAAATGTTAGTGAGCTAACCGTAGTCAGACATTACACAAACATGTCTCAGTCGAACTTTGGTGTAGACTTGGGTTTCTATCCTCTGGGCTCTTGCACAATGAAGTATAATCCCAAAGTAAACGAAGATATTGCTTCACTGAATGGTTTTGAAAATTTACATCCATTTTCACACGAAGACTACATTCAGGGCTCTTTGCAGTTGATGTGGGAATTAGAACAGGATCTAAAGGAATTAACCGGAATGGATGCTTTTTCTTTTCAACCAGCAGCTGGCGCTCAAGCCGAGCTATTGGGCACAATGATAGCCAAGGCGTACTTCAATCAAAGAAACCAGAAACAAAGAACAAAAGTGATCATACCTGATTCTGCTCATGGAACCAATCCTGCAACAGCAAGTATGTGCAAGTTTGAGACCATTACTATCCCATCTGACTCAAGGGGTAATATGGACATAAACAGGTTCCAAGAATCCCTGAAGCAGGATGTCGCACTTGTAATGCTAACTAACCCAAACACGCTTGGACTTTTTGAAGAAAAGATTTTAGAAATAAGTGACCTTGCTCATAAGAATGGGACGCTGATGTATTGCGATGGAGCAAACATGAATGCAATGATGGGAATAACTAGACCTTCAGATCAGGGTTTTGATTTCATTCATCTAAATTTGCACAAGACATTCTCAACTCCTCATGGAGGCGGCGGGCCTGGTGCCGGAGTACTAGGAGTAAGGGGATTCTTAGAGGACTATTTACCTGTCCCGCGGGTGGTCAATAGGGGGCACAAGTATGCCTTTGACTATTCCCAACGAAAATCTGTAGGATCAATAAGATATTGTTATGGAAACTTCGGCATGCTTGTAAGAGCATATTCTTATATCAAATCATGGGGCAGCTCCTTGAAAACCGTATCTAATAACGCAATTCTCAACGCCAATTACCTCCTCCGGTTGTTAAAGGACGAATTTCTTGTGCCATATGACCGCATTTGTGCACATGAATTTGTTATCTCCTCCAAAGGACTCGGGGAAAGGAGCGCGCTTGATATAGCAAAAAGACTCTTGGATTACGGATTTCATCCACCTACCATTTACTTCCCTTTGACTGTTAAAGAGGCATTAATGATAGAACCTACAGAAACGGAGAGTAAAGAAACTCTCGACAAGTTTGCTTGGGCTTTGAAAAAAATAGCTTGTGAATTAAAAGAGAAACCTGATTTTGTTAGGGCGTCTCCTCATACGAAATCCATGGGTAGATTAGACGAAGTCTCTGCTGCAAGAAAACCCAATTTAAGGTGGACACCAAAAGTGGAAGCTGCCACAAGGAGTAACCCATAAAATTCGTGCTACCATATTATCAGGGGAGAGCTTGATTGTTACGGGAGGCCCAAAATATTTTCAAGGCACAAAAATTAATCAAGATATCATTAGAATATGAAGAGGACTCCACTCAAGAAAATATTAGAACTATTAGTTCTATAAGAATAACGGGAGACTTTTTTCTTTATCCTGAGGACAGTTTAGAAGATCTCGAGGAGCGTCTCAAAGGGACAAAGTTAGAAAAGGTCAAGCTTAAGGAAAAAATAAAAGATTGCCTTAATAATTCTGAGGCGTTTGGATTTGATCCGGACTCAATGTCAGAAGCAATATTGGGTTGTATAAGAGATCAACATTGATCTGTGATCGGCACACCAGCCAGACAGCCTACAAAGTGATCTCCTCCCGTCTGAAAAAACTAATCCGTTAACCAATGACAAACATACTAAGTCAAATAAGGAAGAATAAGCACTGTCCATCGAGTAATAATATGGGTTCTACCACAAAATAAAGAATCAAGAACGCAAAGAAGAAAAAAATAAGAAATAAACATAACACGCATAAACATACTGATTAACTGTAGAATTGACCCTCAGGTTTAGCAAAATTCGGCTCTTGGAGACAGGAGAGGGCTCCGGATCCTGGAATATGGGCCTTGATCAGGCACTGATGTCTACAGTGGACGATTTCATACCTATCTTGAGACTCTATGGCTGGAAGCCATCCGCCGTTTCTATAGGATATTTTCAGAGCTTAGAGCAGGAAGTAGATCTCAAAAAGTGTGAAGATCTTGGAATTGATGTTGTGCGAAGAATAACAGGAGGTGGAGCCGTACTGCATGAACAGGAGCTGACTTACTCATTTATCACAAAAATTTTTCCTGCCGACATTAGGGAGTCATACGAATCGATCTGTGAGCCTGTAGTTATGTGTATAAAAGAACTTGGATTTGATGCAAAGTTCTCTCCAATTAATGATATCATAGTGAAAAACAAGAAAGTTTCAGGAAATGCACAAACCAGAAGGAACAATGTGTTGCTTCAACACGGGACAATACTTCTAGACATTGATATAGATAAGATGTTCTCTGTACTAAAAGTTCCATCTGAAAAAATTAAGGACAAAGCTATACAGGATGTCAAAGAAAGAGTTATGGGATTAAAAGTATGCTTCGAAGAGGTTGCAAACCAACTTTGGCAATCATTCGGAGAGATCTTTGAGGCAGAAGTTTTCAGGGATCGTGTAAGGGCCGACGAAATCATTGAGGCTAAGATAATGCAGAATTATAAATACAGTACTTATGGTTGGAACTACAAAAGATGAAACTGAGGATGGTTGCCTACTATTTTTTGAAAAGATAGAAAAATTCAAGTTAAATACTTATTGCATTCGTTCATGGTATTCCACGAAGCAACCATATGTACGACACAGCAGTTATTGGTGGAGGACCTGGTGGATATACTTGCGCTATAAGAGCCGCGCAGCTTGGCGCCACAGTCTGCTTGATTGAAAAAAACGGCCTTGGGGGGACCTGTACTCAGCGTGGCTGTATTCCCACCAAGTACTTGCATTCCTTGGGTGATATAATTAGAAGAACAGATTCTGCAAGGAAAAGTGGAATTAATGCAACCGTACAAATTAACTATAGCCATGTGAAATCCAAAATGTTTGCTACAGTTTCTAGATTAGCCTCAGGAATAAAAAAACTGTTAGAGTCAAATGGCGTGGAGTTAATTCATGGCGAAGCACAAATTCAATCACCAAATAAAATAAATATTAATAATCATTCCTTGGTTGAAACAAGAAATATAGTTATTGCTACAGGAAGCAGTCCAGTATGTATGCCCGGTTACCAATTTGGAGAACAAATCCTTTCAACTACTTCCGTTCTTGAACTCGACCAGTTGCCAAAGTCAATAACTATTATAGGTGGAGGGTATAGTGGCTGTGAATTTGCTTCTATTCTGAACGCACTGGGATGTAAAGTGTGCTTAATCGAAGCTCAAGATCACCTCTTGCCGCTGCAAATAAGTGAGGTCGGAAATATGGTTGAAAAGTTCATGGCCCTTGACGGCATTACCACTATGACAAAGTCTAATGTGGAGAAAATTATTGGTACAACGGCTTTCGTTAGTCAGCAAAGAGTAGAATCAGAAAAAATCCTTCTCTGCACAGGACGAAGACCAAATGTAAAAAGAGATGAACTATCTGGACTGGGCTTAATCTTTAATCCAAAGGGGATAAATGTCAACGAGAAAATGCAAACAAATATTCCATCCATATATGCAGTAGGAGATGTGACAGGCATGTATGAACTTGCCCATGTGGCAGCAAAACAAGGCGAAGTCGCTGCCGAGAATATTATGGGAGTTGCCAACTCTGGACTTGACTATAACACGGTGCCCGTCTGCATTTTTACCTATCCCGAAGTCGCAATCGTTGGGGATTTACGTACAAACGGGAAGTCAGGAGAATGCCCTCTTGTAGCCAGCGCTAAAGCAAATTGCCTTGGAGACACAAGGGGTACTATCAAGGTTTTTGAAAAAGAGGGAAAGTTAGTGGGAGCATACATCGTAGCCTCACATGCCGGAGAAATTATTGGAGAAGCCGCGCTTGCAATTAGGATGAAAGTTAGCGCGAAGAACATTTACAATACGATACTTCCGCATCCGACCTTACCAGAGTCTTTCCAGGAAGCTGTAAGGGATATTTATCACGAATCTATTCACTTACCGTCAAAAAGAAATACTAACCAAGCTGGACTTTAAGTAACCAGGTCAGTCGCAATGACACCATACAACAAGTTTTCACAATCTCTGAATCAGAGTTGATCAGAGCAGCAATTCAGTTACAAGTCAAAGATTAGCTAGCTTACATACTACAACTAACTGCGTCAAAACTTTATCCATATAACTTGCCTTATTTGGCTAGGTAACCTGAAGAATGGGACATACTGGCAATTGCATCAACTAAAAAATGCCGTGATGGTTGCATTGCCATTCCTTTATGATCATACCGAAGTCGCACTTTATTGCAACCATAGCATTATTCAGGCTGTGAGCTGAATCTATTGCACTGGTTATGTGTTGAGCGATTGTCGAGTTTATCATCTGCTGGTCAGCAAAGGGATTCACAATTGATGCTGGGAGGCTTGCCCCTCCAATTTCTTCAGTGACGTTATCAAGCCTTATATATCCAATCGTAGGGGAGTTATCAAAATCGTCTTGGATGGTAGAGATAATCATTTTCTTCGAATTGTCCAAAAAGTCACTGCTTCCAGTAATTAAGTATAAGGTATCAAAGGCGCCGACTAGTCCTGTTTGAGAATCCACAATGTTATAGGAATTAGTGGATGACTTGGTGATATGAACGGTGTTATTAACACTGTCGATCTCTTGCTGTTGCCTTTGCAAAGCGCTGAGCTGTGGTTCAAAGAAAGGGGAACCATCAGTTGGTTGAGAAAATGAGTAGGGGAGAGCCGAAAAGACGTGTATCACGATGAGACAGACAATTACATACGTTCTTTGTGGTTTATTGTTCTTAGTACTCATTGCTCTTGTATATCTAGCAGTTATGGTGAAGATAAAAAACTTTTCCAATGTGCTAGGTATCTATTTGCTTGAAAAACGTTTCAGTTCGTGTCATTCATTTTGTCAGATAGTAAAAAAAGGATGAGTTAGATGCGACTTTGACTCTGACTTACTTAACACATTCTGCCGGGTTTACAATCGCTTGGATTGAATATGTGATGTCTTTCAAACCAATCGTGATGATGCGCCGGATGATGTGGATGTTTGTGAGTTACCGTATGCGAATGACCCTTATGGTTGAAGAAATGCGTATGCTCGTCATTTGTGTCCGCGTTGTTGTCGCTTGTCACGGTCCCTAGGATATCAGACAGCTCACCAATTATTGCTGTGAGCTGTGCAGTCGTCGCAGTGGTATTTCCACTCGCTATAGCATCCCTCGCTTGAGTCAGGTTTGATGCTAACTGGTCAACAGCTGCAGCTTGGCTACTATTGATGTTGGCTTGCGCGTAAACTTGGGACGGAGACGACAGCCAAGAGCCAGAAAACACACCGCTAGAAAACATTGTTGCCGCTACAATCATGGTAAACAGTGATCTATTGCTGTTCATGATAACTTTGTTCAAATGTTGATATACTTAAACAATTATTGCGATATTTCCGAATCTTCTTCTAAATTGGTTTTTTTATCATTTAGACAGATCCACTCTTCCTTGGCATGATTATTTGGATAAGGCAAATTCCTGGGTAAATGTTGTGGCTATTGTGTACGAATCTGAATTAACTAATTTCTTGTTAGAACGGGCTTACTACATAGGTTTCTCTTTGCCTATAAACAACAAATAATATAGGCTACTGCGATATTAGAATCAGCCAATGAGAGAAATTTTGAATTTGTCCAACCATCTTGGAACCCCCTCATTTACCTCGTCAAGTGACCTCATACGGAGTTCGCAGTCTATCAAAGATAAGGTTTATGATATACTATTGAAAATTCCTGCTGGCAAGGTCACAACCTACGGTGATATTGCCAAAGCCATAGGCCAGCCCAATTCCTCCCGGCTGATAGGGCAAATCCTGCATAATAATCCGACTCCCGTGGTGGTTCCTTGTCACAGAGTCGTTTGCTCTAACGGAAAGATAGGAGGATATGCTTATGGTAGCAGAAAAAAACGAAAATTGCTTGAAGAAGAAGGGTTGAAATTCTGCGGCAGCGATAGTACGGATTTGGAAGAATTTCAAAAACATAGAATCACTTGGCCCTTGTCTTGACTCGCCGCTGCAGAGATATTAGTACAAAACAGGTCGTATATTATGATATGTTGGTCACGGGTATATCGTCAATATAATCTTCGATATTGAAGTCCAATTTCACGACCCGCTGATCCCCGTAGAACGAAATTGAAAATGGCTAGATAACTGACTTGGAATTAACTATTACTTGTCCCTATACTAAATTCTATACCAGAGTTGTCTGTTATTCCTATGTTCTAGCGAGCCTTGGCTTGCTTTACAATGTCTCTGAGGTGAGAGACTGATCTGACTTGTCCGCCATTTATTTTCTTATATACAGACCAGTATGTCGGTCGATTAATATCGTTTCTATCCTTAAGTACCTTGAGATGATATCTTAGCGATCTTACTTTTGTGACATAGGCTGATTTCTTGCCCATTCTTGCTGTCTTTCTTCCCTTCTTTGACCCGGAACCTAGTCCGCTTTTCTTCCTTACCGATCGTGTTGCCTTCGCACGCCCTCTGGACGTACCTTTTACCTTAACCGTCCAAATAGTCCCTTTTTTCACAAGCGAACGTAGGTCTTCTCGAGTAATAGAATCTGCAATGTCATCGAGTTTGTCTGGTTCAAACCGGACCCTGTTAGCCCCGACACCCAATAATCTGGCAACTAGTTCGCGCTTCTTTTTGATATTCACGGGCATTATGTATCATTCCTCTCCGGCTTATGCCCATTTTGATTTCCGGCTGCTGATCTGTTTTTTCTTTCTTCTGTACCCTCGTGCTGTGGCTTGTCCTCTGCCTGGGCTCTCTTTTCTTCTTGGATATTTTCGTTGTCCTTTAGTTTTTCGTTATCATTCTCTTCTACTTCTAAATCAAGTTCGCCTTCTTCCATCTCATCCTCATCTCCCGCATCTTCCGCTCTCAACTCGTTTGATACTTCTGTGGTCTCTCCTTTTTTCTTTATAGAGGGTTCACCTTTAATTTCAGATGCTTCTTCAGCCTTTTGCTCCTTGCCTGGATTTAAGACCTTAATCCCCTTATTACGAGCTTCTGCAAGGATTAGAAGCCTTTTTCTTTGCCCAACAGCATGACCTATCCTCGCAGCGTCCCCAGCTGGGTCTAATCGTCCAAGATCTTTTACATTGAAAACGAGATTGTCTGTATACCCTGAAGGATGAAGGCCTCTAGCCTTTTTTGGGCCTCTATATCCGATTTTCACAAGCCTGGGGGCGCCAGAAAGTTGCCTTCTCATTTTATTATCCTTGCCTTTAGGTCTCCTCCACGACTCAGCAAGCCTGTCATATCTCCAGCTTTCCTGTCTTACGAATTTAGGTCGTCTATGCGCGACCTTTTTTCGAGCTTGGAGTAATTCTTCGTTAATCACCATTTACCGTAGCAAATAAGACGAAAAGAGCTTATCAATAAATACCTTTCTGGTTCCCCTGGGTTCATCCGGCATCACGAACTTGTGGCAAATCGACTAGTTGTGAATTGCTCCTATACGAGGATAACGACCAGAGGACTATATGTAATATTCTAGCTGTTCCCTCAGGAAACCATTTTTCAGCCAATGCCAGTCCTTATTCGTAAGGAGTAGACGCAATCTCTCAGAAATGTGTTGATGCGGACAACAAAAAGGTTAATAGTTTATGATTGTCACTTAATATTTCATGAAAAAATATGAATTACCTCCAGTTCCTTACAGCTATGATGCATTAGAGCCACATATCGATGCAAGAACGATGGAGATACACCACACAAAGCATCATCAGACTTATACGGACAAGTTAAATGCAGCGCTCGAAAAATGTCCTCCAGAGATACAAGAAAAAGATGTCCTAGAAATATTATCAAATATCGGCCAAGTGCCAGCGGACCAAAAGGGAGCAATTAACTTTAATGGAGGTGGATTTGATAACCATAGAATATTTTGGAACAACATGAAACCAAACGGCGGAGGAGAACCAGGCGGCTCAATTGCTGATGCAATAAATACATCCTTTGGAAGTTTTTCAGAGTTTAAGGAGAAATTCTCATCGACTACTGCCTTGATTCAAGGAAGTGGTTGGGGTTGGCTTGTCTACAATCCATCCTCGAAGAAAGTTGAATACAAATCAATGCCAAATCAAACAAGTCCAAGAACAGAGGGGTTGGTCCCAATCTTAGGATGTGACGTATGGGAACATGCATATTACTTGAAATATCAGAACAAAAGACCTGACTATATTTCTGCATGGTGGAATGTTGTAAATTGGGACGATGCGGCATCACGTTTTGATAAGGCAAAGCAATAGAAGTCTACCTTAGGCTGGTTACTGGACTCTTCCACTTTTTTACTTTTTAGAGCAAATCCAATTTTCTGTCCTAGCACAAATCGCAACGCGGATATATCCTTTCCGTAAAAATCCGATCCTATATAATGACCGGTCTGTTTGTAGTTTTTGCTAAACAACTGATTTCAGTGCAATATTTAGGGTCTGAGGCATCTATGAGGATCATCGGTTTGTAGGTACAAAAAATGTACAAATTGTCTGATAAGAAATTGGCGCCATTAGGAGTTTCCCTCAAATGTCAACCGACAATTTGAAGTTAGTACAAATTGTTCCTAATTGACATTCCTTAGGGGTTGCTAATTTGTCGCGATAAATGTTCCCGATATGCAAATATCGCTGTAGGAGGTTACTTACTCAGACAGCAGGTTAGTAACTGAATGAGAGCCAAAGTGTTTACTCGTTATAATAATGTCATAGTATTGTTGATATCTGTACTAAACCCCGAGATAACACATGTCCGCCTTCCATGTACCTTGGATAGATGTTGAAGACTCATATCTTCATACTGTCAAAGCAATATTGTAGGAGTTCTTGGGATCAGAGCAGGTCTGATGACCATGCTTATTAAAGTGCGTCAGTACTGAAAATTCGGCTTCTTATTTTTCTTGGATATTGCCGGAGTAATCTTTCTTCAGGTCAACCATGTTAATGACTCCATAACCCTCACGTGTAGTTCTACTAGTAGCCATATTATAATCATAAATCTTCATAGAATACTCCTTCAAAATAGGCATCATGTCGTCCAAAGAAGGGCTCACATAGAACCCTGGACAATCGCCTGTAAGCTGAAAGGTGGCATGGACTACTGCTCTTCCTCGATTATCAGATTCCAACCAAGAAGCAAATGGATATAGCCAACATACTCCAGGTTTATTAGGATGGATTCCACAATAACCTTTTTCATCTAAAAACCTGCAGGAAATCGGGGTTCCATCATCTTGTTCTCTTTCATCTACTTTTCTTTTTAATGAAAGCATACTAAGAGTTGTAATTATATTCCCAAACGGTTCATGTTCCTGCCAGCTGGAAATGACTGTTTCATTTTTGATGAACTTATTTTTTGAATCATAACCAAGTTTTTTCGCAATCGTGTTAATATCATCTACTGTTAATGGTAACCTACCTTGTCGGTCGCAACAATTGTGGCATTCTGGCCATAGGCAATTCCACAAAACATAAAGGCTATCTTTGGAAAGAGTAGGGATATGAAATATAACTCCGTTGACATTTATTGCGGTGTCCACAACGTCGTCTCTTTTACCTAAATGTAAGTCGTAAACATGCTGGTCGATTCTCCACTTGCTGCTTAGCCTATCAAGAGACTCTTTAACGGAGCTAGTATAACCAAAATCCAATTTTTTTCGTTTACTTATAATCTGTGCATTGCTAAGTTATAAAGGCTGGTTTTAACATCTGCTTCTTATAAAGAACGATTGTTTGAATGTGCGTATGTAGCCTACACGTTTATAGCAAATGAAAAACTCAAACAAGCTGTTCAAATCTGACGCTGCAAAAACGGGAAGCTTTCCGGCTAGCTAGGAGACCCCATCGTTATGATTGCCAATAGTGGCCAAAGCACCAGTTTACAACGCTATTAGCAATGAGGAAATAAAAAGCTGAAAACCCCTGGGCAAAATAACACAACGTACGAGAATGAATCAGAAAAGACAATGGAACCTCCGATCGGGAATTATCAAGCTTCGGACTAATCCCGATAGATTTCCTTGTCGCTTACACGCGAGCTGGTAGAAGGGGTTTTAATATGATAAATGTTATTAAGAATGTTGGCGAGGTTTGCCTCGCCAAAATTAATTGGAAAATAAAAATAATGATGACATCAACAGGAACAACAACAAGGGCAATGTCTACTGCAATAGCTCTTTCCAGGCGAAAAGGTAAACACGCTTCCTCAACTCAGAACCGTAGAATGGTCTGGGAGGGCGTTGTCTGGCCCTTAATATTACAGGTTAATAGGTCTTATTTTACGCTGGATGAATATCATGCTAAAAGAGACAAATTTTGTGCGACCTACAATATCCCTCAACCTCGGGTCGCAGGGGGCTTTGTATCTTTGTTGGTGAAGGGAATTCTTACAAGAGAAAAGAAAATCTATTCAATACATTATCGGCTTATTCCTTATATGCGAAAGAGGGCAACTTTAGAATATGGCCTTGTAATGAGGGAAATAAATTCGAAGCGGTAAAAACAAATACCTGTCCTTTATGGTTTATCTTGTAGCCCGTGAGGGATGCGTGTATGCTACAGATGGGTCTAGGCATTTATGTACCAGTCTCAATACTGGATCATATTTGTCTACGTTCGCTGGTCCATACGCGCATGCTACAAAGCCCGGTCGAATCTTGTACTATGTACGAATGACGAGATGCCGAATCTAGTGGCCAATCTCCAAGGTATCCTTGTTGGGCTAGGGATTTCAGGCTCTGGATCTCTATAAAGGGAAAAGAAACCTGGAGACAGCAGTTCGAATCTGCTCCGGGCTACTTTATTTTGTATATTATTTTTTTACTTAATTCCCTGTGTCCTCTATATTGCTGGGCCTGCCTTCTGAATCTCTTTTGGCATCTTGCCAAACTTTTCGAAATTTTTGACGAATAATCTTGCCAGCCTTCTCGCAGATGATTCGTACTTTTCTCTGTCAGGCCATGTACTCTTTGGATCAAGGATTTCTGTTGGCACTCCAGGACATGTAACAGGAATCTCTAAATTAAATATACCATCGTTCACAAAATCTATCATATCCAAGCTTCCTGTGAGTGCTGCCCTCACCATTGCCCTTGTATAGGTCAAATTTATTCGCCTGCCTACACCATAAGGTCCTCCTGACCAGCCAGTATTAACCAGAAACACTTTTGTGTGGTATTGGTCGATCTTGCTTCCAAGCATGTCAGCGTACACTTTAGCGTGTAGAGGCATAAATGGAGCCCCGAAGCACTGTGAGAAGGTCTCCTTTGGTTCAGTTATCCCCCTCTCCGTGCCGGCCAACTTGCTTGTGTAGCCAGACATAAAATGATACATAGCTGATTCTTTATTCAACTTTGCAATCGGAGGCATCACACCAAAGGCATCTGCAGTCAAAAAAATGATAACTCTTGGATGACCTGCAAGGCTTGGAATTATCGAATTGGGTATAAATTCAAGAGGATAAGCGGCACGGGTATTCTCTGTTAGGGTATCATCAGAAAAATCCGGCTCCCTTGTCCCATTTTTGACTACAACATTTTCCATAACAGTGCCAAACCTTATTGCATTCCAGATCTGCGGCTCGTTTTCTTTTTTCAAATTGATGCATTTGGCATAACAGCCACCCTCAAAATTGAAAATATTACTATCAGACCAACCGTGTTCATCATCGCCTATCAATCTTCGTTCAGGATCTGCCGATAGTGTAGTTTTTCCTGTGCCTGACAAACCAAAAAACAATGCACTATTGCCATCCTTACCGACATTGGCTGAACAATGCATGGGAAAAACGCCCTTCTGTGGCAGAAGATAGTTTAGAGTAGAAAACATTGCCTTTTTTATCTCACCTGCATAAGAAGTCGAACCAATAAGGATAATTCTCTTATTGAAATTCAATATGATAAAGGTCTCTGCTCTTGTGCCTTCAGTCTCCGGCATCGCTCCAAAATCATTTACTGATAAAAGGGTAAACTCCGGATCGTGATTTTTGAGCTCCTTTTGGGTTGGCCTGATGAAGATTTGGTTCGCAAAGAGGCTATGCCATGCTTTATCAGTAATAACCCTTATGGCCAGTCTTGAGTCTGGATCAGCCCCAACAAAACCATCAAAAACGTAAAATTCTTTTCCCTGCACATGTTTTTTCATCCTATTAAAAATCTTGTCGAAGTTGCTTACGGAAATTGGATGATTTATCTTCCCCCAATCTATTTTATCATGGGTTGTTTCGTCGTCCACGATGTAGCGGTCATCTGGTGATCTCCCAGTAAATTTGCCGGTTTTAACTGAGAGTCCACCGGAAGAGGAAAGAGTGCCTTCCCCTTTCTGAATCGCAATCTCGATCAGCTGCGGCACGGGTAGATTTCTGTTGATCTTGCCAGGTCTGATATCCATCTCCTCAAGTTGCGACATGCTCCTACCCGGAGCAGCCTTGAGACTGTCATTCATTCCTTGTCTAAATACAATTTAATTGTATATTTAATTGATTTCCTATCTTTCTATAGAAGTCTGTTCCAAGGTTTGGCTGTGAGTACACTTAAAAATAATGCTTAGGCAGTTATCAAGTTAGTTAGTATACCTGCCGCTTGCTTTTGAATTTTTGCATCACAATATTGTGTTATAGCAAAAAGAGAGATAACATAACAACCAATATTTACAAGCTAAGTATCATGGTCTGGAGCGTGTGAACCACCAGCCTTGATCATAGTCGACAAATCAATGTTGAAAAATGTTTTTAGGATTCCGAGATAAGTTGTTACCGGTGGCGGAACTTCTTTTTCGCAAGCTACACCCAAGTTCCATGCATTTATCCAAATGATCATGCTGTGCAACATAGTGAGAAATCTGATATGTTTGCCTTGAACAACCTCCAGAGCATTAATGTATTTTTCAGACAACAGCCAAGATGCTGTAAAATCAATACAAGCAGTACCGTAAATCGCATTGATCTGTTCAGATAGGCTAGTAGCATAGCGGAATGGCTTTTTGCACACAAAGAATGGAAATTCAACCTTAGCAGGAATCATGAGTTCTAATGGCGACCAGATTGTTATAATTCGGGCTCCATCTGCTAGCTCACTTTCAAACCGTTTGGTCATATGACGAATGATCTTGACATCTGTGAACCAGAACAGTATTACGGTAGCATCGGAAATTTTCGTTTTTCTAATGTCTTGATTAAATATATGAGCATTTTTGATACCCTTTACCCTGTTGCTGGCCTTAACTGCCAATGATTTTCTGATCTCAATTCCAATAGATTTTTTTACATTAAATTCTGTTGCCGCTAGTCTTAGAGTGTTGTTCGTGCCACATCCCAAATGATAGAAGACGTCTGTACTTCTGAGCCGGGCAAATCTGAATATGTTTCTTATTACGCTGTCTGGCAAAGAGACTGCTTCGCCCTTCAAAGCCGATTGTGGTAACGAAGAAAGGAAATGTTGTATGTTCAAGTAACGGTGACCATATGATGCAAGGTTATTTCTTTGTATATTTGATAGCCTTAAGAATTTATTGTCATGGAACTAGAGGATCTCACCCTGTGATGATATGATACGTTCGGTTTGTAACATGTTGTAGTAATATGTTGTACCAATATGCTTTAATGTTGTAAGCCATATGGACTCCAATGAATTTGGAAGTTCAACCGCTTGTTCACGCAGAGATAAGCGTAATCCCCATAATTTCGAGCAGAGGAGACAAAGAGAACGCTATCTCAGATTCGGGTATGAGCAAATACATAGCTAAGGCATTCGACGCTATTCGTAAAATAGAGGGAATCAATGTAGTGCTGACGTCTATGGGAACACATATTGAGACAAAAGATTTTGCAAAAATACTAAAGGCTATAGATGCTACTCACGATTCGCTGAGAGGCGAAGGCAACGTAACGAGGATAATCTCTACAATTCGAATAGACGAAAGGAGAGATAAATCGGCGACTTTTGACGATAGGGTATACTCGGTACAGAAAAAACTGCAGAAGTAAGTTTCCCAAAGTCGACTATTCAAATCGCACAATCTAGTAATATAATAACTAGAAAATGGGAGGTTTTTCCTTCATCCTTCCCTTACCCATTTTCTGTGTGAAATACAGCGAATTCAGGGCTAACCCTGATATTCACTTGCAGAACAGGTAATCATCAAATTCCTCTCTCCTATATTAGAGATGAGGTGAAATCTTCCTGATAGAGTCTGCTAGGAAAAGGTTAATAGAATTTTTCTTTATTATTAATGTAGTATTTTCTTAAAGGATTATGAAGTAACCCATTTTATTACTAGGCTGTCAAATTCCGCCTTTGGAAAGGACCGCTAACCGCTGGTCAGTCAGCATTTGTATACTACACTTCAATATACACAGTGTCATTTTCTACAGTAACCTTGTAAGACTCCAGACCATTTAATTTCTGAGGAAACCAAATCA
>OBLS010000249.1_pt1 | contig 18066 bp, 15 predicted proteins | sample 1519901 | NCBI WGS metagenome assembly OBLS01 (sample SAMEA3113585, study PRJEB22503) | soil metagenome | reverse complement strand
CTCTGGCCAGGCCGTCGCCCATGGCCGTCCCACCGTTGGCGTTCAGGGTGTCCAGCGCGCTGCGCACCGCCTCCCGGTCGGTGGTCGGCGGCACCAGCGTCTCGGCCTCGCTGGAGAAGACGACCAGCCCCACCTGGAAGCGCTCCGGCAGGCGGTCGAGGAACCGGCTGGCCGCCCGCTCGGCCGCCTCCATCCGGGTCGGCTCGACGTCGTCGGCGTTCATCGACCCGGACACGTCGATCACCAGCATGACCGTGGCCTCGTCGCGGGGGACGGGGACCCTGGCCATCGGCCTGGCCGCGCCCAGCAGCAGGGCGGTCAGGGCCAGCACCAGCAGGGCAGCAGGAATCCACCGGCCTCGCCGCTCCCGCTCGACCACCCCGGCGAGCACGTCCAGGGCCGGGTAGCGGATCGCGTAGCGGATCCGCCGCCGCCTGGCCAGAACGAGGGCGAGGATGACGAGGGGGATCAACAGCAACGCCAGGAGCGCCAGGGGGGTGGCAAAGGTCATCGACAACTCCAGGCTCGCGGTGTTCCTCCCCTAGGCTGCCACGATCTTCGAAACCACGTAAGCCTGCCGTCAAAGACCAGCCGGCGCGGTACCCTTGGGCGGTGGCCGCCCGGTGGGGCGGGGCGAGCGGGGGATTTGCCCTTCAGCCGGGGAGCCGCAGGCTTCTTCGGGTTCGGACTCCCGACTCCTGGCCTCGCCCCACCGGACGCCTTCCTCACCACAAAGGCGGTGCGCCGGGCGCCGTCCCGTGGCACGCTTCGGCCATGGACCCGCGTGTCGCCGCCAACCGCGCCCTCTGGGACGAGTGGACGCCGATCCACGTCCGCTCGGCGTTCTACGACGTCGAGGGCTGGAAGTCGGGCAGCCGCGCCGACCTGTACCCCCTCCTGGTCGACGAGGTCGGCGACGTCGCCGGCAAGGACCTGCTCCACCTCCAGTGCCACTTCGGGCTGGATACGCTCGCCTGGGCCAGGCGCGGGGCCAGGGTGACCGGGATCGACATCTCGGAGCGCGGCATCGAGCAGGCCCGGCTCCTGGCCGCCGAGACCGGCCTGGAAGCGACCTTCGTGGTCGCGGACGTGGCCGAGCTCCCGGACCACCTCGAGGGCCAGTTCGACGTGGTGTTCACCTCCTTCGGGGCCATCAACTGGCTGCCCGACCTGCCCCGCTGGGCCGAGGTGGTGGCCCACTTCGTGCGTCCGGGCGGCTTCTTCTACATCGCCGAGGCCCACCCGTTCGCCTGGGCCTTCGACGACGACGACACGGCCACCGAGCTCCGCCTCCACTACCACTACTGGCCGTCCCCGGACCCGCTGGTGTTCCCCAACGAAGGGTCCTACGCCGACCCGGACGCCCCCGTGGAGGCGCCGTTCGAATACGCCTGGCAGCACAGCATGGGGGAGATCGTCAGCTCGCTGGCCGCGGCCGGGCTGCGCATCGAGTACCTCCACGAGCATCCCTGGGTGCCATGGAAGATGTTCCCGTTCATGGTCGAGACCGAGCCAGGGTCCGGGGTCTGGCGGCTGCCGGAGCCCGACGACGCCAGGCTGCCGCTGCTGTTCTCGCTCAAGGCGACGAAGCCCTGATGATGCCGGCGGGGTCGCTGCTCACCCAGCAGGTGCTGATCGTCAAGCAGAAGCTCAAGCTGATCGAGCTCCGCAACGAGTACGACGTGTTCGACTCGAGCGGCCGTCAGATCGGCGCGGTGGTGCAGGCCAGTCAGTCGCCGCTGGCCTTTCTGGCCAGGGTGTTCACCAGCTGGGACGTCACCCTGCCGATCACCCTGCACATCCTCGGGCCCGGGGCCGTGACCGAGCTGATCGTGCACAAGCCGTGGTTCACCTGGCGCTGCCGGGTGATGCGGGCCGACGGCCAGCCGGTGGGTGAGATCACCAAGCAGGTCCGCCTGGGCAAGGCGCGTTTCACCCTGCTCGACCCCCGCGGGGCCCAGCTCGGCGAGGTCCGGGCCCACAACTGGCGGGCCAAGGACTTCAGCGTCTTCGACGGCGCCGGCCAGGCGATCGCCCGCGTGACCAAGCGCTGGGCCGGGCTGCGCGAGCTGTTCACCGACGCCGACACCTACGTGGTCGAGGTCAGTCCCTCCGCCGTCGACCCCCTGCGCAGCCTGGCCGTGGCCACCTGCCTGGTCATCGACGTCGTCATGAAGCAGAAGGACTACGCCGACTAGCTGGGCCCCGGGACCCGGTCACCCCTTGCCCAGCCTCTCGCGGACCGACCGGGCCGCCGCGACCATGTTGCGCAGGGAGGCCAGCACCTCCGGGTAGTCGCGGGTCTTGAGGCCGCAGTCGGGGTTGACCCAGAGCCGGGTCGGGCCGACCGCCTCCAGGGCCTCGGTGAGCAGCGTGGACATCTCGTCGGGGGGCGGCACCCGGGGCGAGTGGATGTCGTAGACGCCGAGGCCGATCTCGCGCCCGTAGCCGGCCTGGTCGAGGTCGCGGACCAGCTCCATGCGCGACCGGGCGGCCTCGATCGAGGTCACGTCGGCGTCCAGCCCGTCGATGGCCGGCAGGATCTCGCCGAACTCCGAGTAGCACATGTGGGTGTGGACCTGGGTCTCGTCGCGGACCCCGGCGGTGGCCAGCCGGAACGCCTCCACCGCCCAGGTCAGGTAGGCCTGGCGGCGGTCGCCGCGGAGCGGCAGGGCCTCGCGCAGGGCCGGCTCGTCGACCTGGATGACGCCGATCCCGGCCGCCTCCAGGTCGGCCAGCTCGTCGCGGATGGCCAGGGCGAGCTGGCGCGCGGTCGCCTCGAGCGGCTGGTCGTCGCGCACGAACGACCACTTCAGCATGGTCACGGGCCCGGTGAGCATGCCCTTGACCGGCCGCTCGGTCAGCGACTGGGCGTAGGTGAGCCACTCCACGGTCATGGCGGCCGGCCGGGACACGTCGCCGAAGATGATCGGCGGGCGCACGTAGCGGGTGCCGTAGGACTGGACCCAGCCGAGCTCGGTCACCGTCACCCCGGCGAGCTGCTCGCCGAAGTACTGGACCATGTCGTTGCGCTCCGGCTCCCCGTGGACGAGCACGTCCAGCTCCAGCTCGTCCTGGAGCCGGATGACGTCGGCGATCTCGGCGCGCATGCGCTCGGTGTAGCCGGCCTCGTCCAACTCGCCCCGGCGGCGGGCCGCCCGCGCCTTGCGGACCTCGCCGGTCTGGGGGAACGAGCCGATGGTGGTCGTGGGCAGCGGCGGCAGGCCGAGCCGGGCCCGCTGGGCCTTCTCGCGGACGTCGTACGGGCTGGCCCGGTGCAGGTCGGGCTCGCCGACCGCGTCCAGCCGTCGGCGCACGGCCGGGTCGCGGGCCCTGTCCGACCGGCGGCGGTCGGCCAGTGTCCGGCGGTTCGCCTCCAGCTCCTCGGTGATGGCGCCGGTCCCTTCGGCCAGCCCGCGGGCCAGGGTGACCACCTCGGCGACCTTCTGGCGGGCGAAGGCCAGCCAGGGCCGGACCTCCGGGTCGAGGGACGGCTCGGCGTCCAGGTCGATCGGGACGTGCTGGAGCGAGCAGGAGGTGGACACGACCACGTCGCCGGCCAGGCCGAGCAGGGTGGCCAGGGTGGACAGCGACCGCTCCAGGTCGTTCGCCCAGATGTTGCGGCCGTCGACCACCCCGGCGACCAGGGTCCGGTCGCCGATGCCGCCGGTCGAGGCCAGCAGTTCCCGGTTGCGGGCGCCGTCCCGGGTCAGGTCCAGGCCGATGCCGTCGACGGGGGCGCCGGCCAGGACCCCGAGGGCGTCGCCGAGGTGGTCGAAGTAGCTGGAGACGAGCAGCTTGGGCCGGGCGCTGGACCCACCGAGGCGGTCGTAGGCGTGCGCCAGGGCGTCGAGCTCGGCCGGCGAGCGGTCCTGGACGAAGGCCGGCTCGTCGAGCTGGACCCACTCGGCTCCGGCGGCCTCCAGCTCGTCCAGCAGCTCGGCGTACACCTCCAGCAGCGGGTCGAGCAGGCTGAGCCGGTCGAACCCGGCCGCGACGTCGTCGGCCGGCTTGCCGAGCAGCAGGAAGGTCACCGGGCCGAGCAGGACCGGGCGGGTGGCGATGCCGAGCTCGCGGGCCTCGGCCAGCTCGGCCAGGGGCTTGGGCGTGGCCGCCAGGCCGAACTCGACCTCGGGGCCGAGCTCGGGGACCAGGTAGTGGTAGTTGGTGTCGAACCACTTGGTCATCTCCATGGCGGTGGCGTCGGCGCGCCCTCTGGCCATGGCGAAGTAGGTGCCCAGGTCGACGTCGCCCTGGCCCGGCCGCCCGTAGCGGCCGGGGACGGCGCCGACCAGGACGCAGGTGTCGAGCACCTGGTCGTAGAGCGAGAAGTGGTTGGAGGGGACCTGGCCGACCCCGGCGTCGCGCAGGAACGTCCAGGCCTGGCGGCGCAGCTCCCTGGCCGTCGCCTCCAGCTCCTCGGCCGGCACCCTGCCCGCCCAGTAGCCCTCGGTGGCGGTCTTCAGCTCCCTGCGGTCACCGATCCGCGGGAACCCGTGAACGGTCGAACTGACGGTCATAAGCCCTCCCTCGAGGCCTGGACGGGCCGCGCTCCCGCGCGGACGCTGGCAGGTCTTCGGGCTCGTGGGCGTGGCGCGGCGTGGCCGTGCCGGGTCCTACTGGCCGTCGCTTCCCGAACTGTCTGGCTCAGTGCTGGACCGAGGAGCGTGGGCGCCTCGGTGACGGCTGTCGTTCCCACTTACCGCTGCGGGGCAGCTCCGGAATCGCACCGGATTCCCTCTTTGGCGACGCCCGGCCGATGTTTCCCGTGAAACACGGACGGGCGAACCAGCGCCCGGCAAGGATCGTCCGGTCCCGCGGCGGCTGTCAACAACCGCGCCATGCCCCCGCCCCGGCGCGCCCCGCCTAGAACAGTGTCGGGGTGTTCGGCTCCATGCCGCGGAGGGCGTCGTAGTCGAGGGGGACGCAGTTGATGCCGCGGGCGGCGGCCAGGGTCCGGGCCTGCTGGGTGAAGGCCTGGGCGGCGAGCACGCCGCGGACCGAGCCGAGGGCGGGGCGGAGGCGCTCCAGGTAGCGGGCGAGCTGCTCCAGGCCGTCGATCTCGCCGCGTCGCTTGATCTCGACGGCGACATAGGCACCCTGGTCGTCGCGGCAGAGGAGGTCGACGGGACCGATGTCGGTGGGGTACTCGCGCCGGACCAGGGACCAGCCGTCACCGAGGACGGTGCAGCGGTCGGCCAGCAGCTCCTGGAGGTGGCGCTCGACCCCGTCCTTGACCAGGCCGGGATCGACCCCGAGGTCGTGGGAGGAGTCGTGCAGGATCTCCTCGATCTGGATGGTCATGCACTCCCCGGTGCGGTTGCTGACCTTCCAGGCGCCCGGCTCCTGGACCAGCGAGCAGGGGGCCGACATCCAGTTGAGCGGCTTGTAGGCCCCGCCGTCGGAGTGGACCAGCACCGAGCCGTCCGCCTTGACCAGCAGCAGGCGGGTCGCCAGGGGGAGATGGGCGCTGAGCCGGCCCGTGTAGTCGACGCTGCAACGGGCGATCACGAGGCGCATGGCCAGATCGTATCGTGAACCCACGACGGTGCCGTACGTCCACGCCAGCGGCCACGGCCCGCCGGCGGTGCTGGTCCACGGGACCTTCGTCGGCGGCCGCAGAGCTTCGCCGCCCAGGCGCCGCTGTCCGAGGACCACCGGCTGCTGATCGTCGACGCACCCACCCCCGACCCGGCGCCCTCGCGTCTACCACTGGGCGCGTCACCCTGACCCGCCGCTGCCGGGTCCCCCTCCTCCGCCGGGCCTGGGCGGTTCCCGGAAGCGGAGGGAAGTGGTAAACAGGTCGTACCTCCCGGGAGCGCCGATCCGCGGGGACGAGCAGACGGAGGGCGAGCTGGTCGCGACGGTGGACGGCCGCGTGCCCCCAGGGCCGAGGGGCAATCTGCTGCTCGGGAGCATCCCCGAGATCCGCCGGGACAACGTCCACGCCTTTCTCGGGGCCTGGCGCGAGTACGGGGACACGGTGCGCTTCCGCGGCCCGCTGACCCTCTACCTGCTGGCCCACCCGGACGCGGTCAAGCAGGTGCTCCAGGACAACGCGGCCAACTACCCGCGGCCCCCGTTCGTCCGCGACCGGCTCCAGGCGATCGTCGGCGGTGGCCTGGTCGGGGCCGAGGGAGCCGGCTGGGTCCGCTCCCGGCGGATGGCCCAGCCGGCCTTCCGGCGCCACTCCCTGGAGGGCTACGGGCGGCAGTTCGTCGAGGCCACCACCGAGGTGCTCGACTCCTGGGCGGCCAACGCCGAGACCGGCCGGCCGCTGGAGGTCGAGTCGGAGATGGTCCGGGTCAGCCTGGCCAACCTGGCCGCCTCGCTGTTCCAGACCGACTGGCGGCGCGAGATCGACCGGGTCGGGCCGGCCGTGGGGGACATCCTGGCCTTCGCCAACTCGGCCCTGACCTCGGTGGTCGACACCGCCCGGCTGCCGCTGCCCGCGACCCGCCGCTTCGAGCGCCGCCTGGAGCTGCTCGACTCGGTCCTGTACCCGCTGATCGCCGAGCGCCGGCGCTCGCCCGGCGGCCAGGACCTGGTCAGCATGCTGGTCGAGGTCACCGACGAGGAGACCGGCGACGGCCTGACCGACAAGCAGGTCCGCGACGAGACGATCAGCTTCTTCATCGCCGGCCACGCCACCATCGCCTCGGCCCTGACCTGGACCTGGTACCTGCTCTCGACCCACCCGGCGGTCTGGCGGCGGCTGCGGGCCGAGGTCGCCGAGGTCCTCGGCGACCGCCCGCCGTCCGTGGCCGACCTGCCCCGCCTCGCCTTCACCGGCATGGTCGTGGAGGAGGCGATGCGCCTGTACCCGCCCATCTACCTGGTCCTGCGCCGGGCACTGGCCGACGACGAGGTCGGCGGCTACCGCATCCCGGCCGGGGCCAACATCGCCCTCTGCCCGTACGTGACCCACCGCCACCCCGGGTTCTGGGACAACCCGGAGGGCTTCGAGCCGGAGCGGTTCGCGCCCGAGGCGGCCCGCGCCCGGCACCGCATGGCCTTCTTCCCGTTCTCGGGCGGGCCCAGGCGCTGCATCGGCGAGGGCTTCGCCCTGCTCCAGCTCCCCCTGGTGGTGGCCATGGTGGCCCAGCGCTACCGGCTCAGCCTGCTCCCGGCCCGCCCGGCCGAGGTCGAGGCGGCCGTCACCCTCCGCCCCCGGGCCCCGATGCTGATGCGGGTCGACCGGGTCGCCTGAGTCAGGCCGGGTTCCAGAGGGCCTGGCCGGTGTCGGGGTCGAACAACGACAGCTCGCTGACGTCGACGGCCAGCTCGACCCGGTCGCCGCGGCGTACCGGGTGGGTGCGGGGGAAGCGGGCGATCAGGTGGGCCTGGCCGCCGGGGAGCCGCTCGATCCCCGGGGTGTCGCTGACGGTGACCGCGGTGGCGTTAATCGGGCAGGCGACCAGCAGCTCGTAGCCGAGGCGCTCGACCCGGAAGGCGGACGAGAACAGCACCGGCAGGCCCGGCTCGGAGCCGGCGTCGGTCACGTGCTCGGGCCGGATGCCGATGGTCACCGGGCCGGTCCGGCCCCGCAGCAGCCCCGACGGGGTGCCCGGGAAGGGGAGGCGCTGGCCGCCCAGGACCACGTAGGTGCGGCCGGCGTCCTGCTCGAGGTACCCGGCGACCAGGTTCATGGCCGGCTCGCCCATGAAGCTGGCCACGAAGGTGTTGGCCGGCCGCCGGTAGAGCGTCCGCGGCTCGTCGAGCTGCTCGATCCGCCCGCCCCGCATGACCGCGACCCGGTCGCCGATGGCCATGGCCTGGGACTGGTCGTGGGTCACGTAGATGGCGGTGACGCCCAGCCCCTGCTGGAGGTGGGCCAGCTCGGTGCGGAGCCGGATCCGCTCGCCGGCGTCCATGTGGGTCAGCGGCTCGTCGAGCAGGAACACGTCCGGGACCCGGACGGTGGCCCGGCCGACGGCCACCCGCTGGCGCTGCCCGGCCGACAGCGTCTTGGGCTTGCGGTCCAGGAACTTCCCCAGCCGCAGCACCCGGGTCTCGGCCTCGACCCGCTGCTGGATCTCCTCGGCGGGCAGCTTGCGCAGGGCCAGCCCGAAGCGGAGGTTCTGGGCGGCGGTGAGGTGGGGGTAGAGGGCGGCGGCCTCGAACACCATGGCCACGTTGCGATCGCCAGGGGTCAGGTTGTTGACCACCCGGCCGCCGATGCTGATGGTGCCGCCCTTGAGCGGCTCCAGGCCGGCGATCAGGCGCAGGACGGTGCTCTTGCCGCAGCCGCTGGGGCCGACGATCACCATCAGCTCGGCGTTGCGGACGTGCAGGCTCAGGTGCGAGACGGCCGCGGAGCCGTCTGGGTACACCCGGGAGACATCATCGAGCAGGACGTCGGCCATGCCGCTGCAACCACCACCAGACCTGTGCCTGATCCATGGTAGTCCACCGCCACGACCGGGACGATCGGGAGCCGCGCCGCCCTACCAGCCGAGCGGGCCGGCCGGTCCCTGGACGGCGGCCACCGGCGCGCCGGTGCCGGTCTCGGAGGCCAGCAGCTCCTCCCAGGTCTCGCGGCGGCGGGCGACCCTGGCCACCCCGTCGGCGACCACGATCTCGGCCGGACGCGGCTGGCCGTTGTAGTTGCTGGCCATGGTCATGCCGTAGGCGCCCGCGTCCAGGAAGGCGACCAGCTCGCCAGGGGCCAGGTCGGGCAGGTCGGCCTCGGTGGCGAGCACGTCGGTGGACTCGCAGATGGGGCCGACAACCTCGGTCGGGCCGGCCAGCGGGGCCGCCCGCAGCGGCCGCACCCGGTGCACCGCCTGGTACAGGGCGGGCCGCAGCAGGTGGTGCATGCCCGTGTCGACCACCAGCATGCGGCCGGCGCTGCGGTGCTTGCGGTACAGCACCTTGGAGACGAGCCCGCCGGCCCTGGCCACAAGGGCCCGGCCCGGCTCGACGGCCAGGCGCACGTCCCGGCCGGCGACCACCGTGGCCAGGGCGGCCGCGAACCGCTCCGGGCCGATCGCCGTCCCGCCGCCATAGTCGACCGGCAACCCGCCGCCGACGTCCAGCCAGTCCAGCTCCAGGCCGGCCGCCCGGCCCGCCTCCAGCACCTCGAGACCGACCCGGGCCCCGGCGGCCACGCCGCCGGGGTCGGGGAGCTGGGAGCCGACGTGGACGTGGACCCCGACCGGGATCAGCCCGCCCAGCTCGCCCCGGGCCGCCCTGGCCAGCAGCTCGTGGGCCACGGCCACCGGGACCCCGAACTTGGCCTCGTCGTGGCCGGTCTGGATGTTGACGTGGGTGTCGACCTCGACGTCGGGGTTGACCCGGACGGCGAACCGGGCCGGCCGCTCCAGCCGGGCCGCCACCTCGGCCAGGGCGTCCAGCTCGTCGGCCGACTCGACGTGGACGGTGACGCCGTGGCCGACGGCCAGCTCCAGCTCGGCGGTGGTCTTGCCGACGCCGGCGAACACGCAGGCCTCGGGGTCGCCGCCGGCCCGCAGGACCCGGACCAGCTCGCCGCCGCTGACCACGTCGAAGCCGGACCCGAGCCCGGCCAGGGTGGCCAGCACGGCCAGGTTGCTGTTGGCCTTGGCCGCGTACAGGACCCGCGCGCCCAGCGGCTCGAACGCGGCCGCCACCCGCCGGTAGGCGGCGGCGACGGCGTCCAGGTCGTAGACGTAGGCGGGCGTGCCGGTGTCGGCGACCACCTCGTCCAGGGGCAGCCCGCCCACGCACAGGCGGCCGTCGAGGTAGGAGAAGGGGTCGGGCGGCCAGGGGGCGCGGTGGGACGGGGTGCCGTCGCCGGTCGGGGCGGCCCCGTTGGGGGCAGGGTGGGGGACGGCTGGTGACTGGCTCATGACAGCAGGCCTCGATGACGGCGCAGGAGAAGGGACGGGGAACGACACGCCGATCGGGCGGCCACCGGGCAGGCTGCCGCCGGGCTGACGCATCTGTCCGGGTCGAGCCTTGCATATCCATGCGGCGCCCGCAACAGCCAGCGCTGCTGCGAGAATGGCGGTTTCTGCCAGGTGTTGCATATTCTCAGCACCTTCTGCATAACTATCCTCATGACTTCCTCCCGCAACGTCGGCGTGCTCGGCGCCTCGGGCTACGCCGGGGCCGAGCTGCTGCGCCTCCTGGCCCGCCATCCCGACCTCGACGTCGCCTGGGCCGCCGGGGACCAGGCGGCCGGCCAGCCGCTCGTCTCCCGCTACCCCGGTCTGCGGTCCGCCTACGGCGAGCTCGCCTTCTGCTCGGTCGAGGAGGGCCTGGAGAAGGGCGCCGACGTGCTGTTCTGCGCCCTGCCCCACGGCCGGGCGGCCGAGATCGCCCCCCGGGCCCTGGCCGCGGCCGGGCTGGTGGTCGACCTCTCGGCCGACTTCCGGCTGCGCGACCCTGGTGCCTACCCGGCCTGGTACGGGGCCGAGCACCCCTTCCCCGACCAGCTCGGCGCCTGGCCCTACGGCCTGCCCGAGCTGCACCGCGAGGAGCTGCGGGAGGCCACCCGGGTGGCCGTGCCCGGCTGCTACCCGACGGCGGCCCTGCTGGCCCTGGCCCCACTGGTCGCCGCCGGGCTGGCCGCGGCCGACGGGATCGTGGTCGACGCCAAGTCGGGGCTGTCGGGCGCCGGCCGGTCGCTCACCGACGGCAACCTGTTCGTCCAGGCCAACGAGAACGTCGGGCCCTACAAGGTGGGCAGCCACCGGCACACCCCGGAGATCGAGCAGGAGCTGGCCCTGGCGGCTGGGGCGTCGGTGACCGTGACCTTCACCCCGCACCTGGTCCCGGCCAGCCGGGGGCTGCTGGCCACCTGCTACGCCACCCTGGCCCCGTCGGCCGGCGACGAGGAGCTGGCCGCGTGCTACGCGGCCGCCTACGGCGGCGAGCCGTTCGTCGACCTGCTCGAGCCGGCCACCGGCTGGCCGGCCACCCGGGCCGTCATCACCACCAACCGGGCCCAGGTGGCGGCAACGGCCGACCGGCGGGCCGGCAAGGTGGTGGCCGCCGCGGCCATCGACAACCTGGTCAAGGGGGCCGCCGGCCAGGCCGTGCAGTGCGCCAACCTCGCCCTCGGCCTGCCCGAGACGGCCGGCCTCGACCTCGTCCCCCCAGGACCTTGACGAGCACCGTGCCGGTCGACCGGCGGCTCGGGGTGACGGCGGCGGCCGGGTTCGGGGCGGCCGGGGTCAGCTGCGGGCTCAAGCAGTCGGCCGCGCCCGACCTGGCCCTGGTGGTCGGCGACCCGGGGACGGTGGCCGCCGGGGTGTTCACCACCAACCAGGTGGTGGCGGCGCCGGTGGTGTGGTCGCGCGACCGTCTGGCTGCCTCGGCCGACGCCCGGGTGGTGGTGCTCAACTCGGGCAACGCCAACGCCTGCACCGGGCCGGCCGGCGAGGCGGCCGTGCTGGCCACGGTGGAGCGGGCCGCCGCCGAGCTGGGCTGCCGGCCCGAGCAGGTGCTGGTCTGCTCGACCGGGGTGATCGGGGTGCCGCTGGACGCGGCCCGGGTCAGCGACGGGGTCGCCAAGGCGGCCGCCGCCCTGGACCGCTCGGGCGGCCTGGCCGCGGCCGAGGCCATCCTGACCACCGACACCAGGGTCAAGCAGGCCGGGACCCGGGTGGCCGGAGGGGCCACCGTCGGCGGCATGGCCAAGGGGGCGGCCATGCTGGCCCCGGCCCTGGCCCCTCCGCAGGCGACCATGCTGGCCGTGCTGACCACCGACGCCGTGGCCGACCCGGCGGACCTGGGGGAGGCGCTGGCCACCGCGGCCGCGGCCACCTTCAACCGGATCACCGTCGACGGGGCCCAGTCGACCAACGACACCGTGCTGCTGCTGGCCTCCGGGGCCTCGGGGGCGCGGCCCGACCCGGGCCACCTGGCCGCCGCCGTGGCCGCCGTCTGCTCGGACCTGGCCGGGCAGATGCTGGCCGACGCCGAGGGCGGGACCAAGGTGGTCAGCGTCCAGGTCGGCGGGGCCGGCCCGGTCGAGGCGGCGCTGGCCGTGGCCCGCCGGGTGGCCGACAGCCCGCTGGTCAAGACGGCCGTCTACGGCGGCGACCCCAACTGGGGCCGGGTCCTCCAGGCGGCGGGCACGGCCGGTGTCGGGTTCGACCCGGGCCTGGTCCGCCTCGAGGTCGCCGGCGGACCGGGCGCGGCCGGGATCGAGCCGCCGGCCGGGCCGCTGGAGCGGCTGCCGCTGGTCAGCCAGGGCCGGCCCACCGGGGCCGACGCGAGCGCGGCCATGGCCGCCCGGGAGATCGAGCTCCGCCTCCACCTGGGCGGGAGCGGCCCCTGGGCCGAGGTCCGGACCAGCGACCTGACCCCCGAGTACGTCCGCCTCAACTCGGAGTACACGACGTGACCCTTCCCCGGAGGGGTCCGGGGAACCCCCGGGGGGGTGCCCCGGCGGATCTTCTCGACGACCTGCAGGCCAAGGCGGCCGCGGTCCACGAGGCCCTGCCCTGGATCAAGCGGCTGTCCGGCTGCACGGTGGTCGTCAAGTACGGCGGGGCGGCCATGGGCACGGCCGGGTTCGACGCCTTCGTCGACGACGTGGTCCTGCTCCGGTACGTGGGCGTGGACGTGATCGTCGTCCACGGCGGCGGCCCCGAGGTCAGCCAGCTGATGACCCGGTTCGGCAAGGAGCCGGTGTTCGTCGACGGCCACCGGGTGACCGACGCCGAGACCATGGACCTGGCCCGGATGGTGCTGGTCGGGCGGGTCAACAAGACCCTGGTGGGCCGGATCAACACCCACGGGCGGCTGGCCGTGGGGCTGTCCGGCGAGGACGGCCTGCTGCTCGTGGCCCGGCCCCGGGTCGACCCGGGCGGCCGCGACCTCGGCTACGTCGGCGACGTCGAGGCGGTCGACCCGACGGCCCTGCGCGCCCTCACCGACAAGGGCCTGGTCCCGGTGGTGGCCACGGTGGCCGCCGGCCCCGAGGGCCTGCCCTACAACGTCAACGCCGACGCCGCCGCCGGCTCCCTGGCCGCCGCGCTGGGGGCCGAGAAGCTGGTCTACCTGACCGACGTGGAGGGGCTGTACGCCGACCTGGCCGACCCCGGCTCGCTGCTCGAGCAGCTGACCGTGGCCGAGGTCGAGGCGATCCTGGCCGGCGGCCAGGTCGCGGCCGGGATGGTGCCCAAGCTCACCGGGATCGTGACCGCCCTGCGGGGCGGGGTCCGCCGGGCCCACATCCTGGACGGCCGGCGCGAGCACGCCCTGCTCCTGGAGCTGTTCACCGACTCCGGGGTCGGGACCATGGTGCAAGCCGAGGAGGAGAGCTGATGAGCAGCCTGCCCGAGCGGGAGGCGGCGGTGCTGTGGCCGACCTACGTGCGGCCCCAGGTCGAGTTCGTCCGGGGCCAGGGGGTGCGGCTGTGGGACGCCCGCGGCCGCGAGTACCTGGACTTCCTGGGCGGGATCGCGGTGGTCGCGGCCGGCCACGCCCACCCGAAGGTCGTCGAGGCGGTCAGCGCCCAGCTCGGCACCCTCGGCCACACCTCCAACCTCTACTTCACCGGCCCCCAGGTGGAGCTGGCCGAACGGCTGGTCGGCCACGTCGGCGGCGACGCCAAGGTGTTCCTGTCCAACTCCGGGGCCGAGGCCAACGAGGCCGCCATCAAGGTGGCCAGGCGCTGGGGCCGGGCCAACCGGGGCGAGCAGGCCACCGGCATCGTGGCCACCCTGGGCGGCTTCCACGGCCGCACCCTGGCCACCCTGGCCGCCACCGGCAAGCCGGCCATGCACACCCCGTTCCAGCCGCTGCCCCCCGGCTTCTCCCACGTGCCCTTCGGCGACGTCGACGCCCTGGCCGCGGCCATCGGGCCGGACACCGCGGCCGTGCTGGTCGAGCCGATCCAGGGCGAGGCCGGGATCCGGGTCCCGCCCCCCGGCTACCTGCGGGCCGTCCGGGAGGTGACCTCGCGGGCCGGGGTGCTGCTGATCGTGGACGAGATCCAGTCCGGGATGGGCCGCACCGGCCGCTTCTTCGCCCACCAGCACGACGAGATCCGGCCCGACGTGGTCACCATGGCCAAGGCGCTCGGCTCCGGCTACCCGATCGGGGCCACCATCGCCCGGACCGAGGTCGCCGAGGCCATGCAACGCGGCGACCACGGCACCACCTTCGGCGGCAATCCGGTCGCCTGCACCGCCGCCCTGGCCACCCTGGACGTGATCGAGCCGCTGCTCGGGGGCCACGTCGACAAGGTCTCGACCCGGCTGGCCGACGGGCTGGGGGAACTCCGGGGCCGCCTCACCGGCCGCTCCACCTGGGCCCCGCCGACGGCCGACGACCCCGACGACGGGCTGCCCGGGGCCGAGGTCCGGGGGGCCGGGCTGTGGTTCGCGCTCGACTTCGGCCCCGAGGCCCCGGCCGACGCCCGGCAGGCCGCCCTGGCCGCGCTCGGCCGCGGCCTGGTCGTCAACCCGGTCACCGACACCGCCCTGCGCCTGGCCCCGCCGCTGGTGGTCACCGAGGACGAGATCGACGAGGGGCTGGCCAGGCTGGGGGCGGCCCTGGAGGAGGCCGGCCTGTGCCGCTGAAGGCGGCCCGCCAGCAGGCCCTGGCCGCCCTGCTCCGGACCCGGCAGGTGTCCAGCCAGGCCCTGGTCCTGGAGCACCTGCGGGCCCAGGGCTTCGACGCCACCCAGGCGACCATCTCCCGCGACCTCGACGACCTGGGCGCGGTCAAGGTCCGGGGGCCGGACGGCCGGCTGGTCTACGCCCTGCCCGAGCCGGGCAACGGTCACGGCGCCGACCACGACGAGATCCGCCGCATGCTCAACGGGTCGCTGCTGGCCATCATCCCCAGCGGCAACCTGGTCGTGCTCCGCACCCCGCCCGGCCACGCCGCCGCGCTCGCCTCGACCCTTGACCGGGCCGGCATCGCCGGGGTCGCGGGCACGGTCGCCGGCGACGACACCGTCCTGGTCGTCTGCACCGAGCGCACCCCCGGCCGGGCCATGGCCCGTCAGCTGGCCGCGCTCGCCGTGACCCCCGTGGAGCCCCGTGCCATCGCCGAACCCTACCGAGGAGCCACCGCATGACCCGATCTCCCGCCGGCCCCGTCGTGCTCGCCTACTCGGGCGGGCTGGACACCACCGTCACCGTCCACCGGCTGGTCCACGAGCAGGGCCGTCCCGTGGTCGCCCTGCTGGCCGACGTCGGCCAGGGCGAGGACCTGCCGGCCCTGGCCGAGCGGGCCCTGGCCGCCGGGGCCGACGACGCCGTGGTGGTGGACGCCCGGGACCGGTTCGCGGCCGAGTTCCTGGTCCCGGCGGTCCGGGCCAACGCCCTCTACGAGGGCCGCTACCCGCTGGTCTCGGCGCTGTCGCGGCCGCTGATCGCCCAGCTCCTGGTCGAGGAGGCGCGGCGCCGGGGCGCGGGCGCGGTGGCCCACGGCTGCACCGGCAAGGGCAACGACCAGGTCCGCTTCGAGGTCAGCTGCGGCGCCCTGGCCCCCGAGCTGGAGATCCTGGCCCCGGTCAGGGACTCGGCCATGAGCCGGCCCGAGGCCATCTCGTACGCCGACAAGCACGGCCTCGAGCTGGGCGGGATCACCGAGGCCAAGCCGTGGTCGGTCGACCAGAACCTGTGGGGCCGCACGATCGAGGCCGGGGTCCTGGAGGACCCGTGGCTGGCCCCGCCCGAGGACGCCTTCGAGTGGACGGCCTCGCCGGCCACGGCCCGCGGGACCAGCGAGCTGGTGGTCGGCTTCGAGGCCGGGGTGCCGGTGACCGTCGACGGGGCCGAGGTCGGGCTGGCCGGGGTGGTGGCCGCCCTCAATCGGGCCGGGGGCGAGGCCGGCTTCGGGCGGGTCGACATGATCGAGAACCGGCGGGTCGGCATCAAGAGCCGCGAGGTCTACGAGGTGCCGGGCGCCCTGGCGGTGATCGCCGCCCACCGGGACCTGGAGGACCTGACCCTGGACCGCGACGTGCTCCACGAGAAGGCCCGCCTCGACATCCGCTACGCCGAGCTGGTCTATGACGGGCTCTGGTTCTCGCCCCTCAAGTCGGCCCTTGACGCGTTCGTGGCCGAGACCCAGGCCGCCGTCACCGGCGAGGTCCGCCTCGAGCTGTCACCCGGGCGCTGCCAGCCGACCGGCCGGCGGGCCGAGCGGGCCCTGTACCGGCCCGACCTGGCCACCTACGACACCGGCGACGCCTTCGACCACGACGCCGGGCGCGGGTTCGTGTCGCTCTGGGGCCTGCCCGCCCGCACCTGGGCCCGGGTCCACGGGGATGGGTGACGGGCCGGGGGCCGAGCCCTCCCGGCCGCTGTGGGCCGGGGGGTTCGCGGGGGCGCCCGACCCGGGGATGTGGGCCTACACCTCGTCGCTGGCCGTCGACCGGCGGCTGTGGCGCCAGGACGTGGCCGGGAGCCGGGCCCATGTGCGCGGGCTGGTCGGGGCCGGGGTGCTGGAGGTGGGGGAGGGCAAGCTCCTGCTCGACGGCCTGGCCCAGGTCGCGGGCGAGCTGGAGGCGGGCACCTTCGTCTTCGACGACGGTGACGAGGACGTCCACAGCGCGGTCGAGCGCCGCCTGACCGAGCTGGTCGGCCCGGCCGGGGGCAAGCTCCACACCGGCCGCAGCCGCAACGACCAGGTCGCCACCGACCTGCACCTGTGGCTCAAGCAGGCCTGCGCCGACGCCGTCGAGGCCCTGGCCGGGCTGATCGACGCCCTGGTCGGGGCGGGCCGGGCGGCACCGGAGGCGGTCGTGCCCGGGCTCACCCACCTCCAGCCGGCCCAGCCGGTGCTCTGGGCCTTCCAGCTCGCCGCCCACGGCTTCGCCCTGGTCAGGGACGCCGGCCGCTTCCAGGACGCCGGCCGCCGGGCCGACGTCAGCCCGCTCGGGGCCGGGGCCATCGCCGGGTCCTCGTTCCCGCTCGACCCGGCCTCCACCGCCACCGCCCTCGGCTTCGCGGCCGCCTTCGACAACGCCATGGACGCCACCGCCGACCGGGACGCGGTCGCCGAGCTGCTGGCCGCGGCGGCCATCGCCATGGCCCACGCCTCCCGGCTGGCCGAGGACGTGGCCCTGTGGGCGGGCCGCGGCTGGGTCCGGCTGCCCGACGCCTGGGCGACCGGGTCGAGCATGCTCCCCCAGAAGCGCAACCCCGACGTGGCCGAGCTGGTCCGGGGCCGGGCTGGCACCGTCATCGGCCGCCTGGCCGGGTTCCTGGCCACCCTCAAGGGCCTGCCCCTGGCCTATGCCCGCGACCTCCAGGAGGACAAGGCGGCCGCCTTCGAGGCCACCGACGTCCTGGCGGGCTCCCTGGGCGCCCTGGCCGGCCTGGTCGCCGGCCTGGAGCCAGATCTCGCCTCCATGCGCCACGACGCCGAGGCGACCGAGACCACCGCCGTCGACCTGGCCGAGGCCCTGGTCCGCGACGGCCTCCCCTTCCGCGAGGCCCACGCCGCCGTCGGCGCCGCCGTCCGCCTGGCCGCCTCCCGAGGCGCCCGCCTGGCCGACCTCGACGACGGCGACCTGGCCGCCATCCACCCCGCCCTCGCCGCCGCCGACCGCTCCGTCCTGAGCGTCCAGGGCAGCCTGGCCGCCAAGTCCACCCCCGGCTCCACCAACCCCGACCGGGTCGACGACCAGCTCACCGTCCTCGAGGTCGCCGCCTCAGCCGCCCGCACCTGGTCGACCGGGTTCCGCCCGGTCCTCGACCTGGGTCTGGACTGAGCGCTCCGCCTACGGGTTGCGGCGGGCGGCAAGGTATTGGGCGATACCAACGCCGAGGAAGATCAAGCCCTGGAGGAGCCAGAACACGGCCATCCTGCGGAACGGCTCCTCGACCAAGAGGCCATGGGCGCCCAGGATCAGATACAGCACGCCCGCGCCGAACCCCAGGGCCGGCAGCCAACGGGGCACCCGATCGTGGCCGGTGGGGAGGTCCCGGCCCAGCACCCGCTCGACCCGGGCCCAGCGGCGCGGGTTGGTGCTCACCCAGGCGAACGCCAGCGGCACCAGCAGGACGACCGCAAGCACCGCCAGCACGGCCACCAGCCCGGCGTCCATGCCGGGGGTCTTCCCGGCCGGGCGTGGCTGAACCGATAGCGGGCGCGGTTGCCGGGGCATCC
>OBLS010000248.1_pt1 | contig 18078 bp, 16 predicted proteins | sample 1519901 | NCBI WGS metagenome assembly OBLS01 (sample SAMEA3113585, study PRJEB22503) | soil metagenome | reverse complement strand
GCACGCCGACTGGATCATCGACCTCGGCCCCGGCGCCGGCCACGACGGCGGCCGGATCGTCTTCGAGGGCACACCCGCCGACCTCGTCGCCGCCCGCTCCACCCTCACCGGCGAGCACCTCGCGACCTACGTCGGCACCTGACCGAGGCCCTCGCGGACTCCGTGAGGCGAGAGTGGCTCCACCCGTTGGCCACGCAATTGCTGGGGGAAGGAGGCGCTTGCTGGGCGGGACAGCTCGAACTGCCGGTTGTGCCAGGCGGCGCGGCCAGGGTTCGGCGGCGATGCCCGCGGCAGCGGCCACCCGTACGTATGGGCAAAAGAATTGAACATGCCCGAGCGGCTGCTTTCGCGCCCCACAGATGCCAGTGGGAGCAGCAGGCGGTCGCGTGGACGGACGCACGCCAGACGACGGCAGCGTGGTGGAGACCGCCGCGGCGTTCGCAGCAGGTAAGCCGATCGTCATCTACAAGACCACGCCGATCACGATGCTCGCCGGCGCAGACAACCCCATGGTGGAGGGGCTGTCCTCGACCTGGGCTTACGCCGACGGCCTCAAGAACATTCCGCAGGCGGTCGCCACGGCCGTCGGGGCGGCGAGCAAAGCGCCGTCTCCACACGCCGCGCCGCCCCACGTCGCGTCCCTGATGAAGGAGGGCAGCGAGGTTTGGGACGTGCTCGAGGCCTTGCGCGGGCACCCGATGGACACCGCCGAGGAGCTCGTGGCCTGGTTGAACGCGATCGGCAAGAGGCTCTCGGGAAGCCGGCCATGGCCTGACAGAGCGAGGGTGAGCAGCAAGTGGGTGCAACCGTCGTTGCACAGCCTGCGGCTCGGCAGGAAACAGGCTTATGATCGCGACGCCGGGGGGCCCGAGCCGCCCGGCCTTCGAACCATCATGGACACCGCGCGGAGAGGCAACTACGAGTCCGGCTCGGACTACGTGCTCGAGTACGGCGAGCTTCGGTTCACGTTCAACGAGCGTGACTTCACCGAGCGCGTCGAGCAGGCGGCCTCCAAGCTCGGCTTCGTCGACGGCCCGCTCGGCGATGACGAGCGCGAGGATCTCGTGAACCTCGCCGTCAACGGCGAGGTCACCGAGCCGCACTCCGACCTCGGCGAGCACATCAACGAGTGCTGGGGCGACCTCAACGGCCCCTCCGAGCGATCGCTTGTGCACTGGATCCGCAGGCTCGTGTTCCGCGGCGCCTGGCTCGACCAGCGCGTGATGGAGGGCGAGCTCGAGGTCGTCTTCGATGAGAACAGCAGCTCGTTCGGCTACGCCCAGCCGGACCGCAACTTCGAGCTCATCGAGCTCTCGCCCGAGCCGTCGTGGCGCCGGGTGGCGTACCGCCGCTGAGCAGACCGCGTTAGGACAGCGCGTCCGCGCGGACCGTGCCGCTGTCGGACGAGACCTTCCCGCCCGGCTCCAGGACCACGCGCGTCGTGGCCCAGCGCAGCGGCTCCGGCTCGCCGCCCACGGTCGCGATCACGGTAAGGGTTCCGCCCTCCTCGGTCGCGCGGCCGGCGCCGAAGATCCGGCGTCGCGCCCCCGCCGGCAGCGCCTCGAGCGAGTCGATCAGCACGACCGCGTGGCCGCCGCGCTCCACGCGCCGCTTCGCGCGCTCCACGGCGAGCTCGGCTGCCTGCGCCTGTGCGTCGGGCGAGCGGTCGAAGCTTCCGCCGGCGACCTGGAGGCCGTCGCCCCGGTTCCATTCCGTGACCTCCTCGGGCCGCACGCCCGCGAGCACGACCTGCACGCCGAGCTCTGAGTCGCCTGACAGCTCGCCGGCCAGCTCGCGCAGCAGGGAAGTTGCTCCCGCCCCCGGAGGACCCGCGATCGCCACGCGTGACCCGCGCCCTATCGGCGCGTCCTTCAGCGACTTCGGGGCCTTCAGCTTCTGCGACGGGAACACCGGGGTGAGGTCCCCGAACCAGGGCCGCTCCTCGACCGGCTCGGCCGGGGCCCCGTTCACGGTCTCGATACGCACCAGGGAGGGATGGCGCTCGTTACGACGCGGCGCCCGCGCCGGGCCGCTCACCTCGTCGCCGGCGCGCATCTCGCAGCGGCGGATCTGTGCGGGCGAGACGTACACGTCCTCGCGCGACTGGCCCGCCGGGTCCACACGCACGAAGCCGCTGCCGTTGGCCAGGATGTCGAGCACGCCGGTCGAGATCTGCTCGTCGGAGATCTCGTCCTCCACGACCTCGGGCAACTCCTCCACGACGTCGGAGGAAGGCTTCCGCCCTCGTCCTCCGCGACGACCCCGCCGGGCGGGCCGCTCCAGCGCCTCCTCCGCGGGCACCTCGTCGGGCTCGTCCTCGGACGTTCCCTCGGAAGTGTCTTCCGACGTGCCCTCGGACGTGTCCTCGGAGGTCCCCTCGGACGTGTCCTGCTCTTCCTCCTCGGCCGCGACCTCAGCCTCTTCCGCAGGCGGCGGACCCTCGTCCGCCGCCCCGGTGGCCGCTAGGATCGCGCCGATCAGGTCGTCCTTCCGCATCGAGCGGTAGCTCTCGACCCCCAGCTCGGAGGCAATCTGGTGGAGGTCGGCCAGCGGGCTCTCCGCCAGCTCCTTCCTGTTCAGCACCGACATAGCGGCGCCGAACCCTAGCGGTCGGCCCCGGCGGCTCCCGCTACCGCTGAGCCGCGGTGCTCTCCTCCACGAGGCCGCGCAGCCACTCGCCGAACTCCGGCCGGCTCTTCCAGTCGTCGGCGAAGCGCGCGACGCCCGACTCGGTGAGCGGGTGCGCGAGCATGGCCTTCAGGACCTTCGCTGGGATCGTCGCGACCTCGCAGCCGAGCTTCGCAGCGATCACCACGTGCATCGGGTGCCGCATCGACGCGGCGAGCACCTGCGCGTCGCGGTTCGGCCCGAGCGCCTCGACGATCTCGCCCAGCACCGCCTCGGAGTCGATCGAGATGTCGTCGAGGCGGCCCATGAAGCACGAGACGTACGTCGCGCCCGCCTCGACGGTGAGCAGCGCCTGAGCGGCGGAGAACACGAGCGTCTCGTTGACGGGGATCCCGTCCGACGCGAGCTCCCGGGTGGCCGCCAGGCCCTCCTCCGAGAAGGGGACCTTCACGACGACGCGGTCGTCCAATCCCGCGAGCGCGCGGCCCTCGGCGACCATCGAGCGGGCGTCGTCGGAGACCACCTCCGCCGAGACCGGCCCGTCAACCAGCTCGCAGATCCGCCGGATGCTGTCACCCGGGTCGCCGTCCTCCTTGGCGAGCAAGGTCGGGTTCGTGGTTGCGCCCGAGAGCACTCCCCAGGCCGCGATCTCCTCGACCTCGGCCACTGATCCTGTGTCGATGAACAGCTTCATTGCGCCTCCTGGACGGCATCGAGCACGAGCTGCATCAGCTGCGCGAGCGTGTCGTCGACGTCCTCGTTGTCTATGACTGCCACCCCTTCGGAGCGCGCCCGCTCCCAGAGATGATCCTGGAGCCGGCGTATGTCCTCAAAGCTAGCGAGGTAGCGCTGCGCCGGCCGCGTTCCCGGGCGATGGGAGAAGTGCCCGCGGTGCAGGTCCTGGTCCTCGACCACGACGAGCGCCTCCACGAGCACGCAGCGCTCGCGCGTGCGCGGGTGCACTCCACCTGGCACCACGTGCACGCCCTCGACCACCACCGGCTTCGCCTCGTTCGCCGCGCGGTCGACGATCGCGGTGATCCCGGTGCCGACGCGCTCGGCCTGGTCCCGGTAGCCGGCGATGCCGCCTGCCTCGAAGGCGGAGTAGTGAACCGTCGGCATCGCCTCATGGGTGAAGAATGCCCGCAGCACCTGCCGGATCACATCCGTAGCGATCACGCGGTTTACCCCCAGCCGCGCGGCGAGCATCGTGGCGATCGTGGACTTGCCAACCCCGGTGGTCCCCCCGAGCAGCACCACCAGCGGACGGTCCAGGCGGTCGAGGCGGCGCCAGTTGGCGTAGCGCCGGGCGGTGACCTCGCCCTCCTCGGCGAGAAGCACATCCTCGGCTAACACGTGCAATGAGGCGATGTCGATTTCACCACCTCCGTTCGCGTCAAGCCGCTGCTCGATCTTACGAGCAAGCTCGAAGGCACGCCCCTGCGGAAGGCCGGTCGCGGAGATCGTCAGGGCCATTAGCCCCTTCGAGTACGGCAGCCCGTGGCCCTTGTGGAAGACGATGGTCTCAGGCGGCGACATCTCGGTAAAGCTTGACGAGCGCGTCGTCCGCGCCCACGGGTCGGTTGCGGATGAAGACCACACGCGCGCCCTCGGCCCGGGCGCGCATCGCCACCGTGTCGATCGCTGCGGCCTTCAGCTCGGTGAGGTAGACATCGCAGAGCTCGGCTGCTGCGCGGTCGAGCGCGGCGGCGAGCGCCGAGCGGCGGGCCAGGTCGGTGGACACGAGCACCGGCTCGGGCACGCCCTCTGCAGCCGTCGCCCCAGTGGTGAAGACGGCCACGCGGGCCTGCTCCGAGATCGGCTCGACCGGCTCCGGGCGCAGGGTGAACGAAACGGCTCCCGGCGCTGGCACCGCCGCCGCACCGCTCGCGGCACGCTCCGCCGCGAGCACAAGGTCGGCGCGCGCCAGCCGGTACTCAGCGAACGGCTCCGGCGGGCCGGCGCCGAGGATGCACACGGTCCGGTCAACCTCCACGGGCGGGATGCATGCCCCGGAGCCCTCGAAGATGATCGCCCCCGGATCGAGCGCGGCGGCGCGCGCCGCCCCGGCGGGCACATTCGACTGGAACGGCTCCCCCGCAAAGCCGCCACCCACCCGCCGGCAGCCGACCGTCCGCACTCCCGCGGTCACGGCGTCCTCGAGGAAGTCGGACGCCGCGTGCGAGCCCCCCTCGGCGATGGCGATCAGCTCGTCGAGCGTGGGCGCCGCGTCAACGACACTCGGCTCAGCCGGCCCGCCGCGGCCCATGCAGACGATCACCGGGTCGACCGCGAGGTCGCGCAGGAGCGTCGCCCAGTGCCCCGCCACGGCGGTCTTGCCGGTGCGCTTCCCCGTGCCGATCACCGCGAGCTTCGGTCCCGAGAACGGAACGGCCTCGTAACGAGGGGGGTCGAGCCGTGCGCCCGGGGCCTCGAACGCGAGCCCGAGATTCAGCGCGAGCGCGGCGATCCGGAGCTTGGCTGAGGCCGGAACGATGGGCTCGTCCGCGAGGTCGACCACGGCGTCGGCGTCCGGCGCCAAGCGGCGCAGCGCGTCGTCCGGGTCCGTCTCCACCGGCATGCCGTAGTGGTCCTCGAGCGAGCCGGGGCCGAGCTTCTCCTCTCCCCCGCAGAACACCACGCCCGCCAGGTCCAGCCCGGCCAGCGCGTCGCGCACGGCGGACGGGTGGTGCTCCCCATCGATGAGGGCGATCACGGGCACGGCCTGCATTCTTGGCTCCGGACGCTCTAGCCGGTGGCCGTCTCCCCCAGCATGCCGTGGTCCTTCTGGTACTCGTAGGTGCGCGGGTCGAAGGAGAGGATCGCGTCCTGCTCGTGGAACGGGTACTTCCGGAAGACCGTGACGCGCTCGGGCATGGCCTGGATCACGTTGTAACAGGGCTTCGTCTTGCCGCGGAGGCGCGTCGTGGAGACGGTGCCCGCGTTCACCACGAACAGGTTCTCGAGCCGCCATGCGTAGGGCACGTGCTTATGGCCTGAAAGCACCAGGTGGACGTCCGCGCGCTGGAGGCACTCGAGCGCATCACCGGCGTCATGGACGACGTTCCGCTCGCGGCCGGTGCCCGGCACCGGCAGCAGGTGGTGATGAAGCACGAAGATGCGGAGGAAGGCCTCGCGCTGACCGAAGTGCTCCTCGATCCACTCGTAGCGGCCACGGCCGATCAGCCCGTTGTCGAGGTCCGGCTCGGTGGAGTCGACCGCGAGGATCGAAACGCCGTTCATGTGAAGCTCGGACCTGCGCTCACCGAACAGCTCCTCGAAGTGCACATACCCGACGTTGCGGGAGTCGTGGTTGCCCGGGATCACGATCATGCGCCGGCAATCGATCTTGTCCAGGTACTCGCGCGCCAGCTCGTACTCCCCGCGAAAGCCGTCGCCGGTGAGGTCTCCCGACACCACGACCACATCGGGGTGGAGCTCGTTGACCTCCACGATCGTGCGGTCGAGCAGGCTGGGCACGAAGTGCGGCGAGCCGCAGTGCAGATCCGACAGCTGCGCAATCGTCAGTCCCTCGCCCACACGGCCTCCCTTCTCAGCTCTGCTGCCAGCTCAAGCGCGCTGTCGGTGCCGTTCACCAGCGCGTCGTGCACGCGCAGATAGTCGCGCGCGCCGGTTACGTCGTGTACGCGGATGATCCGCGCGCCCCCGCGCACCGCGGCGCCCACCGCGGCCAGCGTGCCGGCGTCGCGGCCGGCGGGCGGACGGTCGGTGAGCGCGCCCACGAAGTCCTTACGCGACACCGCGAGCAGCAGTGGCCGGCCGAGCGACGCCAGCTCCGGCAGCCGGCGCAGCAGCTCGACCGACTGGGCGGGCGTCTTGGCCAGATCGATGCCGGGGTCGAGCACGATCTGCTCCGGCGCCACCCCGAGCGCTTCCGCCGCGCGCAGGCGCTGCTCTAGGAAGCCGTGAGCGTCGAGCACCACGTCGTCGTAGTCGGGAAAGGCCTTCGTCTTCGGCGCCGAGCGCGTGTGCGTGATCACCAGCGCCGCGCCGGTTTCGGCGCAGGCCACGGCGATGCTGTCGTCGGCGAGGCCGCTCACGTCGTTGATCATCGCGGCACCGACCTCCAGCGCGGCGCGCGCAACCGGCGCGCGCCAGGTGTCCACGGATACGAGCGCGCCCTCGGCGGAGAGGCGCTCGACCAGCGGGACGACCCGCGCGATCTCCTCCTCAACCGGAACGGCGTCGGTGTCGGTGCGGCCGGACTCGCCGCCCACGTCCACGATGGCCGCGCCGTCGTCGAGCAGCGCGAGGGCGCACGCCACCAGCTCGTCCGCGTCCTTCGGGCCCTGGCGATCCGAGAACGAGTCCGGGGTCGCGTTGACGATGCCCATCAGCACGGTCCGCGACAGCTCTAGCTCACTGCCGCGCAGCCGGATGCGTTGCGTCACGCGGCCTCCTCGGGCGCCGCTCCGGGAGCGGTCGGCGCTGGCTCGTCCGCGGCGGGCGCCGCCGAGCGAGCCGCCTCGGCGGGCGTCGCGGCCGGCGCCGCGGCCGCCGTGGCCACGGCCGCCGCCTCCGGCACCAGGCCCTCCGCGCGCGCCACCTCCTGCCAGCCCTCCAGCTCGCGCTGCGAGCGCGCGGCGTCCCAGCCAAGCTGGCCGGCCATCGCCTCGGCCACCACGCGCGGGCCCTCGGCGTCTGGTTCGCACAGCCGCTGTGCGTCGAGGAGACCGAGGCGGGTGCGGCGCAGGAGCACGTCCGCAACGCTGTGGGCCTGCTCGTGGCCGGCGGCATACGCCGCCTCGGCCGCGATATCGGGCAGCTCGGGGCTGATCCTCCGCGCGAGCTGCCGATCGGCTTCCGCGAGGCGGAGCACGAGCTGCGCGGCGTGGCCGTAGCGCTCGGCGAGGTGCCGGCGGCCCTCCTCGTCCACCCCCGTCAGCTCCGGCAGCGAGCCGGGGTCCACCGGCTCGCCCAGCTGAATCTCGTGGGTGCGGCATGGCGCATCGCGCCCGTCGCGCTCGACGATGCGGTCCACGGCCATCTTCGCCATGCGGCGCCAGGTCGTGAGCTTGCCGCCGGTGATGGTCACGAGCCCGGAGCTCGTCTCGTATAGCTCAGCCCTGCGGGAGATGTCCACGGACTTCTTCGGGTCGCCCGTCGAGATCAGCGGCCGCACACCCGCGTAGGCGCCGGTCAGCTGCCCGGCCCTGACGTCGGTGCCGAAGAAGCCGTTCACCGCCTTTAGCAGGTACGCGACGTCGTCGGCGGAGGGCGGCACGTGGTCCACGTCGCCCTCGTAGTCGTTGTCGGTCGTTCCCACCAGCGTGCGACCGAGCCAGGGCAGCACGAAGACCGTGCGGCCGCCCCCGGCCGGCACGATGGCGCCGGCCCTCACGTCGAGCAGCTCACGCGGGAGGGTCAGATGCGTGCCGCGGCTCGGGCGGATGCGCGGTACCTCCTCCTCGCTGTATAGCTCCTCCGGGCGCAGCCGGTCGGCCCACACCCCGGTGGCGTTGATCACGTTGTCGGCACAGAGCTCGAACTCGCCGCCGGCCAAGGTGTCCCGCACCAGCACGCCGGCGGCCCGGCCGTCGCGCTCGACCAAGCCGGTGACATCGCAGGCGTTCGCGATCACCGCTCCGAAGCGCTCCGCCTCCGAGAGCACGGTCAGGACCAGCCGCACATCGTCGGTCTGGCAGTCGTAGAAGAGGTAGCCGGCGGTCGGCTCGCGGCCCGCCAGGGAAGGCACGAACTCCAGGACCTCGGCGCCGTCGATCGTGCGGTGCCGCTCGGGGCTCCACTCCTCGCTCTCGTCGCGCCCCCGCCGCCACGACATCACGTCGTACATGTTGAGCCCGACGCCCATCATGCGATCCGGGCGCTTCCCTCCGAACGTCGGGACGATGAACGGCAGCGGCTTCACGACGTGCGGGGCAAGCTTCACCAGCAGCGAACGCTCGAGCAGCGCCTCGCGCACGAGTCCGAGGTCGAAGTTCTGGAGGTAGCGCAGGCCGCCGTGGATCAGCTTCGAGGAGCGGCTCGACGTGCCCGCAGCGAAGTCCGACTTCTCGACGAGCGCCACGCTGTACCCGCGCGAGGCGGCGTCGAGAGCCACGCCCGCGCCGGTGATGCCGCCACCCACCACGACGAGGTCGAATTCGTCCCGCTCGAGTGAGGCGAGGGCGTCGGCTCGCGGGATCACGGCAGATACGTTACGAAGTCTCCGGGCGGCATCCGCTCCGGGGGCTCCTTCTCCTGGCGGCGCGGGCCCAGGTGGAGCAGGCCGATCACACGCTCTCCGTCTGGCACGCCTGCGGCCGAGCGCCCTCCCGGGGTGCGCAGGACGGCAGGTGTGCGCCAGTAGCCCGCCAGTCCGCGGGCGTGCGCCCCGAGCAGCACGATGTAGGCCGCCACTGCCGCCGCCGCGTGGTCCTCCTCGTCTTGGATCGCGTCGGCGGACTCGATCACGGAGGCCACGACCAGGGTTGGTGCGCGGTCGAGCTTCGCAGCGGCCTCTTGCCCGGCCGCGTCCTTCAGGCGCGTGAGCGACTCCGGTCCGAGCACGCGGAAGCGCCACGGATTCGTGAGGTTGTGGTTGGGCGCCCAGCGCGCCAGCTCGAACAGCTGATCGAGCGTCTCGCGCGGGACCGGCTCAGCGCCGTAGGCCTTGTGCGTGCGGCGCGTCCTGATGGCGTCGTCGACGTCCACCCGGGCGAAGCTAGCGGATAGTCTCGCTCGCGATGCCCTCGGAAACAGTGCTCGTGACCGGCGCCTCAACCGGCATCGGCCACGACCGTTCTGCACTTGCGCGAGCTCGGTTTCGACCCCATCGCGGCCGTCCGCAAAGACGAGGACGCGCGCTGAGACCGCCAAGATCGAGCAGGAAGCGCGGCATCGAGCCGCGCGAGCTGGCCGACGTGATCGGCAGAGCGCTGACCGGGCCCCGCCCGCACGCCCGCTAGCTGGTGCGCGACGCCAAGATGCGCGCCCCGATGGCGAAGATCCTGCCCGACCGCGTGATGGACCGGCTGATCGGCCGCGCGCTCCGCGGCTAGTCCAGACGCTTCGCCAGCGACTCGCGCTCGCGCTGCTGGACCTGCTCGAGCGTCAGCTCGGGGTTGCGCTGGTGCGCGAGGCTCACCTCGGCCGAGGTCGGCAGGGTGGCCGCGTCCGGCCAGCTGTCCGGGTCCCAGAGCTTCGAACGCACGAACGCCTTCGGGCAGTGCGTGTAGACCTCCTCGGCCTCCACCACGATCGCCGTCTTCGGCGGCCTGCCGACCGGCGCGAGGCGCTCGAGCAGACCCGGAGCCGCCGTCACCGCGGCGTGGCCGTTCACGCGGAGCGTGGTGTCGCGACCGGGGATCACGAAGATCAGCGCCACGCGGCCGCTCGATACCACGTTCTCGAGCGTGTCGAGGCGCCGATTGCCGGTGGCGTCCGGGATCGCCAGATGCTTGTCGTCGAGCACCGTCACGAAGCCCGGCTGGCCGCCGCGCGGGCTCACGTCGCCGTGCCCCTCCGACGAGAACGTGGCCACGAACAGCATCGGCGCGGCGGCGATCAGCCGCCGACAGAGCTCGTCGATGTGGCCGATGTCCTTGCGGACGGCCACCTCCATCGGCGCGTCGTACAACTCGCGCAGCTGCTCCGGACGCTCGAACGCGCCGCTGAACGGATCCGCGGGTGGCATGAGCGGACTATCCCAGGTCCCGTTAGCGGCCAGGGAGCACGTACCTGTGCAGGCCCCAGAGCAGCCCGAGCACGCCCGCGAGCGCCACCAGCGCCGCCCAGACCGGGACGCGCTTGACCTCAGCGGCGCCGCTCTTCGGGGCGCTCTCGAGCGCGGGAGCGGACCCCGCCTCCGGCGCGGCCGCGCCCGGGTCCGCGGCTGCCGTAACCCCGCCCACGGCTCCCGTGCCGGTTTCGCCGCCAGACGCTGCTTCGCCCCCGGCACCCGCGTCCGCCTTCGAGCCGCCGGCCTTCCTGCTGCCGCCCGACGCGGGCGCTCCGCCTCCACCGTCGTCCGACGCCGCGCTCGCTCGAGCACGGCGTGCCCTGCGCGGCACGGCCGCCAGCGGCAGTGGCTTGCCCTCGAGCGCCATCAGCGCCTGGGCGGTCACCCACACGGGCGTCTGGGAGCTGGTGGACGAGTACGCCACGCTGCCGTCGCGGCGCTGAAGCCGCACCAGGTATGCGCGCGCGCGCGACGCCGCGTGCCCGCCGGCACCCGCGGCGAGCAGCCCCTGGATCGCGTATGCCGTCGATTGAGCGTTGGAGTCGCGCCCCTTGAACTGCCCGAAGCCGCCGTCGTCGTTCTGGTTCCGGCGCAGCCACTCGGCAGCACGCTGCCCTGCTGGGCTGCGGCTCCGTCCCACGCTGGCCAGCGCCTGCAGCGCCGCGCCGGTCATGTCGGCGTCACTCGCCGAGGAGGGCGCGACGCCGAAGCCCCCGTCGGCGTTCTGCGATGACACGAGCCACCCGACCGTGGCCGAGCCCGCGGAGGCACCGGACGCCCGCAGCGCCATCACGCCAAAGGCCGTGTAGCTGACGAACCCTGAGATCGAGCCGTTGTCGCGCCGGCGCTTCTCGATCTCGGCGAGCAGGTTGCGGCCTCCGAAGCGCCGCGGGTTCAGGCCGGCCGCGCGCGCGAGGAGCACGGTCCGCTCGATCTCCCCGATGTCCCCGAGCGAGCCGCTGCCGCGCAGCACGTAGGCCGCAACCGATCGCCCACCGCTGCGGTTGACGTCGCGAGGGTTGCGCCCGGCGGAGCCGAGCGCCAGGCCGGCCCATCCGGTGTAGAGCGGGCTCGAGCTCTGTCGCGGCGCGGCACCGAAGCCGCCGTCTATGTTCTGGGCGCGCAGCAGGTAGCTCTCGGCACGGCCGGCCGGCGTGGCGGCGGTCGCCGCGGTGGGCACGGCCGGCACGAGCGCCAGCGCGATCACCACGGTCACGATCGGCGCGGGTGAGCGCTCCCAGCGGACCTCGAGCCGGCGCCGGTAGCGAGCCAGGGCGCGCAGGAACGCCGGCCCGATCAGTAGGCAGAAGACCACGTTGCCGATGGCGTGCGCGACGTTGTACGGCAGGGAAGTGCCCGCGACGGCGATGTAGCTATCGAGGTCCTGGCGCGCGGCAAAGGTCCACTGGTATACGTCCATCCAGGCGCCGAACAGGAGTCCGGCGGCGCCACACACCGCGGCCAGCACGAACCGGTTCGGCTCGCGCCCGCGCAGCAAGCGAGCGAGCAGGGCGCCGCCCACGCCCACCGCCCCCCAGCCAGCCATCTGCCAGACGGTCCACGGACCCTGGGAGAGGAAGATGTTGGACACGATCGCCGTGACCGCGCCGACGGCGAACCCCGGGATCGCGCCCAGGGCGTATCCCGCGAAGAGCACGATGTCAGTGGTCGGCTTGACGTTCGGGATGGCTGCGAACGCGAGCCGCCCGACGACGGCAAGCGCGGCGAGCGAGGCCACCACGGCAAGCACGCGAGCGGGGGGCCGCTCGCGCTCGTACCAGGCGAAGCCAGCGGCGAGCGCCAGGCCGAGCAGGGCGAGCGACGCGAGCTGCCAACTCATGGAGTCACCTCCGCGTGCGACGCCTCGAGGACCCCGTTCGGACCAGCGGCCCGCGGCCTCGCCAGGGCGCGCGCGCCCTCCTCGGGCAGCAGCGCCGCGCCGCCGGTGACCCTGGCGACCTCGGTCGAGAAGTGGTGGCCGCCGCCCAGCAGCTCGCTCGGGGAGCCGTCGGCGATCACCACGCCCTGGCCGAGCAGCACGATGCGGTCGGCGAGGCTGGCAGCGAACTCGGTGTCGTGCGTGGCCACCATCACGGCGGCTCCGGACCCAGCGAGCTCGTCGGTGCGCGCCGCGAGCTCGTCCTTGTGGACGCGATCCATCCCGCGCGTCGGCTCGTCCAGAAGCACGACCGCGGACGGCGCACCCGCCAGCACCACCTCGAGGGCCAGCCGCTGGCGCTCGCCGCCGGAGAGGTCGCGCGGGTTCGCGTCCTCGCGGCCCGCGAGGCCGGCGCTCGCCACTCCCGCCACGCCGGCGTCGTCCACGGCGTGGTCGTGTACCAGGAAGTCACCCGGGTTCTGGAGCAGGAGCGCCACGTTGCCGGCGCGCTCCACGCGGCCGCGCGTGGGCTCGGAAAGCCCCTTCGCGAGCCGCAGCAGGGTGCTCTTGCCGGCGCCGTTGCGTCCCATCAGCGCCACGCGCTGACCCGCGCGCAGCTCCAGCGAGATCCCGCGCAGGATCGCCGGCCCGTCCTCGACCTCGAACCAGACGTCGCGGAGCGCGATGGCAGGCTCCGGTCCGCCGTTACGGCGCTGCCACCAACGGCGAGTGGGCGGCTCCGATTCCTGCACGTGGCCGGCAGGCGCGGCCGGGGCGATGCCCGCGGCCCGCAGGCCGGCGTGCGCGTCCTTCACCGAGGCCGGGAGCGGCCTCAGCCCCGCCATCGAGAACAACCGCGCCGCGGGCGTCGCGAGCGCGGGCCGGGCCTCTGACGCCCACGCAAGGAACTCCGCGGGCGCTGCGTCGCACGCAATCTCGCCATCGACCATGGCGATCACGCGATCCGCCGCCGGGAGGCAGCGCTCGAGCCGGTGCTCGGCCACCACCACCGCGGTTCCCCAGTCCTCGTTCAGGCGGCGCAGCTGCCAGACGAGCTCGTCACCGGCCACCGGGTCGAGCTGCGACGTCGGCTCGTCGAGCACCAGCAGCCGTGGGTCGTGCACCATTGCGGCCGCGATCGCCACGCGCTGAAGCTCGCCGCCGGAGAGCGTGTCGGTGCGCCGGTCGAGCAGGTGCGCCACCCCCACGCCGAGCGCCGTCTCCTCGACCGCGCGAGCCACCGCCGCGGCCGGTTCCCCCCGGTGCTCCAGCGGCAGCTCGAGCTCGGCTCGCACGCCGCCCATCACCACCTGTGTCTCGGGATCCTGGAAGACGGTCCCGCACACGGCGGCCAGCTCGCCCGGGCCGTGGTCGCGCACGTCCAGGCCGCCGATGCTCAGCTCCCCGCTCGCCTCGCCTCCGTGGAAGTGCGGCACGAGTCCGCAGAGGGCGCGCAGCAGCGTCGACTTCCCCGAGCCGGATACCCCCGCGAGCACGGTGAACGTGCCGGGCTCGAGTTCGAACGTCAGGTCGCGGAGCGACGGCCGCGCGGCCGCCGGATACTGGTAGCTGAAGCGTTCGGCCACCACCAGCGGCTCAGCCATGCGCCACCCCCATCCGCGCCGCGCGGCCGACAAAGGGCGCGAGGGCCAGCAGCAGCACGGCCGCGCTCAGCGCGATCTCCTCCGGACCGGTGTCGATCTGGAGCGAGGGATACGCCTCGACGGAGCCGAGCCCGGCGATCGCGCCTGCGACAGAGGCAACCGCGATCACGACCGCCGCGCCTGCCACGCGCCAGTCGTGGCGCGACCACGGCTGGCGCCGCCGCGCCGGGCGCCCGCCGAGCGAGTAGCCGCGCACCTCGAGGGCGGCGGCCACGTCCACCGCGCGGTCGAGCGCACCAGCCAGCGCCGCACGCGCCATGGTCAGCCGCCCGGGCGGATGCGGCCGACAGCGGGCAGCGTCGCCCATCCGGGTGGCGTCGCGCGCGAGCACCGGCACCAGGCGCGTGGCGAGCGTCGCGGTGAGAGCCGAGCGGTATGACACCCGCCTGAACATGCGCAGCAGCTGGTCGGGGTCCACGGCTGCGGACATCAACCCGAACGCCGTGACAATCACGATCACCCGCATGCCGTTGAGCGCGCCGGCCGCGGTGGCCTCGAGCGTGATGTCGATACGCCGGCCGAGGATCTCGCCACCTCGGATCAGCAGCGTGTCGCCCTCCGGGTACACGAGCGGGTTGATGAGCGTGATCAGGAGGGCGAACGGCAGCGCAAAGCGCAGCGAGCGCGCGATCTCGCGCCCCACCCCCGCCGCGGTTCCGGCCAAGACGATGGCAGCAAGCGCAGCCGACAGCACCAGCGGGTGCAGGTAGACGGCGCCGGTTAGGGCGAGGGCGCCGCAGAAGGTGGCGCCGGCTCCGGCGCGCGCGGAGTGAAGGGCGCTCGGGCGGCTGCGGTAGACGGGGATCAGACTCATCGGCCCACGAGCGGGAGCTTCTCCACCCTCTTCCCCGTCACCGCCACCGCGAAGGCGTCACGCAGCTTGTCCTTGTCGAGCGCACGCACTCCGGCCTCGAGGCCCCGGTCATCGAGGGCGGTCACAACCCAGACCAGCTCCTCCGCACGCGGCTGCAGTGCCAGCACGAGCCCGACGCCGTCGCCGCGCTTCACCCGCCGGGCCGTCTCGCCGTGCTCGTTGAGCAGATCGAGCGAGTTGCCGTCGCCGGAGAAGCGGACGAACACGCCGGTGGCCTCCGGGCCGTCCTCGAGCCCGGCAGCGCCGCGCACGATTCGAGCGCGCGGCCAGCGCGCCACCACGAGGCGGGTGACCGCCTCCGTACCCGGGGCGCCGAGTGACGAGCCGGATGTGGACACACCCTCGCCCCTCAGCCGCTGCCGCGCCTCGTCGCACTGGGCCGAGCCCACCTGCTCGCACTCCACGCGAACCGGTCGCCGCTTCCCCTCAATCCCGCTCGCGAACGGCTCCGGGTACGCGCCCACGATCGCGGGTACACGCATGGTCGCGCTCCAGTCGCGGCGGTCCCACTGAATGCGGTCGCCGGGAAGGACCTCCCACTCGGCGGCCCCCTTGTCGGCCTCGACGCCGTTCACCCAGTAGAACCAGTCGACCTGTCCCCCCGCCGCCTCTCCCCTCAGCCCGTCGATGGACTGCACGAAGCGACCGCCGAAGCGCGTGGTCACGTCGAAGTCGGCGCGCAGCATGCGCATCACCGTCTGGCCCTCGCGCACCCTGTCGAGACGGCCGGAGCCGAGCTCCTCGTGTCCGAAGTCCCGCGTGACCCGCAGGGTGGCGCCGCCGCCGGCGCGCTCGTTGCCCTCGCCGAGGCCGCAGCCCGCGGCTGCCGGCGCGAGGCCGGCCACCAGCAGGGCTGCGAGGAGCGCGCGGGCACGCCTCACGGCACCTCGACCCGCTCGGTGAAAGAGCGCACGAGTCCATCCTTGCGTGCCACGAGACGATGGGTGCCGGGCGGCAGCACCATCTGCACGCGGCCGTCCGCCGAGGTGAGGCCGGTCACGGCCGAGCCGCTGACGGTGGCGTCCTCGATCGGCACGCCGTCGCCCGCGTCGTCGTAGCCGCGGACGGTCGCGACGATCCCGCCGGCCATCGGCGTGGTCCGCAGCTCGAGCGTGCGCTGGCAGTTCGCCGCACGGACGCAGTAGAACCACGTCACGCGCTGGCCGGCCCTTAACCGTCCGTCCCCGAACGGCCCGCCCATGTCACCCGCGCCGGCGGTAGCGGCGCGGCGGCCGACCTTGTAGACCCAGCCGCGCTGACCGCGGTTGCGGTCGGAGCGTATGCCGGTCACGAGCAGGCCCGCCGAATCCCGGGGGCGCATTGAGCATGCGCCGAAGTCGCGCAGGCGCAGTTGCCCGGGCCTGCTGCGCACAAGCGCCGCGAGCGCGGTCCCGTCCCCGGCCGCGCAGCGCCGTCCGGCGACCGTGACGGTTGCCTGGCCCGTGCCGGTCGTCCGCTGTACCGCCTCCCCGCTGCGGAAGACCACGAGCTGCTTGATCCTAGGAGCGGCCGCGGTGGCGGTGGCTGGCGGCGAGGCAACAGCCATCACCGCCAGGCCGCCGAGGATCAGCGCGCGTGCCCTCATGGCGAGGGCGCCACCGCGTCTAGCTCGACCGGGCCGCCGCCAAGCGAGCGGAGACGCAGGACGTGTGCCCCGGCGTCGAGCTTGGGGCTCACCCACAGAACGCTGCGGTGTCCGGTGCGCCCGCGCACACGCAGCGTCCGGCTCTTGCCGTCGACCGTCACGCGGAGCCGCCCGCCGTTGGGCAGCTTGCGGCCGATGAGGGCAACCTGGGTGCCGCGGAACCTCATCCGTCCCGCTGCGCCCGCGCGCCGTGCGTGCACCACGGTGCGGCCCCAGGCGTTCGCCACACGCGTGCGCCTCCACCCCCGCGACAGCCGCAGCAGCCCACGGTCGCGGTCGTCCACTGGGATCAGCACCGGGTCCGTCACGACGCTCGCCGAGTTCAGTGCACGGTCGGTCGCCGTGATGCGGTAGCGGTAGGCGTCGCCGGACTCCCCACGGAAGTGGAGTGAGTTTGTCGGCGCCTTGTCGAGCAGCGTCCTCCACTCCGGTTCGGCCTGACTGGCGCCCGGGCCGTCGCTCACCTCGCTTACCTCGACGCTGTAGTGCGCCACGCCACTCCCGACACCGTCCTGCGCTCCCCAGGACACGAGGATTGTCCGCGAGCGCCCGTTCCGGCTGGCGAGCCGTCGGCCCGGCAGGTCGGGATCGGAGGGTCCGAAGCCGGACTCGACGACCGGTGCCGTGCTGTCGCTTGAAGTGCATGGCGCCGCGCCGGCCAAATCTGCGCAGACCACCAGTGCGTTCGAGCGGATCGCATCCGCGCGTTCCGCCTTGAGCCGGTAGATGCCCTCCGCGCCGAAGGTCACGGACGTAATGCCATCGGCGCCGCTGGTCGCGCCGTGCACGCTGGCGTTGGCCGCGGGCGTGCCGCTCTGGGTGTCGATCACGGTCAGGTTCACCGGCTGACCGACGGTCGCCGCGCCGGGGCCGGCGAGCCGAAGGATGGCGCTCTTCGCGAAGGCGTCAAAGGCATACAGGACCTCGTCCCCCTGGCTCAGCTGAACCTGGCAGCCACCGCTGTCCGAAAACTTCCCATTCACGATCAGTCCCCAGAACTGGGACGAGGTTGCCGACTCGTTGGCCACCCGCGTCACGATGAAGTCGCTGAAGTCCTGGAACCAGTCGGCGTCCCAGCTCACGCCACTCGCCCGGGCCGCGTCGTCGAGCGCCGCGGTGGGCGTGGGCACTGGCGAGGGGAAGGCGCCGCCGTTGGTGCCATCGCAGGTATGGGTGCCGCCGGACGGCGTCGTCACGTCGTGGCCATCGCTGGTCACGGGCACTTCGAGAATGGTCGTACTGGCGCCCTCAGCGCGAACCGTCACGCCGACGGGCGCGGCAGGCGCGGCCGGAGCCGCGACAAGTGAGAGCACAGCCAACGCTGCGGTGAGCGCTGTGTTGCGGAGGCGATTGGACATCAAGCCACCCCTTCCTCGAGGGTCATGTGGGCTTTCGGCCGGAGTCGGGTCTCCTGGCTTCGAGCTCCGCGCCGCGCCTTCCCGGAGAGCCGTCAGCTCCCCAGTGGCTACATGCGACGCATCAGCGCCCGTTCACAGTGGCGGGACCGCGCGGGATTCACACCCGACTTCCCTCGACCACCGGCCGTTGAACGCCGAGCAGCATACCCCACCACGCTCCACCCCGGCGCCCTGTGCGCAGACACGATCCAGGCCGCTAGAATCGCTCGCCGCGCCGCCATCGTCTAGGGGACTAGGACGCCGCCCTCTCACGGCGGAAACCGGGGTT
>OBLS010000247.1_pt1 | contig 18081 bp, 18 predicted proteins | sample 1519901 | NCBI WGS metagenome assembly OBLS01 (sample SAMEA3113585, study PRJEB22503) | soil metagenome | reverse complement strand
CATCGGCGGTCGCCGGAGCCACGAAGACCAGGTCGGCATCTTGGCCAAGCTTGACGTGCGGTACGTGATGCACCTCATCCCACACCTGGGTGTGCACCGGCTGGCCGGACAGCGCGGCCCAGGTGGCGACCCCCACGAACTGCAGCGCGCCGTCGGGGCGCACCACGGTGACATCATGGCCGTCGTCCGCCAATCGGCGCAGCAACTCACACGCCTTGTAGGCGGCGATCCCGCCCGAGACCCCGAGGATGATCTGGCTCACGGCATCGCCAACATCCTCATCGCGGGGAAGGTCGGTGTGTCAGGCCGACGGGTTGTACGGGTCCGCGCTGTCGGCGTTCTCGTCGGCTTCCGGATCGACATCGGTGCACAGGAGCTTGCCGGCGTTCACCTCGCGAAGCGCGATGGACAGTGGCTTCTCCTGGACGGTCGTCTCGACCAACGGTCCGACGTGGTCAAGGAGACCCTCACCAAGCTGGGAGTAATAGGCGTTGATCTGGCGGGCGCGCTTGGCGGCGAAGAGCACCAGCTTGTACTTCGAGTCGGAATGGGTGAGCAGATCATCGATCGGAGGGTTGGTGATTCCCTCGGCGATCGGGTGTTGTCCGGACAAGATCAACCTTCGGTTCGTGGACAGGAGCGGCTGGATCGTGTCGTTGGACAGCCCAATCCAGGCCTGCGCAACGTCACAGCCGTAACAAGGCTACCAAGTCTTCGACCGCTTGGCCTATCTCACGATTGACGACCACGTGGTCGAACTCCGCCTGGGCCGCCATTTCGGCCTCCGCGGTGAGAAGTCGGCGCTCCTGCTGAGCGGCGGACTCGGTTCCTCGGCCGGTCAGTCGACGGACCAGCTCCTCCCGGGACGGCGGTGCCAGAAACACGAACCGAGCATCGGGAAGAGTTTCCCGTACTTGACGAGCGCCCTGCAGGTCGATCTCGAGCAGCGCGTTCCGTCCGGCAGCGAGCGCTTCGAGCACGGCTGCCTTTGGCGTCCCGTAACGGTAGGCGCCGTGCACCACCGCCCACTCGAGCAAGGCATTCTCCTCGATCAGAGCGTCGAATTGCGGCTCCGAGACGAAGTGATAGTGGACGCCGTCGACCTCCCCCTGCCGGGGCGGACGCGTTGTTGCCGAAACCGAGACAAAGATCTCCGGGTGCTCGGAGCGAAGTCGCGCGACGACGGTTCCCTTGCCGACTGCTGTGGGACCAGAGACCACGGTCAGCCGCGGAGAGGTCACGACGTCGCGGCTGATCCGGGCGGATCCGGCGGCGGTGTGGGTGCCGCCGATACGGACGGCCCCGAAGCGAACTCGGCGATCAGAGCTGCCGTCTGGTGCTTACCCAGGCCGCGGAGCCGACGATTCGCGGCGATGTCGAGCCGCTCCATGACCCGAGTGGCTCGCACGCGGCCGACCCTGGGCAGCGCCTTGAGGACGTCGATCACCTTTGCGTGCGCCAGCACATCGTCCCGCTCGGCCATGGCCAGCACGTCCGCGAGACTGCAGGTGCCAGCCCGTAGCGCCGACTTGATCTCCGCCCGCCGCCGCCGCGCCTGCGTGGCCGCACTTCGCGCCTGCGAACGCTGCTCGTCGCTCAACGGGGGAATCGTCACGCTCGCGTCCTCATCTACGCCGCATCTTCACGCGCCGGATCAGGCTCGGGGGCAACTCACCGGACCCAGTGCGAAAAGAACTTACCTCACTGCGATGGCGGCTTCCATCTCCCCCAGAGCGCGTCGGGCCGCCGCACGAAGAGCAGCGGGCGCCGGGCCGGCGTTCATCACCTCCCGGCTCATGGACGGCAGCACATTCGCGCGTGCCGGGCCGAAGACCGTACCCAGATCGCTAGCCGTTGCCCCTTGGGCTCCGAGACCTGGTGCGAGAATCGATCCGTTCAGCCGGCTGAGGTCGACGCCCGGTGCGGCGATAGTGGCTCCGATGACGACGCCGACTGAGCCGAGGCCGGGGCCGGCGTTGCGGCTTGCCGCCCGATCGATGATGAGTTGGCCTACGGTGCGGCCGTCGGCTGTCGCGGCGTGCTGGATCTCGGGACCTTCGGGGTTGCTGGTAAGAGCAAGGACATAGACGCCGCGACCCTGGGCGATGGCGAGCTCGATGGCATCCTCGAGGGAGCCGAAGCCCAGGTAGGGGCTGAGGGTGATGGCGTCGGCGGCCAGCGTCGAGCCGTCGGTCAGATAGGCGGCGGCGTAGGCCGCCATGGTGGACCCGATGTCGCCGCGCTTGACGTCGAGGAGCGACAGGGCGCCGACGGCGGCGATGTCGGTCAGGGTCCGTTCGAGGACCGCGACGCCAGCAGCACCGTACGCCTCGAAGAAGGCAGATTGCGGCTTGAACACCGGCACCAGTTCGCCGAGCGCCTCCACCATGCCGCGCGCGCATCGCTCCAGGCCGGTCGGGTTCGCCGGCAAATCCCAGGAGGTGAGGACGCCGGGATGTGGGTCGACTCCAACGCACAGCGGGCCGCGTTGGCGGAGTGCAGCCACGAGCCGTTCGCCGTAGCTGATCACGAGATGCCAACCGGAGGAAGAAGGCGGTTCAGCTCGGAGACCAGGGCCGGGCCGCGGTAGACGTAGCCGGTGTAGACCTGCAACAGCCGGGCGCCGGCGTCGAGCATCGCCTGTCCGTCGTCGCGGGTGAGGATGCCGCCCACCCCGATGACCGGCAGCGAAGTGCGGGCGGCGAGAAAGGCGACAACCTGCCGAGCACGCGTGGCCAAAGGTGCCCCGGAAAGCCCGCCGGCTTCGGCAGCCGCGGCCTGATCAGCGGGATGCAGGCCATCACGGGCCAGCGTCGTGTTTGTGGCGATCAGACCCTCAACACCCTCCTCGGTGCACACCGCGAGGGCCTCCTCGAGAGCGTCCTCGGTCAGGTCAGGGGCCAGCTTGACGAAGATCGGCACCGGCGGACGGCCGGCACCGATCCGCCATGCCTCGCCGACCAGAACGCTGATCAGTTGCCGGAGGGTGTTGCCATCCTGCAGCGTCCGCAGGCCGGGAGTGTTCGGGCTGGAGACATTGATCGCCAGATAGTCGGCGTACGGAGCGAGCAGTCGCAGCGACGTGAGGTAGTCCTCGGCGACCTCGGCCAGCGGCGTGATCTTGGACTTACCGATCGAGATACCGAGCGGAATACCCATGGCCTGGTTGCCACGGACGACGCCAGCGGCCGACAGGCGGTCCGCGAGTGCCCTGGCACCGGCGTTGTTGAATCCCATCCGGTTGATCAAGGCCTGGCTGTCGCGGAGCCGGAACAGGCGCGGACGATCGTTGCCCGGCTGCGGGTGAGCCGTCACTGTACCGAGCTCGGCGTGGCCGAAACCGAGCGCCGCCCAGGTTCGAATCGCGGCCCCGTTCTTGTCCATCCCAGCGGCCAAGCCCACCAGTCCGGGAAACCGGATGCCGGCAACGTTCACCGGATTGCGATGCCGGGCGCAGAGCGCCGCCGCGGCGGCCAATGCAGGCCTCACTTCACCGGCCTTGGTGATCATCGCCAGGGTGCGTTCGTGGATCCGTTCCGCGTCGCCGTCGTACGCCCGGAACAGGACCGGCCGGAGCGCGCGCCGGTAGGCAAGGTCCATGACGCTGGTCACGGCCTCAGCTCCAACCGGCCGACCGCACCTGCCGACCGCGATACTTCCCGTCTTTCCGCACAAAGCCACAGATGGGGGCGTCTTAGCCCGGAACGTGCGTTATCTGCGGCCTTGTGCGGAAAGACGTACGGAGGAATGTCGTGTGGGGCCTTGTGCGGAAAGACGTACAGAGGGAAGGCGTCTGCGGCCTTGTGCGGAAAGACGACGCGGATGCGGCCGAGAAGGGCGAACGTCTGTGGCTTTGTGCGGAAGGACGGCGGCGCCAGCTGGATCGAAGGAAGGAGTGCCGCGGTCGGCAATGTCTACCTCGGCCCGCTTCGTGACTGGCCACTCCACGACTGAAGGGACCGGACTCCGACGTTGCCGGACCGGATCGCCTCGATGCCCTGTACGGCGGCCGCCAGTCCTTGCACGGTAGTCACGCAGGGAATGTTCCGCAGCACCGCGGCGGTACGGATCTCGTAACCGTCGAAACGCGGGCGGCCGTCCGGGCTCAGTCCGTGGGGCGTATTGAAGATCAGGTCGACTTCCCCGTCCAGGATGGCCTGCACCACGGTCTTTTCCCCGTCGGGTCCGGGCCCCTGGCTGTACTTGCGGACTGGCCGGACCTTGACGCCGTGCCGCCGCAGCATGGAGGCTGTGCCGGCCGTAGCCAGGATTTCGAACCCCAGATCGGCCAGCCGCTTGACGGGGAAGATCACGAAGCGCTTGTCCCGGTTCGCGACCGAGACGAAGACGGTTCCCTTGGTGGGCAGCGGACCGAAACCGGCGACCTGGCTCTTCGCGAAGGCCGTGCCGAAGCCCATGTCCAGGCCCATGACCTCTCCGGTGGACTTCATCTCCGGGCCGAGGATGATGTCGACCGAGATCCCCTCCACGGTGCGGAACCGGTTGAAGGGCATCACCGCCTCCTTGACCGCGATCGGAGCCGACGTGTCCTCGGTCGAACCATCACCTTCTCGACGCAGGAGCCCTTCTCCGCGAAGCTCGGCGATGGTGGCGCCGAGCATGACCCGAGACGCAGCCTTGGCCAACGGAGTCGCGGTCGCCTTGGAGACGAACGGCACGGTACGGGAGGCGCGCGGATTGGCCTCCAGGACGTAGAGCGTGTCCCCGGCCAGCGCGAATTGGATGTTGATCAGGCCTCGGACTCCAACCCCCCGGGCGATCGCCTCAGTGGAGCTGCGGATCCGGTCCACCACCTCGGCGCCCAGCGTGATCGGCGGCAGTGCGCAGGCAGAGTCGCCGGAGTGGATCCCGGCCTCTTCGATGTGCTCCATCACCCCGCCGAGGTAGAGCTCGGACCCGTCGTAAAGCGCGTCGACGTCGATTTCGACCGCGTCGTCGAGAAACCGGTCCACCAGCACCGGGTGGGCCGGCGATACCTCGGTAGCCCGGGCGATGTAGGACGAAAGAGTCGATTCGTCGTAGACGATTTCCATACCTCGGCCACCGAGCACGTACGACGGCCGCACCAGCACCGGATAGCCGATGTCGTCGGCGATGGCTCTAGCGTCCTCGAACGACCGCGCCAACCCGTACTTGGGTGCTGGCAGCTGTTCGGCCGCCAGCACCTGGCCGAATGCGCCTCGCTCCTCAGCCAGATGGATGGCCTCCGGGCTGGTTCCCACGATCGGGACCCCGGCGTCCTTGAGCGCTTGCGCCAACCGCAGTGGTGTCTGCCCGCCGAGCTGGACGATCACGCCGGCGACTGGACCGGCCGCCTGCTCGGCGTGCACCACCTCCAGCACGTCCTCGAACGTGAGCGGCTCGAAGTAGAGCCGGTCGGCGGTGTCGTAGTCAGTGGAGACGGTCTCCGGATTGCAGTTCACCATGATCGTCTCGTAGCCCGCGTCCGAAAGCGCAATCGCCGCGTGCACGCAGGAGTAGTCGAACTCGATGCCCTGACCGATCCGGTTCGGTCCACTGCCCAAGATCAACACCGCCGGCTTCTGCCGGGGGGCGACCTCGGTTTCCAGATCGTAGGAGCTGTAGTGGTACGGCGTCCGGGCTGCGAATTCAGCCGCACATGTGTCCACGGTCTTATAGACCGGACGGATCCCGAGCGCCCACCGGACACCTCGCACGACATCTTCACTGAGGTGCCGGATGGACGCGATCTGAGCGTCGGAGAAGCCGTGCCGCTTCGCCAGCCGGAGCACCTCAGCGGTCAGCTCGGGGGCGTCCTTGATCATCTCGGCGACCTCGAGCAGCAGCATCAGCTGATCAAGGAACCATGGATCGATCTTGGTCGCGTCGTGCACCCGCTCCGGCGTCGCCCCGGCACGCAGAGCCTGCATCACCACGCCCAGCCGCCCATCGTGAGGCCGCGCCGCCCGCTCGAGCAGCTCCGCTACCACGGGCTCCGAGCCTGTCGAATGATCGCTCACCGACGCTCCGTCAAGCTCGGGGATCGGAGTCGAGAAGTTGAAGGGTGCCTTGGGATCCTCGAGGCTGCGCAGGGCCTTCCCGAGGGCTTCGGTGAAGTTGCGGCCCATGGCCATGGCCTCGCCGACGCTCTTCATGTGCGTGGTGAGGGTCGAATCGGCCGCCGGGAACTTCTCAAAGGCGAACCGCGGCACCTTCACCACGACATAGTCCAGGGTCGGCTCAAAGCTCGCCGGAGTTTTCTCGGTGATGTCGTTCGGAATCTCGTCCAGGGTGTAGCCGATCGCCACCTTGGCGGCGATCTTCGCGATCGGGAAGCCGGTTGCCTTGGAGGCGAGCGCGGACGATCGCGAGACTCGCGGGTTCATCTCGATCACGATCATGCGCCCGTCAACCGGGTTGACCGCGAACTGGATGTTGCAGCCGCCGGTATCAACCCCGACGGCCCGGATGATGCCGATAGCGACGTCCCGCATCCGCTGGTACTCCCGGTCGGTCAGCGTCATTGCCGGCGCCACAGTGATCGAGTCACCGGTATGGACGCCCATCGGGTCGAGATTCTCGATCGAGCAGACGATCACGACGTTGTCGGCCCGATCCCGCATCACCTCGAGTTCGTACTCCTTCCAGCCGAGGATCGATTCCTCGATCAGCACCTCGGTGGTCGGACTGGCGGCCAGTCCGGCGCCGGCGATCCGGCGAAGATCGGCCTCGCCGTAGGCGAATCCGGAGCCGACTCCGCCCATCGTGAAGCTCGGCCGTACCACCAGCGGATAGCCAAGATCATCGGCGGCGGCGAGTACGTCGTCGAGCGAATGGCAGATGCGGCTGCGCGCCACTTCTGCGGGACCGCCCTCGATCCCGATCAGACCCTCAACAACCGACTTGAACTGCTCGCGGTTCTCACCGCGCTGAATGGCCTCGATCGAGGCGCCGATCAGCTCGACACCGTAGCGTTCGAGCACGCCACCCTCGTGCAGCTCGACCGCTGTGTTGAGCGCCGTCTGGCCGCCCAGGGTGGCCAGCAACGCGTCGGGCCTTTCGATGGCGATGACCTGCTCGACGAATTCGGCCGTGATCGGCTCGACATAGGTGGCGTCGGCGAATTCTGGATCAGTCATGATCGTCGCCGGGTTCGAGTTGACCAAGATCACCCGGAAACCGTCCGCTTTGAGGACACGACACGCCTGGGTCCCTGAATAGTCGAACTCGCACGCCTGGCCGATGATGATCGGACCTGATCCAATGACCAAGATCGACTTGATGTCCTCCCGCTTCGGCATTTAGGTGCCCTCAGCCTGTCGATTGGCGCCGGCGGTGGACATCACATCGACAAATCGATCGAACAAGTAGCCGGCGTCGTGCGGGCCGGCGGCCGCCTCGGGGTGGTATTGCACTGAGAAGCCGAGCACCCGGCCTTCGTCGTTCCGCAGCTCCAACCCCTCGATGACCTGATCGTTGAGTCCGACATGGCTCACCCGAGCGAGGCCGTACGGCGTTCGTACGTCGGTATCCAGCGGTGCGTCAACCGCGAAGCCATGGTTGTGGGCGGTGACCTCCACCCTCCGCGTCCGCAGGTCCATCACCGGTTGGTTGATGCCGCGGTGCCCGTAGCCCAGCTTGTACGTGCCGAAGCCGAGGGCGCGGCCGAAGAGCTGGTTGCCGAAACAGATGCCAAAGAAGGGAATGCCTGCCGCCAGCACCTGCTGCAGCAGGGCGATCTGGCTGGTAGCCGCCTCAGGGTCGCCGGGACCGTTCGAGAAGAAGACCCCGTCAGGGGCAATTGCCTCGATTTCGGGGAACTTCGTGGTGGACGGCACCACGTGCACGTCGATGCCCCGCTCCGCCATCCGGAACGGCGTCCGGGACTTGATTCCGAGGTCGACGGCAACCACCCGGAAGCGTCGCTCACCATCGGCAGCAATCACGTACGGCGCGCTCGTCGTGACCTCGTCGGCCAGGTGTGCGCCCTGCATGGCCGGGGCAGCCTTGACCCGCTCCAGCAACCTCTCCGGATCGGACTCGACGCTCGACACCGCGACGCGCATCGCCCCACGCTCGCGAAGATGGCGAGTCAGGGCACGGGTGTCGACGTCACACATCCCGACGATGCCCTGCGCCCGCAGCTCGGCATCCAAGCTTCGTCGCGATCGCCAGCTTGACGGCACGCGTGCCGCATCTCGAATCACATAGCCGGCGACCCAGATCTGGCCGGATTCGTCGTCTTCGTCGTTCCACCCGGTATTGCCGATGTGCGGGGCCGTCGCGATCACCACCTGCCGGTGGTAACTCGGGTCCGTCAGCGTCTCCTGGTAACCCGACATCGCCGTGGCGAAGACCGCCTCGCCTACCGTCTCGCCGATCGCCCCGAACGCGTGACCACGGAAAGTCTGGCCGTCTTCGAGAACCAGGAGCGCGGGCGGTGACTGAATACCGGTGGATGAGGGCGGGCTCGAATCGGCTGCGAGCATGACCGTCCTTTCCTGCCTCACTGGACAGGTCTTAAAGGGTGGCTGATCGCGTCGAAGGCTACCACCCACCGGCCCGGTCGGACGCCAGGTGAAGCTCAGCGGCAAGCCTCGTGCTGGTTGATCTGGACACCTCCCGCGGGCCCATCGCCGATTCACTAGCCTGAACCGGTCGGTTCGCACTCTTCCGAAAGGCCACTCATGCAGGCAAGGCAGCGCGAGTTCTCCGCCGCCGGCATCGCCATGACGGCCACCTTCGTCGGTGTCATCGCGGCAATGGGCCTGGTCCCGGCCTTGTCTGTACCCGGCTTCAGCGTGCCGATCACCATTCAGTCGATGGGGGTCATGCTCGCGGGGTCGATCCTGGGCCGGTGGCGGGGAGCCGCTGCGGTGACGATCTTTCTGATCCTGGTGGCTCTCGGGCTACCACTGCTGTCGGGCGGGCGCGGCGGCTTGGCCGTCTTCTTCGGGCCGAGCGTCGGATTTCTGCTCGGCTTTCCGGTCGCCGCCTTTGTGATCGGGTGGCTGTCCGAGCGGCTCAGCGCGCCTCGGTCGCTCCCCCGCTGTATCGCGGTGAATGTCCTCGGCGGCATCGTCGTCTTATATGCCTTCGGCACCGTGGGCCTCGCCCTGGTCACCCAGGTGTCGCTTGGCGCGGCCATCATCGCGAGCTGGATCTATCTGCCCGGCGATCTGGCCAAGGCGGTGGCCGCAGCCGTGGTCGCGCGAGGTGTCCACCAAGCGTTGCCCGGACTGCTGATCGACCGGTCAGAGCGTGAACCGTCGCCACTTGCCGCCTAATAGCGGATACGAGGTTCCGACGCTTCAGGACTGTCCGGATCCGGTGGCTGCCCTGCTTGCAGCTCATCGTGCTGGCGGCCTCGTGTCGCTGCGCACCTCCGGTACGACAGGCCGGCCGCGGGAGGTTATCCGGACGGCGTCCTCCTGGGTGGACAGCTTTCCCGTTGTAGCTCAGCTCATCGGCCTGGAGGGAGGCAGTCGAGTCTGGGTACCAGGGCCGCTAAGTGCGACCATGAACCTCTACGCCGCGGCGCTGGCGACCTATCTGGGGGCATCGCTGGTCGACAGCGTCTCCAGGGCGAGCCACGCCTTCCTGACCCCCACCGGACTCATCCAGTTGCTCGCGGAACCGGCGCCTCAGGACCTGCGTGTGATCATCGCCGGAGACCGGCTCGGGATCGGGCTTGCTGACCGCGCCGCGGCGCGGGGATGGCGGATCAACCATTACTACGGCGCGGCACAGCTGTCGTTCGTCGCCTGGGGCAGAGACGAGGCCAGCCTCCGCCCGTTCCCGGAGGTGGCCGTCGAGGCCCGAACTGACGGCCGCCTCTGGGTCAGCTCACCATGGCTGTGCGAGCAAGTGATCGCTCCAGAGGAGGCGCCGTCAGCCTTTCAGGTGGAAATCGAGGCTGGCACCGGACGTCGATGGGCCACCGTGGGGGACCGTGGCCGTCTAGCCGTCGACGGTCGAGTAGTGGTCCTGGGTCGCGACGATGTCATCCTCACTGGCGGCGCCACCGTGCTCGTCGGCGACGTCGAGGCGGTCCTGCGGCCAGCGGCGCGTGGTGAGGTGTGCCTCGTACCGCAGCCGCATGATCGGCTGGGTTCGGTGGTGGTTGCGGTCTGCACCGACATCGAGGACCTCGGCAGACTTGCCGGCCATGCCCGTACGAGCCTCGCTGGCCCGTTCCGCCCGCGGCGCTGGCTGCACCGGCCCGAGCTGCCGCTAACCGCCGCCGGGAAGGTCGACCGGACTGCCCTTACTCGTTGGGTGGCACAGCCGCGCGGCGATTCCGGCCACCCCTCCGAGGTCGCGGACGATCGGCTTGGGTCGGTGTAATGGCCGACAGTGGGTCGAGCGTGGCCATTGTCGCTGCACGGCGGACGCCGATCGGTACGGCGGGACATGGGCTGGCCAAGCTCACCGCGGCGGATCTGGCCGCGGCCACGCTCGAAGCCGTGGCGGAGGACCTGAGTTCGTTGGGCATCGATGACGACCCGGACGAGGTTGTGCTCGGAAATTGCCTCGGTCCCGGAGGGAACGTAGCGCGCGTCGCAACGCTACAAGCCGGTCTGCCGGCCACCGTGCCGGGACTCACCGTCGATCGGCAGTGCGGCAGCGGCCTGGCAGCAGTCGGGATTGGGGCGTCTCTTGTCAGCTCCGCTTCCCACTCCAGCACGCTCATCCTGGCCGGTGGTGTCGAATCGGCGTCGACGGCACCCTGGCGCTTTTGGCCGCCGGTCGACGGATCACCACCGCAGCGCTACGAGCGCGCCCCGTTCGCGCCCGCTGAGCTCGGTGATCCGGACATGGGCGAGGCCGCCGACCTGCTTGCTGCGCAGGCAAATATCAGCCGGAAACGCCAGGATGCGTACGCGGCTCGCTCCCACATGTTGGCCGTCGCGGCTCGCCAGCAAGGCGCTTACGACGAAGAGGTCATACCGGTCGGTGGACTGACAGGCGACGAGCGGCCACGGGCGGGGCTTAGCCCCGAGCGCCTCGCCAGATTGAAGCCTGCCTTCCGGGACAGTGGCACGGTCACCGCTGGCAACTCCTGCGGAGTCAGTGACGGCGCAGCCGTGGTGGGACTCATCGCCGAGGCCAGACGGCGCCAGCTTGGCTTGCCCGGCCTGCGGCTGGTGGCCACCGCGACCGCTGGAGTCGATCCGCGGCGGCCCGGGCTTGGCATCGTTCCGGCGGTCCAGCAGGCCCTCGCCCACGCCGGGCTGACGCTGGCTGAGATCGATGTGCTCGAGTTCAACGAGGCGTTTGCCGGCCAGATCCTCGCCTGCACCGATCGTCTTGGCCTCGACCCCGAGCGCCTCTGTCGTCAAGGCGGCGCCCTCGCGCTCGGACATCCCTGGGGTGCATCCGGCGCCGTGCTAGTGGTCCGGCTGTTCAGCCAGCTGGTTCGTGCGGAGTCCGGGCGCTACGGCCTGGCTGCGATCGCGGTCGGCGGCGGACAGGGCGTCGCCACGGTGGTCGAAGCATGCCGCTGATCGAGGTGATCGGCGTCTCCCACAGCTATCCGCACGGTACGGGTCGCCGGCAAGTCTTGCGCGATGTGTCCGTCGCCATGCCAGAGTCGAGGGTCGGCGTCATTGGCGCCAACGGTTCAGGTAAGTCCACATTCGCGCGGCTGCTCAATGGTCTCGTCGTCCCCGAGGTCGGTCGGGTGCTCGTCGACGGTCACGACACTCGGCGGGAGGGCCGAACCGTACGCCGGCTGGTCGGCTTCTGCTTCACCGATCCGGACGCGCAAATCGTCATGCCCACCGTGCGCGAAGACGTCGGCTTCGGGCTGCGACGGCGAGGAGCCGGAGCAGATCAGACCACCGAGCGGATCGATCGGACGCTGGCCGAATTCGGACTGGCTGATCACGCCGACCACGCTTCGCATCTGCTGTCGGGCGGCCAGAAGCAGCTGTTGGCCCTGGCCTCGGTCCTCGTGACGGAGCCCGCAGTGTTGATCATGGACGAGCCCACCACGCTGCTCGACCTGCGCAACGCCGAGGCGGTCGGACGGATCGTTGCCTCGCTCCCCCAGCAGGTCATCTTGCTCACCCACCACTTGGACCTGCTCAAAGGCTTCGACCGCGTGCTGGTCTTCGACGGGGGGCGCATTGTGGCCGACGAGGCGCCGGCGGCGGCGATCGCCGCCTACCGGGAGCGGATGCGGTGAGCTTCGTCACGACGTATCTGCCGGGTCGTTCGGCGATCCACCGGCTGCCCGCCGGCCTCAAGCTGGCGGTCCTGGCGGCGACGGGCGTCGCCCTGGCGATTCTCGATCAATGGTGGGGCCCGGTGGCCTTGCTCGGTGTCGTGCTGGCCTGTTACCCGTTGGCTGGAATGCCGGTTCGGACCATTTCCGCGCAATTGCGTTCGATGGGCTGGGTCCTGCTCGCTGTCGGAGTCTTTCAGCTGATCGTCTCGGGATGGCGATCCATGGTGGACGTGCTCGTCACGGTCGTCGTCATGGTGCTCGCCGCCGGTTTGATATCCCTCACCACCAGCATGGAGGCACTCACTGAGTTTCTGATGCGGATCTTGCGACCGCTGGGTCGTTTCGGCGTGGCGCCCGATCGAACGGCGCTGCTGATCTCACTCAGCGTTCGCTCGGTTTCGGTGATTGCGGGTCTGGCCCAGGAGGTCCGAGACGCACAACGCGCTCGAGGTCTGGGCCGGAGCCCGCGGGCTTTCGCCGTACCGCTGCTCGTCCGGTCGCTACGCCACGCTCAGGCACTCGGCCACGCTCTGGTCGCCCGTGGTTTTGACGACTGAGAAATTCCTACTCAGCCCGACTTGGTGGCCACCACAGTCCCGAGGACGCCGTTGACGAACGCTGGGGACTCGTCGGTTGACAGTTCGCCCACCAACGCGACGGCCTCCGCCACGGCCACTGGATCGGGAACGTCCAGGTAATCGATCTCCAGCACAGCGATGCGCAGCGCGATGCGATCAACCCGGGGCATCCGCGGGAGGCTCCAGCCACGGACAACGGCAGCCGAAATCCGGGCGTCGATTTCTCTCGCATGCTGCACAACGCCGCGGACCAGGGTCGCGGTGTAGTCCCGCACAGGCGGACCGTCGTCAGCCGACCGCTCCTCCAGGGTGTGCAGTGGATCGGAGCCGCGGAGCTCAGCTTCGAAGAGAACGTCCAGCGCTCGCTTGCGCGCCTTGCTTCGCGACGACGTTCGAGCACGCGATCCGTCAGAAGGAGAAGCTGGCCTGGTCATCGGACTCTTGTGCTACGCGTGGCACGCTGCGTCAGCTGCCGACGCGGCCAAGATACTCGCCGGAACGGGTATCGACCCTGACCTTCTCGCCCGTGGTGAGGAATAGTGGCACCTGGATCTGCAAACCGGTTTCGACAGTCGCCGGCTTTGTGCCGCCGGTGCTGCGATCTCCCTGCAGGCCGGGTTCGGTGTAGGTCACCTCGAGCTCCACCGATGCGGGCAGGTCGAGGTACAGCGGCGTGCCTTCGTGCAAGGCGACCGTTGCCATCTGCCCTTCCAGCAGAAAGTTCTTCGCCTCGCCGACGGTCTGGTCGGCGATCGACAGCTGGTCGTAGGTGGTGGTGTCCATAAATACGAAGCCCGATCCGTCGTGGTAGAGGTACTGCATCTCGCGCCGGTCGACGTTGGCCGTATCGACCCTGGTATCAGAGTTGAACGTCCGGTCGACGACCTTGCCGGAGAGCACATGCTTCAGCTTGGTGCGGACGACCGTGTTGCCCTTGCCCGGTTTGTGGTGCTGGAACCACAACACCGACCAGAGCTGGCCATCCAGGTCCAACACCATGCCGTTCTTCAGATCGTTCGTCGACGCCACGTATGACTTCCCTCTTTCCGTCTGCCCTGCGTCGGGCAGCGGCCCAGTTTAGACCACCAGAGGCCTGCCCTCAGACCACCGAGAACCCGTCGGGAAGCGGTGCCCGATTCGTCAGCGCGCGGATGAGCTCCAGGCCACGGCCCTGCAGGACGGCCGCTCCGGCAGCCACCTCGGCCACCTCCGACAGCACCGTATCGCCGTAGTCGGGAGCCGGCAGCTTGGCCGCAGCGGCGATGTCCAGGCCATGCACGACGAGTTCCAAGGTCCGGGTCGACAGATAGGTGCGCAGCCGCATTCCCCCGGCCACGGTGGTGATCAACGGATTTTCGGCTCGCTCGACAACGGCGAGCACGCGCGGTACCAGGGCCTGGATAGCCGCGACTGGGTCGTCCCCCAAGGCGCGACCAGCCTCACGTCCTCGGCCCGCCACGGCCGCCGGGTCGACGTTAGAGATCCCGGCGTAATAGGCGGCCGCGCTCACCACGTCCTCGCGGTCGGCCGGTTGGCTGAGGTAGGTCTCCACGGTGATCAAGGATCGGCTGGTGTGCCCTACCAGCGCTCGCAGGTCCCACTCGCCCAGCCCCGGACCGTCCCACGCGTCGGCCGGAACAGCGCGTACCAGTTCAACGAACGCCTGAGCCGCTTCGGCGAAGGTGTCGCGGGGATCGTGGCTCACCTCACTCATGCGCGACATCTTGACATTGCAGGTGCGCCTAGCGACGACTTCGCACCGCTTACCCCCACTTGGCACCCGCTGCAGAGGGTGTGAAGACCGGGTTACTGGTGCGAAGTGGTGGCGGTTAGCTGTTTGATGCGCTCACGACGGACGCGTACGCCTCGCGCAGCAGGTCCTCCGGCGGACCCGCCAGAATCTCGGCGCTGGTCAGTCCGTTCAAGATCACGAAGCGGAGTGTGGAGCCGCGAGCTTTCTTGTCCACCGCCATGGTGGCGAGCAAGTCGTCGAAGGCGTCCCCCCGATACGTCACGGGCAAGCCGATCGCCGCGAGGATCGATCGGTGGCGGGCAGCGGTCGCGTCGTCCAGCCTGCCGGCGAGACGCGACAACTCGGCGGCGAAGACCATGCCGATGCTGATGGCTTCGCCGTGGCGCATCCGGTAGCCCTCGCGCCGCTCGATCGCGTGGCCAAGCGTATGGCCGTAGTTGAGCAGCTCACGGCCGACCTCGCTGCCGGTTGAGGTTGTCTCCCGCAGATCGGCCGATACGACGCCGGCCTTGACCCGGATCGACCTCTCGATCAGCTCCCGCAGCACCGCGGAATCCGCGGTCGTCGCCGCTGTGGGGTTCTCTTCCAGGAGTTCCAGGATCCGTGGGTCGGCGATGAATCCACACTTGATCACCTCAGCCAGGCCGGCGACCAGGTCGTCGTGATGCAGGGTGGCGAGCGTGTCAAGATCACAAATCACTCCGGCCGGCTCATGGAACGAGCCGACGAGATTCTTTCCTTCCGCGGTGTTGATGCCGGTCTTGCCGCCCACCGCCGCATCGACCATGGCGAGCAGCGTGGTGGGCATCGTGATCAGGCGAACACCACGAAGCCAGGTCGCCGCGACGAAGCCAGCCAGATCCGTGGTCGAGCCGCCACCCACCCCCAGCACGGCGTCGGAACGGGTGAACCCGGCCGTTCCGAGCACCGACCAGCAGTTGGCGGTTACATCGGCCGTCTTGGCAGCCTCGCCGTCGGGTACATCGATGCGCACCGGCTCCAGGCCAGCCTCGGCCAGCAGGCGCTCGAGATCTTCACCAAGCTTGATCATGGTGGGTGGGTGGACGACGGCCACCCGTTGGACATCCGCGCCGAGCAGCGGCAACACCTGGTTGAGCAGGTCACGGCCGATGACCACCTCGTACGGGCGTTCGGCGCGGACCGGGATCCGGGTCTCGGTCATTCCTCGGGGGGCCAGATCCGGACGATGGCGTCGACGACCTCCTCGGGTCTGGCGTCGTCCGTGTCGACCCGCGCGCCGGCCACCTCTTGGTACAGCGGCGTCCGCTCGCCGAGTAGCTTGATCAGCCGGCCGCGGACGTTCCCGAGCAGCAGTGGGCGCGCGGTGTCGAGGCCTACCCGGTGAAGGGCGGCCGGCACGCCGACCCGGAGCCACACAACCTGGTGGTCCTGCAGGGCCTTGCGGGTGGCCGCTGAGAGCACGGCGCCGCCGCCGAGTGCCAGGACACCCGGCCGTCGAAGCAGTTCGGCCGTCGTCTCCTCCTCGAGTTTCCGAAAGGCGGGCTCGCCGTCATCGGCGAAGATTTCCGCGACCGATTTTCCGGTGCGTTCCTCGATCACCGCGTCCACATCGACGAAATCCATGCCCAACCGCTCGGCCAGCAGGGCGCCCACGGTCGACTTCCCTGACCCGGGAGCACCGACCAGGACGATCGGCCCGACCCGGTTGGAGTGGGACGTCACACGGTCCGACCCATTGACGACCGCGCTTCGACAGGCTCAGAACGGGACTCTTCGACAGGCTCAGGACGCGGCCTGTCGACGAGCTTTGGTTGCGACCCTTCGACAGGGCCAGGGCGGGGCGACTGGAGAAGCTCACGAGTCGCTTTCGGTTCAGCGCTCGGATGGTTGGCGGTCATGACTGAGGCGAACGTACCTGGAGGCCTCGATCAGCCAGCTGCTTGAGGTAGCTCTCGTAGTTGCGCCGGGTCTCCCCCACCGAGTCGCCACCGAACTTCTCGAGGCTCGCATTGGCGAGGACCAGCGCGACCATAGCCTCAGCCACCACGCCGGCGGCCGGCACGGCGCAGACGTCGGAGCGTTGATGATGGGCCACGGCCGCTTCACCAGTGGCCGTGTCGACGGTGCGAAGTGCCCTCGGCACGGTGGAGATCGGTTTCATCGCTGCCCGAACCCGCAACACCTCGCCGGTGCTCATCCCACCTTCGGTCCCGCCGGATCGATGGGACGCCCGCCCGATGCCGTCATCACCGGCCACGATTTCGTCGTGGGCGGCGCTGCCCCGACTGCGGGCCACAGTGAATCCGTCGCCGACCTCGACGCCTTTGATCGCCTGAATGCCCATCAGCCCAGCCGCCAGCTGAGCATCCAGCCGTCGGTCCCAATGCACGTGCGATCCCAAACCCGGAGGCACGCCCCAGGCCACCACCTCCACGACCCCGCCGAGCGTGTCCCCGTCCTTCTGGGCGAGTTCAACCTCGGTGATCATGGCTGCACTGGTGTCGCGATCGAAGCAGCGCACTGGGTCCTCGTCGATCAGGTCCCGGTCGGCGAAGGTCGGCACGATCCCGGCTGGGGCGGCCACCGTTCCGATCTCGACGACATGGCTGAGCACGGTGACACCGAAGGCCTGATGCAGGAAGTTCGTCGCCACCCGACCGAGAGCCACCCGGGAAGCCGTCTCTCGGGCGCTCGCGCGCTCGAGGATGGGCCTTGCCTCGTCGAAGTCGTACTTCTGCATGCCCACAAGGTCGGCATGGCCAGGACGGGGCCGCGTCAGCGCGGCGTTGCGGGCCTGACCTTCGAGCGTCTCCGGATCCACGGGGTCGGCGGCCATCACCGTCTCCCACTTGGGCCACTCGCTGTTCGCGATCTGAATGGCGACCGGACCACCCTGAGTGTGACCGTGCCGGACGCCGCCCAGGATGGTCACCGCATCGGCCTCGAATTTCATCCGCGCCCCTCGGCCGAAACCCAGCCTCCGTCGAGCAAGGGCCTCGGCCAGGTCTTCGCTGGTGAGGCGGACATGCGCCGGCAAGCCTTCAAGGGTCGCCACCAGGGCGGGGCCGTGCGACTCACCCGCAGTCAGCCATCGGAGCACGAAGCGAGTCTGTCACGCTCAGGCCGCCGAGCCACGTCCATACCGGCCGGCCGTCGCCAAAGTGCTGGCGAAACGACGCCTCAATGGCGTCAGACCTATCGCAGGGATGTAGTTACTCAGGTCAGAGTCCGGGCTGCCAAAGCCGCCCGACCAGCGGCGTAGAGGATGTCGGCCGACACCGTACGGCCGGTCATCAGCTCGATCTGACCCAGCGCCTGCCCGACGAGCAGGTCCAGACCGTTGATGACGCTGGCACCAGCCTGCTGCGCAGCCCCGGCCAGAGCCGTCGGCCAGGGATCGTAGCTGACGTCGAAAACGATTGGCGCGCTATGGGCGATAGCAACCGCGGTCGGATCGACTGCCGTGGACGTTACCGTCGAGATGAGCACATCTGCGGCCGGCGGCTCGGCGCCCCAGGGCAGGACCTGTACGCCCAGCTGCAGGGCTGATCCGA
>OBLS010000246.1_pt1 | contig 18092 bp, 17 predicted proteins | sample 1519901 | NCBI WGS metagenome assembly OBLS01 (sample SAMEA3113585, study PRJEB22503) | soil metagenome | reverse complement strand
ACCTCACGTACGCGAGCCGCGTCGACGAGTACGCCGCGCGCCGCCCGCCGGCGCCGTCGTACTTCATGAAGCCGCCGACGACGCTCAACGGCCACCGGGGCGTCGTGCGCCGGCCCGCCGGCACGCGGTTCCTCAACTACGAGGGCGAGCTCGCCGTCGTCGTCGGGGAGCGGATGCACGGCGTCGGGATCGACCGCGCGCTCGAGCACGTCGCGGGGTACACCTGCGCCAACGATGTCGGCCTGCACGACTTTCGCCACGCGGATCGCGGCTCGATGCTCCGCGTGAAGGGACAGGACGGGTTCCTGCCTCTCGGACCGGAGCTGGTCCCGGCCGCCGAGTTCGACCCCGCATCGTTCACCCTGCGAACCATCTTGAACGGCGAGGTCGTCCAGGAGGCGACGGCCGAGGACCTGATCTGGAGCGTGGCCTATCAGCTCGCCGACCTGTGTCGCCTCATCACGCTCGAGCCTGGCGACGTGTTGCTCACCGGGACCCCGGCCAACTCCCGGCCGATGGAGCCCGGGGACACCGTTGCGGTGGAGATCTCTGGGCTCGGCAGGCTCGAGAACACCGTCGAGGACTGGGGCATCGACCTGGATGGGCCCGGCGAGCAGCCGCGGGTCTCGGCCCAGACCCTGCACGTTGCGATCGCGATTCCGGAGGACGAGGCGGAGCGACAGATCGAGGAGACGGTAAAAGGAGGATCCGGATGAAGGTCGTGGTGGACATGAACCTGTGTCAGAGTCACGGCGAATGCGCCGTCGTGGCTCCGGAGGTCTTCGAGCTCGGCGACGACGACGTCCTGCGCTGGGAGGAGGACGTCGGCGAGGAGCTGCGCGAGAAGGTCGAGGAGGCCGTCGAGCGCTGTCCGATGATGGCGATCCGCATCGAGGACTAGGTTGGCCCCGCGCCCCATCGTCATCGCGGGGGCTTCACTGGCCGGTATGCGCGCCGCAAAGGCGATGCGAGCCGCAGGCGAGGAGGGCCCGATCGTCGCGGTAGGAGACGAGGCGCATCTGCCCTATACGCGCCCGCCCCTCTCCAAGGGCTTGCTGAAGGGCTCCGAGACGCCGGAATCGACGGATCTCGGCGGCGCGGACCTGGACGTCGAGTGGCGGCTCGGCGAGCGGGGGGATCGGGTGGACGCGATTGGGCACGAGATCGTGCTCGCCGACGGGGAGCGGGTGCCCTACCGCCGCCTCCTCGTGGCGACGGGCTCCCGTCCGCGGCACTGGACGGGCCCAGGGGCGGGCCTGGAGGGCCTGGTCACGCTGAGAACACTCGACGACGCGCTCGCCCTGCGCGAACGCTTCGATCAGGGCCCGCGCGTGGCCGCGATCGGCGCGGGCTTCATCGGCTGCGAGGTGGCGGCGACGGCCCGGGCACTCGGCCTGGACGTGACCCTCATCGACATCGCCGATCGGCCGATGACGGTGTTCGGTCAGGACATCGGTGCCTGGGTCGCCTCGCTGCACCGGTCCCATGGGGTCGACCTGCGCCTGGGAACCGGCGTCTCCGCAGTGGAGGGAGACGGCCGCGTCGAGGCGATCGTCCTCGACGACGGCTCCCGCGTCGAGACCGACCTCGCAATCGTCGCACTCGGCGCCGTCCCCGAGACCGGGCTGCTGGAGGGATCGGGCCTGGCGCTCGGTCCCGGTCTTCGCTGCGACGCCACCCTGACGTCGGTCTCGGACCCCGACGTCCTGGCCGCGGGGGATGTGGCGAGCTGGCCCCATCCGCTCGCCGATGGGGACCAGCTTCGCGTGGAGCACTGGGCGAACGCGGTCGAGGGCGGCCGGGTCGCCGGCCGCAACATGCTGCTCGAGCCGGAGGAGCGCCGCCCTCACGACACCCTGCCTTCGATGTGGTCGGATCAGTATGGGCTCCGGATCCAGGTCGCCGGCTTGCCGTCCGGGTCCGACACCTCCCACGTTCTGGAGGTCGAGCCCGACGGGCATCGCCGGGTCGTGGCGTGCTCTCGCTCGGGGCGGGTCTCCGCCGCAATCGCCGTCGCGGCACCTCGCAGGCTGGTTTGGTACAGGCAGCACGTCGAGCGCGCCTCGAGCCTTCACGAGGTGAGGGCGGCCTTGGAGGAGCATGACGAAGCGATCGGTCCTCCGGCGCAGGCGGTGTCGGCGTGAAGCCGGCCCTGATCCGCCAGCACGGCGCGTCCGGGCCTCCCAGCATCCTCGCTGAGTGGCTGCGCGATCGCTCGATTCCGGCCGTCATCCACCCCGCATACCTCGGCTTTCCGCCACCCGATCCGACGGGCTTCTCCGTCGTGGCCTCGCTGGGCTCCGCGCACTCCCCCAAGGACGCCGACGAGCCGGCGGTGGCCGAGGAGCTGAGCCTGCTCGAGCGAGCCCTCGACGCGGATGTCCCGGTGCTGGGTCTCTGCTTCGGTGGTCAGGCTCTCGCCGTGGCACTCGGGGGCTCGGTCGAGCCGGCCGCGAGCCCGGAACTGGGATGGCACGAGGTCGAGACCCGGGAGCCCGAGCTGATTGCCCGCGGGCCCTGGCTCCAGTGGCACTATGATCGCTTCACCGTGCCGCCGGGTGCCGAGGAGCTGGCCACCAGCCGGACGGGCAGCCAGGCCTTCCGGCACGGCCGCAGCCTGGGCGTGCAGTTCCATCCCGAGAGCCGCATCGAGCAGGCCGTGGGCTGGGCTCGCAAGGACGCCGCCAAGCTCGCCACGCACGGTGTCACGGATGGCTTCGCGATTCCTGAGGCGGGACGGCGATATCAGGACGCTGCTGTGCGAGCGGCCTACGACCTGTTCGACGGGTTCTGGGCGATGGCCCAGGGAAATGGAGCCGCATGAGCGCTTCGAAGCGGCCAGTGGGTGTCGACGCGGTGAGCGAGTTCGCCGGTGAGGGTGTGGAGATGCTGCGCGTCCTCTACCCCGACCTGCACGGGGTGGCGCGCGGAAAGGACCTGCCCCTCGCCGAGGTCCAGCGTGCAGAGGAGGGATTGCCCTTCTGCCTGGCCATCATGGGGACCGACCTGCGGCACACGCCGGTGGTCCCCCACGGCGCCTACCCGGATCTGATCGCCACGCCCGACTTCAGCACGCTGAAGCGGCTGCCGTGGGAGCCCGAGGTCGTCGCCTGCCTCGCGGACCTGCGCAGGCCGGAGTCGGAGACTGCTCCCCCGCCGGACCCGCGGGGAGCCACCAAGCGGGCGATCGCGGCGCTCGAGGGGATCGGGCTGGACCCTGTGGTCGGTCCCGAGCTCGAGTTCTTCCTGCTCACCCCCGATCCCGAGGCGCCCGGTGGCGCACGCCGCCGACTGGACCGCTTCAGCATGGTCTACACGGTCGGCCCGCAGGCGGACCCGGAGGGAGTCGTGCGAAACATGGCGCGCGACCTGAGCGCGATGGGCATCGGGGCCTACGCCATGAACCACGAGTTCATGAACAGCCAGTACGAGATCAACCTCCACCACTCCGGCGCCCTGGATGCCGCCGACCGCGCGTTCTGGCTTCGTACCGGCGTCAAGGACATTGCGGCTCAGCACGGACTGCTCGCCACCTTCATGGGCAAGCCGTTCAACGACCAGGGCGGCTCGGGGTTCCACTTTCACCTCTCGCTGAACCGCAGCGGCGCGAACGCCTTCGACGGCCCCGAGTCCGACGACGGAGTGAGCGGTGAGATGCGCCACGCGCTCGCGGGCATTCTGACCCATGCCCCCGCGCTGATGGCGTTGCTGAACCCCACCATCAACGCATACCGGCGGCTGGTCCCGGACTCGCTGGCTCCGACGCATGCGAACTGGGGCTGGGACAACAGGACCACCTTCGTGCGGATCCCGCCGGAGCGTGGCCCCGCCACCCGGATCGAGGTGCGCGTCGGCGATGGCAGCGCCAACGCCCATCTGGCGATCGCGGGCCTGCTCTGCGCGGCGCTACACGGGATCCGCGACGAGCTGGAGCTCCGGCCGCCTCAGGAGGGCGACGCCTACGCGGCGGAGGAGCCCGGGGATCCGCTGCCGGGCTCGCTGGATCAGGCGCTCGACGCCCTCGAGCATGACGAGACCCTTTGCGAGCTGGTCGGCGCCGAGACCGTCGAGGCGTTCGTGGCCTCCAAGCGCTTCGAGTGCGAGCGGCACAGGCAGTGGGTCTCGGAATGGGAGCTCGACGAGTACCTCCGACATCTCTAAAGACCGAAAAGGAAGCGACATGACCGACCCGACCAGCACCGTTCCCCTGGAGGAGATCGACCTCTCCGATCACGACGCATTCGTGGACGAAGTTCCGCACCATTGGTTCACGACGCTGAGACGAGAGAGCCCCGTCCACTGGACCGACGAGGACGACGGTGCCGGCTTCTGGGCGGTGACCCGTTACGAGGACATCCGCCATGTCCACCGGCATCCGGAGGTCTTCTCGTCAGAGCTCGGCGGAACCTCTCTCGAGGACCTGGAGCCCGAATACATCGAGGCGCGCAAGTCGATGCTCGACATGGACCCGCCGCGGCACGACGAGCTGCGGGGCATGCTCGGCCGGCGCTTCACGCCGCGCGCCGTGCGGGTCTGGGAGGAAAAGATCCGCGCCGTGGCCGACGAGGTCATCGACCTGGCGCTGGAGAAGGACGACGAGTTCGAGTTCGTCGCCGAGGTCAGTTCAGAGATCCCGATGCAGGTCTTCGCAGAGATTCTCGGTGTGCCCCACGAGGAGCGTCGCAAGGTCATCGACATGGGCGACCGACTGCTGGGCAACCAGGACCCGGAGTACGCGACCGGCGAGGACGACGCCCACCGCCACCTGCCCTTCTCGAGCCCGGTGGCGCTGGAGATGTTCGAGTTCGGCCGCAAGCTCGCGGCCGAGCGGCGCAAGGAGCCGCGCGACCACAGCCGGTAACGAGACCACCCGGCATACGATCACCCACGGCACGCTCGCCCTGATCGAGAACCCGGACCAGATGGGGCGGCTGCGCGCGGATCGCGACCTGCTCAAGACCGCCGCCGACGAGATGCTGCGCTGGGCGACGCCCGTGTACCACTTCCGGCGCACGGCCGCCGAGGACACCGAGCTGGCGGGCACCAAGATCTCGGCCGGCGACAAGGTCACGACCTGGTTCGTGTCCGGCAACCGGGACGAGTCGGTCTTCGAAGATGCCCATGTGTTCGATCTCTCCCGCGACCCGAACCCCCACGTCAGCTTCGGGCCGGGCGGCGTTCACACCTGCATGGGCGCCCATCTGGCCAAGCTCGAGGTGGGCATCGTCTTCGACGTCCTCCTCGACCGGATCGAGGAGATCGAGCTGACGGCGCCGCCGGAGCGACTGCGATCCAACTTCTTCAACGGGATCAAGCGGATGCCTGTACGGGTTAGCAAGCGGTGATCCGGCTGGCCCGCATCGACCATGTCGGCCTGCGTGTCGAGGATCTCGCCGAGGCCGCCGAGCGCTGGTGCAGCCAGTTCGGCCTGGTCGAGCGATCGCGCGAGGGCGAGGTGGTTCACCTGGCCTGCGACGACGAGCCCTACTGCCTGGAGCTTTCGGCAGCCGATGGCGAGGCGGTCGGGATCGAGCACGTCGCCTGGGAGCTGCACCCGGATTGCGACCTCGATGCGGTGCGGGCGCATCTGGAGGGCCTCGAGATCGAGGTCGACGAGGACCTCGCCGGCGGCCTGACCTGCCGCGACCTCGAAGGCAACCGAATCCAGCTGCTGCCCGCGCGAGATCGAACGGGCGTCGAGCGTTACGTCCAGCACGCCAGGCCCGTGGCCGGGGTCCCGGGGGCCCCGCGAAAGCTTGGGCACGTCAACTTCCTCACCGGCCGGCTCAAGGAGCAGACCGGCTTCTACACGAACGCGCTCGGGATGAAGGTTTCGGACCGGCTCGAGGACGCCGGGGTCTGGCTTCGCATCGACTCAGAGCACCACGTGATGGCGCTCGTCGACACCGGCGCCGCGCATCCCCACCACCTGGCCTTCGAATACGTCGACTTCGGCCACAAGATCGCCGCGCTGGACCATCTGGCGCGCCACGGCCGCTGGCTGGGATGGGGCCCCGTGCGGCACGGGATCGCCGGGAACATGGCCTCTTACGTCCGCATCGTCGAGGAGGGGTGCTTCGTGGAGCTGTTCTGCGACATGGAGCGGGTTCCCGAGGACCACGAGCCGCGCAACTATCCCGACGATCGCTTCTCGTCCAACACCTGGGGGCCACTTCCGCCCCGGTCGTACTTTCGGTTCGATCAGGCGGCGATCGAGTCCGAGCGGGAGAGCCTCGAGACCCGGGGCATCCCGCTGACCCCGCTGGAGAAGTGATGGCGCTCGAGGGCTACTCCATCCCGCGAACCCCGTCCGGCCGGGCCGGCCTGGTCCCGGCTCCCCCCTGGCACTACGCGGCGGACTTCCTGGTCGTCGACTACTGGGCCGATCCCGAGATGGTCACAGGACTACTTCCGGACGGCCTAGAGCCGCATGTCGACCCGGGGCGATGTGCCGCCGTATTCGCCGACTGGCAGTCGTGCTCGGAGGGGGGCGAGGAGCTGCTCGACCCGGCACGCGGGCACTACCGGGAGTTCTTCGTCGTCGCCAACGCGCTCCTCGACGGCGAGGAGGTCACTACCTGCGTGTTCATCTGGGTCGACCAGGACTTCGCGCTCGCGCGCGGCTGGATCCAGGGCTTCCCGAAGAAGCTCGGAACGATCTGGATGACGAAAACGTTCGGCCTGCGGTGCCAGGCGGATCCGGGGGTAGCCGGAGGCTCCAGGTTCGGCGCCGTCTGCACGGCCCGCGGGCATCTCATCGCACGCGCGACGGTGACGCTCGAGGGCCTGAGCGAAGAGGGCCCGCGCCATAATGCGGCGCCGATCATCAACGTCCGCCACTTTCCCCGCCTCGCCGAAGGGCGCCACGACGACCCACAGGTGCACGAGCTCGTCCGCGCCGTCAGCCGGGACCGCGTGAGCTCGGACGTTTGGGAGGGATCGGCGACCCTGGAGCTGAGCCCCGCGCCGGGCGAGGAGCACGAGCTGCTGGCCCCGGTCGAGATCGGTAAGGGGTACCGGTTCAGCTTCGGGTACACGGTCGATGATCTGAAGACGGTCAAGGAACTTTGAGCGCCCACTCGACAGGCGGGCCGGTCGTGGTCGCCGGCCACCGCGTCTCCCCCGATCACTACATCGCGGGGCGCCGCGTCGAGACCGAACGGCGCTTCGAGGACCGCGCTCCGTATGACCGGTCCATCCTGGCCGAGGTGGCGCGCGGATCCGAGGAGGACGCCCAGAGTGCCGCACAGGCGGCGGCGGACGCCTTTCCGGAGTGGGCGGCCCTGGGGCCTTCGGGGCGCGGTCCCTACCTTCACCGGCTGGCCGATCTGATCGACGCGAACGTCGATCGCCTCGCCGACCTCGAATGCGAGGACATGGCGATGCTCCTGAGATCTCTGCGCGCGAGGGTGATCGTGCGCGGAGCGCGCAACTACCGGGCGTACGCGGACCTGGCAGCCGCCCATACCGAGCGCGATTGGCGCTCGAACGAGACCTGGAACCGCGTCCAGCGGATGGCGGCGGGGCCGGCGGCGGTGATCACACCGTGGAACGCGCCCTTCATGCTCTCGACGTGGAAGACGGCGCCTGCGCTCGCGGCGGGCTGCACGGTCGTCCTCAAGCCGCCGGAGTGGGCGCCCCTGAGCTGCTCTTTGCTCGCCGACCTGACCGAGGAGGCCGGCTTTCCGCCCGGAGTCTTCAACTTGCTCCAGGGGATCGGGGAGGAGGCGGGGGCCGCGCTCGTCGGCCAGCCTCAGATCCGCCGCATCTCCTTCACCGGTTCGCCCGAGACGGGCCGGGCGATCGGCGTGACCGCCGCCCGGAACCTGGTCCCGTTCACAGCCGAACTCGGTGGCAAGAACCCGTTGATCGTCTTCGCGGACGCCGACCTGGATGCGGCGGTCGCAAAAGCGGCGGGTCAGTACGACGACGCCGGCCAGGTGTGCCTCGCCGGTACCCGCCTGCTGGTCGAGGAGTCGATCGGCGACGAGTTCGTCAAGCGCTTCGAGGCGGCCGCATCTCAGCACGTGCTGGGCGACCCGCGCGACGACGAGACGACCGTCTCACCGCTGATCCATCCGGATCACCTCGAGCGAGTGGAGGGCTTCGTCGAGCGCGCGCGCGAGCACGGCGATCGGATCGTGATCGGCGGCAGGCGCTCGGATGCCGGCGAGCTGTTTTACGAGCCGACCCTGGTCGAGCCACGCTCGAACGAGAGCGAGATCGTCCAGCGAGAGGTGTTCGGCCCGGTGCTCACGATTCAGACTTTCGCCGACGAGACAGGGGCCATCGAGCTCGCCAACTCCACCGAGTACGGGTTGTCGGGGATCGTCTACACCCGCTCAGGCGAGCGTGCGGAGCGCGTCGGGCGCGCCGTCCGAGCCGGGACGGTGTGGGTCAACACCTTCCTGGTCCGTGACCTGACGGCGCCGTTCGGGGGGACCGGCATCTCGGGCATCGGGCGGGAGGGCGGTGACTACGCGCTCGACTTCTACAGCGACCTCAAGACATTGCAGATCCTGGACGGAACGACGGAGCAGACATGACAGCCGAGGCGCAGACGGATCGCAATTACGACGCCATCATCGTGGGCGGCGGGCACAACGGACTTGTGACCGCGTTCTACCTCGCCCGAGCGGGCCTGGACGTCGCCGTCCTGGAGCGCCGCGAGAGGGTGGGCGGCGCCGCATACACCGAGGAGCTGTTTGCGGGCTACAGGGTGTCGAGCTGCTCATACGTGTGCTGGAACCTGCAGCAGAAGGTGGTTGACGATCTTGAGCTGGAGCGACACGGCCTCGTCAGGCAAGCAATAGATCCGCTTCCGGTCCTGCCGTTCCGCGACGGCCAGTATTTGGCCTTCTGGGAGGACGAGGAACGGACGCGCGAGGAGATCGCCAGGATCAACCCCCGCGACGCGGACCGGTTCGGGGATTGGCTCGAGCTGTGGGAGCGGGCCGCCGGCCTGGTACACCCGTTCTTCCTGCGCCAGCCGCCGACCATGGAGGAGATCCGGGAGCACGCGTCACAGATCGGGGAGCTTCCGCTGATGGAACGGCTCCAGGAAGCCTCGATCGCCGAGCTCGCCGGCGAGTACTTCACTGATCAGCGCGTCGGCGCCGCGTTGATGCTGATCTGCGACGTCGGGGATCCGTTCGCGCCGGGCAGTGCCTGGGCGGAAGCGTGGTGGCATACCAACGAGCCGAACGGATCGGTCCCCTCGGTCGTCGTCGGCGGCATGGGCGAGATCACCCAGGCGATGGCTAGGGCAGCGGCCGAGCAGGGTGTCGACATCCACACCGAGACGGAGGTCGAGCGGATTCTTGTGGACGGCGAGCGCGCGAGGGGTGTGCGGCTGGCGGATGCGCGGGAGCTGTCTGCCCAAACGATCGTCTCCAACGCCGATCCGAAGCGCACGTTCCTGAAGCTCGTCGCCGAGGAGGACGTCGATCCCTCGTTCCGCGCCGGGGTCGAGGGACTCTCCACCAAGGCGGCTTGCCTCAAGTTCCACGCCGTGCTCGACGAGCGCCTGAACCTGTCGCCCTATCTGGGCCCGGACCACGATCCTCGCTACTCGACGTACGTCACTCTGGCGCCGGATGGCTTCGAGACCTACCGCCGTGCGTGGCAGCAGGCCCAAGCCGGCGAGATCCCCGACCAGCCCGTGTGTCACATCCAGGTGCCGACTGCCTACGACTCAACGCTCACCGACGGCGACGGCGAGATCGTCTCGATCTGGACGCTCTACGCGCCGAGTCGACCGGCCTCCGGTGGCTGGGAGGAGCTGCGGCAGGAGACCGGGGAGCGTTTGATCGACCACGTGGCGGCCTTCGTCCCGAATTTCCGCTCCGCGATGCGTGAGTGGGAGCTGTTCACGCCCCGGGACATCGAGCACCGGGTGGGGATCACCGACGGGTGCATCCGCCACATCGACATGATCCCCGGGCAGCTCTATGGCGATCGCCCGCTGCCGGGCAGCGGCTATGCGACTCCGATCGACAACCTATGGCTGTGCGGCGTGGGCACCCATCCCGGCGGGGAGGTGACCGGGGCGCCGGGGCACAACGCGGCCCACGCGATCCTCGCGGCCCGCGACACCGAAGCACAGCGGAGCTGGATCCAGACCTGACCTTCGTGGGCGGCGTTTGAGCGCGATCCTCCTTTCGCTGGCCGCCGCCCTGACCTGGGGAGTGGTCGACTTCGGCGCGGGTCTCAAGGCGCGCGACGTTCCGGTCTTCACCGTCATGGGCGGAATGCTCCTGATGGGCGCCCTGGGCGGGGTGGCGGTGCTCCTCGTCACCCAAAGCCCCTCGCTAGAGGGGGAGACGGCGCGGCTGGGTCTGGCCGCGGGAATCGCCACCGCGGTCGGCCTGACCGCGTTCTACCGGGGGCTCGCGATCGGCCCGATGAGCATCGTCGCCCCGATCTCCGCGGCCGGGGTCATCGTGCCCGTCGTCGTCGGCTTGGCTCGCGGCGACGAGCCGAGCGAGGCGCAGGTCCTCGGCATCGTCCTGGCGATCGTCGGGATGTGCGTCGTCGTGGCGTACGCGCAGGACTCCGACCTTCCGGCGGGGCGCGGAGGCTCTCGCCTGGTCGCGGTCATCCTGGGTGTGCTGGGCGCTTTGGGCCTGGGGGTGTTCTTTCTCTCCGCCGAGGGCGTCGGACCCGACCAGGCCCCCTGGTTCCTGCTCGTCGGGCAGCTGTCGGCCGGCCTCATCCTCGGTCTGGTGATCGTCGCGCGGAGCATTCCGCTGCCGGACCGATCCGACCGGCTGCACATCGCGGGGCTCGGCGCGCTCAGCTTCGCGGCGTGGGCCCTTTCGACCGCGGCCGTCCGGTCCGGAGAGCTGAGCATCACCGCGACGATCAGCTCCCTGTATCCGATCGTCACCGTGCTGCTGGCCGTCCGCATCACCGGCGAGACGCTGCGAAACCTCCAGCTCGCCGCCCTCGTGGCGGCGTTCGCGGGCGTCGCCCTGATCGTCGCGGGCTAGCCGAGCTCGGCCGCGACCTCGAGCACCCGCGGAACCAGCTCCCTCGTGGTACGGAAGTTGACGAACGCGACCCGCAGGCAGGAGCGGCCGTCGACCGCGGCCGGCGCCAGGTAGATCCTTCCGTCGCGCTGCATCGCATCGGCGAGGTCGAGGTTGTGCCGGTCGAGGTCCTCGGCCGGCATCCCGGTGGGAGCGTGGCGGAAGCAGACGGTCGACAGCCTGGGCTCGTGCAGGAGCTCGAACTCGTCGTGCTCACGGACCAGACGGGTGAGTTCGCGCGCGTTCTCCAGGGTCCTCTCGATCCAGGCCTTGTACTGCTCGGCGCCGTGGACGCGAAAGGCCATCCACAGCCGCAGCGAATTGAGGGGCCGTGAGTATTCGAGGGTGCGGTCGACCGGGTTCGCCAAACCGTGGTCGTGGAGCATGTAGCGCTCCTCGTGTCCGAACATCGCCTCCAGGAAACCGGCTTGGCGGAGCAGCACGACGCTGCATGGCTTCTGCACCCCGAGCCATTTGTGCGCGTCGATCGTTGCCGAGTCAGTGCGATCGAGGCCCGCGAAGAGGGCCGACGCACTCGGCGCCGCTGCAGCCGGCAGCCCGTAGGCGCCATCGACGTGCAGCCAGACGCCACGGGGCTCGGTGACGTCGGCGAGCGCGTCGAGCGGGTCGACCGCCCCGGTCAGCGTCGTCCCGGCCGTCGCGATGACCGCGATCGGCGTCACGCCGTCCGCGCGGTCCGCGTCGATCGCGCCCACGAGCGCGCTGGGCAGCATCCGCCGTTCCTCGTCCAGCTCGATCCGGCGGATCCACGCCGAGCCGATGCCGCACACCTCGACCGCGCGCACGACCGAGTGGTGCGCCTCCGCGCTGCAGTAGACGGCGGCACGCCGGCCGCCCAGCCCTTCGACTCGCGCGCCCGGCACGGCCTGCTCGCGCGCCGCGAGCAGCGCCGTCAGGTTCGAGGTCATGCCGCCGCTGGTGAACGCGCCGTCGGCGAGCGGGTAACCGACGAACTCGGCCACCCAGCGCAGCGACTGCTCCTCGACGAGCTCGGCGCCGCCGGCCGCAACTGCGAGGTTGGGATCGTAGGTCGCGGCAAGGGCGCTCGCCAGCACCCCGATCTCAAGTCCGGTCGATCCTATGTACGCGAGATAGAGAGGCCGGGAGGGTGAAACGCTCGCGTCCAGGACCCTGGCCGCGTCCGCCAGCGCACTCTCGGAGTCGCCGGGCGGGCCCGGCAGGGGCGTCTCAAAGCGTTCCCCGAGCGCGGGGTCGAGCTCAGGTTCCGAGATGCGCGGCTTGTCGAATGAGGCCCAGGCATCGGCGATGACCCTCGCAAGGTCGGCAAGAACGGCCTCGCGACCGACGAGCGCGCGCGGGTCGTCCCCTGGGCTCATGGCTACACCCTTCTCTAATCAGGCTGCCAATGACCGAGCGCGTCTTGGACGTGCCGGGCCATGAGATCGGCGGTCCGCTCCGATTCTCCAGCTTCCACCGACCTCAGGATCTCATGGTGCTCCTCGACGTCCCCGGAGCGCCAATCGTGGACGATCGCGCGTCGCGCCATCAGCCGGCGGCCGACCTCGACGATCCACAGCGACTCGAGCGACCGTTCGAGTTCCGCGTTCTGCGTCGCCCTCGACAGAAGTATGTGGAAGTCACGGCTCGCATCGTGTGCGGCGGCGGAATCTGCCGCCGCGGCCTCGCGTTCGATTGCGGCTGCGAGCGCCCTGAGATCCTTCTCGCTCCGGCGCTCGGCGGCGAGTGCGGCGATTCCTGGCTCGAGGATCAGCCTCACCTCGAGTCGGCGGAGGACCGCCTCGATACCGAGATCCGACGTCCAGAAGCCCCGGTTCTGATGGAACTCGACGAGTCCCTCGCCGGCGAGCCGCCTGAGCGCCTCCCGGACGGGTGTGCGCGAGGTGCCGAGCTGCTCGGCGAGCGCGGCCTGTCCGAGACGCGATCCCGGCGTCAGGTCGCCGGCGAGGATCACTGCGCGGAGATGCTCGTACGCGAGACCGACGACGGAGTCCGCAGTGATCCTGGCGACGTTCGGTCCGTTCTCACCACCCACAGCCAACATCGTATTTGCTTGACTTCCGAACGTCGAATGCATACATTCGCATTGGCAGCAGGAGAGGCTGTCGTTCCCTAGTGAGGAGGACTACTCGTGGCAACTCGTGAGGAAGATTTGCTGAGGGGGCTCACTGAATCGCCGTTGACCCGGCGTCGTGTGCTCCGTTACGGAGCCGGCGCGATGGCCGGGCTTGCGCTGCCGGGAGTGCTCGCGGCATGCGGCGACGACAACGGTGACGCCACCACGACTGCGGCGGCCGGCGAGGCTCCAACTCCCACCGGCACGATCGACTTCTTCGGCTGGGAAGGCGAGGATCTGAGCACCGTGAAGGAGATGCAGTCGTTCCTGAACAGCAACGGTGCCCGCCTCAAGGCCTCGTTCACGCCGACGCTCGACGACATCACGCCGAGGCTCCAGTCGACCGACGGCATCGACCTGTTGGCCTACACGTCGATAGTCACCGAGCGACTGCAGACGGCCGATCTGCTGCAGCCGATCGATGCATCGAAGGTGCCGAACCTCGACGGGCTGCTTCCGCGCTGGGAAGAGGACAACCCGCAATGGATCGAAGACGGGGAGCGCCTGTTCTCGCCCATGTTCTTCCAGACGTTCAGCCTCATGCACAACAGCAACGAGGTCACGGATCCCCCGAACGACTATCGCGGCCTGCTCGAGCCGGAGTTCAAGGACCGCATCGTCACTTGGGCGGAGCCGAACGGCGCGTTCGGAGTGCTGTCCGCCATGCTCGGGATCGAGCAGGGCCAAGTCCCGAAGGACCGGATCGATGAGCTCGCCGACCTCTTCCAGCAGTACATCGACCAGTCCAAGTCCGTCGCGGCCTCTCCCGGTGACATCGTCACGCAGATCGCCTCGGGCGAGGTTGTGGCCGTGTTCCTGGGGACGCCGCAGTTCACACTGTTCGCGAACGGGGCAGGCGGTACCGGAGCCGCGGTTCGCGACGTCGTCGACATCCAGGGCGGCAACATGTCGTTCGTCGATGGCTACGGCATCCCCGCCGGCGCGGACAACGCCGACTCGGCGCTCGCGTTCATCAACCAGACGCTTGACCCCAAGGTCAACGCGGCGATCGCCGAAGGGTTCGCCGGGGGCACCGTGGTCGAGGGGGCTGACGAGTTCCTCCCCGAGGACAAGACGCTATACCCAACCGATCAGATCGACTCGATCCTCGAGGAGGCGCCCCTGCAGATCCTCGCGCCGCTCGAGTCCGACGAGCTCGTTACGCAAGGCGAGTGGCTCGAGCGGTTCACTCAGCTGACGAGTTGACCCCAGTTCCGCCGGCGGCGCCCCAGGGTAGCCGCCGGCGGTTCGGCTCCATGACGCTGGCGGTCCCGGCCGCGCTCGGGCTTCTGCTCTTCTTCGCGGCCCCGGTCGCGATCTTCCTGGTCTACAGCTTCCTCACGGGAGTGGTCTTCTCGTTCTCCGCTGAGCCGCCGCTTACGTTCGAGAACTACGTTGACGTCTTCCAGGCGCCGAGCACCAATGATCTGCTCGGTAACTCCGCGGTCGTCGGGCTCCTCGTCGCGGCCGCTTGCTTGGCCATCGGCTTCCCCGTCGCCTATTGGATCCGCTACCACGCTGGACGCTTCCAGAATTTGGTCCTGCTGCTGGTGATCGCGGCGCTCTTCGCCTCTTACCTCGTTCGGATCTACGCATGGCGAAGCATGCTCGGCAGCGACGGGGTGATCAACTCCGGCCTCGAGTCACTCGGGGTGATCGACGAGCCCCTCGGGTTCCTGGTCTTCAGCCGCTTCGCCATCGTCGTCGCGATCGTCCACATCCTCCTGCCCTTCGTGATCCTGATCCTCTACGCCGGGTTCAGGCCGCTCGAGCCACGATATCTCGAGGCTTCCGAGGATCTGGGAGCAGGGTTCGTGGATCGCTGGCGGCGGATCATTCTTCCTCTGGTCGCGGTGCCCGCCATGTCGGCGTTCATGCTCTGTTTCGTCCTTGCCTCGGCCGATTACGTCACCCCGCAGTTCCTCGGCGGCCCCGAGAGCTCAATGGTCGGCGTGCAGATCCAGAACTACTTCAAGGCCCAGGGCGACTACCCGCAGGGCGCCGCGCTCGCGATCACGGTCCTCGTCGGCTACCTCCTTCTGCAGGGATTGCTCCTGCTGGCGCTGAAGCTGCTCGGCGTCCGCCGGGTGGAGTGGGGGACCTGATGTCCCGCCGGGGAGTCGCATCCGGGATCGTCACGGCGGGCGCGCTGCTCTTCCTGTTCGTGCCGCTCGGGGTCGTCGTCCTCTTCTCCTTTCACAGCACTGGCGGCTTGACGCTGCCGTTCGAGGGCTTCTCGCTGCGCTGGTACGAGGATGTCTTCGGCGACGCCACCTTCACCGAGGCTCTGCTTAACAGCGTCATCCTCGGGATTTCCACCGCGCTGATCACGGTCGGCCTCGGCACGGCCGCGGCCTACGGCCTCTCCAGGAGCTCGACTCGCCTTGGCGGGCCCCTCCAGGCTCTCTTCGTCGCGCCGGTGCTGCTGCCGGGCTTGTTCATCGGAGCGGCGCTGCTCAGCTTTCTGTCCCGAATCGAATTCCAGCCCTCATTGCTCACGGTCCTCATCGGCCACGTCGTGTTCGCGTTCCCGTTCGTCTTCATCCTGGTGAAGACCGCGATCGACAGGCTCGACATCTCGCTCGAGGAGGTCGCCCGGGACCTCGGCGCCGTACCGTGGCGGGTGTTTCGGAAGGTGACGCTCCCGCAGATAGCTCCCGTCCTGGTCGGAGCGACGGCGCTGGCGTTCATGCTCTCATTCGACGAGTTCCTCATCACCTTCTTCGTGATCGGCACTGACCAGACCCTCCCCACCTACATCTTCGGTCGCCTGCGGCGAACGGTCGATCCCGGCATCAATGTCGCCTCGACGCTCTTCCTCGTCGTGATGCTGCTCGCGTGGCTGGCCGCCGCGATCGCCACCGTGCGCGCTTCCCGAGCTGACCGGACGACCGTCCTGGACGGAGGCGGGGCGCGGCCATGAGCGCGGAGGATCGCAGGGGCGGCCTTCAGGTGCGCGGCGTCGGCCATGCCTACGACGAGCAGATGGTGCTGAGGGACATCGACCTCGACATCGCGGATGGCGAGTTCGTGACGTTCCTGGGGCCGTCGGGCTGCGGCAAGACCACGCTGCTCAGGGTGATCGCGGGCTTCATCGAACCGACCAGGGGTTCGGTGTCGATCGCCGGGCAGGACATGACCGGGGTCAGCTCGCACCAGCGCCCCGTCAACATGGTCTTCCAGCGGCCGACGCTCTTCCCCCACCTCGACGTCTTCGAGAACGTCGCATTCGGTCTACGGGTCGACAGGCCGCCCAAGGAGGAGATCGCCGACCGGGTCGGATGGGCCCTAGACCTGGTGCGGATGCCCGGCTATGAACGGCGCCGCGCTGTCGAGCTCTCTGGCGGGCAGATGCAGAGGGTGGCGCTGGCGCGCGCGCTCGTGAAGCGGCCCCGGGTCCTGCTCCTCGACGAGCCCCTCAGCGCCCTCGACCTGAAGATCCGGCTCGAGATGGAGGGCGAGCTGCGCCGCGTCCACCGCGAGACGGGAGCGACCTGGGTCTACGTCACGCACGACCAGCGTGAGGCGCTGGCGCTCTCGGACCGGATTGCGGTCTTCGAGCACGGGCGGATCGATCAGCTGGCGGACCCGATGACCATCTACCGGCGTCCCTCGACGCCGTTTGCCGCGGGATTTGTCGGCAACGCGAACGTGTTCCCCTGCGAGATGCACGGGAAGGGAGATTCGTCCGTCGCCCGGCTGGCGGATGCGGAGGTTCCCGTCGGCAACGCGGACGTCAATGGCCCCGCGTGGCTCGTCCTGCGGCCGGAGAGCATCCGGGTAGAGGCGATGTCGGCCGACGGCGTTCCCGCCACGGTTCGCGACGTCGCCTTCCGCGGCACCGGATTTGCCTACAGGCTCGAGGTGAGCGGCTTGGACGACCTGCTGAAGGCCGAGGTCGCCGCCGAAGAGGAGCTTCCGTTCGAGCTCGGCTCCGAGGTCAGGGTCGTCTGGTCCCGCGAGGCCGCGATCGTGCTGCCTCGGGAGGAATGACGTGGATGAGGCCCCACGCCTGGTCCTCGTCCTGACCGAGAACTGGACGCTCGTGGATCCTGGGGATCCCGGGGCGTTGGTGGCACTGGCCCGGGAGGCCGAGGCCGCCGGCGTCGACGCGGTCATGTTGAGCGAGCACGTCGTGCTGGGTCCTGGCTCCGCGTCGGAGGGCCTGATGGCGAACCCCCGCGAGTACGCGCTGCCGGGCAACCAGGACCCCGCCACGCCTTGGCCCAGCTCGATCGTCCTGCTCAGCGCGATCGCGCAGGCCACCACCAGGCTCCGGCTCGTCGCCGGCGCGATCATCGCGCCATTGCGGCACCCCCTGCTCCTCGCCCGCGAGCTCGGCACTTTGGACCTGCTCTCGCAGGGCCGGTTGGTGGTCCTGCCGACGGTGAGCTGGCACCGCGAGGAGTACGACGCGCTGGGGGTCGACTTCGCCCGCCGGGGGAAGCTCCTCGACGAGCACTTGCGGGTCTGGGAGCGGGTCTGGGGGGAGTCCCCCGCGGGCTTCGACGGGGAGGGCTATCCCTTCGAGCCGGTGTGGTTCGAGCCCAAGGCGTTCAGGCCAGATGGGCCCCGGCTCTGGTTCGGCGGCAGCTCCGTGCACCCGGCTCTGATCCGCCGCCTGGTCGGCCACGGCCACGGCTTCAACCCCCTGGGCCGGATGTCCGACGCCGAGCTGGACGAGTTGGCGCGGTCTCTGCGGGCCGCCGGCCGCGAGCCGACCGAGGTCGAGATGGTCGGCGGCATCCGCGGGAGCTTCCCGGACGAGGAGTCGACCGCTGACCTCGCCGCCGCGGTCGAGAACTCCCTCCCCGAGCAGCTCGGTCGCGGGTTCACTTCCTTCTGCTTCAAGCCGAACCAGTACATCGACGACGTCGCGGAGTGGGGGGATCTATGCCGGGAGGCCGTCTGGCGGGTGAACGATGCGGCCGAGCGCAACGGCGGGG
>OBLS010000245.1_pt1 | contig 18149 bp, 19 predicted proteins | sample 1519901 | NCBI WGS metagenome assembly OBLS01 (sample SAMEA3113585, study PRJEB22503) | soil metagenome | reverse complement strand
CGGCTGGGGTGTTGACGCGCTGCTTGGGCATCAGACACGCGAACACGACGACCTCGACCTCGTGGTCGAGCTCGACCGCGCGAGCCGTGTCATCGAGCTGCTCGACGCCCGAGGTTACTCTCTCGTCGCGGGGACTCCGCCGAAGAGTTTCGTGATGGTCGATGCGCGCGGGTGCCAGGTCGACATTCACCCGGTCGCCTTCGACGCAGAGGGCGGGGGTGTGTATCAGATGGAGGACGGCACGGAGTGGGTCTATCCGAGCGAAGGGTTCACGGGGCGGGGGAGCGTAGATGACAGACGTGTGCGTTGCCTTAGTCCCGAGGTGCAGGTGTTGGTTCACGCGGGTTACGAGCTGACTCAGAAGGACTATCGCGAGCTTTACCTCCTGCGCGAGCGGTTCGGCGTCGAACCACCCCAAGCGCTACTCGACGACGTGCTGGCCGCTGCGCAAGAGGAGCGCCGTGCGTAGAGACTCTCGATTGGGCCAGCGTGCGCTCTCCCGATGACTTCGGGCTCGGGTGGCGGTCGTAAAGACGATCCCGGGAAGGAGCCTCCATGAAAGAGCTGATCGTGACCGAGTTCATCACGCTGGACGGCGTCATCGAGGCGCCCGGCGGCGAGCCGGGCCACCCGCACACGGGCTGGGCCGGAGACTCCTTCGGGCCAGAGCAGATGCAGTACAAGCTCGATGAGGTGCTCGAGGCAGAGGCGCTGCTGCTCGGCCGCATCACGTACGAGGGCTTCGCGGAGGCGTGGCCGCCGCGCGAGGGCCCGTTCGCGGAGAAGATGAACGCGATGCCGAAGCACGTCGCATCGACCACGCTCGGCGAGCTGGGCTGGAACAACTCGACGCTGCTCGGTGCCGACGTGCCGACGGCGGTCGCGGCGCTGAAGCAGGTCGACGGCGGCCCGATCCTCGTCGCGGGCAGCGGCACGCTCGCGCACACGCTGATCGAGCACGACCTCGTCGACGAGTTCCGGCTGATGGTCTTCCCGGTCGTCCTCGGCAGTGGCAAGCGCCTCTTCCCGCACTCGCCGGACAAGCGGAGGCTGCAGCTGGTGGAGATCACGCAGTTTCCGACTGGGGTCGTCGCCCAGCACTACCGGCGGTAGGCTCGCGGCATGGTCACCGCCGACGAGATCGGGTCGATCGCGATCTTCGCCGGCCTCGCCGAGGCCGACCGAGAGCGGCTCGCTCGCGCGGCGGCCGACATCACGCTCTCGCCGGGTGAGTATGCCGCGCACGAAGGCGGCGAACGCGCTCTCTTCGCCGTCCTCGACGGCAAGATCGAGGCCGTCAAGCTCGTCGACGGGATCCCGCGCGTCGTCGGCGAGCGCGGTGTTGGGGAGCTCTTCGGCGAGGTGCCGATCGCCCTCGGGACGTTCTTCCCGGTCGGGTTCCGCGCGGCCGAGCAGACGCGTGTGCTGCGGATCGAGCCGAACGACTACCACGCTGTCGCCTCCGTCCAGCCCGACATCGCCAAGGAAGTCGGCAGGCTTGCGGCCGACCGAATGTCGGGGCCGCGCGGGCTTCAGGGCATCGCAGCCGAGCCGCCGCCGCCGCGCGCGATCGTCGTGGGGCACCGCCTCGATCCGTACTGCACCGACCTACGGCATTTCCTCGACCGCAACCAGATCAGCTTCAAGTGGATCTCCCCCGACGCGCCCGACGCAGTCGAGGATTGGGGCGGTCCGCTGCCGATCGCCGACGACTGCCCGGCGATTCGCATGGTCAACGGGAAGACCGTCGTCCGGCCGGAGCTACGCCGGGTGGCGGAGCTGCTCGGGCTCGCCACGGAGCCTGCGGCGGCCGAATACGACGCCGTGATCGTCGGCGCCGGGCCGGCCGGGCTCGCTGCGGCCGTCTACGGCGCGTCCGAAGGCCTCAAGACGATCGTGATCGAGCGCGAAGCGCCTGGCGGTCAGGCCGGCACCTCGTCCCGGATCGAGAACTACCTCGGCTTCCCCTCGGGCGTGTCCGGTGAGGAGCTCGCAAGCCGCGCCCTCCAGCAGGCGTGGCGGCTCGGTGCCGAGGTGCTCGTGACGCGAACGATCACTCGGATCGACGCGGCGACGCGGCAGGTGCACCTCGACGGCGGCGACGTCCTCCGCGCGCGGACGATCATCCTCGCGTGCGGAGTCGCGTGGCGGCAGCTTCGGATCGAGGGGTTCGAGCGACTCGCCGGGAAGGGGATCTCCTACGGCGCCGCGCGTAGTGACGCGGCGGCTGTCCACGGGCTCGACGTTCATATTGTCGGCGCCGGCAACTCCGCCGGGCAGGCGGCGATGCTCTTTTCGAACCACGCGCGGAGCGTGACCCTGCTCTGCCGCGGGGAGACGCTCGCGAAGAGCATGTCCCGCTACCTGATCGAGCAGCTCGAGGCGCGTTCGAATGTCATCACGCGCTACCGCGCCGAGGTCGTGGCTGCGCACGGCGATGCCGCGCTCGAGTCGATTGAGGTTCGCAACGGCACGAGCGGCGAGACCGAGCGGCTCGAGTCAGGCGGTCTCTTCATCTTCATCGGCGCGGACGCCGAGACCGGCTGGCTGCCGCGGGAGATCGTGCTCGACGAGCGCGGCTACGTGCTCACCGGCTCCGACGTGCGCGCGGCAGGGTCCTGGGAGCTCGAGCGCGATCCCTACCTGCTCGAGACGAGCGTCCCCGGCATCTTCGCGAGCGGCGACGTCCGCTACGGCCCGGTGAAGCGTGTCGCGGCCGCCGTCGGCGAGGGCAGCATGGCGATCGCCTTCGTTCACCAGTACCTGCGGGAGTCGTAAGCGGTCGTAGCCGCCGCTACCGGAGCCCGAGGGCGGCAATTCTGTCGCGGGCGTGAGACCATGGACCGATGGAGAAACGACTGGAGCGGCAGGCCCGGAACGAGGCGCTGGTCCGCGAGGTGAACGAGCGCATCAACACCCTCGACCGCGGCGCGGCCGGCACCGGCGCCGTCGCCGGTGTGGAGAGCTTCGGGTTCCACTGCGAATGCGGCCGTGACGGCGGCTGCCCGCAGATGATCTGGATGACCCTCGAGGAGTACGAGGTCGTCCGGACGCAGGACGACCGCTTCGCGCTCGTGCCCGGGCACGAAACCGACGGCCTCGAGCACGTCGTCGCCGGCAACGACCGCTATGTGATCGTGGACAAGGTCGACGAAGCCGAGCCGTTCGTCAGAGACGATCCTCGCAGGCGTCCGTCGGAGTAGGCCCAAGCCGGGCTTGCTGCGATCCCCGCGCTGCGAGCGCCGTCAGCGCCCGGATACGCTCTTGCGCTGATGCCGCCGGCGACCGGGATCCCCACTGCGGAGCTGCACGCGCGCCGCGAGTCGCTGCTCGAGCACCTGCGTGGCTGCGGACTGACCGGTTTCGGGCTCTTCGGGCAGGACTACATCCGCTACTTCACCGCCTTCGAGTTCCTCGCCACCGAGCGTCCCGTCGCCCTCGTCGGAAACACGAACGGCGATCTGGCTGTCTTCGTGCCAGAGTTCGAGGTCGACCGGGTCCGCGCCGAGACGGACTTCGAGCGGATCGAGTCGTACCCGGAGTACCCGGGCCTCGAGCACCCGATGCGGCTGCTCGCGCCCGTCCTCGGCGACATGGGAATCACCGGCGGGATCGGCGCGGACGAGGACGGGTATCCCGGCATTCTCGGCTACCGCGGGCCGGCGCTGAGCGAGGTGACGGGGCAACCGGTGACCGCGGTCGGGACATTCGTCGAGAGCCTCATGGTGCGCAAGAGCGAGGCTGAGGTCGAGCTGATCAGGGAGAGCGCCCGCTGGTGCGAGCACGCGCACCGCCTCCTGCAGGAGTACTCGCGGCCGGGCGCAACGGAGGCCGAGGCGAGCCTGCGGGCCGCACAGGAGGCGACGCTCGCGATGCTGGACTCGCTCGGCCCCGAGTACGGCGGCCAGCAGTCCTCCTCCGACGGCGCGACGGCCGGCTACCGAGGCCAGATCGGGCCTCAGAGCGCCTGGGCGCACGCCGTCGCCCGCAACCACGCCTTCGAGGAAGGCGACGTTCTCGTCACCGAGACGGCGGCGCCCGTCTGGGGCTACAACGCTGAGCTCGAGCGGGCGTTGATCGTCGGGGAGCCGACGGACGAGATGCGGCGCCTCTTCGACCACATGGTCGCGGCGCAGCAGGTCGCCTTCGACGCGCTGCACCCTGGCGTCACCTGCGCGGATGTGGACGGCGCAGTCCTCCGCTACTTCGAGGACAACGAGCTGCTCCCATACTGGCGCCAGCACGTCGGCCACGGAATCGGGCTCCGCAACCACGAGGCGCCCTTCCTCGACCTCGGTGACCGAACCATGGTCGAGCCGGGCATGGTCTTCACGATCGAACCCGGCGTCTACTCTCCCGCCGTCGGCGGCTTCCGTCACTCCGACACGGTCGTCGTCACCGCCGACGGGATCGACGTCCTCACCGACTATCCGAAGGACATCGAGAGCCTGGCCATTCCAGCCTAGGGCGGTAGAGTCGCGCCCGTGAGCAGCTTCGACGTCGCCGCCGAGTCGTACGACCGCTTCATGGGGCGGTACTCGAGCAAGCTCTCGGCGCAGCTCGCCGACTTCGCCGGGGTGGCGTCGGGGCAGCGCGTGGTGGACGTCGGCAGCGGTCCGGGCGCCTTGACCGCGGAGCTCGTGCAGCGGCTGGGAGCAGAAAGCGTGGCGGCAGTCGATCCTTCCGAGCCGTTCGTGCAGGCGGCGCGGTCGCGCCACCCGGGCGTCGACGTCCGGCTCGCGTCCGCCGAAGAGCTGCCGTACGAGGACGACGAGTTCGACGCCGCTATCGCCCAGCTCGTCGTCCACTTCATGGCCGAGCCGGTGCAGGGGATCTCGGAGATGGCGCGCGTGACCCGCCCCGGCGGCGTCGTCGCCGCATGTGTCTGGGATCTTGCAGGCGGTCGCGCGCCGATCTCGCCGTTCTGGCAGGCGGTGCATTCCCTCGACGACGACGTCGAGGACGAGTCGCGCTTCTCGGGCGCGCGCCAGGGACATCTCGCGGAGCTGTTCCGCCGGGCCGGCCTGGGCGAGGTGGAGGAGAAGGAGATCTCCTCGTCGTCGCCATACGAGAGCTTCGACGAGTGGTGGCGCCCGTACACGCTCGGTGTCGGGCCGGCCGGGAAGTACACGGCTTCGCTCGCCGAGGGCGAGCAGGCGGCGCTCCGCGAGCGCTGCCGCGAGCTGCTGCCCGAGGCGCCGTTCACGCAGACGGCGTATGCGTGGGCAGTCCGCGGCCGCGCGTCGTAGCCAAGGCTGCTAGTTTGGGCCGGTGATAGCCGCGCACAGTACACGCATGGTCGAGCCCCGGCTGTTGCCGACGGGCGCGTCCTGACGCGCCGCGCCACCCCGCTTCATTCCGGAGCTTTCCTCGTCGCATTCGACGAAGAGCGCGCCGCACAGGCGGCCGCGCGCGACTGCCGCACGGCCTGCTTCGAGGCTGAGGTCGGTGAGGTCGCGGGGCGCTGGCAGCTCAGCCTGCGCCGCGACGGCCTCTTTCCTGCCGACGAGCGGGAGCGTTACGCGAGCCGGCTGCGCAGAATCGTCGCCGTCCACGGCGGCCGCTACGACGCTTTCGTCCCCGATGCGAGCGAGCCGCGCCCGGGGGACTTCATCGAGGAAAGGGAACCCGCATGAGCATCAAGGAAAAGGAAGAGAAGATCGAGCTGACCGGCGAGATCGCCGAAGCCTACGGCGGCGGGAAGTTCCGGGTCCTGCTCGAGAACGGCCACGAGGCGATGGGCTACACGTCCGGGAAGATGCGTCGCTTCCGCATCCGGATGGCGCCGGGCGACAAAGTCTCGATCGAGCTGTCGCCGTACGACCTCACGCGCGGCCGGATCGTCTACCGCGAGCGCTGAGCGTCTGAGCGCTCGTAGTGCAGGCGAACGCCGTCGTCGCCGAAGCGCTCCATCCTCGTCAGCCGGAAGCGGCGGAGTGGGAACTCGCCGTCGGCGAGCGCCGGGCCCCGGCCGAGCAGCGTCGGCGCCACCGTCAGGATCAGCTCGTCGAGCAGGTCGGCCGCGAGGAGCTGGCCCGCCAGGTCGCCGCCGCCGATGAGCCAGGTGCGCCGGTGGCCGCGCGCGCCAATCAGCCGCACCAGCTCGCGGACGTCTCCCGAGTAGCGCTCGACGGGCTCGGCGCCCTCGAGCGGCGCGAGCCCGTCGGCATGAGTCACGATCCACGTCGGCTTGCCCACGTAGGGCCACGAGCCGTGGGCGACCATGAACTCCCACGTCCGGGCGCCCATGACCAGCGAGTCGACGTCGACGTAGAAGTCGAGGTAGTCGTTCGCGGCGCCGGTGAGGGTCTGCAGGAACTCGAGCTCGTGCTCGGGGCCGGCGATGCGCCCGTCGATGCTGAGTGCCGCGTAGTAGACGATCACTGGCGTACGATCGCAGCGATGGACGAGTTCGCGAAATTGCTCGCGACCCGTCGCGACGCGCGCGTCGCGGTCATCGGTCCTGCGGACGCGGTGGCGAGGTACCTCGGCGAGACCGAGAAGAACCTCGACGGGGCGCTCTACACGTCCGAGCAGGGCGCCGCGATCCTGTTCTTCCGGGACGGCGACGGGCTCGTCGGCCCGAAGAATGCCGTCGCGGATGACGACGGGCCGGTTGTGCTCGCCGCGGCTTCGGTCGACGCGATCCCGCGCGAGCTCCGCAAGGGGCTGGTGGTCGTCAAGGCGCCGACGGAACGTCGATGGCGGCGCCGGCGGCCGGACTGAACGATCAGTCCCGCCGCCACCCGCCGACCCGGGACTAGGTCGACGCGACTGCGAGGGGTCGCTGTGCTGCGGGAGCTTGTGTTCCTGTAACACAAGCTCCCTGCCCCGCGTCGGATCGGGGCTGGCGAGCTTGTGACACAGTCACACTTTCTTCCGGGTCGCGCGACGCGTGAGGGAGGTCGTCGTCCGGCCGCCGGGCGGCGTCAAGACTTCGGAGGGCGCGCCTGCTCGGCAGATGCCTGCTGCGGCTGCTCGGCCCCCTTGGCCTTCTGAGGCTTCGCCGCCTGCTGCGCCTTCGCCGCTTGCGCCTGTGGCGCCTTCTCCGGCTTCGGTTTCGCCGCCCTGGCGGACTTAGGGGCCTTCGCGCTCTCCACAGGCTTCACAGGGTTCGCAGGCTTCACGGGCTTAGGCGTGGCCTGCACGCGCGCGCGAGCTGGTGCGGCTGCGCTCTTGCCGCGATCCGCCTCGACCGCGGGCGGGGCAGCCATCGACCCCTTCTCCTTCGCGCCGCCGTCCGCCCGCGGCGATCTGGCCGGCATCGCCTTCGCGTTCTTCTCCGGCTTCGGCTTGACGTGGCCGGGCGCGGTCGCGCTGCGCCCTCGTTCCCGCGTCGCGGACGTCGCCGGCTTGGCGCGGCTTGGCTTGGCGACGACCCGCTCGGGCTTGGCGGCGGGTGTCCTGCTCAAGCTGGTCAGCGTGGGTTCGGACGCCCTCGGGATGGGCGCGTGGACGACGTTGGCGGGCGGCGGCGCCTGTGTGGTCGGCTTCTGCACCGCCTTCACGCCCTCGTAGCCCGCGCCGCCCGCGACCGCCACCGCCGCCAGGCCGACCGCGATCTTCGTCGTCACACCGGCGGCGCCGACACCGGCCGCCGTGCCCGCAGCGGCGCCGGCGCCGATGGTCGGCAGCCCTACTGCGGCCGATGCGGTCGGGGCGCCCTTGAAGAGCGTCAGCGAAAACGGCAGCGGCAGCACCGCGAGCGTCTTGAACGCCCGTCGGTACTTGAGGCTTCGCGTCGCGGTGCGTGCGCAGCTCGCGCACTCGTCCAGGTGGGCGCGCAGCCGCCTGCGCTCCTTGCGGCCCAGCCGGCCATCGGTGGCGCGCGAGAGCGCGAGCTCGGCGGCGGCGCACGTGACGAGGTTCTCGAGCTCCTCCGCGAGCGAGCGGCGGGCGCGAAAGATGAGCGTCTCGAGTGCGGACTGGGAGATGCCGAGCAACTCCGCGATCTCGATGTAAGAGCGGCCCTCGAGCTCGCGCAGGACGAGCGCCTCGCGCTGGGTCGGTGGGATCCGCTGCAGGGCGCTGACGAGGTCGTCGAGCGAAGGCCCATCGTCGTCGGCTGCCTCTGCGGCCGGAAGCTGCTCATCGAGCTCGACGTGCCGCGGGCGCGACTGCTGCTGCCGGAACCGCTGCCGGATCAGGTTGTGCGCGATCGTGATCAGCCAGTTCTTCGGCGTGTGCGGACGCTCGCCCCGTTCGAGCGCGCGCAAGGCATTGATGAAGGTCGTCTGGGTGACGTCCTCCGCGTCGGCGCGGTTGCCGAGCACCGCGTAGGCGTAGCGGAAGACCTCCGCCGCGTGGGAGCGGTAGAGCTCGTCCAGCTCGCGAGCTGCTTCGATCCCGGCTGCGGTCGTCGCCACGATCGAAGCATGACCGGAAATCCCGCACATGCATCCGCCCGCACAAACTTCTTACAACTGCCGCGCAAGGCTTCGTCCCGGGCGGATCTACTCGTACGTGGGACAGACGTCGCGTCCCGCGCGCGGGATGGCGGCTCCGGCGCTCGGGAGGCGACGGCGAGGCCGGGCGCAAGCCCGGCCTCGCACGGCATCTAGGTCGAACGGAGAACGTCGACGGAGACGATCGCGTCCGGGTTGATGAAGCGGTCCCCCAGCATCGGCCATTCGCCCTCGCCCACGTCGCGGAGCTCGAGGATCGTGCGCTGCGCGAGCACGAGCGCGTCCTCGTACGAGGGCGAGCCGCCGACGAGGATCGTCTCGCCGTCGCGGAGGCGGACAACGACCCGTCGCTGGTCGGGTAGGGGCCGTACGACCTCCGCGGCTCCGATGGGAGTCGGGGTGATCGGGGGCTCGGCGACTGCGTGCATGACGTCTTCCTTTCCGGCGAGTTGGCGGCTGCCGGCGGACGCCACGCCGGCTCGCACATGGTGCGTGTCCGCCCGACGACGCACTTCCCCCGGAAGCGTGATTCGCCGTACGCTGGCCCCGTGAGCGAGTCTTGGCGGATCGTCACGATCTGCTCGATCCGGCCGATCGCAGTCGCCCTCGCCCGCGCTCTTCGCGACCTCGGCCACGACCCGGTCGCCCTGCTCGCGCCGAGACGGGACGAGGAGAACGCACCCGAGTTCCTGCGGCTGACGGGCTCGACGGCGCCCCCCGACGTCGACCTCCTCTTCGCGAAGGACAAGTGGTCGATCGAGCGCCTTCTCCGCGCGTACGGGCCCGATCTCACGGTCTGTTGGGGCTTCCCGTGGAAGATCCCGCAGGCGGCGCTCGACGTGGCCCGGCTCGGCTCGATCAACCAGCACCCGGCGCTGCTGCCCCGACACCGCGGTCCGATCCCGTTTGCGTGGACCCTTCGCCGGGGCGACAGCGAGTGGGGCTTCACCTGGCATCGCATGGACGCCGAGCTGGACACCGGCAACATCCTGGTTCAGGGCTCCCTGCCGGTTGAGGACGACGACGTGGACATCGCCGAGTTCGGGCCCAAGCTGATGCGGGCCGCGCTCGAGCTGCTCCCCCGCGCCCTCGAGCGTGTCGCTGCCGGTGATCCGGGCGACCCACAGCCCACGGGGGGAGCGACCTGGGCCGGCCACTTCGAGGACGACGACTACGTCCGCGTCGACTGGGCACAGCCGGCGCGAAAGGTCCACGACCAAGTGCGTGCCTGGCACCTCACCTTCGGGATGTCGGGTCTGCGCGCGCCGGTCGCCGACCTCGACGGTGAGCAGGTCGTGCTCCTGCAGACGCGGCTGTCCGATCCCGGCGGCGATGCCCGCCGCGTCGAGTGCGGCGACGGCCCGATCTGGATCGTCTCGAGCGAACCGCTCTAGGGACTCCTCCTGGAGAACGACCAAGATCGTCCTCGTGACCGAGGAGCGCGTCCGTATCCTCGTGTCGTGTCGCGGATCGTGCTCGTCCTGATCGCAGCGGTGGTAATCCTCGCTCCGACTGCGGCCTCCCCAAGCCCGGGCGGGAGCAGGACGATCGAGCCGCAGCTTGCCTTTACGCGGGCGGGCGGGATCTGGACGATCGGCGCCGACGGGAGGCGTGCACGAGCTCTCCTCCGTGACGCGTACGCACCCTCCTGGTCGCCCGACGGCACGAAACTCGCCTTCGTCTCGCGCCGATCGGGCGACGAGGAGGTCTACCTGGCCCGCGCCGACGGCACCGGCGTGCGGCGGCTGACCAAGCTGCCGGGACCCGATCTCAGCCCCGCCTGGTCGTCCGACGGCCGCCGGCTCGCCTGGAGCCGCAGCGGCGAGATCTGGACCATGAGCGCGAGCGGCACCGGGAAGGAGCGGCTGGTCCGGAAGGTCGCGATCTGGCACGAGCACCACTCGCCCACGTGGCACGGGGCGGCGCTCGTCTACAGCTCGACGCGCGTCTCGGCTTTCAACACGGAGCTCTTCCGCGCGCCCGCGAAGCGGCTGACCTTCACGAGAGGCTCGGACGCCGTCCTCGGTGACGACTCGATGCCGGACTTCTCCGCGAACGGTCGCCGCATCGTCTTCACCTCCAACCGCGACCAGCAGGGCGAGATCTACGTCATGAACGCCGACGGCAGCGGCCAGAAGCGGCTGACGCGCCGCGCCGGCGACGACTGGGCGCCGCGGTTCTCTCCGGACGGGCAGCGGATCGCGTTCACGCAGCTGCCCGGGACGATCTGGACGATGAACGCCAACGGCACCGGCCTACAGAGGCTGACCGCCGGCACGGACGCCGACTGGCGGCCCTGACGGTTACCCCGGCGAGAGGACGTCGATCGAGGCGACCGAGGCAGGCCGGATGAAGCGACCTTCGAGCTCGGGCCACTCGCCCGTTTCCTCCGCCGTCGCGAACTGCGTCATCAGCTCGCGCGCCGCCGTAACCGCCTCGTCCCGGTCCGCGTAGGCCGCCAGCTCGAGCCGGTCGCCGCCGAGCAGCGTGAGCACGATCCGCCGCGTGGCCGGAGGGGCCGCGGGCGAGGCGGCCGTGCGGTCGGCCAGAATTGCCGCGAAGGAGCGCAGCGGGACCGGGGGCGGGTCGAAGTTGGAGGGGGCGGGAGCAACGGGCTCCGGCGTCAGCGGCGGATCGGTGGCACCGATCAGCCCGAAGGCCACGGGCGCAGTTGCCTCGCTCGCGAACTCGTACATCGCTTCTGTCTCCCTCTCCGGCCGCAGACCGGGATCGAACGCCGCAATGGCCTGACTATGCGGACCTCTCGATCGGGCGGCGTCCCTCTAGAGGGTGAATCGTCCGCGGGGACGAGCGCGAATCGACCCTCCGGCCGATGACCGCCCACCTCCTGCGCCCGTACCGTCAGGACAGACGAAAGGAGGTGTGATGCTGAACTGGGAACACTCGAGAACGACCCGCACCCGCCGCAGGCTGCGTGGCGCACTGGAGATCACGCTCGCGGCACGTGCCGACCAGCGGCGCGAACAGCGCCGCCGGCTCCGGCGCAGTCCGTGAGCCGGTCGTCGACACGGTCCGGAGCGGCCGGAGGCATCACAACCTCCGGCCGCCGCCGGTCCTGAGGGGAAGGAGCAGCCTAGGAGTCGTCGCCGTCACCGAGCACGGTGACGGCCTTGACGGTCTCGCAGTTCACCCACGTGTCCGTCGACGTCTCCTTCGCGTTGATCCAGAGGACGTCATGGCCGGCGCCGCAGTCGATCGTGTCGACCTGCCTGTCGCGAGCGAGGGCGTGGAGGACGTCGTCTCCGTCGCCGCCGTTCTGCTTGTCGGTGCCGCGGCCGGGCCAGATGCGATCGTTGCCGAGACCGCCGTCGAGCGAGTCGTCGCCGGGCCGCCCGCGCAGAACGTCGTTCCCGTCGCCGCCGATGACGGAGTCGTTGCCGTAGCCGCCCCACGCGTGGTCGTCGCCGGGGCCGGCGTCGATCGAGTCGTCGCCCTGGTTGCCGTGGAGGCGGTCGTTGGCGCTGAGCCCGCTGATCGAGTCGTTGCCCTTGCGGGCGACGATGGTGTCTCTCCGGTCGGTGCCGGTGAGCACGTCGTCGCGATCGGTGCCCCTGATCACGACGGCCGCGAATGCAGTCGTGGCGAGGGCGAGCGTCGCCAGGGCGGCGATCGCTCCAAGCATGTACCTGGCGTTCTTCATCCGAGTGATCCTCCTCTTGGCGAAGCTGACGAACGCATCGTCCCCCCGCGCTGTCAGCCCCCCGTTCGCGGAACGTAAAACGCGCGTAAAACGCGGCTCAGGCGTGCGAGAGCGCGCGTGTCGCGTCCGCCGGATCGCCCAGCGGCAGCCGGACGGTGAAAACGGTGAGCGAACCCGGGGTGCTCTCGGCGGCGACGCTGCCGCCCATCCCCTGGGCGAGCTCTTTCACGATCGCGAGCCCGAGCCCGGTCCCTACGGGACGCTCGCGGCCGTAGCGGGAGTAGAGGTAGAAGCGCTCGAAGGCCTGGCCGAGCTCCTCCGGCTCCAGGCCCGGACCCGTGTCCTCGACGCGGATCGAACCGGGCTCGGCCACGATCCGGACCGAGCCGCCGGCCGGTGTCAGTCGGAGCGCGTTCTCGACGAGGTTGGAGACGATCTGCAACGTGCGGTCGGCGTCGCCGCTCGCCGGCGCGGCCGCGGCGCCGTCCGCCTCGAGCGTGACGCCGAAATCGCGCGCCTGCCCCTCGTAGCGCCGCAGCGCTTCCTGCGCGATCCCGCGGAGGTCGATCGGCTCCCGTCGGACGCTGAACTCGGCTTTGCGCATTCGGGCCAGGTCGAGCAGGTCGCCGACGAGCCGCTCGAGCCGCTTCGACTCGGCGATGATCGTTCCGGCCGCCTCGTCCACCGACAGCGCCCCCTCGGCAACGCCTTCCGCATAGCCCCGGATCGCGGTCAGCGGCGTCTTCAGCTCGTGGCTGACCGAGAGGAGGAAGGCCTGCTCGGCCTCGCGCGCGCGGGCGAGCGCGACAGCGACGTCGTTGAAGCTCTCCGCGAGCAGAGCGAGCTCGCGGGCGCCTTCGACCGGCACGCGCGGCGGCGTGGAGGTCGAGTCGGCGAGCGCTCGGGTGGCGACGGCCACGCGACCTACCGGCCGCGAGATCGCCCGGGCGAGCAGGAACGCGATCAGAGCCGCCAGCGCAGCCGTCGCGAAGGCGGCCAGCAGCAGCCCTTCGAGATGCGGCCGCCACGCCGAGTTCGTCGAGCTCGCCGGCCGGAGCAGCATGAAGCCCTTCCCATTCACGAGCCGCGCCGCGTAGAGGTAGCGCGTCCCGTCCTGCTCGAGCGTGCCGTCGAGCCTGGCTCCGCGCCGCAGCTGCGCAGCCCGCTCGGGGGGGAGGAGCGAGGATGAGCCGTCGAGCGGTACCTGCACCACCCGCTCGTCCTGCCGGTCGAGGAACTCCTGCAGCGAGCGCAGCCGCGAGAACGGCAGGAGGGCCTCTCGCTCGCGCTCGACCAGGAGGTCGAACTGCGCCGAGACGTCGCGGAGCGTATTCCGCTCGACCGCTCGCCGGGTGAGGAGCGCGCCGAGCGCGAGCGCCAGCGCGAGCGAGAGCAGGGCCACGACTGCGATCGAGGCAAACAGCCGCGCCCGCAGTGAGCTGAGCCTCACGGCTTGACGGCCTTGTAGCCCGACCCCCGTACGGTGCGGATCGAGTCGGGTCGGCCGAGCTTGCGGCGTAGCTGCGCGACGTGCACGTCAACCGTGCGCGTGCCGCCCGCATAGCTCATGCCCCAGACCCGGTCGAGGAGCTGGTCGCGCGACACGACGATGCCGGCATTTGCGAGCAGGTAGGCGAGCAGGTCGAACTCCTTGCCCGTGAGCTCCACCGGTGCACCCGCGACGCGCACCTCGCGCGCCTGCGGGTCGACGGACACCTCGCCGACCTCGATCAGCTCGGTGCGCGCGGGCGGCGTCGTGCGCCGCAGCACGGCTTTGACCCGGGCGGCGAGCTCGCGCGGCGAGAACGGCTTCGAGACGTAGTCGTCGGCGCCGACCTCGAGTCCGGCGACGCGATCCGCCTCCTCGTCCCGCGCCGTCAGCATCAGGACCGGTACGTCCGAGCGGGCGCGGATGCCACGGCAGACGTCGAAACCGTCGGCGCCGGGCAGGCCGATGTCGAGGATGACGAGCCGAGGCCGCAGCAGCTCGAGCGACCCCAGCGCCTCCTCGCCGGAGCGCACCCAGGCAACGCGATAGCCGGACTGCTCGAGATAGGCGCGGACGAGTGACCCGATCGACTCCTCGTCCTCGACGAGGAGGAGCTGCGGTCCCGGGCTGCCCGCCGGCTGGAGCTCCGCCGCGTCCGCCGCGGTCATCTGCGGGTGGCGCGAACCTCGCTCGCGGGAGCGTCGCCGTCTCGGATCACGGTGGCGACCATACCGCGGCGGAGGTCGGCGTACGCGACCGGGCGCCCGGCGAGTGTGATCGACGCGGTCGGCGCGACCGGGATCTGCACGACCGTTCCGTCGCGCTCCAGCAAGGTCAGCGTGCCGCCGGCCTTGTTTCGAATCGTGCCCCGGTCGACGCGGTAGTCGTGGAGGACGCCTGCGTCCTTCACGAGCACCTCTGCCCGCACGAGCTTCGGGCCGAAGAAGTAGTTGCCGAGCGAGCCGGGCAGCGCGAGCCCCGGCTGGGCGAGGAGCAGCGTCGCGTTCACGAGCAGCAGTGCCGCCACGGCCCAAAGTGCCTTCGAGCGTCTCGTGCGCATGGCCAGATTGTGTCCGCTGCTCGTCAGCGCGGCGTGCCTTCGACGTAAGGCGCGTGTAAAACCGTGGCCGTGCGGTCGTCACCCAGACGTTGGGTCGCCGCCGGTCGCCTCCGAGGCCGCGCTCACGCCGGAGCCGCTGCCCGGCGCTGGCTGAGCTCCCGCACGGCCAGGGCCGCCATCACGAGCCCCGTCGTGCCCGCAACGGCGAAGCTGAGCTGCGTCCCGCCGATCTCACAGAGCCAGCCGGCAAAGAGGCCGCCGAGTGGGGCGAGGCCCGCGAAGGCCCAGAGGTAGAGGCTGACGACCCGGCCACGCAGATGATCGGGCGCGCGCAGCTGCAGGATCGAATTCGCGTTCGACGTCCAGAGCGTGAAGCAGACGCCTGTGGCGAAGAGCAGGACGGCGCAGGGGAGCACGGTGTGCAGCGGCGCCAGCAGGAGCAGGCAGCCGCTGAAGCCGGCGGTCCCGAGCACGAGCACCTTCCAGCTGGCGCGCCCGAGCGCGGCCGAGAGCAGCGCGCCGACGAGCGCGCCGCCGCCGAAGCACGCGGAGAGGATCCCGAAGACCTCCGGACCCGTCTCGAGCGTGTCCGAGGCGAGCAGGGGGAGGATCACGTGGAAGTTGAAGCCGACGGTGCTGACGACCGTGACGATCGCGAGCACGAGCCGCATGTCCGGCGAGCGGAGAACCCACGAGAGGCCCTCGCGGATTCCGCGCATCATCGTCGGCGGCTCCTTGCTCCGCTCGACGGGCACGAGCTCCTCCTTCCGCATCATCAGCAGGCCGGCGAGCACGGCGACGAAGGTGACGGTGTTGATCGCGAAGCAGAGGGCCACGCCGAAGGCCGCGATCAGCACGCCTGCCACAGCCGGGCCCACGACGCGTGAGGCGTTGAAAAGGCTTGCGTTGAGCGCGACCGCATTCGGCAGCTCGGCGCGGCCGACCATCTGGAACGTGAGTGCGTGCCGGCCGGGCGCGTCGAAGACGAGCGCCGTGCCGCCGAGGGTCGCCAGCAGGAAGACGAGCCAGAGCGTCTCCACGCCGGCGAAGACGAGCAGCGCCAAAATCGCGGAGAGGATCATCGAGGTGGTCTGCGTGGCGATCACGAGCTTGCGGTTGTCGAGCCGGTCGGCGACGACACCGGCGACGAGGCCGAACAGCGTGAAGGGGATGAAGCGACAGAAGGCGAGCGCGCCCACCGCGATCGGCGAGCTCGTCAGCTCGACGACGAGCCATGCGAGCGCGACGTTCTGCATCCAGGTGCCGCTCACCGAGATCACCTGACCCGTGAAGAAGAGGCGATAGTTTCGGTGTCGCCTCAGGCTCGCGAACGTGCGCTCGTTGAGCGCGACCAGCGCCGGCGTCACAGAAGCCGCCCGAGGGGCTCGATCGCGCGCTCGAGCGCGGCCAGCTCATCGTCGTCGAGTGCGCGCAGCCGGTCGGCGAGCCACGTCGTGCGCCGCGCGCGCACGCGCTTCAGCAGCCGCTCGCCGTCGTCCGTCAAAGCGAGTCCGACGCGGCGCCGGTCGCTCTCGTCGCGGACCCGCACGATCAGGCCCGCGTTCTCGAGCCGGTCGACGTGCCCGGATAGGGCCGGGGCGGAGATCCGCTCCTCGGCTGCGAGCTCTCGCAGGCTCAGCCCCGGATTGAGCCGGATCAGCCAGAGCAGGGTGACCTGGCGGCTGGTGACGCCGAGCTGCTCCGTCTCCCTGCGCAGCTCGCGCGCGAGGCGAAGCAGCACGGGCCGGAGCTCGTTGGCGATGGCAAGCGGATCAACAGTAACGTCGTTAACCATTAATGTGGTTATGAGTTTACCAGCTCGACGCTGTTGCGCATCCCCCGAGATCGGTACTAGCGTGGAGGCATGACCGAGCGGATCGCGCGATACGCGGCGCTGCATCCGAGGCGGATGCTGGCGCTCTGGGGCGCGATCTTCCTGGCTTCGGTCGCGGCAATCGTGCTGTTGCTGCCCTCGGCGATCACGACCGAGGCCACAGTGACGAACGAGCCCGAGTCGGAGCGGGGGTACGAGGCGATGTTCCGGCACCTGCCGCCGTCGGACGACTTCGTCAACGAAGTCGTGCTCGCGCGCGCGCCCGGAAAGGACGTCACGACCGATCGCGGCGCGCAGCTCGAGATCGAGCGGCTGGCCTCCGCGCTCGTCGCGACCGGGCGGACGGCGCGCGTGCGCAGCTACTTCGACGACCAGGATCCGAGCCTGCTCTCACCCGATCGGGACGCCGCCGTGATCACGATCGGGATGGGGCCGGACGCGGAGGACGGGATCTCGGATGTGATCGGTGTCGTCCGCGAGGCCGACAGCGGCCCGCTCGAGGTGACGATCACGGGCGAGTTCACCGCCGACGAGGACTTCCTCACGCTCTCGAACAAAGACCTGAAGGAGGGCGAGCTCTTCTTCGGGCTGCCCGCGGCGCTCGTCGTGCTGCTCTTTGTCTTCGGCGCCGTCGTGGCGTCGCTCGTCCCGATCCTGCTCGCAATCGTCGCCATCGTCGTCGCGCTTGCGCTCGTCGCGATCGTGGGGCAGGTCTGGGAGGTGTCGTTCTTCGTCGTCAACATGCTCACGGGGATGGGGCTGGCGCTCGGCGTCGACTACTCCCTCTTCGTCGTCAGCCGCTTCCGTGAGGAGCGGGCGAGCGGCGTCGAGAAGATCGATGCGATTACGCTGACGGGGCGCACGGCCAATCGCGCGGTGCTCTTCAGCGGCACGGCTTTCGTGATCGCGCTGACCGGGATGCTGCTCGTACCGGACACGATCCTGCGCAGCCTCGCCGCCGGGGCGATTCTCGTCGGCCTGATGGCGGTGGCGGGTGCGACGACCCTGCTGCCGGCGGTCCTCTCACTGCTCGGTGACAACGTGAACGCCCTGCGGCTGCCGTTCGGGGGCGGCCGCGGATCGGGCGAGGCGAGCTTCTGGGGCGCCGTCGTCGACCGTGTCCAACGGCGGCCGCTCGCCTATCTGATCGCCACGACCGCCTTCCTCGTCCTGCTCACACTGCCCGCCCTCGAGCTGCGTACCGGCTCGGCCGGCGTGCGAACGCTGCCGGACGGCTACGTCTCGAAGAACGGCTTCAACGCGCTCGAGCGCGAGCTCGGGATCGGCACCGTCGACTCGGCGCAGGTCGTGGTCGAGGGAAACGTGGCGGCGCCGCAGGTGCAGAGGGGGATCGAAGGGCTCCGTGACGAGCTCGCGCGGGACCGTGCCTTCCGAAACCCGGAGGTCGAGACGGCGCCGGACCGGCGGCTGGCGGTCGTCGAGGCGCTCGTCGCCGGCGACAGCCGCGACGAACGGTCGGTCCAGGCGATCGAACGGCTCCGGGCGGAGCTCGTGCCGCGCGCGCTCGGCGACGCGGCCGTGAACATCTACGTCACCGGCGAGACGGCGGAGATCGTCGACTACCGCGAGATGCTGGAGCGCTGGCTGCCGATCGTGTTCGCGTTCGTGCTCGGCTTCAGCTTCATCCTGCTGACGGTCGCATTCCGCTCGATCGTCGTCCCGGAGAAGGCAATCGCGCT
>OBLS010000243.1_pt1 | contig 18240 bp, 18 predicted proteins | sample 1519901 | NCBI WGS metagenome assembly OBLS01 (sample SAMEA3113585, study PRJEB22503) | soil metagenome | reverse complement strand
CAGGACCCACACACGCTTTCCAAGCGTGCCGATTCGGCCGCTCTCGCATCCCTCCGTGAGCGCCCTGGCCCGGGCCGACGAGCGGCGCGGGCACGTGGCACCCAGGGCCGCACAGGCTATCGTGTGGCTCGCCCGTGACCGCAGGTGGCGGCCGGGTCCTGTGCAACTGCAGCCCGTGAACCGAGTCAGGGCCGGGAGGCAGCAGCTCTCAGCGGAACCTGTGGTGTGCCGCAGACCGCCTGGCCGTCACCTCCGGTGACGGGCGACGTGTCGAGAACACTGGGATGATGGCGGCGTGCGTGCGGGCGGCAGGCGAGTTGCGCTCGTGACCGGCAGCTCCCGCGGGCTGGGGGTCGCGATCGCCGCGAGGCTGGCCCACGACGGCATGGCGGTGGCGGTCAACGGGCTCCACGACGACCGGCTCGCGCTCGAGGTTGTGAGCGCCATTCGACGCGACGGTGGTGTTGCCGACGCCTTTCACGCCGACGTCACCGACGAGCGGCAGGCCATCGAGCTCGTGGCGGCGGTAGCGGACACCCTCGGGCACGTCGACGTCCTGGTGGTCAACGCCACCGGCCCGCAGCCGGAGGCGCCGCTGCCCGACGTGCCGTGGGAGGACCATCTCGCCCAGCTCGAGTTCTTCGTGAAGAGCCCCGTTGTGCTCGGCCGCGCCGCGCTGCCCGGGATGCGAGCGAAGGGGTGGGGCCGCATCGTGCACGTCGACTCCGAGGTCGTGGACCGGCCGCCGCCGGGCCGCTCGGCGTACGTCACGGCCAAGAGCGCGCAGATCGGACTCATGCGCAGCTGGGCCCGCGAGCTCGCGCCGCTCGGCATCACCGTCAACACGGTGGCGCCCGGTTTCGTCCCGGTGGAGCGCCACGCCGACGTTACCGACGACGTGCGGCGCGCCTACGTGGCGTCGGTACCCGCGGGCCGATTCGGGACCACCGGCGACATCGCGCACGCGGTGAGCTTCTTCGCGTCCGACGCCGCGGGCTTCGTGACCGGGCAGCGCCTCGTCGTCGACGGAGGGCGCGGCCTCGGTTGACCACGCCAGGCTGCATCGTCAGTCGGCCGTGCTCGAGCGCGCGATTGCGGCGAGAGACTCGACCGCAGCGTCGGTCGCCGGCAGTGCGTGCATCTCGCTGGCCAGGCGCGCCGCCGCGCGGCGATAGGTGCTGTCGTCGAGGACGGCCAGCACGGCGGCCCGCAGGGCGGCGGCGTCGGGTGGTGCGACGGAGATGCCGGCACCGGTCGCGACGATCCGACGGGCGTTGAGGGGCTGGTCGGCGAACAGCGGCATGACGACGATCGGCACGCCGGCGGCGAGTGCGCCCAGGGTCGAGCCCGATCCGCCGTGGCAGACCACGGCGTCGGCGTGGGCGAGGACGTCGCCCTGGGGCACCCAGCGCTCGATGTGGACGTTCGGCGGCGCCGCGCCGAAGCGCTCGAGGTCGGCATCGTGGCCGACCGTGAACAGGACGCGGACATCCAGATCGGCCACCGCCTCCAGCGCCAGCCGGTACACGGGCGCGGTCATCTCCATGCCGCCGGCGACGCTACCGAAGGTGACGTACACAAGGGGCGCGTCGTCGGCCGCCCACCACCTCGGCAAGTCGTCCGGCAGCGCGTCGACCGCCGGATCATGGAAGCGCAGCGTCGTCGGTGGCTCGAGCGCTGCGGGATCCTCCAGCGACGTCGGGACCATCGTGAGGTAGGGGGAGCGGCGCAGCGCCTCGGCGCCCGGATCGGCCGCCAGGCCGACCGAGCGGCGTAGCTCGTCGAGCGTCTCGGCCACGATGCCCAGCGCGAGCTCCTCCAGCGACGCCAGACCGATGCCGACGCGCACATGGGGGATTCCCGAGAGGTCGGCGGCGATTGCCGACCCGTATTCGGACGTCTCGCGCACCACGACCTCCGGACGCCACTCCTCGCACCCCTGCCGCAGCCGAGGCAGGCCGGCGGTCGCGTCGAGCCGCCCGAAGATGTCGCGGATGACGATCACGTTGGCCTCGTCGGCCGACACCGTCGCCACCCGTGACCACACCTCGCCCAGCTCGTCCGGGGGTGGTTCGTCGAACCTCCAGTATGCGTAGCCGGCACCGGCGACCGAGTCGGCGAGCGCCGGTGGTCCCGCGACGAGCACGTCGTCCCCCTGCCGCAGACAGGCCTCGACGAACGGCTTCAGCGGATGGAAGTGCCCGGCTCCGGCGGTCGAGGCGAAGAGCACCCGCACGCCGCGAGTGTGGACCACGGCCGCTCCGGGTTCCACCGGTAGCATCGCCGCGATGGCCGCCTACCAGTCGCTCTACCGCCGGTACCGGCCGCAGCGGTTCGATGAGGTGCTGGGTCAGGACCACGTCACCAAGGCCCTGCGCAACGCCGTGCGCGACGGCCGGGTCGGCCACGCCTACCTGTTCAGCGGGCCCCGCGGCACCGGCAAGACGTCGACGGCGAGGACCCTCGCCAAGGTGCTCAACTGCGCGGCACCCGTCGACGGCGAGCCCTGCGGCAAGTGCGACAACTGCGTCGCCGTGGCCGAGGGGCGCGTCGTCGACTGGCTGCTCGAACAGGACGCGGCGTCGAAGAGCAAGGTCGACGACATGCGCGACCTGCTCGAGCGGGTGCCGCTCGGCACGTCGGGCACGCGCAAGGTGATCATCCTCGACGAGGTGCACATGCTCAGCCAGGGCGCCGAGAACGCCCTGCTCAAGACCCTCGAGGAGCCCCCCGCGCACGTCGTGTTCGTGCTGGCGACCACCGATCCGCAGAAGGTGCGGCCCACCATCCGCAGCCGCACCCAGCACTTCGAGTTCCGGCTGCTGCCGCCCGACGTGCTCGCCGACCACGTCCGCCATGTCATCGTCGACGCCGGCCTCGCCCTCGACGAGGCCGCCGTCGACCGGGCCGTCGATCACGTGATCCGCAGCGGTGGCGGCTCGGCCCGCGACACGCTCTCGGCCCTGGACCAGGTCGCCGCGCTCGGCGAGGTGATCGACGACGACCAGCCGGTCGACGCCGTCCTCAATGCGCTCGCCGACCGCGACGCGGGCCGGGTCCTGGTGGCGGTTGCGGACGCGCTGGCCTCGGGCAGAGACCCACGCACCCTCGGCGAGGCCCTCATCGTCGCCCTGCGCGACGCCTTCCTGGCGGTGATGGGTGCGGCCGGCGACCACCTGGCCCCCGACGAGCGCGAGCGGGCGGCGCGGATCGGCGAGCGGCTGGGGCCGGCGGGGCTCACCCGTGCCCTCGACGAGCTCGGCGAGGCGCTCGTCGAGCTCAGCCGCAAGCCCGACCCCCGCATCGTGGTCGAGGTTGCGCTGGTGCGGCTCACGCAGCCGGCCACCGACCGGAGCGTCGACGCCATCCTCGATCGGCTGGAGCGCCTCGAGCGGGCGGCCGGACGCGGTTCCGGCCAGAGCGGGCCCGGGCCCAGTGGTGGACCGCCCCCTGTCGAGGGCTCCGCCTCGCCCGCGGCGGAGGTGCCCACCACGCCGGGTGGCGGTGGTCGGTCCGACGGCGGGGCCGGTGCGGCGACGGCCCGGGCGGCGCTGTCCGACCGACGTGGTGAACGAACGCCCGGCGGCCGCGCTGCGCCCCGCGGTGCCGCCGCGCCCGGCGCCGACCTGGCCAGCTGCGGTGCCGACGACGCCGGACTCGCCGGCGCCGATACAAACTCCTCTGCCGATGCGACGCCGTCGGCGTCGGCGACCGTCGCGGCCGCGAAGCCCACCCTGGGTTCGGTTGTCCGCGGCCAGAGGCGGAAGCTACCCGACCATCGCCCGGCCACCGCCACCGCCACCGGCACCGCTACTCCGACCCCGGCCGTCACTGACACCGGCGCCGCAACCGCCACCGGTGCGAGCGAGCGGCCGGGCGCCGCCGCCAGCCCATCCGGCCCGGCGGAGGGGACGGACCCGGCTGCGGGGGCCAGCACGGCTGCGGGCGACACCGCCGTCGACGCCAGCGGACGTGTGCCCGGCCGGTCGGAGATCACCGCGGTGTGGAGCGATGCGGTGCTGGCGGCGTTGCCGCCCCGGGTGCGTAGTCGCTGGCGCGGGGGCCACTGGATCGAGCCCGACCCGAGCGGTGCGCGCTTCGCCGTGCCGAACGAGTGGCACCAGCGGGCGTGCGACGAATCGCGGCCCGAGGTCGAACGGGCGCTGGCGACCCATCTCGGGGGTCCGGTCTCGGTGGCGGTCGTGATCGAAGGCGGCGCCGAGGCGACCGGCGACCCGGGGCGGAGCGCCGTCCCGGCCGACGCGGGGCCCGCAGCGACGGCGGGGCCCAACTCGACCGACCACGAGCTGGAGCACATCGATCCCACCGAGCTCCGAGATGCCGACGACGCCCCGACCAACGGCGTCGACCTGGTCGTGCGCGCCTTCGGCGGTGGCGAACTGGTCGAGGAGGACCCATGAGCGAGCGTGACGCATCCGATTCGACCGACCTGCCGCTGCCGGCCGAGGCCACGGGGCTCGGCGGGCTCGGGGGTCTCGGTGACCTGGGCGGCTTGCTCGAGTCGGCCCAGCAGGCCGTCTCGGCGCAGGCGCGGGCGGCCGACGAGGTTGTCGAGGGCACGGCGGGGGGCGGGGTGGTGACCGTCGAGATGACCGGCTCCGGCGAAGTTCGCTCGGTCACCCTCTCGCGAGATGTCGTCGACCCCGACGACGTCGACATGCTGCAGGACCTGATCGTGGCCGCCCTGCACGACGCGGGCCTCAAGGTCACGGCCCTCCAGCGCCAGGCGCTCGGCGCACTGGGCGACCTCGATCTGGGCGGGCTGGGTGGCATGTTGGGCGCCCCGGGCTCCGACCCGGAGCCGCGGTAGTGGTCGCGGGCGCCCGCTAAGTACGTGTCCGTCTATGCGGGTCCGGTGCAGGACCTCATCGACGAGCTCGGCCGGCTGCCGGGAGTGGGCCCGAAGTCGGCCCAGCGCATCGCGTTCCATCTGCTCAAGCTCGGCAAGGACGACGCACTGCGGCTGGCGCGGGCGATCGCCGAGGCCAAGGACAGGGTGTCGTTCTGCCGCACGTGCTTCAACCTCGCCGAGGGCGACCTCTGCGGCATATGCGCCAATCCGCGCCGCGACCCCAGGGTGGTGTGCGTGGTCGAGGAGCCGCGTGATCTCGTGGCCGTCGAGAAGACGGGCGAGTTCAACGGCCGGTACCACGTGCTGCAGGGCGCGATCAGTCCGATCGAGGGCGTCGGACCGGAGCAGCTGCGCATCCGCGAGCTGCTCGACCGCATCGGCTCCGACGGCATCGCCGAGGTGATCCTGTGCACCAACCCCAACCTCGAGGGCGAGGCGACCGCCATGTACCTCGGGCGGCTGCTGAAGCCCCTCGGGCTACGCGTGACGCGGATCGCCAGCGGCCTGCCGGTGGGCGGCGATCTCGAATACGCGGACGAGCTCACCCTGGGGCGAGCGCTCGAGGGACGCCGCGACGTCGAGGGTTGACGAGGACGTGTGCCGGACCGAGTTTCCCGGAGGAGACACGGGAGGCGCCGCCCGCGTGCCCAGGTGCACCGGCCCGACGATCGAGGCGGGCGGACGGGACCGATCATCGGACCGGCGCACCTGAGAACACCAGCAGCACGAGCAACCCGGTACACGGAGCGCCCGCAGCAACGTTGCGTCCACGTTACACCTGTAACGAGCGCAACGCCAGTTGAACACGTAGAGCGGTTCTCTAAGCACTTTTCGCGCTCAATCGGTGGACGATCGACCAAGCCGCGGGTCGGCGGGCGCCGAGCGGGCGTCCGCCATAGGGTCGGGCAATGGACTTCGCCTTGAGCCCCCGGGCCGAGGAGCTGCGCAAGCGGCTCGAGGCTTTCATGGACGAGAGCGTCTACCCCAACGAGGCGCTCTACCACCGACAGATCGCCGAGTCGGGCGACCCGCACCTCCACGCGCCGATCCTCGACGAGCTCAAGGCGCACGCCCGGGAACGCGGGCTGTGGAACCTCTTCCTCCCCCACGCCACGGAATGGACCGAGGGACTGTCCAACCTCGACTACGCGCCGCTGGCCGAGATCACCGGCCGCAGCCACCTGGCGCCCGAGGCACTCAACTGCGCCGCGCCCGACACGGGCAACATGGAGCTGCTCACCATGTTCGCCACCGACGCGCAGAAGGAGCGCTGGCTGCGCCCGTTGCTCGAGGGCGAGATCCGTTCGTGTTTCGCCATGACCGAGCCGGAGGTGGCCAGCTCCGACGCAACCAACATCTCGCTGCGCATCGAGCGCGACGGCGACGACTACGTGCTCAACGGGCGCAAGTGGTGGATCAGCGGAGCGGCGCGGGAGCGATGCCGGCTTGCGATCGTGATGGGCAAGACCGATCCCGGCGCGCCGCCGCACCGCCAGCAGTCGATGATCCTCGTGCCCACCGACACGCCGGGCCTCGCCAACGTCAGGAGCCTGCCGGTCTTCGGCTACGACGACAACGAGGGCCACTGCGAGCTGGTGTTCGACGACGTGCGCGTGCCGTCCGACCATCTGCTCGGCGAGGAGGGGGGCGGTTTCGCCATGGCGCAGGCCCGCCTCGGGCCCGGCCGCATCCACCACTGCATGCGGGCCATCGGCGTGGCCGAACGGGCGCTCGAGCTGATGTGCCGGCGGGTGCGGTCGCGGGTGGCGTTCGGCAAGCCGCTGGCCGACCAGGGGGTCATCCAGCAGTGGATCGCCGACAGCCGCATCGAGCTCGAACAGGTGCGCCTGCTCGTGCTGAAGACCGCCTGGCTGATGGACACCCAGGGCAACAAGGGCGCGCGCATCGAGATCTCGGCGATCAAGGTTGCTGCGCCCAACGTGGCGCTCCGGGTCGTCGACCGTGCCATCCAGGCCCACGGGGGCATGGGCGTGTCCGACGACGTGCCGCTGGCCTCGATGTATGCCCACCTGCGCACGCTGCGGCTGGCCGACGGGCCCGACGAGGTCCACCGCATGTCGGTCGCGCGCCGCGAGCTGCGGAAGTACGAATCTGCCTCAGCCGACCGTTAGCCCCGGGGTCCGGGTCGGTAGGGTGGTCTTTCTGTGTGTGGGGGCACGCCGGCGGATTGACCGATCACCCTAAGGAGAATTCTCCATGCGACGGACTCTCATGAGTCTTGCGGCCTGTGGCGTGCTCGCCGTTGCCGGCTGCAGCGACAGCGACAACGACACCGCCATCGACGACGACTCGGGCTCGGGCTCCGAAACCGGCGGCGGGAGTGTCGAGGACTTCTGCACCGAGTTCAACGCCCTCGACGAGCAGTTCAGCGATCCCGAGGCGGCCGAGGACGACGACGCGGTGCTCGACGCGCTCCGGTCGCTCGATCCCCCCGACGAGATCCGCGACGACTTCCAGCTGATCGTCGAGGCGACCGAGGCCTTCAGCGAGGTCGACCCCGAAGACACCGACGCCCTCGACGACGTCCAGGCCGAGTTCGAGGATCGGGGAGCGGTCGAGGCCAGCGGCAACGTCGAGACGTTCATCACCGACAACTGCGACACCGGGTCCGACGACACCAGCACCGACGACACCAGCACCGAGGAGGGGTAGCACTCCCTCGCGGTGCGGACGTTCAGGCGGCCGCGTCGGCCGCGTCGGGGCCGGCCTCGACGTCCTCCGTCGCGGCCGCCGCCACCGACCGCAGCATCGCCAGCCCCACCAGCCCGGCGACGATGCTGGCGGCGAATATGCCCATCTTGGCGGCGTCGGTCAGCACCGGGTCGTCGAAGCTCAGCCCGGTGACGAACAGCGCCACCGTGAAGCCGATGCCGCCGGTCATGCCGAGCCCGACGACGTGCGACCAACCGGTTCCCCGGGGCAGGACCCCCACTCCCAGCCGCACCGCGATCAGCGTCGCCAGCGTGATGCCGATCGGCTTGCCCAACACCAGGCCGAGCGCCACGCCCGCAGTCACGGGGTTGGTGACGGCGTCGGCCACGGCGTCGGCCGAGAAGGGCACCCCGGCGTTGGCAAGGGCGAAGATCGGCACGACCACGAACGCCGTCCACGGCGCCAGGCCCGACTCCAGGCGCTCGAGCGGCGAGCGGGTCTCGGTGGTGAGCCGGCTCAGCTCGGCAAGCGCCGACTCGGTGCGATCGAGCTCGTCGTCGGTGAGGATGTCGTCGGCGAACGGCGCCTCGACCTCGTCGACCAGGCGGCGGGCGTCGGACGCGAACCGGCGGGGGTCGTAGAACGACCACGCCGGGGTGAGCAGCGCGACCGACACTCCGGCGAGGGTGGCGTGCACACCCGACTCGAGCAGCGCCAACCACACCCACACGCCCAGCGCGATGAACGGGGCGAGCGAGCGGACGTCGAGGTTGCGCAGCAGCGCCATCACCACCAAGCCGGCGACGGCCCCGGCCAGCCAGCCCGCGGCCAGCGTGTCGGTGTAGAAGATGGCGATCACCACGATGGCCCCGATGTCGTCGGCGATGGCGAGCGTGAGCAGGAAGATCTTGGCCCCGCTCGGCACCCGGTCGCCGAGCAGGGACAACACGCCGACGGCGAACGCGATGTCGGTCGCCATGGGTATGCCCCAGCCCCCACCGCCGTCGCCGCCGCGGTTGAAGGCGAGGTAGATCATCGCCGGCACGATCATGCCGCCGATCGCGGCGATGGCCGGGAGGGCCGCGGCCTTGGGGTCGCGCAGGTCGCCGTGCACGACCTCGCGTTTGATCTCGAGCCCGGCAACGAAGAAGAAAAAGGCCATGAGCGCGTCGTTGACCCAGGCCCGTAGGTCGAGGTGGTCGATGTGCAGCAGGCCGCCCAGCTCGACCCGCAGGGGCGTGCCCCAGAACGTCTCGTAGCTCGTGCCAAATGGGCCGTTGGCCCAGACGATGGCCGCGAGCGCCGCCACGATCAGAACTACACCGCCCGCCGCCTCGGTGTCGAGGAAGCGCTGCAGCGGCTGCACGAACGTGCGGGGGACGTACCGGTCGGACGCGCTCCAGGCGTGCCGGACGGACGCGGCCGTGTCGGGGTCGTCGGTGACCGCTCTCACGGTCTCCCAATGTGTTCGCGAAACTTGCGCGCTCGTTACACGGCGCGTGAACAGATCGTTAATTGCGCCCGGCTCACACGGGTGGGCGGTGGACCACGATGCTGACCCGGGTGCCGTCGGTGGACGGGGTGAACGTCACCTCGTCGGCAAGCGTGCGCATCAGCGCGATGCCCAGCCCGCTCTCGTGCCGCAGGCGGCGCGGGTCGGTCACCGCGGGAAGGGCCGCGACGTCGTCGGGATCGAAGCCGCTACCGCGGTCGATCACGTCGACCTGCACATCGACGTCCTCCACCGTGCAGCGCACCAGTACCGGGCCGTCGTTCCACAGCGACTCGTGTGCCTCGATTGCGTTGGAGCACGCCTCGGTCACGGCGATCTTGAGGTCGTCGAGCCGAGCGGCGCTGAGGCCCGGCGCCAGCGACCCGACGGCGGCGTCGACGATCAGCCGGACCAAAGACAGGTAGGCGGAGCGGGCCGGGAACTCCAGCTCGACGACAGCCACCTGCCGGGGCACGACTAGTTCCGTGCGGCGACGGCGTCGTCGAGCGACGCGTGGAGCGGCACGGCCTTGTCGAGGCCGGTGATCTCGAACAGGCGGCGGATGCGGGACTGCGTGCACACGAGGCGGAGGTCGCCGTCGTGGGTCCGAGCCCGCTTGAGCGCGCTCACGATCGTGCCGAGCCCCGTGGAATCGAGGAAGTCGACGCCCTCGAGATCGAGGACCAGGCAGGCAGAGCCCTCGCCGACCAGCGAAATGAGGCGCTCGCGCAGCGTCGGCGAGGTGGCGACGTCGAGCTCGCCGTACACCGACACGACCGTCCACCCGTCGAACTTCGACACCTCGGTCCGCAGCTCCATGGTCCGCTGACCCTACCGCCTCGTCTACGGGCTCCCGGGCTGGTCATCAGCGGATCTCGGTGGCTTCGCCCGGATTGGGGCTACAACGGTGGAATTCCACAGGCGTAGTCTGGGGAACGGTCATGGTCCTCGTGGACGCCACCTCCGTGCTCACCGCGCCGGTCGCCGGCCCGACCGGTGAGCCGGACCGCGACCCGGCGACCGCCCTGCTGGCGGCGCTCGCTTCCCGGGAGGCCGGGAGCGCGGGCGGGCCCGGGGCCGAGGCCGAAGGCGACGAGCGGCCGTCGCTGCTCGTCCACGTCGAGCGGGTTCCCGCCCGAGGTGGGCGGCGGGGCGATCTGGCCCGCCCGCTCCCGCCCGAGGTCGCGGCACGGCTCGGCGTGCCCCACCTGTGGTCGCACCAGGCCGAGGCGATCGACCTGGCGCGGACTGGCCGGTCGGTGGTGGTGGCCACGGGCACGGCCTCGGGCAAGTCGCTCTGCTACCAGGTGCCGCTGGCCGAGGCGGCCCGGGCGCCGGTGCGCAGCGGAACCTCGCTGCTCGTCTTTCCGACCAAGGCCCTCGCCCACGACCAACTGCGGGCCCTGGTCGAGCGGGGGTTCCCGGGAGTTGTGGCCGGGGCCTACGACGGCGACACCGGGCCGGAGGAGCGGGCGTGGATCCGGCGGAACGCCACCGCCGTGCTCACCAACCCCGAGATGCTGCACAGCGGCATCCTGCCCCACCACGACCGGTGGGCGACCTTCCTCGGCCGGCTCCGTTACGTGGTCGTCGACGAGCTGCACGCCTTCCGGGGCATCTTCGGCAGCCACGTCGCGCACGTCATCCGGCGGCTACGGCGGCTCGCTCAGCGCTACGGCGCCGACCCGACGTTCGTGTGCTGCTCGGCGACGATCGGCGAGCCGGAGGTCCTGGCTTCGGCGCTGTGCGGCGTCCCCGTCGAGCCCGTGGTGGCCGACGGTTCACCCCAGGGCGAGCGCCTCGTGGCGGTGTGGAACCCGCCCAAGCTCGACGAGGTCACGGGCGTCCGGGCATCGGCCAACGTCGAGACGGCGGGTCTGCTGGCCGAGCTGGTCGCCTCGGGCCAGAAGACCATCGCGTTCTGCCGCAGCCGGCGGGCGACAGAGGTCGTGGCGTCCGATGCCCGGCGGCGCCTCCCTCCCGCGCGACGGCGCCGGGTTAAGCCCTACCGCGGCGGCTACCTGGCGGCGGAGCGCCGGGAGATCGAGGACGACCTGTTCGGCGGGCGCCTCGACGGGGTGGTGGCAACGAGCGCCCTCGAGCTCGGCATCGACGTGGGCGGGCTCGATGCGGTCGTCGTCAACGGCTTCCCGGGCACGATCGCCTCGTTCTGGCAGCAGGCGGGACGTGCCGGCCGGGCCGGGCGACCCTCGGCCGCCGTGCTGGTGGCCGGCGCAGACCAGCTCGACCAGTGGCTGGCCACCCATCCCGCCGAGCTGGTGCACCGGCGACCCGAACCTGCGGTCATCAACCCCGCCAACCCCTACGTCGCCGACGCTCACGTGCGCTGCGCCGCCCACGAGATGCCCCTCACCCATGCCGACGAGCGCTACTGGCCGGGGCTCCTCGACGAGGTCGTGCTCCGGCTCGCCCGCGACGACGAGGTGGTGGTGCGGGAGCAGTTCCGGGGCCGCGGCCCGCAGGCCCTGTACTGCGGGGGCGGATGGCCGGCGCACGGGGTCGGCCTGAGGGTCGGCGCCGGCGGCGAGCTCGCCATCCGCTCGGTCGAGGGTGAGCCGGTCGGGACCGTGGAGCTGGCCCGGGCGTGCGAGCAGGTCCACCCCGGCGCGTCGTACCTGCACTCCGGGCAGAGCTGGCGGGTTGTCGAGCTCGACCTCGACGCTCGTACCGCTGTCGTCGAGCCCGACGACGGCGCGACCTACACGGTGGCACGCAGCGACGTCGACATCCGGGTGGTGGGAACCGACACGACACGCCGGCTGGGGGCGCTCGAGGTGGGGCTCGGGTCGGTGGAGGTGCACCAGCAGGTCACGGCCTACCAGCGCAAGGACGCTCTCACCGGCCAGTCGCTCGGCCTGACCCCCCTCGACCTGCCCCGCTCTACCCTGTGCACCCGGGCGTTCTGGTACGTCGTACCCGAGGCGGTGCTCGCCGCCGGAGGCATCGACCCGGCCGACGCTCCCGGCGCCCTCCACGCTGCCGAGCACGCCGGCATCGGGGTGCTGCCCTTGTTCACCATCTGCGACCGATGGGACGTCGGCGGCGTGTCGACCCTGCACCAACCCGACCTCGGCGCGCCGGCCATCGTGATCTACGACGGCTACCAGGGCGGAGCCGGGGTGGCCGAGCTCGGGTTCGAGGCGGCCGAACGCCACCTTGCCGCAACGGCGGCGATCATCGAGGCGTGCACCTGCGCGACCGGGTGCCCGTCATGCGTCCAGTCGCCCAAGTGCGGCAACGGCAACGAGCCGCTCGACAAGGCCGCCGCGCTGGCGCTGCTGCGCGCCGCGGCCACCCTCGGGGGTTGACGGTCGGGTCGCGGGGCTACCGCTCGACCCGCATGGTCGCCCTGGCGTCGAGCACCACGTCGTCGACGAACGCGCCCGCCAGCGGCACGGCGGTCGGGGCCCGGTAGCTCACCGTCACCCTCACCCGGCCGCCGACCTCGCCCCGTCCCACGACCTCGACGCTCAGGCGGTCGGCCGAGAGGGGGCCCGCCTGCTCGGCCGCCCGCCGCGCCGCGGCCGGGTCGGGATCGACCGCGACGGCGCGTACCGCCTCGCGGGCTGCATGCGTGACCAGGATCTGGTCGCGCGCGAGCACGGCCGCTTGCACGATCGACAGCAGCAGCACGGCGACCAGCGGGAGCACGAGGGCCAGCTCGACCGTGGCCTGCCCGGCACCGGGCCGCGGCGCTCGCCCGCGGGTCGGACCCGAGCGTCGACCTGGGGTCGGAGCCCGCGGGCGATGCGCCGCGTCGTCCGGTGGGCTCACAGGCCGTCGGACAACTTGTCGACCACGGTCTCGAACAGGTCGGTGAAGGTGCCGGTCTTGGCAGCCCAGGCGATGACGCCGAGGGCGATGCCCCCGGCAGCGAGGATCACGAGGCCGTACTCGGCCGTGGCCTGGCCGCGGTCGTCGCGTGTCGCGGTCTCCCGCGGTTGCCGGGGGCGGGTGCCAGCTCGCCGTAGCCACCGGTGGGCTCGGACCGCGTGCAGGGCTGCGTGCAGGAACATTGTCGACCTCCCAGGTCGTGGTCGGGACGGCGGTGGCCGCGGGAGCGCGGTGTGCCGTCGCAGTCAGGGGCTCAGCGAGCCGAAGGATCCCGCCAGCAACGGGACGACGGTGAGCAGGGCGAACGCGGGCAGGGTCGTGAGCACCATCGGGAACAGCAGGACCACAGGCAGGCGGCGCGCCTCCTCCTCGGCCTGGCGCCGGCGGCGGACGCGGGCCTCGACCGCCAGCCGCTCGAGCGCCGGCACCAGGGCGGTGCCGTAGCGGTCGTGGGCGGCGAGCGCGTCGGCCAGCGGGCGGACCCTGGTGCCGGCGGACTCGACCACGAGGTCGAGCGCCTCGGCGGCGGTGCCGCCCCGCTCGACGTGCGCCGCGGCCCGCCCGAGGGCATCGCCGAGTGGGCCTCCGGGACGGCGGCCGATGGCACAGACGGCCGCCGCGATCGGCAGCCCGGCTGCGCTGGTGAGGGCCAGCAGCTCGACGACGTCGGGGAGCTGGTCGCCGACCGCGGCGTCGTGCGCCCGCGACGCCCGGCGGTTGGCCAGGGCAGGCGAGGCAGCGGCCCAGGCCAGGGGCACGGGCGCGAGCGTGGGGGCCAGCGGCAGGAGGGCCAGCGCGACGACGACGGACCATCCGACCCGGCGGTCGGCCTCGCGGTCGGGCGGCCGCCGCGACGCACGGCGCAGCCATCCGCCGACCGCCGGGACCGGCGAACATCGCGGCGGGCGCTGGCCGGCCTCCGACGGCGCGAGCTCGCCGGGCGATGCGATGCCGTCGTTGTCGGACATGGCCTGGTCGGGTTGCACCGGCAGGCGTGCGGGCGTGCGCCGCTCGCCGACCACGACTGCGGTCGCGATCGCCCACGCCAGACCGAGCGCCGCCGCAAGTCTCATGGGCTGGCTCCCCGCGTGAGGCGCGCCATCCACCATGCGCCGCCGGCGTCGAGGCCCAGGCCGACGGCCAGGCACAACCAGCCCGCTGGCGTCCGCAGCAGGAAGCGGGCCGCGGCGCCGTCGGTCAGCCCGAGCACGACCGCGAACGCCGCCGGCGCGATCGACAGCACGACCGCGCTCGCGCGTGCTTGCGAGCCCAGCGCCCGGCGCTCGGCGGCCAGGTCGAGCCGCTCGCGCACCGTCGCGGCGACGCCGTCGACGGCCCGCGCCGGGGTCGCACCGACGGCGGTCGACAACGCGAGCGCGGTCGCGGCCAGCCGGGTATCCCGATCGTCGTGGTCGTGGGTCCAGCGGTCGAGCACTGCGGCCATCGGCCTGCCCTGGGCCGCTTCATTGGCCAGGCCGACGAGCTCGGGCCCCAACGGGTGGGAGGTTGCGCGGCCGGCCTCGCCCAGGGCGACGGGGAGCGACGAGCCCGAGCGCAGGGCCCCGGCGAGGCGTTCCAAGGCCTGTGGCAGCTGCGAGCTCCGCCGGAGGCGCACCGCGACCCGACGCCGGCGCCGAAGGGCGACAGGTACGACGAGCGCCCCGGCGGCGAGCACCAGGAGGGCGACCGGGCCGAGCATGGCTGCGGTGGTCGCCGCGCCGGCACCGCCGGCGACGAGGACGGGTGCGGGTGCTGGCGGACGCCGGCGAACCTGGCCCTGGCTCGGTGACCCCGTAGGGGACCCGGCGGCGAGGCGAGCCCGGATCTGCAGGGCGCGCGCCCACGACGGAAGCGCAGTGGCCGCAGCGCCCAATGCCGCGACCACGACGACGAACGCCGCCATCAGACCGTCGGCCCGGCAGTGCTGGGCGCGAGCTCGACGTCACCCGGCGCCATGCCGTCGGCCCGGTGCGCCGCTCCCCGTGCCAGGCTGGCGGCGCCCGGTGATCCCGTGGCGCCACCCGGCGACGGGACGCCGTCGGCGCGATCAGCCGGGCCCCAGGTCGCGCTCGCCCGCCGTGCGGCCCGCGTCGGCGTATCGACGAAGCGGGGCCCGAGCGCGAGTCGGCGGGTCGACACCGAGCCGGTCGGTGCCGGCACCACCTCGGCCACCTCGGCGACCTGGCGTGCGCCGCCGGCGCCGCGCACTACGTGGACCAGCAAGTCGATGGCACCCAGCACCTGCTCGCGCACGGCGGCGAGCGGCAGGCCCGTGGCACTCGTGAGCGCCATGGTCTCGATGCGGCGCAGTGCGTCGGCCGTGCCGTTGGCGTGGCACGTGGACATCGAGCCGTCGTGGCCGGTGTTCATCGCCTGCAACATGTCGAGGGCTTCGGCGCCCCTGACCTCGCCGACCACGATGCGGTCGGGACGCATACGCAAGGCGGCCCGCACGAGGTCGCGCACGGTGACGGCAGCGAGGCCGTCGGGCGTGGCCGGGCGAGTCTCGAGCCGCACGACGTGGTCGCCGGGCAGGCGCAGCTCGGCCGTGTCTTCCACGGTGACGATGCGTTCGCCGGCGGGCAGGTGCCGGCAGAGCGCGTTGAGCAGCGTGGTCTTGCCGGCACCCGTCGCCCCGCACACGACCAGGTTGAGCCCGGCGGCGATGGCCCGGACCAGCAGCTCGCCCACCGCGGGGGCACAGAAGGCGCCGAGCGGCACGGCCGCCGCACCGAACCTGCGAATGGTGACGGTCGGCCCGTCGACCGCCAGGGGCGGCAGCACCACGTGGACCCGCGAACCATCGGGCAGCCGCGCGTCGACGATCGGCGACGTGCGGTCGGCGCGCAACCCCAACGGCGCAACCACGCGCTCGATCAGCAGGTCGATCGCCGAGCGCTCGAGCACGAGGGCAGTGCGCTCGAGCCGTCCCGACCGCTCGACCCACACGGCACCGGGCCCGTTGACGAGGACGTCGGTCACGCACGGGTCGGCGAGCAGCGGCTCGAGCGGGCCCAGGCCGCCGATGCGGGCACGCACGCGCGCCACGACGCCCGCCACCTGCTCGGCGGCGAGCAGCGGCGCCTCGCGGCGGACGAGGTCGGCGAGCGCCGGTTCGTCGAGTGGATCGTCGCCCGCGGCCATGAGCACGCGATGGTGGACCCGCGCGTCGAGGGCGGCCCCGGGCTCGGCGGCCGGGCGGGCACCGACGTCAGGCGGCATCGCGCAGCCCCCGCTCGAGGGAGCGCGGCAGCCGGCCCCTGAGCAGGCCGGCGTCGACCGCGCGGGCGACGGCCGGATCGGCCTCGATCTCGGCGAGAACGGGAGCGCCGACCACGCTCTCGACGTCGTGGCGCGACAGCACCCGGCCCGGCTCGCGCACGAGCACCACCTCCGTGGGCCGCCGCGCCGCGGCGCTCGCTCGCCGCAGGGCGAGGTAGCACGGCCGGATGACGAGGATCGACCGTCGCGCCCGGTCGATCACGAACGACTCGGTGCAACCGGCTCGGCCGCAGTCGACGACCACCGGACGAGCACCGCGGTCGAGCACCGCCGCCAGCACGTCGGCCCGATCGGGGACGAGCGGCCCGCTGCCGCGCGACAGGAGGGCGAGCTGCGGGGAGACCTCGACCTCGAGGCGCGCCAGGCCGTCGGCCGGGACGTGAGGACCGGCCGAGAGCCAGCCCGTCAGCCCGGGTGAGGTGGGCTCGGGCAGCCCGAGCACCGCGGGAGCGTCGCCCGCCAGGTCGGCGAGCACGACGCCCGGTGGCCCGCGGCGCGAGAGCAGGAGGGCGAGCGCCGCGGCGACGACGGAGGTGCCGGTACCACCCTTGACCGACCAGCAGGCGACGAGCACGTTGACCTCCAGCGCGAACGCGCGCACGTGTAACCACGTTGGGGGGAAGTGCCTCGGCCACGGTCACCTGCGGCGCCGGATGACAACGGACAATATCCAAAGGACACCATGAGGATCAAGGGGTATTGTCGGGTGTCCTGACGATACCGCCGTGGCGGGTAGGGTCGCCCGTCGTGGACGCATGCCCGACAACCCGCGGCACCGGCGCTGCCTTCTTCGACCTCGACAAGACGGTGATCGCGAAGGCGTCGATGGTCGCGTTCAGCGGCCCGCTGCACCGCGCCGGGCTCGTGTCGAAGCGCATGCTCCTGCGGGCGGCCTGGGGCCAGCTCGCCTACGCCCAGTTCGGCGCCACGCCGGCGAAGCTGGCCAAGATGCGCGACTCGGTCCTGCGGCTCACCCGCGGCTGGGATCAGGCCGAGATCAGCGAGATCGTGCGGGACACACTGGTCGAGGTGGTCGAACCAATCGTGTTCGACGAGGCGCTGGAGCTCATGCGCGAACACCGGGAGCAGGGGCGCAAGGTGTTCATCGTGTCCGCGTCGCCCGAGGAGATCGTCGCGCCGCTGGCCCGCTACCTCGGAGTGGACGAGGCGCTGGCCACTCGGGCCGAGCTGGACGAGCACGGGCGGTACACCGGGCGCACCGAGCGCTACTGCTACGGCGCCGAGAAGGTGGTGGCCATGGCCGAGGCGGCCGAACGGGACGGCATCGACCTCGCCGCGTCGTATGCCTACAGCGACTCGGCCACCGACCTGCCGATGCTGGAAGCGGTCGGCCACCCGGTGGTGGTCAACCCCGACCGCGAGCTCCAGCGGGCGGCGCGGGCCAACGGATGGGAGGTGCTGCGGTTCTCGAACCGGGTGCCGCTGCGGGAGCGGGTGCCCATGCCGGCGCCCCGGCACGCCGCGCTCGGCGGTGGCGCCGTGGCGGTGGCTCTGGGCGCAGGCTTCGCTGCTCGCTGGCTGTGGGATCGGCGCCAGGCCCTGGCGCCACCGGCATCGCGAACCGCGAGCCGGTGGGCGAACAGGGGCGTGAGGGCCGCGGCCCCCGCGGTCAGACCGAGCGCACCTTCTTGGTGGCGAGGGTGGCCAGGGCAGCGAGCACGATGAGCAGCAGGAGCTTCTTCATGCCGGCGATGGTAGCGAATGTCCGGGTGGTGCGGTCCTTTGCGGCCCAACCACCGCCAGCGGGGACCAGCGTCCGGGTTGATCCGCTCGACGTGACATCTTCGCCACACTCGGTGCCGCATGGCCAGCGGCGGGCGGCCGCGTTCTAAGGTCAGCGCCCATGTCTGCGCTGCGCCCGTTCGTGCCTCTTCGCCGCCAGGCGGAGGCCCGCGCGATTGGCCGGCGTACGCACCAGACCTTCCTGTTCGCCGGCATAACGGGGGTGCTGGTCGGCCTCGCCGTCATCGCGCTCGAGCGCGTGACGGTCGAGGCGCTGCTCGAGCCGCTGGCCGACCGGCCGCTCTGGCTCCAGGCGGTGGCA
>OBLS010000242.1_pt1 | contig 18287 bp, 16 predicted proteins | sample 1519901 | NCBI WGS metagenome assembly OBLS01 (sample SAMEA3113585, study PRJEB22503) | soil metagenome | reverse complement strand
CCATCGGCAGGTGCACGAGCCGGCGCGCTGCCTTCTCCGGGTCCTTGGCGAACAGCTCCTGCAGCAGCGGCGTGTTGACCGGGCCCGGGCAGAGCGCGTTCACGCGCACCCCTCTCCTGGCGAACTCGACTCCCATCTCTCGCGACATCGAGAGCACGGCGCCCTTGGACGCCGAGTAGGAGATCTGCGAGACGGCGGCGCCCATCACCGCCACGAACGAGGCGGTGTTGATGACGGAGCCACCCCCAGACTCGATCAGATGCGGGATGCCGTGCTTGCAGCAGAAGAAGATCGACTTCACGTTCACGTCCTGAACCCGCTGCCAGGGCTCGAGCTCGGTGTCCACCACGGACTCGTCGTCCGTAGGGTTGATGCCGGCGTTGTTGAAGAGGACGTCGATCCGCCCCATCTCCTTCGCCGTGCGCTCGTACATCTCGCGGACCTGGCCCTCGTCGGTGACGTCTGCCTGCAGGGCCAGGTCGCCCTCGGCGCCCTCGACCAAATCCACCCCGACGACACGGGCACCCTCCGCGGCGAACAGCCGGGCCGACTCAGCCCCTATCCCGCTTGCGGCTCCGGTGATCACGCAGACCTTCCCGTCAAGCCGTCCCGCCATTCCTAGCTCCCCTCGGTCGCGTAGTAGACGTTCTTGACCTCGGTGTAGTGCTCCATCGCGTCGGGGCCCAACTCGCGGCCCATGCCCGACTGCTTGAAGCCCCCGAACGGCGTCGAGACCCGCACCGAGGTGTTCGAGTTGACCGAGAGGACGCCGGTGTCGATCGCGCGGGCCATGCGCAGGGCCTTGGCCCCGTCCCGCGTCCAGATCGAGCCCGACAGCCCGTAGACCGTGTCATTGGCCAGGCGCACGGCCTCGTCCTCGCCCTCGAACGGGATCACGGCGGCAACGGGCCCGAAGATCTCCTCGCGGGCGGCACGGTCGTCGTTGGAGACGGGCGAGAGGACCGTCGGCGGAAACCAGTAGCCCGGGCCGCCCGGCGCCGACCCCCGAATGGCGACCGGCGCGTCATCGGGCACGAACGAGGCGACGGTCTCGCGGTGGCCTGCCGAGATCAGCGGTCCCATGACCGTGGTGTCGTCAAGGGGATCGCCTACCTTCATCGCCTCGACGGTCTCCTTCAGCGCCGCCAGGAAGTCGTCAAGCGCGGGGCGCTCGACCATGATCCGCGAGCGCGCGCAGCAGTCCTGGCCGGCGTTGTCGAAGACGGCGTAGGGCGCCGACCTGGCCGCCTGCTCGATGTCCGCGTCGGCGAAGACGACGTTGGCGGACTTGCCGCCCAGCTCCAGCGTCACGCGCTTGATCGTGCCGGCGGCGCCGCGCGCGATCCCCGCGCCCACCTCGGTCGATCCCGTGAAGGCGATCTTGGCCACGTCGGGGTGCTCGACCAGCCGCTGGCCGCAGACCGACCCGGGGCCGGGCACGACGTTCAGCACACCCTCGGGCAGACCGGCGTCCAGGGCGATCTTCTCCAGCTCGATCGCAGTCAGCGGCGTCAGCGCGGCCGGCTTCAGCACGATCGTGTTGGCGGCCGCGAGGGCGGGCGCGACCTTCCAGGATGCGATCACCAGCGGGAAGTTCCAGGGGGTGATCATCCCGATTACGCCCATCGGCTCGCGGAATGTCATGTCCACGCCGCCGGCGACCGGGATCGTCTTGCCCGTCAGCCGCTCGACGCCGCCCGCGTAGTAGCGGAAGCACTCGGCGACCATGCCGATCTCGCCGCGCGCGTTGGCGATCGGCTTGCCCGCGTTCCTGGCCTCCAAGACCGAGAGCTCCTCGTGCTTGTCGGTCAGGGCGTCCGCGAGGGTGTGCAGCAGCTTCGAGCGGTCGGCAGGCCCCATCGCGCGCCAGCGCGGGAACGCCGCCTTGGCGCGGGAGACCGCGGCGTCAACGTCCTCGGCACCGGCCTCGGGGACCTCGGCCATCACCTCCTCGGTGGCGGGCTCGATGACGCTGATCGTGCTCACGCTGCCCCCCTCGGCCGTCCCTGCGCGCCGGTCACGACGTCACCCCGGCGTTCGCGGCCTCGACCAGTGCGCCGATCACGGCGCTGCGGACGTCCTCTTCGGGATGCCAGAGCACCCCCAGGGCGAATGCCCCGCCATCGGAGACCTCGATCGCCTCGACGAGGTCGTCGGGTACCGACCAGCCGCTGGGCCGCAGACGCTCGCCGAGGCGATCCACCCCCTGGTGGTGGTGTGACTTGACGCTCAAAGACTCGGCGCCGGCCGCCCGTGCCGCAAGGGAGCCGGCCTCCAGCCGGACCTCGTGGTCGCTGAACGCACCCGCGCTGTGCAGGTGCCGCTCGCTCCCGAGGTGCTGCACGAGGGTCCCCCCCAGCGACACGTTCAGCATCTGCATCCCACGGCAGACGCCGAGCACGGGCATGCCGCGCTCGATCGCGGCGCGCGCGATCGCGGCCTCGAAGGCATCGCGCTCGGGCCAGGTGGTCCCGGTGGCCGGGTCCGAGTCGGCGCCGTAGGCACCGGGGTCGATGTCCGACCCACCGGCGAGGAGGAGCGCATCGATGCGGTCAACTACCGCGTCGGGCGCCGACACTGCCGCCTCGTCTGGAGGCAGCAGCAGCGCCACCCCGCCGGCCCGCTGCACCGCGGTGGCGTAGGAGCGGGGGGACAAAGCCACGACGACGTCCCGCCACACCGTCCAGCTGGCCCGCTCGACAGCAGCGCAGATGCCCACCGCCGGCCCGCTCACAGCCTCTCGAAGCTCCGGAACTTGTCCCAGTCGGTCACGGCGGCCTCTGCCGCGTCGATCTCGACCTGGGCGCGGTTCAGATAGTGCCCGACGACGTCGTCTCCAAAGGCCTCGTGGGCGACCCTGCTCTCGGCGAACAGGTCCCGCGCGTCGTAGATGTTGCTTGGCACCCGCGGTTTGTCGGACTCGTAGGCGTTGCCCCGCAGCGGCTCCTCGAGCTGCAGCTTTTTGTCGATGCCGTGCAGGCCCGCCGCGATCATCGCGGCGATGGCCAGATAGGGGTTGACGTCCGCGCCCGGGAGCCGGTTCTCTACGCGCAGGCCCTGGCCATGCCCGACCACCCTCAGCGAGCAGGTGCGGTTGTCGTTGCCCCAGGCGACCGCGGTCGGCGCGAAAGAGCCCTTGGCGAACCGCTTGTAGCTGTTGACATTCGGCGCATAGAAGAGGCTCATCTCGCGCATGCAGTCCAGCTGGCCGGCGATGAAGCGCTTGAAGAGCCGCTCGTCGTCGGCGAAGGCGTTGCCGCCCCCGTCCTTGCCCAGCGAGCAGTGGATGTGGCAGCTGTTGCCCTCGCGCTCGTTGAACTTCGCCATGAAGGTGATCGCCATCTCCTCCTGCGCCGCGATCTCCTTGGCGCCGGTCTTGTAGACGGCGTGGGAGTCGGCGGCGGCGAGGGCCTCGTCGTAGAGGAAATTGACCTCATGCTGACCCAGGTTGCACTCCCCCTTGGAGTTCTCGACCGTCATCCCGGCGGCGCCCATCTCGTTGCGGATGCGGCGGATCAGCGGCTCCACCCGCGCGCCGCCCAGCAGCGAGTAGTCGACGTTGTAGAGGTTGGCCGGCTCCAGGTCGCGGTAGGCGTGCTTCCAGGCCTCCTCGTAGGTGTTGCGGAAGACGATGAACTCGAGCTCCGTCCCAGCGAAGGCCTCCAGGCCCCGCTCGGCGAGCCGGGCGAGCTGACGGCGCAGGATCTGGCGCGGCGAGGCTACGACCTCGTCGCCGTTCTCCCACTCCACGTCGGCCAGCAGCAGCGCCGTCCCCTCGTGCCACGGAATAGGGCGCAACGTGCCGAGGTCGGGCTTCATCACGAAGTCCCCGTAGCCGTGCTCCCACGAGGCCATCTCGTAGCCGCCGACCGTGTCCATGTCCACGTCCACGGCCAGCAGGTAGTTGCACCCCTCGGCGCCGTGCTCCAGCACGGAGTCGAGGAAGTGCTGGGCGGTCAGGCGCTTGCCCTGCAGTCGCCCCTCCATGTCCGCGATGGCGAGGAGCACGGTGTCCACCGTGCCCCCCGCTACCGCGTCCTTCAGCTCATCGAGCTTCACGCTCGCAACGTTAGAGAGCGCTGTGCCTGTGCTCCACGTCGAACACCTTCTGGCCGGTGAACTTGCCCCTGGCGCCAGCGAACCAGCCGATCGTCGCCAGGATCAGGAGCACGCCGACTGTCACAGGCGCGTAGTTGAGCGCCTGGTAGTCGAACTCGTCGTTCCACGGGACGGCGAACGGCGTGAACGGCAGGCAGAAGACGATCGTGATGAAGATCGTCCACAGCACTGCGAACGGGTTCATCCACTTGTATTTCGAACCCAGGTTCCACGCCGGGGACGAGTCCCACGAGTCGCCGTGACGCCACCTCAGGTAGATCGGGATGGCGAACGCGATGTAGAGCCCGATCACGGTGATGGAGACCACCGCGAAGAAAGCCCACGGGAACGGGTCGCCCGCGGAGTTGCCCTGCAGCGCCGGCAGCGTGATTAGCAGGGCGCAAATCGCCATGAAGATCACAGCTGCGTACGGCACGCTCTTGTCGTCCACGCGGGCCAGGAGCCTCGACAGGTGCTGCCCGAAGCCGCCGTCGCGGGCCCACGCGAAGCACATCCGCGAGCCGCTGGTCAGGCAGGCCAGGCCGCAGAACAGCTGACCTATGGTGGAGATCAGCAGCACGGCCTTGAACGCCGCCGTGTCGAGCGAGGCGTTGAATACCTCGAGCGATGAACCGATCCCGTAGTTCTCGCCTGCGTTGATCGCGTCCACGTTGGTCGCCGCGAACGTGATCGCAATCAGCACGAACCAACCGATCACCGCCGAGTAGAAGATCGACTGCCACACGCCTCGCGCCGAGGAGGTCGACGAGTCGTGCGTCTCCTCGGAGAGGTGCGCAGAGGCGTCGAAGCCCGTGATCGTGTACTGCGTCAGCAGGAACCCGAGCGGCAGGATGTAGAACCAGAAGAACAGCCCGCTGGCTCCGTCGTCCAGGTTGAACCCGGAGTTGTTGATCCGCTCTCCGAACACGAAGCTGGCGCTCTGATGGTCGTCGGGGACGAGGACCAGGATCACGATGATCACCCCCACCCCGATCACGTGCCACCAGACCGAGACGTTGTTGATCACGGCAAGCAGGTGGGTCCTGAAGATGTTCAGGATCGTCGTCACCAGCAGGATGCACGCGAACAGGAAGAACGTCTCCGCCAGGATGCTCTCCGCGTCCGCGAAGTTGATGAAGCCCAAGTCGACCCCGTAGAGCCCGAACAGAGCGTTCATGAACGTCGCGCAGGCGTATTGCACCGAGGCGATCACCCCGACCAGCCCGATCCAGTTGAACCAGCCCGTGTACCAGGCCCAGACGGGCCCGCCGAGCTTGCCGGCGAACCAGTAGATGCCGCCGGAGGTCGGGTATCTCGAGACCAATTCGGCGAGACAGAAGCCGATGATCAGGATCGGGATCGAGATCAGCGGCCACCCGACCGTAATCGCGATCGGACCTCCGTTGTTCCATGCCTGGCCGTAGGTCGTGAACGTCCCGGCCAGGATCGAGATGATCGAAAACGAGATCGCGAAGTTTGAGAACCCGCTCCATGCCCTGTTCAGGTCCTGCTGATAGCCCAGCTGGTTCAGCAGCTCCTCGTCGGCCCTTCTGACTGCGTCCGGGTCGGCCGGTCTCGTGGCCATGAGCTCCCCTCTCCTCTGTTCCGTTCGAACGGCGGCCTCCTACTTCCTGTAGAAAGCGCCGAAGTGGACGCGCGCAACCCTATTCGTCTTCGCGGACGCACGTCAAGCCGCCGATGAAGGAAGTTGTACGGATCGTCCAAGAGCTGGTCCCTCGCTTGGGCGAGCAGGACTCCGATCCGGTCCCGCTCGGCGGCGGCATCACCAACCGGAACTTCCGAGTCCGCATGGGCGGGCGCGACTACGTCGTCCGCGTCCCCGGCAAGGACACCGATCTGCTCGGCATCGACCGAGTCGCCGAGCGGGACGCGAACGCACTGGCGGCGAGCCTCCAGATCGCGCCGGGCGTCGCGGCGCTGCTCACCGATCCGCCCGCGCTGGTCACCGAGTTCGTCGAGGGCGAGGCGATGAGCCCCCAGCGGCTGCGCGAGCCCGAGACGCTGGCGAAGGTCGCGGCCGCCCTGGAGGCGTTTCACGATTCGGGTGAGAGCCTGCCGACGACGTTCGACGCCTTCCAGGTCGTGGAGGACTACGCAAGGACCGCCTCCGAGCGCGGCGTCGAGCCGCCTCTCTCATTCGAGGAGGCACGCGGGCACGCCGCCGAGATCCGGGCGGCTCTGTCCGGGCCCGAGCACGACCCCGTCCCGTGTCACAACGATCTGCTCGCCGCCAACTTCATCGCCGGCCAGGGGTTGATGTGGATCGTGGACTGGGAATACGCGGGCATGGGTGACCGTTACTTCGACCTGGGGAACTTCTCCGTCAACAACGAGCTCGACGAAGCAGGACAGGAGGCCCTGCTTCGCGCCTACTTCGGCTCCGAGCCCGGCGAGCGGAGGGTCGCCACGCTCCGGCTCTTCCGCTTCATGTCAGACTTCCGCGAGGCCATGTGGGGCGTCGTCCAGAGCGGGGTCTCCGAGCTCGACTTCGACTTCAACGACTACGCCGAGAAGCACTTTCAGAGGCTGCACGACGCCGCCGCCGATCCCCGGTTCAATCGCTGGCTTCAGCGGGCGGCCGGCTGATGCGCGTCTGACGCCCGACACCCTGATCCCCGCCACGGAAGGATGAGCTGATGGCCCTCCAGCCCAAGGACCCGCCCGGCCAGGCCCGTTGCGTGATCATCGGCGGCGGGGTGGGCGGCACCTCGATCGCCTACCACCTGGCGAAGCTCGGCTGGGACGACGTCGTCCTGGTAGACCGCAACCAGCTGACCTCAGGATCCACGTTTCACTCGGCCGGCCTGGTGGGCCAGCTGCGGGGCTCGGTCTCGCTGACGAAGATGATGATGTACTCGGTCGAGCTCTACCGCAGGATCGGGGATGAATCCGAGGACTTCGACCCGGGCTGGACCGAGTGCGGAGGTATCCGCCTCGCGTCCAGCGAGGAGCGGATGGAGGAGCTGCGGCGCCAGGCGGGATGGGCCAAGACCTTCGGCCTGCCGCTCGAGCTGATCTCGCCCGACGAGGCCAAGGAGATGTTCCCGCTGATGTCCACCGACGGCGTGCTGGGGGGAGCGATGCTCCCCACGGACGGCTACCTGGACCCCTCCCAGCTGACTTTCGCGCTGGCGGACGGGGCGCGCCAGGGCGGGGCGCGGACCTTCACGAACTGCCGGGTCACTGGGATCGAGGTGAAGGACGGGCGGGTGCGCGCCGTCGAGACCGAGAAGGGGCGGATCGAGTGCGAGGTCGTCGTCAACGCCGGCGGGATTTACGCGGCCGAGATCGGGCGAATGGCGGGCGTGCGGATCCCGCTGATCCCGATGGGCCACCAGTACCTGGTGACGCAGCCGTTTCGCGACCGCGATCCGGAGAACCCCCTTCCCACGCTGCGCGATCCCGACCTGCTGATCTACTTCCGCGAGGAGGGCGGCGGCTTGATCATGGGCGGCTACGAGCGTGACAGCGAACCGGCCTGGATGCCCGACGGATACGACCGCTTCGAGCGCATTCCCCCAGACTTCAACGGCCGCCTGCTCGAGGACGACTGGGACCGCTTCGAGGAGATCACCGCGAACTCCCAGAAGCGGGTGCCGCAGATGGACGAGGTCACGATCACGCGCCTGATCAACGGGCCGGAGGCGTTCACGCCCGACAACGAGTTCTGCCTGGGCGAGACCGAGGTCGCGGGCTTCTTCGTCGCCGCCGGATTCTGCGCCCACGGCCTGGCCGGTGCGGGTGGGATCGGCAAGGTGATGGCCGAGTGGATCGCCGAGGGGGAGCCCTCGGTCGACCTGTGGCACATGGACATCCGGCGGTTCGGGGCTCAGTACCGCTCGCCGGCCTACACGTACCTGCGAACCACCGAGACCTACGAGACGTACTACGACATTCGCTACCCGAACCACGAGCGCGAGGCGGGGCGCCCGCTGCGCCTCACCCCCGCGAACGCCTGGCACGCCGAGCACGGCGCCGCCTTCGGCGAGAAGTCCGGCTGGGAGCGGGTCAACTGGTACGACTCGAACGCGGACGCCGGGAACGAGGCGCTCCGGCCGCGCGGCTGGGCGGGCCAGCACTGGTCTCCCGCGATCGGGGCCGAGCACGTCGGGACGCGGGAGTCCGTCGGCCTCTTCGACGAGAGCTCGTTCGCGAAGCTCGAGATCGCCGGCCCGGGTGCCGCCACGCTGGTCGAGCGCCTCTGCGACAACCACGTCGCCCGCGAGCCCGGGAAGATCACCTACACCCAGATGCTGAACGGCCGGGGCGGGATCGAGTGCGACTTTACGGTGACGCGGCTCTCCGAGGAGCAGTTCCTGATCGTCACGGGCACGGCGTTCGGGAACCACGACCGCGAATGGATCCGCCGTCAGCTCAACGACGAGGGCGGGGCGGGGCGCGGCCTGGAGGGCACGGTTCAGCTGAACGACGTGACCTCGGCCTGGGCGTGCTTCGGCCTTTGGGGGCCCAAGGTGCGCGAGGTCCTGGGGCCCCTGACCCCGCAGGACCTGGGCAACGAGGCGTTCCCCTACATGTCGGTCAGGGAGACCACCGTGGGCAACGTCCCGGTGCGGGCGCTCCGCGTCACCTATGTGGGCGAGCTGGGCTGGGAGCTCTACTGCCCGGCCGAGTACGGCCTCGGCCTGTGGCGGGCGCTGTGGGAGGCCGGGCGTGAGCACGGGATCGTCGCAGCCGGTTACCGGGCGATCGACTCGCTTCGCCTCGAGAAGGGCTACCTGGTGTGGGGCGCGGATATCACGCCGGACGAAACGCCCTACGAGGCCGGCCTCGGCTTCGCCGTCAAGCTCGACAAGGACGACCCGTTCGTCGGCCGCGACGCCCTGGCTGCAGCCAAGGAGAAGGGCCCATCGAAGCGGCTCGTCTCGATCCTGCTCGAGGACCCGCGCTCCGTGTGCCTGGGCAACGAGCCGGTGCGGATCGGGGGCGAGATTCGTGGAAGGGTGACCACCGGCGGGTACGGCTATTCGATCGAGCGCTCGATCGCCTACGCCTACGTCCCGCCCGACCTGGCTGAGCCCGGCAACGCGGTGGAGATCGACGTCTTCGGCGATTGGATCGCCGGGGAGATCGCCCCAGGCCCGCTGTTCGACTCGGAGGGCGAGCGGATCCGCGTCTGATGAGGCCTCCGCCTTTGATGTCGGAGAACCCTCGGCCGGTTCAGGTCGTCCTCGTCGCCGTCCTGCCCGCGGTCTTCGGCGCCGTCTGCGGCTATTTCCTGGGAGTCTCGGAGGCGACCTACCTGGTGCTGTCGGCGATCGGGATCGCCGGAGGCGTGGGCGCCGGCCTCGACCACATGGGCGCCCGGGCCGGTGCCCGTCGAGGCCTGGCGGCGGGATCGATCTTCGGCGCCGCGATCCTGGTCGCCCACGAGGTCCACGGCGCCGAGCCGAAGGCCGAGCTCCCCGAGCCGCCGATCCTGCTCATCGTCCTCACCACGGTGCTGGGGGTCGCATTCGCCGCGTTCGGCGGCTGGCTCCGAGAGAGATACGAGAGACGGAGAGCCGTGATCCACCCGAGCGCGATGGGACGAGCGCCGTGATCACACCAGCGCGACAGGGGCGAGGGCCTAGGGCACTCTGCCGCTGCGGGCGACCTTTGCGTAGAGCCTGGCGCTCGGGCGGATAGTGCGCCTCAGGGTCGCCGGGTCGTACGAGAACAGGCCGAAGCGCTGGCGATAGCCCTCGGCCCACTCGAAGTTGTCGACCAGGCTCCAGTGGAAGTAGCCGCGAACGTCGACGTCGTCCTTGCGCATCGCCTGGCGCATGGCGCGCAGGTGACTGGTCAGATAGGCGGCGCGCTGGTCGTCGTTCGAGTCCGAGATCCCGTTCTCGGTGACGATCACGGGCAGGCCGTAGCTGCCGGCGATGCCCAAGACGTCCCGGAAGCCCTGCGGGTAGAGCTCCCAGCCGAACTCGGAGCAGGTGCTGGGGCACGGAGCTCCGCCCGGGTTCGTGGGAGTGGCGTAGACGGTGCTCGGCAGGAAGTCGAGGAGCGGGATGCGGCCGGTGAGGGGCGCGCCGAGGCCGGTGATGCGGCCGCGGAAGTAGTAGTTGAGGCCTACGAAATCCGCCTTGTTCGCGCTCTTGCGCCGCCGCTCGCCGGCGTCGATCACGCCGTCCGCGTCGGTGTCCCGGATCCCGCGGACCGCCGCGTTCATGAAGAGCCGGTCGAAGAGGTACTCCGCGTGTTCGGTCCCGCGCACGTCAGCCTCGCGCGCGGGGTCGGACGGGGTGAACGCGACCATGTTGTGCACGAATCCGACGCGCGAGCCGGGGTCGCGCCGTTTCACGGCCTTGTACGCCGCGGTGTTGGCGTCCGCCATGTTCAGGATCACGCTGATCACGCCCGGATAGCTCCAGGCGCCCGGCGGGAAATTGCCCTCCACGACCCCGGGGATGTTCACGTAGCCGCTGACGGCGACCACCATCGGCTCGTTCAGGGTGATCCACCGGTCCACCTCGTCGCCGAGCTTCCAGGCCAGGTAGCCGGCGTACTTGCGGAACTCCGCGATCGTGTCGCGCGAGAGCCAGCCGCTTCGGGCGAAGGGCGGGACCTCCTCCTCCGGGCCCAGCGTTCCCAGGGCAGCGCGGGCCGCGACGGGATCGTGGATCCAAGTCGGTAGCGAAAAGTGGTTGATCGTCACCCACGGGGTCATCCCGGCCTTCCGCACTCGCCGCAGGATCCGGCGGTAGCGCTTGACCGCCCTCTGGTCTGCGATCCGGTCGAGCCCCTTCAGGCCGTGCACGCCCTGCGTCGAAGTCGGGAAGACCCGGCTCCACTCGATGCCCATTCGGAAGGCGTTCAGGCCCAGCCTGCGGGACGCGAGCTTGATGTCGCCCCGATGCCTCACCAGGAAGCCCGGGCCGTTCTCGATCAGGTCGCCGCTGACTGTCCCGTCCGCGACGTTGCCGGGATCATGCGACCAGGCGTACCAGTCCGAGCCGGCATCGACGTCGCGCCCCTGCCCGGCCTCGGTTTGGAACCCGGCGATCGCCGTGCCCCACTGGAAACCCGCTGGGAAGTCCCGCTGCTTGGCCGCGAAAGCCGGAGCGGCCAGCACCAGGACGGAAACGGCCGAGAGCGCGACCAGGACCAGAGTCCTCAGGCCGGCCGCTTTCCCGTTGCGATCCCGCTCGACGAGCGCTGCGTGTCGCATTGTTCCCTGCATCAGGGCAGCTCGGCCGCTAGGGCTCGCGCGCCGACCGTCCCGGGATCCAGCTCGTGCCGGCAACGGGGACCTTGGCCATCGCGGCGGCTTCGAAGGTCAGGGCGACGAGGTCCTCGGGCTCCAGGTTGTGGAGATGGGACTTGCCGCACGCGCGGGCGAGGGTCTGGGCCTCCAGGACCATCGCGCGCAGGTAGTTGGCCAGTCGGCGGCCGCCCAGCTCGGCGTCGAAGCGGCTCGCCAACTCCTCGTCCTGGGTGGAGATGCCGACCGGGTCGCGGCCCTCGTGCCAGTCGTCGTAGTACCCGGCGGACGTACCGATCTCCTCGTACTCGTCCTCGAAGTGGTGGGAGTTGTCCCCGAGCGCGATCACCGCGGCGACGCCGATGGAGACGGCGTCAGCTCCCAGCGCCAGCGCCTTGGCCGCATCGGCTCCGCTCCGGATGCCGCCGGAGACGATCAGCTGGACCTGGCGGTGCATCCCGAGCTCCTGCAACGAGCGAACCGCTTCGGGGATCGCGGCCAGGATCGGGATGCCGACGTGCTCGATGAAGACGTCCTGGCTCGCGGCGGTCCCGCCCTCCATGCCGTCGAGGACGATCACGTCGGCGCCCGCCTTCACCGCCAGCGCCACGTCGAAGTAGGTTCGCGTCGCGCCGACCTTGACGTAGATCGGCTTGCGCCAGTCGGTGATCTCGCGCAGCTCCCCGATCTTGATCTCGAGATCGTCGGGGCCCGTCCAGTCGGGGTGGCGGCAGGCGCTGCGCTGGTCCACCCCCTTGGGCAGATCCCGCATCTCGGCGACCCGGTCGGAGATCTTCTGGCCCAGCAGCATCCCCCCTCCCCCGGGCTTCGCGCCCTGGCCGACGACAACCTCGATCGCGTCGGCGCGGCGCAGGTCGTCCGGGTTCATCCCGTAGCGGGACGGAAGGATCTGGTAGACGAGCTTGTCGGAGTGGTCGCGCTCCTCGGGCAGCATGCCGCCATCGCCGGTGGTGGTCGAGGTCCCCATCGCGCTGGCACCGCGGCCGAGCGCCTCCTTGGCAGGCGCCGACAGCGCCCCGAAGCTCATCCCCGCGATCGTGATCGGGATGTCCAGGTGGATCGGCTCCTTCGCGAACCGCGTGCCGAGGGTTACGTCGGTCGCGCACTTCTCGCGATACCCCTCGAGCGGATAGCGGGACACCGACGCGCCGAGGAACAGAAGGTCGTCGAAGTGCGGGACCCGCCGCTTGGCGCCGAACCCGCGGATGTCGTAGATCCCCTCCCGGGCCATTCGGTGGATCTCGTGGATCGTGTTTCGGTCGAACAGCGCCGATTCGCGCAGCCCCGGGCGCCAGCGGCCAGTCGCCTCGGTGCCGAACCCCTCGCCCTTGGAGGCGACGTCGAACTCGGTCATCGCGTCACCTCGGGGGTGAGGGAGCGGCCTTCGCTGCTCGAGGCCGGGCCCATCAGTAGCTCCCTGCGTTGTCGACGTCGAACGTGTACAGCTGCCGCGCCGAGCCGTAGCGGCGGAAATCGGACGGGTCCGCGTCCGATTCGGCCCGTTCCAGCAGGGTGCGCAGATCGGTGGCGTGCTCGTCGCGCATCTCCTTCTCGATGCAGTCGGCGCCCAGCTCGGCGACCGAGCCCCGGACGTACAGCCGCGCCTCGTAGATCGAATCGCCGAGGCCCGGCCCGGCGTCCCCGCAGACGACCAGGGTGCCCTTCTGCGCGAGGAAGGCGCCGGCGTGTCCGATGTTGCCGTGGACGACGATGTCGATGCCCTTCATGGAGATGCCGCAGCGGGCAGAGGCGCTGCCCTTGATGACGAGCAGGCCCCCCCGCCCCGTGGCGCCGGCGGACTGGCTGGCGTCGCCGTCGACGATGACCGTCCCGGACATCATGTTCTCTGCGACCCCGACGCCGACATTCCCGCGCACACGAACGGTCGCGAGCTTGTTCATCCCCGCGCAGTAGTAGCCGGTGTGACCGTCGATCTCGACGTCCATCTCGGCGTCGAGGCCGGCGGCGAGCGCGTGGGCCCCGTTGGGATTCGAGACCCTCCAGCCCGTCGGGCCTCCCGAGGCGGCGTCGTGGAGGCGCTGGTTCAGCTCGCGGACGCTCGCGGCCGCAAGATCGACGGTCTCGGCCGAGGCTGTGGCGCTCACCGGGGAGTCTCCCCGCCGGCCCCTGCGGAGGTGCCGCCGGGGCGGCGTGAGCGCAGGTCCATCAAGCCACCTTCGCCCGCGCCCAGTGGTACACCCGGCCGGGCTCGGGCTCCCACAGCTCGGCCTCGTCCGCGCCCGGCAGCTCGGCGATCGCCCGGTACTCCGAGGCCATCGCGACCCATTCGTCGCTCTCGGCCATCACGGCCGGCTTGCACGCGATCGGGTCGCGCAGGACCGCGAAGCCGTCGGCCGTCCCGACGGCGAAGGTGTAGAACCCGTCCAGGTCCTCCAGGCAGCCGTTCAGCGCGGTCTCCAGGTCGTCGCCCTGCTGCAGGCGCCAGGTCAGGTACCCGGCGGCCACCTCGGAGTCGTTGTCGGTCTGGAACTCGATGCCCTGGCGCCGCAGCTCGACCCGCAGGCGGTTGTGGTTTGAAAGCGAGCCGTTATGGACCAGGCACAGGTCGAGACCCGTGGAGAACGGGTGCGAGTGCTCGGTCGTGACGCGGCTCTCGGTCGCCATCCGCGTATGGCCGAGGGCGTGGCTGGCGGAGACCGTCTCCAGGCCGAACTCCTTGACGAACTGGCGGGGGTCGCCCATCTCCTTGTAGATCTCGATGTGCTCCCCGACGCTCATCACGCGCAGCTCGGGGTGCTCCCCCGCGAGCCAGCGCTGCACCCGCTCGCCTTCCCCCTCGACGGTGAACAACGCGTGGGTGGCGATCCGCTCGGGTTCCGTGACCGTCCCGAAGCTTTCGGCCAGCTCGCCCTCGAGCCGGTTCCAGGGGTAGTCCGGCTCCTCCGAGAAGAGCGAGACCTTCACCGAGCCGCTCGGCGCGGGGTCGCGGTAGATCGCCACCCCGGCGCTGTCGGGACCGCGATCGGCCAGCTGCCCGAGCATCGCGCTCAGGTGGGCGCCGAGGCGCTCCTCGCTCTCAGATGACTTGCTGAACAGCCCGGCGATGCCGCACATACGCGAACCTCCGAATCCGAATCAGGAGAGCTGCAGGTACCGGTCGATCTCCCACTTGGTGATCTGCTCGTGCGCCTGCTGCCATTCCCGCCGCTTGCAGCGGATGAAGTAGTCGACGTAGTCCTCGTCCCGCGCCCTGCCGAACGCCTGCCGCATCACCTCGTTTTCCTCCAGCTCGCGGGTCGCGTCGAGCAGGTTGGCGGGGAGCGTCTCGATCCCCATCTTCGCCCGGTCGGCCTCGCTGGTCTCGTACATCGAGCCGGTGCTCGGGTCGCCGGGGTCGATCTCGTTCTCGATCCCGTCGAGGCCGGCCGCCAGCACCGCGGTCGCGGCCAGATACGGGTTGCAGGCACCGTCCACGGTCCGGTCCTCGATGCGGCCGTGGTCAGGGATCCGCAGCATCATCGTGCGGTTGTTCCAGCCGTAGGTGACGTAGGCCGGCGCCCAGGTCGCACCCGAGCTGGGGGCGCCGATGACCAGCCGCTTGTAGGAGCCGACGGTCGGAGCGGTGAGCGCGATATAGGACTTGGCGTGCTTCTTCAGCCCGCCGATGAAGTGGTAGCCCTTCTCGCTCAGGCCCAGGCCGCGAGAGTCGTCCTTGGGATCGGCGTGCAGCACATTGGTCTTCCCGTCGCCGTCCCACAGGGACATGTGCATGTGGCAGCCATTGCCGGTCAGGTGCGCGAACGGCTTCGGCATGAACGTGGCGATCAGGCCGCGCTCCTGCGCCATCGCCTCGACCATGTAGCGATAGAAGACGGCGCGGTCGGAGCTGGTCAGGGGGTCGGCGGGGTCCCAGTTCTGCTCGAACTGGCCGTTGGCGTCCTCGTGGTCCGTCGCGTACAGCCCCCACCCGAGCGAGTTGACGTTCTTGATGACGTCGCTGACGAAGTCGAAGCTGCGGGTGAGCGCGCGGATGTCGTAGCAGGGCTGCTCGAGGTCGTCGAGCTGGTCGGCGATCTCGATCCCTCCGTCGTCGGTCTTGCGGACCAGGAAGTACTCGAGCTCGTAGCCGATCAGGAAGCGGTAGCCCATCTCCTCGCAGCGCTTCATCTGGTTCTGAAGGATCGTGCGCGGGCAGTAGGGCCACGACTCGCCCTCCACCGTGGCGTTGGAAGCAAACCAGCCGACGTTCGACTTCCAGGGAAGAGGGGTGTACGAGCCGACGTCCGGCATCGCGATCATGTCGGGGTCGTTCGGCTGCTGGCCGATGTCGCCGGCGGCGAACCCCGCGAAGCCGGCCCCGTCCTCCAGGAGGTCGTCGACCTTGTCGGCCGGGACCAGCTTGGCGCTGGGCCTCGCGTGCATGTCCACGAAGTTCGCGAACAGGAACTCGATGCCGTCGTCCTTGATCGCCTTGCGTACCTCGTCTGCTGTGGGCTTCTTGATTTCGTTCATGCCTGTATGTATTTCACATACGTCAAGCGCGGACAATGGCCGCAGACGCCAGGATTTGAACGTCGGCTATGTACGTAGCCCACATACCCACCCGGCCTTGGGTGCGAGCTCGCTACCCCGCCTGGTGCCCGACCACGAAATCGATCTCGGGGTCCAGGATCTGCTCGATCAGGGTCTCGTCCGGGGTGATGCCCATCTCGCGGCAGCGGTTGCGATAATGCCTGACCTTCTGGTCCTGGTACTTCTGGACCTCGAGGCCCGGGACGGCCTTCTGGTACTCGACCAGGCCGACGACGTTGCCGCGGTAGGCGTCGAAGACCTGGTGGACGTCCTCTTCCAGCTCCGGCCGTTTCTCGATCAGGGTCTTGCAGGCGCCGGTGCCGAAGGTGATGTGCCGGCCCTCGTCCATCAGGATCAGCCGGAACCCCTCACGCAGGGTCGGGAACCCGTCCCAGAGCTTGGTCGTGTCGATCACGATCTCGTACGAGGGCATCGTCAGCACTCCCTCGACGAAGCCGTTGTAGGCGGCGGAGAAGCGCACCAACGCACGCTCGATCTCCGAGCAGCTCGCGCCCGAATCTCGGCAGGGCCTCGTGGAGGACGTCCCTGACCTCGAAGCGGCCGCTGGGGTCCACCGTCGCGCCGCGGACGAGGAAGTGCCGTGCGACCTCCTCCGGCTCGAGCACCCCGACGACCTCGCTGTGCCAGCGCATGAAGAACTCGGCGTGCTTGGCCTCCTCCATCAAGAACGTCGACAGGTAGGTGACCCAGTCGAAGCGGCCGAGCGCCTGCGACGCCGCAATCATCGGGACCAGCTCGTCGGTCACGGCCTGCTCGCCGGCGAGGAAGCGGACGGTCACGCCGAGCAGGCCCTCCTGCTGCTCGGGGGTGATCCGCTTCCAGTCCTCAGCGTCCTGGGAGAAGTCCAGGTCGTCAACGTTCCAGACGCGGTTGATCGCGAACTTGTACTTGCGGTAGACCGGCCCGTTGACCATCTCGCGCGTGAAGTGGAACCGGCCGACAACGTCGGGATCGAGCGCCTCGTTGCCGCCATCCGCTCCGGCGCGGTTTGCCGCCGTCTCCTCCGTTTCAGCCATTCGCCTCTTCCTCCTGACTGGCCTTCGCCTCGGTGTTCGGGACCTCGCTCGAAGTGTCCAGGATCACGTCCTCAAGCTCGAAGCTGTCGTGGGCGCTCGACATGTGGCCCTGCACCGCCTGGACCAGCGCATCGGGGTCGGCGGCGAAAATGACCGCCCCGCAGTCCACATCCAGACACTCGTAGCGGTAGGCCACGGCGCGGGAGGCTACTCCCCGGCGCTCGCGGGGTGTGAATCGACTGGACCTCCGGCGGAGAATCGTACAAATTCCTTGCGTGTCTGTACAAATTTGTCTAGTGTTCGGCCGCGAGTCGAGATGTCCTACCTGCTGACCTGTCCCAACTGCGGCAAGCGCGAAGTGACCGATTTCGCATACGGCGGCGAAGTCGTCCCCCGCCCGAAGGCGAAGCCGTCCGAGCGCGAGCTCAACACCTACAACTACTTCCGCCGCAACGTCGCGGGCGTTCAGCGCGAGTGGTGGAACCACCGTTCCGGCTGCCGGGCCTGGTTCCTGGCGGAGCGCGACACCACAACCAACGAGGTGAAGTGGGTCGGTCTGCCCGCGGACCGGGGTTCGCGCGACGGGGAGGCGGGAGCGACCGCGCACGGCGCGCAGGGACCGGGCGCCCAGGGCATCGGCGGCGCGGGCTCCGGAGGCATCACCGCATGAGCGACCGCACCGGTGACCGGCTGTCCCCGAATCCTCGGGAGCGGATCAACCGCGGGAGGACGATCGAGTTCAGATTCGACGGCAAGACCGTCTCGGCCTTCGAGGGCGACACCATCGGGTCGGCCCTCCACGCCTCGGGGCAGAGGATCCTGTCGCGGAGCTTCAAGTACCACCGCCCGCGCGGCCTGATGTGCTGCGCGGGACAGTGCCCCAACTGCCTCGTCGAGGTGGACGGCTGGCCCGGCGTGCGCGCCTGCACCGAGCCGGTCCGCCCCGGGATGAAGGTGGGCCACATGAACGCCCGGCCCTCGCTGGACTTCGACGTGATGCGGGCGACCGACATCTTCGGCACCCGCTTCACTCCGCCGGGCTTCTACTACAAGACGTTCATCCGCCCGCGGCGGCTGTGGCCGCTCTACGAGAAGGTCCTGCGCGGGGCCGCCGGACTGGGCGTCCTTCCCAAGAGGCAGAAGCATCGCGACTGGCGGACCGAGTACCGCCGCCGCCACGCGGACGTGCTGGTCATCGGCGGCGGCGTCGCCGGCATGGCCGCCGCGCTGCGCGCCGCCGAGATGGGCGCCGACGTCGTGCTGGTCGACGACGGCCCCGAGCTGGGCGGCACCCAGCTGGCGGGCGAGGGCGCCGAATCCGCGGGGTCGCTGGCCGACAGGGTCCATGCGGCGGGCGTCGTGGACGT